>OCZA010000014.1_pt1 | contig 54174 bp, 79 predicted proteins | sample 1539021 | NCBI WGS metagenome assembly OCZA01 (sample SAMEA2619376, study PRJEB22493) | marine metagenome | biome: marine biome (ENVO:00000447); feature: surface water layer (ENVO:00002042); material: "saline water (ENVO:00002010), including plankton (ENVO:xxxxxxxx)" | depth 5 m | reverse complement strand
ATACTCTAGTGAGTTAAGTTTCTCATCGTTAAGTGCATCCCATTCTTCTCTGGTAAACGACTCATCTACCAAAAAATCGATCTGGTAGTGCTCATTGCTTTTAACGTTGATGTTTTTAGTAATGAATTTTGGCATTAAACTATCCCCTCTGCTACTAAACCCATAATGTTACCAGTCTCATCGATAATCTCACCTGTCTCATTATCTCTAACACAAGAATATTCATAATCACATCCAAATTCAAAAGATAAATCTTTCGCTTTCTCTAGGTCATCAGTATAGACTTCTGACTTGAATAATCGAGGTGTTTCGATTGTGTATTTGAATTCATTCATTTTAAAATTCCTCTGTGATGTATCCGTTTTGTGAGACCATAAACTGATCTAATTTAGTGATATCTTCGTTAGTAAGAGAAACAAAATCAACTCCTCCTACTGTCTGAATTCCCCACTCTGAAGTCTCAATTACAAATTCCTTCCAATTTGCACATATGCAACTAATACCTTCTAGAGTATTATCGAATAGAATCGCTTGCTTGATTCTGTTAACTGATTCTGTGTAAATTGCTGTTGAATTCATTTGTTTGTTTGATTACTCTTATTATAATGGTTTTTAGTGCGGTAGTGCACGATAGTGTGACAGTAATTAAACTGTCACAAACTGAGTATTAATTCTTACTCCTTGTGCTACATAATGCCTAGTTAAGAGATTCTTATATCTTACTGCATTAGTGCCTAGGACTCTATCGATCGCTCTCTGATTGAAATCTATCTCATCGATCTGCCATTTATCATTTTTAATCATGTCTTGGATTGACTGATCTGGGTTATACTTACCACCATGTGTATTAAATGCACGATCGTCTTGGTCATGTGTGTAGAATACTGTAGCGATCTCTTGACCATCGATTTTAACAACACTTGTGAATGCATTGCCTGTTTGATATGAATTTAAAACAGTTAATCCATTTCTGAGTGAAGTAGATTCTCTTTTATCGATTGCCTTGATAACTCTTTTTTGAAATCCGTCCATGTTAACCTCGTTTGTATATTAATATTATAGTGCTCTGAAACACCGTAGTGTGCTCCTGTGTGCCACTAATCCAACTGTCACACCCCATTTATCCTTTTCTCTATTAATTCATTATAATCTTCATGCAACTCACATCCAATATAATCACGTCCTAATTGCTTACTTACCATCGCCGTGGTGCCACTACCCATAAATGGGTCTAGCACTAAATCCCCTTTTTTACTCCCTGCCAGTATGCACGGTTGTATTAAGTCAGGTGGAAATACTGCAAAATGACTTCCCTTATATGGTTTATTGGTTACTGACCATACAGATCTTTTATTCTTTTTAGGATAACTTTTTGATAGTCCAGTATGCGGTTGTAATCCTGTCCCCTTATTATGATACTTTCCTTTTGTGCGGTCTCTCGTCCCCCAGTCCTTAGCGTCCTCTTTAATTGCTTCATTATCATAATAATATTTCTTATTCTTAGAGAATAGAAAAATATACTCATGTGCCTTAGTGCATCTATCTCTTACGGATTCGGGCATCGGGTTAGGTTTATGCCAAATAATATCTTGCCTTAGATACCATCCATCCTGACGTAATGCAAACGCCAACATCCACGGAATACCGATTAAATCCTTTTCTTTTAATCCTTCTAACTTATTACCTCGTTTATTACATTTATCAGGCAAATCTTGTTTAGTTTTAGATACTGATTGCTTAGGATATGACTGACCTTTTCCTGGTCTATAGTTATAATAACTATCCCCAATATTCAACCATAATGTGCCATCATCCTGTAAATTATCTCTAACTAAGCGAAAGATCTTGACCATATTATTAATATAATCCTCTGGTGTTTCTTCTTGTCCTACTTGATTCTCTTCCCCACCATAATCCCTTAGTCCATAATAGGGTGGACTAGTTACACACATTTGTGCCTTATGCATCCATAAATCGGGCAATGTTTGTCTAACATCACCATATACTATGCTATTTCTTTTTATCATGTGTAACTTGCTGCATCCTCTACTTCATTATATTCTTCAGTGTCTTCGCTGTCTTCATCATTATCTTTAAAACAAACAGGTGTAAACTTATCCCACTCCATGAGATAACCTTTTATAAGTGGGGTGCGGTAGTCTTCGGTCACTGTGTCAAAATAAGTTGAATGTGCATCCAAATATGCTTGGACTTCTTCAGCAACATGCAATGGATTAATCTCAGCATCCTTTTCGCATTCAATTTTCAAAGTGATTGTAATGTTTCTCATAATAATTTGGATTAATGTGATTATATTATATTATAGCATATTGTGGCATTTAATCAACTTCACGGTCATATTTAATTTCTTGCATCATTAACAGTGCTGTGGTATCATCGTCCTCGGTGACATAATCGCTTAACTCTTCGTAGAGGTGCTCATCATCATTGTTGAATACATACTCTTTGAAATCGTTATCTGTCATTTTAGTGAATTGTCTGTGTAAATCGTCACTAACATACTTCACTAACTCTTCTGTAGTCATTCTGTCAACAGTAATGTCAACATAAGTTTCAACTACTTCGTTGTGTAATTCTTGTGCATTCATGATCTTACCTCGTATTTAAGTGTTTCTGCATGATAACCAATAAAATCAAATATTCGATTTCTTAGGTCATCTTCATTGTATGCTGTCCATCTGCCTAGACATCTTTGGTGCATGACATATTCCTCTTGGGGTGTAAATTGCAAATCGGGGTCTCCGTCTCCAACTTCAGATAAGTAGAGATCAATTTCTGTTACTTGATAGTTAATTGTTTTCATGAGTTTTGCTCCACTACATCCCAAAGATCAATAAAATTGTGTATCCACTCTTTATGATGATCTTGTAGGTATACTTCGCCATTAGTGTCTGCTACGAGCAAATCACTGGCATCCATGAGCGGTAGACGTTGGTCATCACACCAATTTTCGTAGATATCTACGAGGAAGTTGATCGGGTCTTGAGTTTTCATTAGTAATTCACTCCGTAAATTTCTTCGAGCAATTCATTATACAATTTCTTTAAATTTGTAGATGTAATGCTTCTTGCTTTTTGGTTAATCTTTTCCTCTGTCTTATCATCAAAGTTTTTTGCCATGTCTTTGATTTCGTTGATGTAATAACGACAGTCTGATCTTGTAATAGTCATTATGCATACTCCTTGAAAATTTTCTGAATTCTGTTGTAATCAACTGCTCTAGTCTCGATTACCTGATCTCTTACACGCTCACGGTCTAGTGAATCACCACCACCCCATGTGACATGAGTGCCTTCTTCACATAAATCTAAAACGTTGAGAGTTGCAAGTGCTAACTCTTGTCTTGTTAATCCATCGATAGGATACAGACAGTCAGGGTGCTCTGGACTATAGAATGATTCGCAATAGTCTAGAAATTCTTTGAAGTTGTGCATGTGTGTTTCTTAACTATTAATATAATAACAAAAAAGCACACCGTAGTGTGCTCATGTGTGACAGTAATCTAACTGGCACAATAATCCTTGTCAACCTTACATAATTCCTCATATAATCGATTGTTTCTTTCACTCCTATCAATCTGTAGAGTGCCACGGATGAGAGTTAAAAAAACAATACCGATTAGAATGTATAATGCATATGCTTTCATAGTCAATTACCTTGATCTTTGTCATTGAGTTGTCTGTAGTATGATTCAATTATTGTATTCTCTTCTCTAAGGTTGTCCCATTGATCTAGATTTAATTTATCGATCTTACTAGTCACTGATCTACTTATATCAGTGTGTCCGAAGTCATGAGTCTCTCGATCAATTACTTCTGAAATATATCGCCACTCATTCGTTGAGAAGTATTTGCGTATTTCAGTGTAGTTTAGTTTGTTGTCCATAGTTTTAAAACGATGATTCTACGAGAGCACTATCGGGCAAATCGCTCACCATACTATATGATAGTGAGTGAGTATGATATGACCTATAAATTCGTCCCCAAATCAGATCGAATTCATCTTGGTCTAAATCTTTAAAGATACATTTATCTTCAAAGTATATGTGATATGTCTTCTTGTTGGTCATTGAGATCGGGTAAATACATCCATTCATAATCTAATTCCTCGGGGTCTTTATTATCTATGATATACTCTTGAAAGATAGCATCACTGTTACCTATATTATTGTCATCTACATGTCTTTCGATGTTTTTCATGTAAATATATCTCATAGATGAGATTGCGAATTCAATTTGATTACTTGGCATTGTTGTCCTCGTTAAAAGGTGAATTAAAGTATTTGTTATTAGCAACATATAATACTATGAGTGCTGTTAAAATACCAAAGAATCCAATAATCAAAATTGGTGACTGTGGAAAGTCATAAAATGGGACGTTTTGCATAATATAAAAAATAGAGAAAGCAAGAAAGGTATCCCTAAGCACTTTTGAATGTTAGCATTCTTGCTTACTAATATTATAGACTATGCTACTAGTCGTAGAGTGGTGTCTTGTGCCACTTGTTGATCTGCCACATCATAGATTGACCCTAGGGTCACTCGTATGCCACTCTTGGGTGGTAGTCCCATGTGATAAATGTGCGATGGGAAAATAATCGCTTGACCCATATTAAAAGGGACTCTTTTAATTTCCTCGTTTGCACTATTGTAAAATACTGTATCACCATCGGTGCCTGCTACATGATACACAACTGACACTAGACTGTTGACGTCACCATCGTTGTGTATCTGACTGTCCATATTATTAAATTGCACATTTAATAGTGTCCTTAATGTATGTGCCTGTAGTCGGTGCTCCATCATAGCATTAAAGTATTTTATAAACCATGAATCCTCGGCACCAATAAATTCACCATTTCTGACTACCATTGTGCCAAAGAATCGTGCCTTATCATAACATGCGTATGGACTATTTGTCCATCGTATAGGATACTCACTGAGTTTTTGTGCTGTCTGATCTACTAACCAGTCAGGAAATAACCCACTAACAACTTCAATCAAAAACCTTTACCCCTCTTTTTTGGTTTGTCAATTACTTCAATTCTATCTATAAAATGACGTTTATTCCACCATGTCTCGATCACCTCATCATAGGAAGTCAACACATTTGTCTCACCTGATTTGGATATTACTTTATAATGGTGCCTATCATATGGTTTATTACTTGTTTGTGCAAACCATAATGGGTCATTCTTATCAATTAAATTAGTCATAATCGATTGTTTAATAGTTGAATCTGCCAGTTATCATCCCCACCTTCTAGTCTGTCAACCCAAAACCAAAAGTCGGGATAGTCGGGTGCTGAGCAAAATACTCTGTTTCCCCTGATCTCTTCAACAATTACCTCATTCTTATTATTAAGATATTTGTTGAATATCTGTTGTGCCTTATTAGATTTGGGCACCACTAGTGCTCTGTTTCTTAACAATGGTCTAAATCCTCAAGTAATAGTCTAGTTAATACGTTATCTTTGAATGGTAGCATTCTGTCAACACACATTTTGTGATATGTTTTATCAATCTCAAAACCTATGTATTGTCTATTCTCTTCCATTGCAACCTGAGCGGTAGTGCCTGCACCCATGAATGGGTCTAGCACTACATCGTTAACACTTGACCACGTTTTAATGTGACCTCGTGCTAACTCTTCTGGCATTGTAGCAGGATGTTTATATGATGCTTTAGACGATTGTCCAAAACCACCACTGTTTTTAATCCTCCATATGTTTGTCCTTACTCCCCACTCCTTGATTGCATTGCTTTTTCGATTAGGGTCATTCGTTGTCCCATCCTTATTGCGTGATGTAGCATTGCCCCATGATGTTATCCCTGCCCACTTGTTTTTCTTATCTTGAATAAGGTTAATACTCTTGGGTCTACCCTTGGATAGTATGAAACAATACTCAAACACCTGAGTATATCTTACTGACTTAACACCACTAGCGAAAGCGGTGCCTGTTTTCTCATATATCATTGTGTCATGTAATCTTAAACCACATTCATCTACGAAATGCAAACACTGTCTAAAACTCGATCCAGTCTCCGATCCCTTAATTGTAGCGTCATTAACATTCCACATGATAACACCACCATCTTTTAATACTCTGGTCAATCCCTTAGCAACTTCTTTAAAGACATTAAAGTCCCACTTACTGCTATCGTTGTATGTCCTGAGATCATCGTATGGTGGTGAAGTGACTACTAGGTCAACTGACTGCTCATCCATGAGTTGCATACCATCTATACAACTCATTAGGTATGTGTTATTACTTGATATCTTCATATACTGTGTGGATAAACTTTTGAGTGCGTCTTACGTTACCAAAGATAGGTGTTACACACATTCTGTCTTCGTTATGAATTCTAAGAGTAGAGAATCCATTGTTGTTTTTACCAGTCTTTGTAACTGAATCTGTCCATCCAGTTGCTTCATTCTGTTTAAGAGATAAGTCAACAATACATGCAAATACACTTGGGAAAGAATTCTCATTCTGTGTAAACTTGATGCAAAATATCTTGTCAACCTTAGTCTTACTATGATTGTTACCAGTAGCGAATGATGATGTGCTACTACCTAGTGACATTTTGTTTTCGATCTCTTCATCTAATAGAATAGCATCGTAACCAACTGTTTCCTCGGTGATGTAGTCAACACCTAACTGTTTTGCTGAGTCCTCTAGTGCAGGGTTAAAGATGTTTGCTAGAAACTTAGTCTTGTCAACTGTATTGTCAGCACCAAAGAATGAATCTAGGTCTGGTTTTTTACCACCACTACCGATCTCTAGCATCTTTGCTACACGTTGCTCAGTGAGTTTAATAGCAACTGGAATGATCTTAGATAGTGCTGATGATAGGTCTTGATTAGATGTTTGCATTGTGTTTGTGTTTCGTATATTCTTATTATACTAGTTTACCATGCGGTAGTGTAAGATAGTGGTCAGTTTCTCAACTGACACACTCATACGGTGATAACCTTGTGCGACTAACACCTGACCAGTAACGACTGATACAGTTGCTATTCCCCAGAATATGTAATACCACTTGGATTTGATTTGATACCTTTTCATAATTAAATTAGTGCGGTGGGTGCTACTCCTTGAATAAAGATTTCATCTACAACTCTTTGTAATCTCTTGACTACTGCTTGACCATAGTTGTTATGAATAGGGACTGTTACATAACCAGTTGGTTTTTTGTAAAACTGACATGCACCTGCAGGAATACGTCCCTCGGCAATTCCTCTAGCATCGTCCTTATGCATCCTGATTACTCTACCTATTGTTTGTGCCATAGCAACAATATTAAGATTTCTCAATAGAATGCAATGGGTTAAACCGTGGACGTTAATACCTTCAGATAGAATACTGTAGTGCATAACAACAAACTTCTTGCTATCATCACGTCCCCACTTCGCAAGGGTGTCCATGAATACTTCTCTGTTTACTTTCTGGTCATTGACATATGCACCATACTTTGATGTAACATGCAAATAGTCATAACCTCTGAGTCTCAACTGAGATAGTAATGTAGTATGACCTATCATATTACCTAACTGTCTACTGCTAGGCACTGCGATCAATACCTTACTAGCGTGATCTTCGTCAAGTGTGTCAAGTATCTCGGTAACTGTATCGGTGTGTGTCTCGTGCATATTCTCTTTAGTTAAAGAGCGGTCACTGTTAAATGGCACAATAGTGGGTGATACAATACTACCGTTGCTGATTAACTCAGGTGCAGGCACCGACTCTAACACTTCGCCATAAACGTGCTTATTATTCATACCACGAGTAAATATTCCTTCTTGCTTACGAGCACTACGAGGTGTTGCTGTAAAAAAGTAACACTTCTTTGCTGTTTGTGATGCATCCATCGCTTTAGGAAAGAATCCTCTTGTTACACTGTTGTGTGCTTCATCGAAATAGATAGCATCAATATCGAAATCAGCATCCAATACTTTGTGTAATGAGTGATATGTAGTGAATATAATAGCATTCTCATGTAAACAACGACATCCTTCGATGAAGTTGGCGATCTGGTCACTCTTTGTAGTGCTGTAGTAATGTGTCTCACCTGAGTGAGCATGACATACACGTCCATTGATCTGCTCCATGAAATCGTCACATAACTGCTGAGCAAGTAATATACGAGGTGCAACTACAACAATATGCTTAGGTCTATTGAGATACATGTCTGTAGTATTCAATAGTTTCTTAGCGTGCTGTATCATTATGAATGTCTTACCACCACCAGTAGGGACGATGATCTGACCTTTATTTGCTTTGTCCATAGCATCGAGTGATCTCTGCTGATGTGGGCGAAGTGTAATCAATGTATTTGTGTCGTTAGACTCATTATAGCATAAAAATGGGGTGCTGTGCACCCCTAGGTCAGTTATTTAATTGGCACATATAGGTGGGACGAAACAAACATAATAAAAATGTTGTTTCGCCATAATTATTATAACATACTATTATCTCTTGTCAACCTCTGGTAACATATCATTTCCAGGATGGTCATCAATTTTACCAGTGTATGATTTACCATATTGTTTTATTGCTTCAACCTCTACATTTTCCCAGTCTTGTCTATAGACACATAAACAACATTTATTATATTTTCTTCTTGCTCCCTCTGGATTTAATTTCTTACCTACACATATGGTGATGTAGTCATCACAAACAAATTCGATGGTGCCTTCCATGTCACCAAACTTTGCTTTATGTCCCACTTGCAAGTGCTTCATAATGTTTCGTAATTCGATTCTATCTGCATTGCTAATAATAAGTGGGATGGTCATGTGTTAAATGTAGTTTATCAATAATATTTTTTAAAAGATCTTTATCCTTCGCTGTAATATTACCCACGTCCTTCCAAAGTTTTGCTTGATATAAAAACAAGCACTTCCTTACGAGATTCTTCTCGCTGTCTGTTAGAATAGCATCTTTAGCAAACATCATAGTCCCCACTAGTAACAGTATTTATTATATAATCTGATACTTATTTTGTCCAGAATAACAGGGTTTGCTCATACATTAACTCCTTGACTTTACTAGGACTAAATCCTGCTATACCCATGTCATCATCTTTATATGGGTGATTCTTACTTCCCCAGTCAAGTAACTCATTCCTCACCTCTTTACCCATAAACTTGAATGCCATCATATATCTATTCCATAAGAAATAGGGTGTTGGTGTGCGTCCTGAGTGTGGTATCCTACCATCGAAAATGACCACTCTACCTGGTTTTGGGACGACTGCGTGCACAATATCTAACTGGTCATCATAGAATATAGTTTCACCTCCAAAGTTAGGATTCCACTTCTGATTAAAATATACTATCATAGTGCATTGATTATCAACCCATGACGGTGCATCGCAATGTATACGAGGTGCATCACCATGTTTCAATACATTCATATATGCACTGTATAACGTATCACGAGCAGGTACGGGCACATGTGAGCAAACTTCGAGTCTATCTAACACCCATTGATATAGATGATGACCTGAGCATTGATCGAAAGGTTTACTTCCATGATGATCTACACTATAGAAATCATGTGTGTAGTATGTCCCTCTAAGATCTACCTCTTCCAGATTAGGTGCAGGCAAATCTTGGCGTCCATGATAATAAGGTAACTCAATCGCTTGACGACAAATATCATCGTCCAGTATGTCAGTATCATATATTTTAATTAATGGATGCTTCATTCTATAAAACCAATAGTATTATTAAACTCATCATATCCACCTCTATCTATGTTAGTCATTTCATATGCTGTGACATTCATAGTTAATACATATCGATTGGTATCACTGTTGTTTGCTCCTGTCCTATGCTTTAACCAACCAGGAAAATATACTATATCATTTGTCTTAACTGGTATCTCAATCCAGTGATCTTGTCTAGGCATTTCATATCCATCATCTACTGGTTCTGCATACTTAAATGTATGCAAAGGGTTAAGAATTTGCAGGTTACCACTGTCTTCTGGCACATCTAAGTATGCAACGATTGCAACGGTTACATTGTGATGATGATGCTCTAAGGTTGTTGCCTTGGGTGGGTGTCTATTAATCCAACTCTCAGTCATATTACGATAGACACCTTTAAGTGACCACATGTCCCAAATTTGATCTACTACACTAGGGATATGATTGTTAGTAAGGTCACTAAAAATTTTCCATCCGTGTGGTGGGTCAACTCTACATCTACCCACGGATGATGTGCCCCCCTTCTCTAGTGCTGAGTTTTTATATGTAGAGTCTGGACTCTCAATAAAATCCAAAAAGATATCTGTCTCTCCCTTGATATCTTTCCATATATCTGAGAGATTATATTGTGATTTAAGTATGAATGGATATGGATTAATAGAGGTTATACCATTTCCAATCGACTGGTCTGGTAATGCTGTGAGCATGATATAAAGAATAGTGGTGGACTGGTATGCTTAGAGATATTCTCTCTTCGCTTGGTTGTGCTTGATGATAACAACGTGGTGGTATGTATAGTGCGTCACCTGCATTTAACTCCACATCGATAGCAGGTGTAAAACTATCATAGTCTACCTGTCCATCACCTGGTGGTGCTTGAGAAACAAATGTTGCTCTCCTTTCGTTAAATACTTTCCATTTAGTTTTACCTCGCAACTGCACAATAAAATTACTTGGCAAGTCCTCATGTATATAGAAACTATTTGACTGTCCCATCCCACAATATATTTGAAACTGACTATCACCTGAGAATATACTTGACCATTGATCTAACATATCCATCACCTTCTCATTTCTATAAGAATAGTTATTAATAATGAATGTGTGACCTTCCTTGAATAGTTGAAACAACTCGCTCTTCTCTTCCCATCCTTGTGCTGCCCACGATCTTGGATGTTTCTGTGGATTTATCTTTTGTATCTGGTGTTTACTTACTACATCGATGTCAAAAAAATTGGGCAAGTTAAGGCAATATTCAACATCTTTCCATGTGCATATATCATCACACTCTTTCTTATCCATGACCTGCTCATAATAAAATGGCAAATCATGATCCCAATTTCTATCAAATAATTTAAGCGGAAGTAAGAATGTCATCGGGCATCTGTCTGAAGTTAAAGTTTAACACCATCCTATACTGATTAATTCTAGGATTAGATGATGCGTGGAATCTATTTCCATCAAACAATATAAACTTATTCTTCTCTGGTTTATGTCTCTCTGCTATTGTATACTCCTGTGCAAATATATCGGTGATCCGTTGGTTAACATCACCGTTGGGGTCATCGAGTTGATCGAATAGAATAGTATCCCCATCGCTATCGTGGAAATAATATATGCCAGTCATGTGTTTACTATCATGATCTGTATGTGGTGTATTATAATCTTCTACGAAATGATTATGATGTAGCATTGCCAACCTGAGTCTAAACAACTCAAAGATACCAACACCTAATCTATCTTGAATGTGATCTACAATAGGAATAAAGAGATCATAATACTGTGAGACTGGGTTGCCATCATGATATAACACATGAGTCCATCCCACACTAGTTTGTTTAGGTGGGGATTTCAGATCCGTGTCATCTGTATTCAGATTAACATCGCCAAATGCATAGTTATAACCACTGCCAAAGGTCACATCATGTGGTAGAAAATACCACGGAAACCCTCGACTAGTCATTGTATCAGTCAGACGATTCAGATACGTTGTTGTTAAAAGATTCGATAGACTTCTGGATACTACCATAATTAATATGCTTAGAGTATAATGTAATGTTGAATGAGTAAGAGATTCTTTCTTCACTACCCCTGTTTGTTTCGACCTTGTGCATCAAGTTTGCAGGAAATATAAACAACTGATCTGGTTTAGGGTCATATGCTGCTACTTCAAAGTTTAATGGGTTAGTGCCATGGTCGTAGTTATGTCCTGTGCCCCATGATTTAAACATATGCAACTCATCAAGAGGTCTCATAAACGTGATACCACCACATTTCTCGGGCATTTTTGAGTAATAAACTCCTGCAAACATTGCACCAGGATGTGTATGTACATGATTAAGATCACCAGGTCCATTTATGTTTAACCACCCATTTGTTAACAACATAGCGTAGTCTTTGAAACCTAGATCTTGACATGCAACATCTACGACATCATAAACTGCTTCTGTTAAGTTAGATAGTGGTTTAATTGTGTGCATTCTTTCACTACCCCAGTCAAATGACTGGAATCCACCCTCATTCGATGCTTTCCTACCTGACATCGATCCACGATGTATAGTGGCAAATTCATTAAAATGATCTGTATCAAGTCCACAGTCTTCCTTGTGCCAAATGCCACGAGGAAACCAATAATCACATTTAATCATTTATTCTTCAAATGTAAAATCTTTGTCAGTTACAGTTGGGTCAACATGCATCTTATAAAGATATAGTGCTTCAACTGCACCTTGTAGTTTGTTTAGTTTATCCTTTTTCTCCTGTAATCCTTCAAGAGATACACGAGTAACAGTAGATGAGTAAGACATATTGTCTAGTGCCTCTCCCATCTTCTTATAGTCTGCCATGCAATCTTTATGCTGATCGCAAAAGTCTTGGACTAACTGATCGTATGTGAGTTTGATGGGGTTACCATCCTCATCACAATAGATACCTTGTTTTTCCTCAGGTGATACACCTGCTAACTCATTGAGTTTTACTTCATCCGTAGTTGGACTACTAAGATTTTCTGCTTCCATTAATCAAACCTCTTTAGATTTTTATTTAGTGAGTTAATTTTCTTGTGATCTTTAATGCGGTCATTTAGTTTGGTATTCTCAATAAACGATTTAGTCTTGAGATAATCCATCATCCTTTCTGCTTTAAAGTCCTCATTATTGGCGGTCTCAATAATGACATCAAACTCTTTTGTGTCCAACCATTTGCGTGGAATTGGAATCCATTGACACAATGGTGTGCCCGCTTCAACTATGTGGTCTCCCTCCATAGCATGCCAAAACAGTTGCAAGTTGATCTCATATGAGAATGATGGATCAACGATCCCTGTAGGTGCTGAGAAACGCATGTCATCGCTATAAGATACTGGTATCTGTAGGATGCAAACATCGGGGTGTGCCATAACCCTCCACGGTGTCTCTAGTTTCACCACCTGTCCTAACGTATCCTGTCCTTTACTTACAAGATCACGCATTCCATCTGTCTGTCTCTCAATATGAGACGTGACATATTTACCACCAACAAATAACTGACGTGTCACCCATTGGAATGTGCCTTTCTCTTTATTGGGACGGATAGCGAAGTCGGCAGGTGCAGGCAAAATCCAACCACTGTCCATGATCTGAGTGAGTGCAGGGCAAGTTGCTGCATGCTCCTTGATACCTTTGTCCTCCATCTTTAGCTTATCAAAGGTTTCTTTGAGTGCTACAACAGGGCAATCAGATTTATTCTTATGTTGCTCCTTCAGTGTATTGATTCGCCATTGACGTTTCAATTTCTGAGATGGATATAAAGGATAAAATTCAGCAACCCCTGCATCCATTGAATAAAAACGGATCCACGGTTTCTGAAACTTACCTTTAATTTTCTTCCATAGTTTTTTAACCATAGATGTTATCCCTTAGATACTCATAGTGTGTTGGTAGTTGACTCACCTGATTATATATCGCTTTACGGTCACGCTGCCAATCTTGATGCACTCTTTCCACCTCACCTTTGCGACGTGGGAAAATAAAGTGTGCTTCATCCACACTATGCTCATTAATTGGTCTGTATGCTTGACCTGCTGCGATATAAATTAGTCCATCAAATTTATTATCTGCCCAGAAATTCTTTCTTAACCCTTCATAGAGTTGGAAGTATTCCCTTCGTGATTCTAGCATAGAATGCCATCCTAGGCAATCATTCATGTATTGTGTTAAGTCATGATTACTAAACATAGATGTGTTTTGAGTAGCATCTACCCAATACTTTGTATCTTGACGTTGAGATAACAAATAATGCATAGCGATAAAGTATTTCATAGACTCAATCGCATGATCTACAGTGTAGTTATAACTATCGATATCAATCTTAGTTGTAATAGGACGACGTTTGAGACTATCCACGAGATATAATAGATTCTCATGTGTAGTCATGAGTCCAGTAGACTCTAGTGGCTCGAGGAAACCATATGCTAGTCCAATACCTACAACATTATTGACCCATGCTTTCTCTCTCTTACCATGTCTGATATTAATCAGGCGATAATCAGCATTGTCGGCAATTTTGGGCGAATAGCGTTGTGCTATATAACCCATAAACTCTGCCTGTGCTATGTCAGGGTCAAGATATTTCTGACTGAATACATAACCCATCCCCACTCTATCCCATAGTGGTATATTCCAGATCCATCCATTAGACATTGCTACACAATCTGTATAGTTATCCATCTGTATGATACGATCTGAATACTCTACCTTTGCTGACCACGCTGTGTCATTAAACAATACATCATTAAATGATACAAACTTCGATCCCATCATATTTTCTAGGATCAGGGATTTAAAACCTGTGCAATCAATATAAAGATCTGCCATGATTCTATCACCACTATCTGTATTCATAGTGATAACGTCACCAGTCTCACCTCGAGTGGCATTGATTACATTACCTGTGTATACTTTTACCTCAGGAAATTTCTTTTGTAGATACTCACCAAACTTGTGACTATCCATGTGGTATGCAGTGTCTTGACCAAAATTCCAATTACGCATTTCTTCGGAAATATAATCAGACGTTAGTTTATTCTCTTCTGCCAGAATAGTATTTGGATTAAAGAAACGTGCAAACTCTTCGGGTGGATACAAGTGTGGATACTTTACTTGCAACTCAAAGAATGTCATATAATCACTACGATAATCGTTGCGATCTATACGTCCGAATGGATATTGAAATCTCTCTCCCTCTCCTGTCCTAAAATTCTTAAATGCAATAGATGATTTATATGTGGCATTACAATATGGCATCCACTCCTTGTCATGTAATCCAAGAAATCTAAAAAACCTATTGATATGTCCTAAAGTAGACTCTCCTACACCAATAATATTTCTACCCTCAGGTTGTATGAGACTGACCTCACACTCTGGGAATGCCTTCTTCATTGTTGCTGCTGCCATCCAACCAGATGACCCACCACCTACAATACAAAATGATCTATACTGCATACAATGTCCTATTATAATAATCTAAAGGATTAACTCCCAGTCTATCACGATTCCACTCATGTGTCCAACTGTTTAGATGTGAGTCATCAGGTATTCCACCATGAAAATTAATCTCACTTTCAATGACATCATTAAATGGATTCCATCCATGACCTGCCATGACACAAAACAGTGAAGCACCACTGCTGTGATTGAAGTTTAGTTTACTGGAAAAATTATGTGACTCTTCCATCATTGTGACTCTTGCTGCTTCATTTATCCCCTTATCAGGATATCTAATACTTGAGACATATCTCCAATAAGAAGAATCCCTACGTTGAGTAAGAGCATAATGAAGAGCAACGAAACTTGCAAACCCATCGAAACCAAATGCTATCGCCTTGTTATATGTATCTCTCATCATTTGAGTGGTGTTCGGTTTCCACGTCCTACAGAATCTTAACAAGTTATCATGTGTTGATAACAGACCATTAGATTCCAATGGCTCTAGGAATCCATATGATAAACCAATAGACACTACATTACCAACCCATCCTTCTTTCTTTCTGCCTGTCTTGAAATGTATTTTCCTAAATCCATCAGTATCATACTTAAGAAATTTTGAAAACTCTGTTAATGCACTCTGATGATCTTGATGCTTACTAGAGAATACATATCCTGTCCCAATTCTGGCAAATGTGGGCACTGTCCACACCCATCCACTACTCAATGCTGTGCACTGTGTATATGATTTGAGATCCTCTTTCTTATGTCCTTCCCTATAGTCTAGACGTGTTACCCATGCTGTATCATTTGGTAACCACTCACTATAATCTAACCACTCAGACTTATTAAGTACTGATGCAAATCCAGTGCAATCAAAATATAAATCTGCTTCATGTTGTTTCTCATCTATCCATAGATATTTTATTTCGTCTCCATCCTTCTCAAAATCATCTACCTTACCAATAATATGATTTACCTTCTGGCATTTGTTGTCTTTTAACCAGTGTGCAAACTTTACTGCATCAAAATGAAATCCAGTATTCTTTTTAAGATTAAAGTTTGGATGCTTGATGGGTAGTAAATTATTTTCTGCTGCTTCTGCTGATACAAAATATTCTCGGGCAAATTTATCATTACTCCAGTTATTCTTATATGCATTCCAAAAATAAACATCAGGTTGAGGTAGATCTTGGATATGATAACCAAATGGATATTGCCATGGTGTGTCATCTACCTTATTAAAGTTACTAAATCTTACACTAATCTTATATGTGGCATCACATGCAGGCATCCACTCTTCATCTTTGAGTCCTACATATTCTGCCCATATCCTAAAATACTGAGTCGTAGACTCACCTACACCAACAGGGGGTGTATCAGGCGACTCTACGACTGTGATGTTTGCTTCGGGAAATTTTGTCAGCATTGTGGTTGCTGTCATCCATCCAGATGACCCACCACCAATAATGTAAATCTTCATACTATAGATTATAGCATACTTTTCTTAACTTGGGTATGGATCCCAAGCCATTCTGCCTGTTACTTGCACTTTCTTAACATCCTCTGTAAATGCAGGTGCACTACTTGGACTAGGTACGTTTGCTTTTACTGCTGCAACGTGGTCTTTAAATGTTGTTGTGCCATTAACTTGGTCTTTATAGAGCATGTCTAATTGCTCACCCACAGAACCATAGGCAATCGTGCGTGCAACAAGATATGCTTCTGCTTGATTTTCTAATTCTACTCTTGGGTAGATGACACCGTTGACCATACGATGCTCGTTAGTTGTGTCGTCAGGGACTTCCATCCACTTCATAGTTGCGTCAGCACCATCGTAGATCTGAAATTCGTCTCCTTCTTCACAGATGTCTGTGATAATTCCAGACTCTCCGTGGATAATTGCTTTTTTCATTTGATTACTGAAATTAATCTTAGTTATTTAGCCATAATATTCGTGGACTACTACCACGCCAACACGTCCAGAGGCACCTCTATTACCGTGCTGTGATCCGTTACCACCTGCTCCCCATGCACTATGACCTTCGTGTCTATGAGAATAGTTGCCTTGGTTGTGTGATGAGGGTTGCGATCCACCGTAGTATGATCTACCACCTGCGTGGTTACCATATGAGTGATGGGATCCATGACCATTACCACCACCTCCGTGGACGTTTAGGTCACCACCTGAGCCGTTACCACCATATCCACCTGCGTGTTGTTGTGAGCAATTTGCACCAACACCACCACCTGCTGAGCAATAACCACCAAAACTAGATGAGTTGCCGTTGCCACCACATCCAGAGTAGTTAGTACCGCCACCAGGATTTCCTACTGTAACAGATACTGAGCTGACATTTTGCACATCGATAACTCTCTGTGACATACCACCTGCACCACCTGCTTCGCAATATCCTGATCCTCCGCCACCTGCACCTAATACTGTAACCATGATAGTTTTACAGTCAGCAGGTTTGCTCCATGTGCCATTAGATGTCCAGACCTGCATTGATCTAAATCCAGAGACGGATGATGCTTCTACCCATGAAAGGTTTGTGCCATCAGTCTGCAGGAATTTTCCTGACTGACCTGACATGTTAGGGATAATATATTTTGATGATCCAGTAACACTACCGTTGATGGTAATATCTCCCACGATCAATGTAGCATTGGCAATAATACCACCAGTGCTTAATTCAAACCCTGAGATACCTGCAAGGTCTTTTACATTGTTAACTCTAAGTGTGCTCATCTGAAGTACAATTCAATCCTTGCTGATCTATTTATTCCGTTACGGTTCTGGCAACAGTTGATACGATCTCCTGCTGAGTAACTACCAAAGTTACCACTCATACCAATACCACCTGATACGTCATCAGAGTTCATATCCGCTTCTGGATATCCACCAGACCCACCACCGTTTTCATTCCATCCGAATCCCCAACGTGTGCGTGCCCAACCTGGATTGTTTCTGTAGTTAAATCCGTAGAATCTAACGTGTGACTGTCCAGAGAATTGTCCAATACCACAAAATTCGTTGGCATTAGATTTATAGAATCTATCTACCTGATTCCAGAAGTTAATAGGCTCAATCCTACCACCTCTACCATATCCTGTGTTGAAGTCTGTCTCAAACCATGTCCATCCTCTATTGGTGTCGGGAATACATCCACCATTACCAATATCTGGCCAGATTCCCATGATGTCCTTGGCAAGGAATCTATTCATAACCTCAAACTTAGCATCACCATCGTTGGTATTTGTTGATCCTGTGTTGAGAGTGTTGTTAGATGTCCAGTAACTAGAATCCCAGTTAAATGTGGTGCCCCTAGTTGCTTTCATACCCATCATCCATCCACCACCTAACCATCTATTATCCATTAGACAATAGATTTGTGTTGCTCCTACGCCAGGTAGGTTAATCCAATAAACTCCATCACCTGCACCAGGATTTCTAATCTTGATTTCCTCTGCAGACTGGGCAGGGTTGCCAGATGATTGACCATAACTGGTATCTGGTGATGATGGTTTACCGTAGTATTCGTGGACTACGACAACTCCCTGTCTACCACTAGCACCTCTATTACCGTGCTGTGATCCGTTACCACCTGCACCCCATGCTGAGTGAGCTTCATGTCTGTGACTATAGTTACCTTGGTTATGAGAAGACGGCTGACTACCTCCGTAGTAACTTGCTCCTCCTGCGTGGTTTCCGTAGGAATGATGGGATCCGTGGGCGTTTCCTCCTCCACCAAATACGTTTAGTGTACCACCAATACCTTCTCCCCCTAAACCACCTTCGTGCTGCTGAATACAATTTGATCCTCCTCCACCTCCACCAGTCACATAGGAGCCGAAACTTGAAGAGTTACCGTTTCCACCACATCCTGCGTAGTTTGTACCTCCGCCAGGATTTCCTACTGTTACTGATACAGATGTTACGTTGTTTACATCGATGACACGTTGAGACATTCCTCCTGCTCCACCTGCCTCACAATATCCTGATCCACCACCACCTGCTCCGACGGCTGTGACCATGATACTAGTGCAGTCTGACGGTCTATTCCAAGTACCGTTACCAGTCCACACCTGCATACTTCTAATACCTGCAAGTCCTGCTGCTTCTACCCATGAAAGGTTAGATCCATCAGTCTGCAATAATTTCTCGGCATTTCCTGCCTGTCTTGGAATGATATGTCCAGAATTACCTGATATCGCTCCGTTGATTATAATATTACCTACTACTAAAGGAAGTGTAGCAGTTACCCCACCATTAGATAGAGAAAATCCACCTGTGTCGGTTAGATCATTAATAGATGATACTTTTAATAAACTCATTAGTTAACCCCAATACTCATGCACAACAACAATACCCTCACGACCTCGGGCACCTCTGTTACTATGTCGAGATCCATTTCCACCAGATCCCCACGCTGCGTGTAATTCATGTCTATGTGACCAGTTTACTTGGTTGTGTCCACCAGGTTGTCCACCTCCATAATAACTTACACCAGAGCAATAGTTACCATAACTATGGTGTGATCCATGACCATTACCCCCGCCACCATGCACATTCAGTTGACCACCACTACCGTTTCCACCATATCCACCTGCATGTTGCTGAGAGCAATTAGCTCCTACCCCACCAGATGCACTACAATATCCACCGAATGATGATGTGTTTCCATTACCACCACACCCTGAGTAGTTTGTGCCACCACCAGGATTTCCTACTGTTACTGATACTGAGCTGACATTCTGCACATCAACTTGACGTTGTGACATACCGCCTGCACCACCTGATTCAGTATAACCTGATCCTCCACCACCTGCACCAACACATGTTACCATGATGTTTTTACATTCATCTGGTCTAGACCATGTGCCATTACCAGTAAACACTGACATGGATCTGATTCCAGATCTTGTTGTCAATGCTGACCATGACGGATTAGATCCATCAGTAGTCATAAACTTTCCACCTTGACCTGACTGTGAAGGTACGATATAAGATGATGATCCAGAGATAACTCCGTTTACTACTAGATCACTAACAGTCAATGTACCATTGATCGAGATGGTAGTGTTAGTGATACTAAAACCATTAACACCTGACGTATCTTGAATTGTATTTACTCTTAATAGTGCCATGTTAACTTATAAAGGGTTTCAGTGCTTCATAGAAAGACCCAGAAGTATTTAGCGTACCTGCGTCTAAGTCTTTCCATAGTTTGTCAAGCAATTCATTTGTTGTAGGTCTAAAGTTAGTGACGGTATAAGTCATATCTTTAACTTTAGTTAGAATTGCAACTGGATCATATTCTCTACTATCTCCAAATACTATTCTATAAGGATCAATGTTTGTCATTGTATATGCTGCACCAGGATGCAATGCTTCGATTGCTTCCTTAATTACAACCTCATCTTGAGCAATGGTTTGCTTATCCCTTACTCTTTCACAAAACTTTTTCCAATCTGCTTCAATCATTAGTTACCTCTCACCTCTAGTGCTAAAAGTGTGCTGACACTTCTCATGTCATTGCTAGATCTATCATTTATATAGAGATCTCTTATCGACCCACCCCATGATGCAGATGCACCAACAGTATATGTAACTGCGTTTGTGGTGCCAGGTGTATCATGATAGTTAACTGGCCACGAATACATATGATCACTAGTGTCGTCACCAGTGTATGTAGTCGCTACAGATCCACTACCAACGTTGGAGTTTCCGTTGAGTCCACTAGTAATTAGGTTACCATCACGGAAGAAACCAAATGACGTAACGTGTCTAGCATTACCTGTAATCATTGCGATCAATACAATTTTAGAGTTTGTATGTGTAGGTGCAATCGATACTTCGAGGTTAGGTATCTGCACTAAATTATTGTTTCTAATTAGATAGCGATCTGGGGGTGTTGATGCAAACTTTGCCTGCACAACCTCTCCCTCTTTTAGGTCATTCTCTTCTCCACCAAGGATAAACCATGTGGCATTGTTTTCAATAGTAACTGTATTTCCACTCGCAATCTGAATAGGTCCTGCAGTGAAACCATTGGTAAACTCTACTCCTCCATTTGCAATAGGTCCTACAGTAAGATTCTCACCGATTGTAGGTCCATTTGTACGGACGATGGAATCTTCTCCAACAGAAGGTCCTCCACCACCTACATCATCCCAACCTGGCACTCCTGCAGCAGCATCTTGAAGATAAATCTGTGCCATGTCTTCGGTTGTGTTATAAACCAAAGTACCATAGGCAGGTGTACCAAGACCATTAATTGCTGTTTGAGTAAGGGCAGGCAGGTTGATCTGCTCTGTCACAGTTAGAGCAGTAATAATTGCTCTTGTGGCAGCGTCAATCTGATTACCATTAATCTTAGTAGACATCTACTTCCTCTCGATATTTTATTTAGATAACCAACTCTCTTACATGTATAGTGTCACCTGACTGTGGCACTGTACCTATAGAGAAATCAACTGAGTTTCCACTCACTTGATAGTCAACACCTGGCACTTGACATACTCCATTAAGGAATACCAAGAGTGAGTATGAAGTGTGACCTGCAGAGATAGCAAAGGTTGCAGTTGCTCCATCGCCACTATATGTTGTGCCGTTGTTTGCGTTTGCTATACCAGTTGCAAGTGTGTATTTGTCTGCTGATCCATAATTACCTGATACATCAAGGTTACCATCGATGTAGAAGTTACCACCAATCTTCATTCTATTTGTAGCATCGGGTGCTATACCAACACCATAGTGTGTGACGCCACTATAACGATTTGATGTGATAGGTGCGGTATCACTCAAACCAAACTTATACCATGTGTTATTATCATAGATCCAACCAAGTGCTTGACCTGGTGCCCAATCAATGTTGTAACACATGTCTCCTGTATTGAATGCTGATCCTGCCTGTGTAACAGGTAGCCCAGATCCATCATCCTCAGCTAAGAATGTTTTTCTCAGCACCGTGCCGTCATTATTAGAGAATGTAAACTCTAATGACTGGATCTCATCCTGTGATGTTACTTTCTTCTGGAAGGTAACAGGACCTGAGAATACTGATTCTAACTGGTTAGATGCACCACCAATAACAGTTAGTTTATCAGTTAAGACCAACTCAGAGAATGTCTCAATAGTTGTGCCTTCCTCACCTAACACGTTAAGTTGTGCAATATCTTCGTTAGTGATCTGACCTGTAACTGGGTTAATAACCTGGTTACCAACGAATAATTCACCATCACTGTTAACACCTGAGTAGTATGCAACACCTGCTGCTTCTTTTAGTGACTGTGATAGTCTAACCTGAGCAGGTGACAATACTTCCACCTGTGTAGATGGGAATGCAGTTGAATAGTTACCTGGTCCGAAACCAAGGTATTCAAACGTGTGTCCAGATGCTCTAAGGATTGAATATCGTCTCAGCTCTACTAATACAGGTTGGACGCTACTGTCAGCATTTAGTTTTAGAGGAATCTTCCTATCCTCTGCCTCACCTGCTCGTGCAGTAACTGAGATACCATTCAACACGTTAGATGCTGTAGTGTATCCTAAGTTATTTTGCGACTCCTGTAGATAATATTGAGTTGTTTCTTTTGTAATAGACAACTGTTTATTCTCATTAGGTGTAGGTGATGCACCATCAGTGGTCTTCACTAATCCCAATACTTCATTATCTGCGATAGAGATAGATGCAGAGGGGTCTGCAACTGGGTTATCTCTGTCAAATGCAGGGTAGAGATCGACTGTCTGTTGTGAGAACTCGAAGTCGTTGAAGTTAGTTGTAGTTGGGCTAACTGAAGCATTAAGGAATGTCAGATAGTATATACCATCGGTGACACCTCTAACAAATTCTTGATAAGTCTCGACTGCATAAATGTAATATGTCCTCGAGTATGCAGGAGAGTTAGTTTCTGATGATCTAGGCTCGATAACGAAACCAGTAATCGGTGTCCTAGGCACTGGGAATGCGTCTTTATCAAGGACGTAACGATAACGATAGATTCTGTCAACAAGGTTTCTAGCATCAGGGATTCTTCTTACAAATGTAGTAGGTGTGAATCCTAAGTTTTGATATGTTGTATTAGACTGTAGTGTAGTGTAAATTGTGTTTGCACTACCATTTACTTGAATATACCAGTTGCTTTGTGTAACATCCCACTTGAGTGGAGAGTCGTCATCACCAGGTGATGTGCCTGTTACAGTAGGACCTGAAGGTGCAATCTCTGCGTAATGAGTTGTTGGCTCATTTGCACCAGATGCTACCAACAAGACATAAACTCTGTCAGGTGTGTTGACATCATCTCTTCTGGCACCAACAGTATAGCCTTGGACTTTACTTGGTGGTTTGCCAGTTTCTACTGAGTAACCATATAAAAATAGTTTTGTTGGATCTGCTGCTGCTCTGGTCTTGTTAATATCGATAGTCACCCAGTTAACTGAGATTTCCTCTACATCATCTAAGGATTTAGGTGGTATAACGTGCGTAATCTGTCCCGCCTTATCTTTGGTGAAACTTGCTGACTTAAATCCAGTAGATCTGAGAGAGGTATTTCCGAAGTTACTGTTACTATTAGTGATAGATAGGTCACCACCACTCCTAGAGAAGAAATGGTCACCAAATCCAACAGCAAACACAGAAACGACCTGTATAAATGCATCATTGGATGCTTTAATATGGCAGTTACGCCATCCCTTACGATATTTTGCCAGACCATTAATGTGTGCACCAGACCCTGCGGCTTGTGCTTCATATTGACCTGTAGTTGCGTTATATAATACGAATGCTCTGTCGTCTTTCTGTAGTGATATACCTGTAAACTGGGCAACAACCATGGATTTGAAACCAGTTGCTTCTGCTCCATCAGCATGCATACCATTGATACCCCATACTGATCTTAGAGAGCAGTTGAATACATATGGTGATGCTGAGTCAACTGTGTCAATCTCAACCTTAACAAGAATATTAGATCCAATAGCGTTACCAGATGGCTCAGCAGACATTTGATAGGTAAACTGGTTACCCTGTGCTGACGTTACAAAGAATGATCCATTGTATAGTAACTGATCTTGCTCAGTAGGACCTGTTACACCAGATATATTAACTGCTACTCCAACAGAGAAACCGTGGTTCTTGGGGTTACCCAACTCATCCACGGTAAATGCGGTTGCTGTTTGTCCATTTCTTATGATCTGTGATACAGCAAATTCATCAGAGATCGGACCTACAATTCTGTTTTCCTCGACTCTTGCCTGTAATTGGTCTTGAGCTATGATACCAGAGGAATCAGGAATCGTTGCGTATGCTTTTGAGATCTTTTGATAGTATAAGTTTAGATCAGCAGTATTAGCATACTCGAAACATGTTAGTTTATGATGTGAGAAGTTTGGTGCTATCTGTGAGAGATCGTCTCTATAGAATACACCGTTGTTGTCCCCATCAAAGAAGGACATCTGCCAGAAATATGTCGCACCAGTTAATCTAAAGATTGCAGTAGCAGTAGGCTCGTTAGCAGCAGTTATACCAAGGGATCCTTGTACTGTGGGATACGGCACATATTTAGGTACAATCTTAGTTCTTCTGAGGTCGGATCCCACGACGGAACAACCTCTGGGTACAATAATGCCACCACGAGTTGAATTGAATTTGTAAAGCTCATTGGATGCAGACGTTAAATCAAAGTTACTATTCTCATTGAATGGTTGGATCTGGTTAAAATCTGTTAAACCTGGTCTATTATCTAAAACATACTCTGAGGGATATAGGTATATACTGAATGCGTCAAATTCGTCATTACTTAAACCAACTCTATATGAAAATCTCGATACTTCTAAAAACGCACGTTGCAACGTCTTGAATGGACGTAACGCTGAGTTACCTCTATTGTCAAAACTATCTGACGCATCAAAATCATCGGGGTTGACGTATATAATACGTCCAGTCCTCGATGTGATGATATTTTTAAGACGAGTTAGTGCCATTTAAAGAATGCCTACTGAATATTTAGTTAGGGTGCTGCTCCACCACCACCATCAGTGGTAGTCTTGGTCATATTCACAACTTCATAATCAGAGGAGTTAGATTCAAATCCATTTACAACAAATGATACTCCTGTATTTGCTGCACGACAGACTAGGTTTTGACCAGGTCCGACGACTATGGATGAGTTTTTGTCAGTTACATTTGCAGCGATTGCCTTATCATAGAAGACATAATCACTTACATTATAAACTCCTGTAGCAGAAGTTTGTATACCTGAGGATATTGTAGCGACATTAAATGTTAAGTTTGCTGCTCCACCACCACCTAGATCGCTATCAAGGATGGTAACAGTGTTTCCTGCAGTGTGATTCTTACCACCATTCAATACAGTTACGGTTGCTGCACCTGTAGATGCTGCTACTACAACTTGGAATGATTGTCCTGTGCCACTACCGTTAGTTGATCCAGTTACTGTATATGTGTTGGCAGTCCTACTTGCATCAGCAGCACCGATTGTATCCACAGTTAAGATCTTACCATCAACAACTTCGCACATAGATCTTGTGCCATTAATTAGTGTTGGGGAATCATAGAAAGTATCACCAACAGAGAATGCTGCTGAATTTCTATCAATAGAAACCTTTAGATGGTTGGTTGCAGGGTCATATCCATGGACGTATCCATAAGATCCTACACTGACACCACTTGCATTTATTGTTTGTGTAGTGGATCCAACAGTAAATGTATCTGCTGCTGCAAGTGCTTCACCTGCTACATTGTAAATGTAAATTCTTGTGTATGTTGGTGTTAGTGACACGTTAACAGTGAAACCACGACCTGTAGTCAGTGAGGGATCTACTCCATCTTCTGAATATACATTCAAGAGGTTAGAGGTAGATGATGTGACACCAATAGTCACTGTGCAACCTGCAGATCCTGCAGTACCTACCTTTGTAACACCTGTGGTGTATTCAGTACCTGATCCATTAGGACCTTCAGTATCATCTGCTGAAAATCTAAATGCATTACCTGCGTTAGTTGAGTTACTTTGATCAAAGATGTAAGTCCTGTTAAGGTCTAATTGTAGTGCTTGGTTAAAGATATGATCGGTAGCACTTGCACCTGTTGTTGATAAAACAAACTTTGTGCTAATTGTCTGAGATGCAGTTGCACTGAATGATACAGTTGCTGCTGCTCCTCCTGCAAAGGTAATAGGCTCATCAGTTGTAAACCAGTTGAGCAGATATTGTCCGTTGTTAGTTAACAATGTAACGTTAGCACCGTTGTTGTGGTTAACGTCAGATGTACCATAAGACCCACGAGTAACAGTTAAGTCATTACCTGCAACACCTGTAACTTCTAGAATCTCGTTATCAATCAAGATAAAACCACCAGTAACAAAACCAGTAGAGTCAGTTACAGTTAGAGTTACATCACTCGCTGCATATGTGCCACCCTCGTCAATCGTTGTAACAGTAGCAGATGCTGACCACGCAACAGATAGACGTCCTGCAGGAATTGCTGCAGGAGTTGTGCCTAGTGCACCACGAGTAATGGTCAAGACATTAGTCGTAGTATTAATACCAGATGAATCAATAGAGATAATCTCACCAGTGCTATCACTTGGTGTTGCAGATGGATCTCCAACAGTAATATACATACCGTCGGCAAGACCAGTATTTCTATCTACGTTTACTGAAGTAGCACCTGTGGTGATATCAGCAACCTCAATGTAACCAGAAGTACCTGCACCAATCAAACCACGGTTAGATGCAGTGACCCCAGAGGTTGACCCTGTAATTGTCTCACCATCTACAGGTGTACCAGTTAGAGAATCAGCAGCGAAACTAAGTTGAATGATCTCAGAGACCTTAGTGTAATATGTAACAGCAGTCGTAGGTTTGAATACATCAAGTATAGTACCAGTGGCACCATTAGTTGTCGTAAAGTTTGTGCCAGGCACCGCTTGGGTGTCTGTAAAACCTGGATTAAGATCTAGATAATAACTTGATACTGGATTACCTATAGCAAATTTATATGCACTAGAATTCAATCCATCAAGATGTAATACTTGATCGTAATCTCTCAACGCCAATCTATATGTGCTACCAGATCCATTCTGGTTGCATACATTAACTACCGTCGATGCTGTGTCCGTAATATTCGCTTTATAGAGCGACGTGTCTGTTGTTGCTGCAGGTGATACTGCAGCTAGTCTTCCTGCTGTCATTTCTTAATTACCATCCTGACTGGAAATGTGATTGTAGTCTTAGTTGTCCTCCCAAGACAGGTGCCGAAATCGGACCACCAAAACTAATACCCACCTCAGCGATGTTATTCGTTGAAAGTAAAGTCGCATCCGCATTAGGGAATTGAATCGATACTGCTTCAGTGATATTAGAGACGTCAATAGTAACAAGACCGTTTAAATCGTTAGGGTTGTTAATCTTAGCGGATTCAAATGTCTTATTAACCAACGTTTGAGTCTTCAATTCTGTTACTAAAACTGAAGAGTCACTTGTATTTAGGGGAGCAGAAGGGTCGTTATTAGGGAAACTATAGGAATAGTTTTGATTATCCTCAATATTAGATAAATCAAACGTTACTTTCCTATTAATACCGACGCTTGCAGTTGTATCTGCAAAGATTGCACCTTGATATACTTTATTACTTAGTGTTTGGGTAGAGTCTGTACCTACAAGTGTAGCATTAAGGTTATCAAATGTAATAGTACGGTCTGCGGTTAGACCAGAAGAATCAAAAATGACCTTTGCTGTAGGATTTTGAGGATCTCCAGAGGGTGTATTCGAGAACGTGGGGTTAATCATGTTCTTGTTGAATATATTCTGCTCTGTGATGTCATCAATCAGAGTAGATTGTGTCTCTGTAGCACCAAAATCAGGTAACTTATAGAAGTGAGTACCTACTGACTGCCATGAGTCACACTCAAACTTTGCAATTTTATCAGTTGATGTTGATCCAGTAATAGACAATTCGCTATCTTTAATGATAACCGACTTGTTTGTCAATGTCTGGAAGGTGTCATTAGCAACCATCGTTGTAGATGTGTTTGCACCTACATCAGGTAAGTCAAATCTCTTTGTACCTGATTGCGTAGAGATTGTATCAGCATTGAAGAATGCTCTCTTCGCAGGGTTTTGGTCACCTGTTAAGTAAAACTCAACGTCTTTAAACTGAGTAAGACCTTGTACAGTAAAATAACCACTACCTTGAGGAGTGATTTGTACGTTACTGTTTGCACTAGCAGTATCTATAGCAGTGATGTTGACCGTTGAAGATCCATCAGTGTTTGCTACTCTAGTGTTATAGATTGTCGCAGACCCAAAAGTTATACCAATCTCATTTGCTTGTGCTTGGTAGAGTCCTGTGTCCCTGTCCAAATCGAAACATAGACCTGGCGTGGCTGCAGTTCCTGCACTCACACCTCTATGCAACTGGTTTACTTTGGCTTTGCGGTTTGGTTGCAATGGGTCAGAGATAACTACAGGGAGAATCGACTCGCCAGTAACCTCTGCATCCGTTATTGCACTTAATTGTGATATTCGCTTTGTTGCCACAGCAAAACCGCTCGCTATTTAGTTACAACTTTATTTATACAATAAACACTATGCGTCTGGGACTTCCTCGAAATTTTCGACAAACCCAGTCAAATCCCACATAAGTGGGTGCATTTCCTCTTCGCACAGATAACAAGAGTATCTATACATTTCATCCATATCATACTCATTAGATGTATCTGCATCTAATTGTATCTCTGGATCTGACTGCATGAACTCTGGTATTTCGTCAAATGTATATGGTATTCCACCAATCTTATAACACTTGACTATTTGTCTACCCCCTGAGTTTTCGGGTAACTCGAGGTAACAGTAGTTTTCTGTTAACTTGACATTTCCATTCATTAGAAATCTTGAGTCATTTCTCTCATAGATTCCGCTACATATGTGCCCACAGCAGCAGGATCGGGGACAAATTCTTCAGCGTCTGGAATATTCACATCATCTGGTAGTTGAGTGTATCCCATTACTGGAGTAAGCAAAACTGCTTTTTCATCTTTTGTAATAACCTTGATCGTATGACCCTTTTCACAAAGTTTCAAAGCAAAATCAAAGTTACCTTCAATCTCTTCTTGAGTAAGAGTGATAATGTTACTCATGGTGTGTATGTAATAATGTCTTTTGGGACTACCGCTTGAAATTGTGCAATGGTTTCTTGGAAACCTTCACTACCCTCGTCATCCCATTTGTATTTAACAATTTCTTCGTAGCCTGCTTCGTCTAATATAGTAATTTTACGTTGACTCATCTTTACGAAGATGTGAGCAACAGCATCAGAATCCATAATATAGGGAGTTAGTCCCTATATCATACATCAGTTTAACAAAACTGGCAAGCCATATATTTGTGTAGGACCTGCAGAGCATCCTGCAGCGAAGAATCCAGTATTCACACCATATGATGCGATACCGTTGTTTACTTGGTTAATGATAGCACCACCCGCAGCATTTACAATCTCTGCAATACCACCTGAGGCAGTGTTAACAAAGGTAAAATGTGCTCCTGTTGTGCCACTTACTACGTCTGCCATACCACCAACCAGAGTGGTAGCATTAGCAATACGAATATGTAAAGGTGGTGTAGCAGGTGGGATACCTGGTTGATCTACACATGCATCAACAATAGATCCTTTAACCATCTGGAATATACCAGAGATCTTAGGCATGATATCAAGACTAAACATATTTACAAATGCCAGCTCACCTGAGCCCAAGAATTTACTGATCCAGTTTGCTTCCATAGTAATCTCACCATCAGCAACTAGATCAATAGCGTTACCTTCAATCTTAGTTACCTGTGCTGCGATATTAACTTTGTCGGCTGCTTGTAGTTTTATGTCAGCTCCTTGCATGGTTACAATACCACTATATGCAATGGTGTGGTCACCATGTTTCACTTCTACAGATGATTGCTCTTTATCACTACCAGACTTAGTAGGGACTGCTAACTGTGATCCACCTGGTCTACGTCCCCACTTATCTGAGCCTGGCTCTTTTGGATATGAAGGATACACCTGTGATCCATATACAGGCATAGGTGGTTTATAGAAATTAGCATTATCTGTAGTAGATGATCCTATAGCACTCTCAGTCTGCACGCCATTACCAGGTTTAGATGATCCTGTTGTCTCAGTAGGATCTCCATTACTCTGACTCACATTCATAGCACCTATAACTTCTATATTATAGTTACCCATAACCTTGAGGAAGTAATCACCCTCTACAGTTAATGTTTTATTTCCTTTGACTGTCTCACAATCATCCTTGGCTATGATTCTTGTGTTGTTATGTGGGACGTTTGTGTGGACGTTACCAATTCTATCCTCAATGATAGACACACCACCAGGTCCTGATACAATACGTTTTTCTTTACCAGGCGTAGCATCTTCAACAATACTTGTGCCGTTTAAGAATGTCTGAGTTGTCTGTCGATACGGATCCAGTTGACTATAGAAATCATTAAAGAATCCTCTTCCAGTCTTGTCATCAGCATAATTGGCTGCAGTAGGGGATGCCCCACTTGCTATAAGTGCCTCACCAAATGAATCACATTTAGTAGTCCCCAGTAAAGGAAACCACCCTTTCGTCTTATTAACTTTCGTCGTTCGTCCGCAATCTTTTGCGAATAATGCTTTTAGAATACCTAAGATAACACCTAGTAGTGATCCCCAATCTAACTTAGAAAAGTCTGTAGTGAGGATAGTCTTAACTGCACCAGTCAGTGCTGCAATCTTTTTACCACCTGCTACCACGCCCAAGATACCAGTCATCATGGTGCCTATGGTGTTTGCAGTGTCTGCCATTGCATTCTGTGCACCAGTTAACATACGATCGATAATACTATCAACCTTATTAGTGATGTTATCAATCTGATTAGTAACCTTATCAACAATACTATTAACTAGTCCATTGGTAAAACTACTAATATCACCCAATGCACTGTTAACTAGACCCAACCATGCAGGCACTGGGACACAAAAGATCTCTAAGATCTGATCCAATGCTGCCATTAGAATCTTGAGCACTGCAAGTGGCACAAACTTTGCCAATAGTTTCACAAGAATATTAACTGCTTTAGCTACTGCTTCTGCCATGGCTTGCTTTAGAGGTGCAAGCATACCAGATAAACCACCACTTACGAAGTTAACAATCTTATCAAGTCTTTCTTTGATAGGGTCGCCAGGTATAATCTTACCAGTGATGATAGAAATATATTGTCCGTCCTTTCCTCTTGCCAACTGATTGCCCATATTACCCAACTCAGTGAGCATACGAGATACGTCTGTTTTAAATCCTGATCCTGCTGATCCATTTACACCGTCAGCAACACCCTCCATCTGAGATGGCACGATCATAGGGTTAGTTGTTGGGTCTCCATGACCTGAGTTAACAACTGCTGCCTTTCCTAGTGCACCTCTTGCTTCATCTTCTTCTCCGCCAGGATTAGCTGGCACTGTAATTACTTTAGGTGCAGTATTACCTGAGTTTACCTTTTCACCTGTTAACGATTCTGCCTGTGGTGGACTATCTTTATCTTTGTTTGCTTCTTCTGGGTCAGCAGCGAAGGTATCGCCTATTGTCCCTGTCTCCTTCACTGTATGGAAAGCACCCAAAACCATTGGGATCTGTCCTTCCTCTCCATCCATGAAGAAACCTACCACCATAGCACCTTCTTGTAGTGATGCGGTAGTACCTACTTGTTTTACTTGTGGTTTATCGTTAGGGACGAGTGGTGTAGCCCACGGTAGTGCTTCAGTTGGTAACTTCTTTAAATAATCTTCTTGATCATTACCACCTGTGTGCCATCCATAAATTCGCACCTTGACACGACCGAGCACCATCGGGTCTTTGTTAGACTCGACTTCCCCGACCCACCAAGTGAATCCGTCCGATCCAGTATAGTCTGTTAACATAATATTAGTATGGATATAAGTTATTTAGGGAGTTTAGTGAAATGAAATTCACCATCTTTCTCCTCTTTTCCCCAAACAAAAGCACCTGATGTAAGTCTTCGACCATTGTCGAATGACCAGTAATCGGTGCCATTGAATCTTGCAAGTGCAGTTATGTTTATATCATTGACAACACAAGGACCATTGGTTTCACCCCACCATGTGCCGTCATCCATCTTTACAAAAACAAATCCACAACCTTTCTTATTTTTCTTAAGATCTATTGTGTCGCATTCAATGATATCTTCATGAATTCTTTTTATCTTTGCTCTGAAATGTTTATAAGGTTTATTAGGACCTTCATACTCATACCAAGATTTACATTCTAAAACTTGACCTTCTTTAACTTCAGTCCACTCTATGTTGACCCATGGCCACTTCTGTGGATCTGACGTTGCTTGAGCTTTATTAGTATAATGTCCGCATAATGCTTCTTCAAAACTAATCATCTTTAAGTGATTTCTTAACCATCTTAGCATATGCCACCTCTGCAGGTGACCAGTCCTCTTTATTTTTGATTAAACGTTTTATTGCCTTTTTAGTGGATGTAGTACTCATTGTTACAATATTGTTAGTGTTTACTAACAGTATTTATACTCAAACTAATCCCTCTGTCTCCAATCATCTGATCTGTTATCATTCCTAAACCAGTCTGCTATATCATCAGCACCGTTGAAACCCCTTTTATGTTTCCTTGGATCGGAGTCTCCAATATCCAAGTACTTAAGAAAAGTCGAGTCTGGATCCACTGATAGTCTCCTTGCCGACGATAACATACCTCTAGCGGAGGTATTTCTTTTTGCTAATTTTTCTGCCCAAATCATATCTTCTAACTTTACTTCTGAATTGGAGGCGATGTCTTTACATATTGCTTCCAGTCGGAGACGATACTGGGTTGATAACATAAGTTTCTAGGGTTGCTTTTTTTTAAGTTGTTCGTATAGAATTGCTTGCATAAAAGACTTAGGTCCTTTTTCAAGTAATTCATCTTTCCATTTTGATGGAGGATTTTTTAATTTGTTTGTTTTTTTACGGTGTGCCATTAGAGAATTATCGCTCCAATTATGAATCCTTTTATAAAAGCGATCCATACTATTTGGTAGTCGCTGAGGTTAAATTTATTTTGAAACTTCTTAAGAAGTCTCTTATCCCATGCAGCGAATTTGTCCAAGAGGGTTTGGGTTTTGTCTGCTAGTGCCATTACTTTTTAAATACACCTGCCTTTGCAAGCAAATATACTGATAGTGAAGTCCAAAAAACAATTTCAAGTCCAATGTTGTTCATAATAATTAGTCATCATATACTAAACACTCTGGCTCTTCTGGATGTTGGTCACAAAATAACTCAAGTGCATTGGGATCGTGGTGATCTCCTGCTTCGATCTCCTTCTTATGGTGATCGACATAATCTTCTAATTCATGCAATTCACCTTCAATATGGCGACGCATTTGTGGATTAGTAGATGGATTGTCAAGGATGTTTTTATCCTTTTCAATGTGTTGCTCGATTGATTTCATTTTATTATACCTATGATTACTATTATTTATCTTCTCGGATCGAGTCCTTAGTAAGATAAAGAGTGGTAGTCATGCCTTCTTTACGATAAACATGTCTTAAACTTGCAATCAGATACTTACCACTATATACCCGATCTTGCTTTACATCCTTAGAATTTTCAGTCCTAGATGCGGGAATGCTAACTTTTATTTGCTCTCCAACTACTAGAGCAGTATTACCTGGCACTACAATAGTTAACTGTATTGCATTAAGTAAAGCGTATCTAGCAGTAGCATAACTTGAAACTCTTAATGTGTCAACTTCTGTTTTCGTACCACCATTTGGATCAGATCCTATCTTATCTTGATGTGTCCAACTTGGCATGATTCTCATCTTAAACCTAGTAGCAGGTTGGGTTTCTGTATCAAAACCTGTCTGCTGAAATGGTCTACCTGAGTCAATCGTAGTTGCCTGATCAAATATCTTTTCGTAAGTAACTTTATAGTTACCTCTCTTTACTTGAGTAGAATCTTCATCGCCTTTACTTGAAGGTCCTGTGGGTAGATGACTCATACCAACACTACTAATTGATATACCTAACACTGATGTCTTATACAAACCTGATCTTAGTTTCTCTAGATGATTAACTTTATCTGGGAATGTGATAGTTTCAATCTTAAAATATTCTTTCTTATCATCTGTCTCTACACCTGCCTGCATGTAAACATATGTGTCTTGTTTTGAGAGATTATCCGCTTCGCACAACTTATCAATAGATTTAAAATGGAATCCATGCTTATTCTCAAAGAATAAAAATCCTGATTGAGCTTGAGATACTTTACCCTTACCTGCAAGTCTTATTACTTTATCTGCAACATATGTAATAGCATCATATGGTCTCCAGTTAGGAGAGCTGAAACATACTTTACTATGCTTTTCAAAATTCGCTGCTTTTACTTTCTCTCCACCCTTTAATATATCCTTTGCAACATATTGAGGAAAATTCTCTTTATCTTTATGCTTTGCACAAGGACCAAATGCACCAAAAATTCTATTTGCTTCATTCAAAAATGCTTCATGAGATGTTAGATGTAAAATATACATCGCTGCTCTTTCATTCTTAATAAAACTACCAAGTTTAAACACACGAAAAACAACCTCTAGAGGATCATTATCTGAGCTCTCTGATGTGAATTTAATCTTTACAACTTCTTTACCACGAATTGATTTGTATAGGTCAATAGAATCAACTATCGCTACGTCTGCTCTTAGAAACGGACTGTCAATAGACTCATAGTAATCTATAGACGCAACAAGATCACGAATGTCATATACATCATCACCCTTAAGTCTTGCTTTAGGTGACAATGCTTCATTCCACTGCATCTTACCTGTTTCGCCAAAGGCAATGGACGCTTCATTCAGCTCTACAACTTTTGATCTTCTATTTGCCATTACTTAAGTTTGTTAGTGCAGTGCATATCAGGTGTATTGCTGCTAAAGGTATTAAATTTAGAAACAAAGAATGGATCTGCTTCATTCCATTGTGAGAAGTTAGGTGTAATAATAGGGACATCCTCTGGTTGACCACCACCTCCACTAGACTGTGATGCCATACTTGCTACCATCTGATTCTGTTGCTCAACGGCAGATGCCATGGCATCGTTACTTTCAGTTACCATCTTTTGTAACTCAGCATTCTCTTGTATTCTAAATTCATTTATTGTTTCACCAGACTTCTTGACTTCTTTCTCATCAGAAAGATACATCTTTAGTTTGTCTAGATCACCTGACTTTTTATAAGGTGATATCTTTTTCTCATTTTCTCTATTTTTAAATGCATATTCACCTCTCTCATTCATCTGTTGGTCACCACTAAAGTTACCACCCTCTCTACCTCTATCTTTAGCACCCTGTCCTCTTAGATTTTTCCTTTTCTTATTCTTCTCTTCAATCTCAGCTTTTGACTTTAAAGTTGCTGTTGCGTTGGTCTCATTCCAACCCATCTTCATATTAACATAATCAGCGATAGGCATTTGTGCCTGCTTATAGTCACCATCTACATAGAATTTATTTACAGCTCTCCTCTTTCCTTTCTTTAATCCTAAGAAACCTGTCCTATAGTATTCCCAAGGTCCATAAATTTCAACAGCTCTAAAATCACCCGCAGCAGTATCCTCTACACTTCCACCTGCTGCAATCAACTCTTGATATGAATTATATTCACCACCTGCAGCGAAAGGTAAAGCATAACCTTTACTCTTTGCTTCTTTCATTCTCTGACCAGTTAGACCTGCATTTGATTTTGTCTTAGGTGTATTGAATGGGACGATAAATGCTGATCCACCACTTGCTTTCTTAGGATAACCAACCCACTCCAAACCGTGACCAATAAATGATGTAGATTTACCACCATTTAAACTTACAGGATAACCAGACTGAGGACCATTGATCCATCCACCTAATTTACCACCACCTGCAAACCAATTACTAGGATTCATCCATCCACCTTCGCCGTTTCCTCCCTTTAGGAGTCCGACCACCTTTTTCATATATCCTAAGACATTACCTAGTGCACCATTCACTTCATTATCTTCAGATGATAATCCTAAATCTGCACTTTCTCCACCTTCTGCCATTTCTGGGACAACTACAACACCACCTTCTGCTTTCGCAGGTACACCATAATTAGCAAGCTTTTCAGCTCGACTCATGTTGAAGTAAGCAACATATTCATCTGTAGAAACTTCTTTATCGTTAATATATCCCTTACCAGAATCCATATCAAATCGACTCGATATAGTTTTCTTAGTGGTAGTCTTTGTAGTTTTTGTTTTTGGTTTCTCTTTTTTCGGAGCTTTCTTCTCTTTATCCGATCCACCTGCAAAGAAACCTAATACAAAAGTCAATGCTTTCATCAATCCAATCAAGGGTGCAAATGCTGCTGAGCCAAAGAATGTGGCAACTTTCTTGATAGTGGGCATTGCTGGCTCAATGAAATCTAAGACCTGAGTGAATGCATTACCAAGTGCCTTAAAGAAGTCTCCTGCTGCCTCCTGTATGGGTGTGAAGACTGCTGCGAATACTTCAGCAACTTGTCCAAAGAATCTTTTGAATGGTGCAATAATAGGCTCCATTGCTTTAGCAATACCTCCACCTGCTGCTCCACCAACAAATGCACCTGCTGCTTGACCTAACATTGCACCTGCAGGTCCACCAATGGCACTACCAATAGCACCACCTACCTGTGATCCTGCTCCTGCTCCAACACCAGTCCCTATTGCTTCTGCCTGATCCATGCCACTCATGCGTGCAGCTGCATATGCTGCACCACCAAATGCTACACCACGACCTAGACGACTACCTAAAACTGCTCCTCCAAATTTCTTAAGTTTGCTTCCCAGTTTACCTGCCTTCATTAGGTTTTTCACCATGCCAAATAGCATGCCTACTACTGCCTTAATACCTTTAAGTGCTGCTATTGGATTGGAAAGTAAAGCAAACCCTGCAAACAAAGGTGCTAATGATAACGCAAACTGCATTACCCCAAAGAAACCTTTCAAACTTAATGGATTCTCTAGAAACTTTATAAGACCATTTGCTGCAGATGTCCCAAGGAAACTAATTACACCAAATGCCCACTTACCTATCGAATACAAACCCTGTGCTAATCGTCTGACTTTTTCTGGATTCTTCAGCAAGAAATCAAATATTGCAAACTTAACTATACCTGTGAATAACCAAGAAGCAATCTTCGAGAATGTCTCAAAGAAACCTCCAAACATTGCCTTAGTTACTGATCCAAGTCTTTCAACAAATTTATTAGATGTTTTCTCTACAGTTGCAGCTTCGTCTCTATTCTCTCTTTGAGTTTCTTTCTTCTTCCTTATTGTTTCTCTATTTCTGTCACGTTTCTCATCCTCATCACGTCTCTTCCTATATCTCTCCTGTATACCTCTCTCTGATATCTGAAAGTCTACAATCTCTTTCATAGTGCCTGCCATCTTATTAGCAACTAATGAAAGAGAGTTTAGTGTGCCACCAAGACTATTGACAGCACTTATATTTGCCTTCAAACCCGATTGTACATCCTTGGTTTCTTTACTCGCACTATTATCCACTCCCTTAAAAGATACCATCTTATAAAGAGTAGGTTTTTTAATAGTGGTCTTAGGTTTATCCATTACTTATGAATAGCTGGATGTAAGGGAGTAAAGATTTGGACAGGGTTTGAAGTGGGGGTAGCACTATTATTTATTGGCACTGGGACAGAGACTGGGACAATGTTACCTGCCATCATTGCACCATTTTCTAAATCTTTTTGTTGTTGTGCACTTGTTTTTATTTTATTGCTATAATCTGTGACATTACTTACTGTTGAAGGAGGTGTAAGAGGACTTTGCATTTTAACACCCTTAAACATATCACCCACTTTCTTAAGTAAGTTTTCTAGATTGTCAAGTAAATTTCCTTTTTCTGCTGTCGGTTGCGTATCATCTTTCATTTCTAACTCTGAATCTGAGTCCTCTTTAGACGGTTTTACTGTAGGCTCAAGGATAGGTTTTGGCATAATAGTAGGTTGGAAACCACTTGGATCTCCAAATGCTTTTTTCAATGCGTCATAGAATTTGGTGCTCTTTGTGCCAAATCCATCTGAAGATACCTTACCTGTCTCTAACCATTTCAATGCAGCATTCCACCCTGTGTTGTGTGCGTAACCCAAGATTGCCATCTGATCTAACTTAGGTTGATTAATAAACGCTTTATAAGGAGTTAAGTATGACATATTCGCAGCAGTATATCCTGCAAATAGATTCTCCTGTAGTTGTGGACTCCTTCTGAAAAACAGTCTCGTTGCAAGATTATGACCAGGATCTTCAATACCAAACAACCTTGCACCATCAGACTTTGCCATGGCACCCATTTGATATCTACCATCATAATGATCATTACTGCCACCTTTTGCAGTGTAATTATTACCAGACTCAATGGCACCTATTGTATTTCTATAGGTATCCCATACGCCTGGATCTATACCTAACTTTGCTTTTACAAAGTCATATGGGACTTTTACATTACCACCTTCAGCTTTCTCTTCTGGTTTATCTCCTGATTCTAGTTTTGCTACTGCTTTTTTAAGGACAGCTATCATACCTGTTGCAAAGAAAGCTAATGACTTTCTAATAGCAAATCTAAATATTCCACCTACAGCAAATTCTTCTGGTTTTGCTACATTTGGTTTCTGTATTACGACCTTAGGTGCTACTAAGTTTTCATCTGCATTTCCTGTAATAACCTCAGCATTGAAAAACTTTCCAACATATTTTCCACCCTTAGCAAACTGCTCAAAATCTGGTTTTTTCTCTGATCCTTTTGCATTTGCTACCTGATCTAGATCTATGCCTTCGCCAGGATCCCTACGTCTTATGACATCCCATGCAAATCCTATAGGATTTATAGTGAATGCAACAATATTCTTAATTAGATTGAATGTAAATGATAGTGTCTTAAATATTAATTTAATACCTGTGCCCAATACGAGACCCACAAACTTCATGATAGGAGTAAATGCCTTCAAGACAGTGCTAATAATATTACCCAATGCACTGAAGAATGTGCCAAGTAACTCTTTCATTGGCTCAATCACTGGCATAAGTGGTGCTAAGAATATCTCCTTCATCATGCCAAATGCTCGTGCCATAGGCTCAAAGATAGGTTGGACAATAGGTCCTATCTTACTACCAATGAATCCACCTAAGAAATCACCAATAGCAGCACCTATCATAGGACCAAAAGGACCTAAGAATGGTAACAATGCTCCACCTGCTGCTGCTCCTGCTATACCACCAACTGCCTTTCCTACACCTGCTCCTACTGCTGTGCCTGCTGCTTCTCCTTCTTGATCTCCTGCTAATGCTCTTGATATTCCACCTATTGCAGATGTAGCACCTGCTAACATCGTAGCACCACCGCCAGGTATCCTTCCTTTAATTCCTTTGAATGCGTTACCCATACGTCTGGTAGCACCCATTCTCATACCACCAATCTTTGTGGTTGGTCTAACTCTATTCTCAAATGATTTTATACCGCCAGGTTGTTTCCTAGCAGACTTACGCATCGTATTATACTCTTGTTTTGTATAGAAACGACCAGTCTGTTTATCATAATATCCACTTTTTACTCTCTGTGATGCTTGATTAGCACCATCTTCAGCTGTCTTAGCATCTTGGAAAATACTTGTTAACGCACGTACATCACCAAACAACTTCCATGGCATAAGAATGTATTGAGCACTTTTAAGAGCTGCAAGACCAACTAGGAATTGCAAACCACCTGTAAAGAATCTGAATACTCTCTGTATCTTATTTTCACCAGGCACGCCAGTCCCAAACATGTTAACCATGCCATTAAAGACCTTACCTATACCAAAACTAGCAATCTTATATGTAAACTTTACTAGTGATGCAACTACTCTGAATACAGTTTTGATTGCCTCTCCATTCTTCGCCATCCATGAGTAACCACCAAATATGGCAAATGCCCCAAATAGACTACCAAAGAAACCTGCAATCCTTGCAAGCATCTTCTGGAAAGGAGCTAATATTTCTTTACCTCTTTTCTCTTGTATCTTTTTCTTTTCCTCAGCAAGTTTCTTTGCTAGTTTTGCAGAGTCTTCACGTTTCTGTTTAAACTTTGCTCTTCTTTCTTGCACTAAGTATCGAGCTGCGAGAAACTTCTTTTCTTTATCTTTCGCTATTTCGTATGCCTTATCTCTTTCTTTCGTTTCAATTATAAAACTCTTTTGAAAGTCAATTAATTGAAAGGTTGACTCAAATGATTTACCAATACTAGTGGTCGTCCGTCCGAGTCTGTTCACACTCATTCTAAGCCCATTCATGTTGCGACCTACAGAGGTCGTGGACTTAAACGCTTTAACTTTTACGAATGACCTAATTGCACTCATTAAAGATTTACTCGATTTCTGTTATTCTCTGCTGCACGTCGTCTTTCTTCCTCTTGAAGATAACCTAGTAACAAATTAACGTAAACATCTCTTTCCCATGGGATCATATTCTCTAACTCGGTCAAAGAATACTTATGATGTTGCATTAACGCAAAATTCGTCTTATAAAGATTCTCTAGAGAATCGTGCAACAGGGCTATGCGAAAAAAGCTGCTAATCCCTCAAATGTTATATCATTATCTTTTTTGGTTTTAGGGTTTCGCACAGTCATAGTGTATGTAAGTTTTGGAATAGTCTCGAAGAATGTCTGGATTTTAGCGAATTGATCTGAATTTAGACTCTCGAGAAAATCAACTGCTTCCTTCTTAGTGAAACTATCATAAACTTCATCACCATCAAAAGCTTGGGCAATACAACCCGCTGCTAATTGAAAAACATCATCAATAGTCTGATCTCCTTCAGTCATGTTTTGCTGAACAAAGATGTCAAGTGAAGGATACTTCATAAGGACACCTACATCATCAGTAAACATAATCTTAGGATCATGCTCTTCAGGTACTTCAAGCTCGACTTGATCAAGTGGGACTTTTACATCTACTTGTGTTTTTTCATCGTCTGGGCAGGTTACCTTGAATTCACTGACCTCGCCGACCGCCTTTGAGCGGATCTTGAGGAAAACATACTCAATTTCAAAAGTCGCAAGTTTTTCAACGTCCTTCTCTGAAAGTGATGTACAGTTTTTGATAATTGTCTTGACTGCTTTAACCATCTCCTTCTCATTCTTCGATTCCATTGCGAGGTAGAGGAGTTTCTCTTCCTTAACAAGGAATGGGCGGTAAGATAATTTCTTACCTGTAAGAGGGATCGTAAGGTCATGCTCAGGTAATGCAAGTTTGGGTAAAGGCATAATATACTCAAATTGTAACTATATTTAGAGACCAATCCCGATAAAATTCTCGAGGCTGGAGTCTATGCTAAGAGAAGATAGCACTTCATTGTTATCCATTGGGATAGTGATATCTTTAAGTGACCCCTTAAACATCTTAGCATTGTTAGGGGTGTCCATACGGTATCTTTCGTAATAGAAAGAAACATCTAACTTAATTAGATCAGTAGGTCCATTATTTAGCGTGATTGCAGACATGTCAAATGGGAATGCCCCATACATTGTCCAACATGATGATACACCATTAAAACGTCTTGTAACTTCTTTCTCAGGTGTAATTCCTTGTTTTCCCATGTAATTAGATGCTAATTCCCACTTAATCAACCGCATTGTAGTCGTATATTGATCATACATACCAACTCTATTCTCTGAGTCAGATGCTGTGAAATTCATCCATCTTTCAAAGTATTCTCTATGATACATGTCTTTAGGTAGTAAGAATGACACTTGCATCTCACTAAATGATGTATCTGTGGCAAATCTTCTCATTGCACCTACGTCTCTTACTGTGCCAACAGTAATTCGTCTGCCAGGTATAGACACTGTATCAGCAAAGTAATTCATCATATCAGCGTGCTCACGATATCTACTCATGACACCTGCTTGATTATCTACTAGACCAAGTGCTTCATCTAAGAATTGCGTGCCTGTAGATGTCTTTTGATGGAATAGACCACCAATAGATGACATCACTGGAGGAGGGTTCACTACAACTTGAAAGAGATTGGATCTCGCAGGTGTCTTATTACCTGAGTTGATCTGATCTCTAAATCTATTAAACGAGTTGGGCTCTCTATAACTCATACTTTGCTCCAGATAAAGCTACTAGGGACTTCCACTTTCACTCCTGCTCTTGTAAACAGAAACTGCTCTAAGGGTAGTGGCACATAATCTGTAAAATATTCGGGTGGCACTAAGTATATATTCGATGCTGCCGACATAAAGTATTTATGATGGCACTTAGCAGGATACGTCGTACCTCCCGATGCAAATGATTTTCCTACTGCCTGTCGTATAGATGGGCGTAGATAATGGATATTACCACCGTTAAACTGCTGTAGAAAACTATCAATCTCTCTCACATAGGTCAGGGGATGCATGTCATACCAGTCTAAATTGGGTGACTGTGCTACATAGTCATAGAATATGATATCACCTGCTTGTAAAGGACGCCCTATAGGCTCTAGTTCATACCTAACCTGTGAGCGATACCAATCCTTTGATTTACTCGCCCCTTTTGCTAGATCTCTAATATCCTTGAAACTCATACTTTTAGGTGTTTTTCAGTTAATATCATAAATTCCATATTCCTGTCTTTACAGTATTCAACTGCTGCTTTCCATTTTGCTTGGTTGATACCGAAAGTTTTCACTTCAGTGATGTAATTCTTTGTTTGCCTTTTAGGTCTCTTGGGCACTTTACATTGTTTTTCTGGTTTGACTTCGACGATATATTTCTTAATACGCTCGTCTTTAGTCCTCGCTTTTACATAAAAATCAGGGAAATATCGGTGCACACGACGATCTACAGGTGAAATATAGGGTATAACTATCTCTTCACTACCCCATTGGAGCACATTTTCATTCTTATCGCACCAGACCATAAACTTTCTTTCCCACAAACTCCTATAAATAATATTTGTAGGATCTCCTTTATATTTTTTCGGATGTGATGGTCTGTACCTACCCGAGTAACTCATGTCAAATAATAGACTACTAGTATTTCCAAGATCAAAACCATACGGTGCAAGTCGCTCTGAGACTAGGGGCGATGTATCGCATTTTGACGCATATCCAACTCAGGTGGTTGATTACCTTAAATTAGATATATTCGATAGTCAGAGTGGTAACCCCTACAATAATGTAGGAGGAGAGTCAACTGCAACTGTAGGATCCTCAATTTATTTATACCTCCCACCCAAGATATCTGAGCAATTTAGTGCTAACTACACAAATCACAAAATGGGTCAGACAGGTAATGCTGCATTAGGCATTGCTCAACCTGGAGGTATGGGTGAAGGATTTAGTGACAAAGTAAAAGCTGCTGCAACAGGTGCTAAAGCACAATTAGGATTCAAAATGGGATCCCAAGCAATAAATGCAGTGGTTGGTGCAACAGGAGGACAATCAAGTCTTTCTGCTAACAGTCTTTCTGCTCTAACTCAAAAAAGAGTCTTTAACCCCTACGAAGAGACTACTTTTGAGGGTATGAATTACAGGAAACATAATTTTAACTTCAAATTAGTGCCTAAGAGTGCAAAAGACGTAGAAATGATATCTACTATCATTAAGACACTTCGTGTCTCTATGTTACCTGGCTCAAGTAAAAAGATGTGGTTAACTATACCTGATTACTTCAAAATCAGTGTAATTAGATATAGTGACGATGGCACAACTGAAAAGATTACTGCACCTGGCTCAAAAGGCGGTGTATTGCAAGATTTATATAGATTCCCAACTAAACTTGTCTTAACAGACATGAATATTGATTATGCACCTGATGGCAACTATGCCTCCCTTAAATCATTCTTTGGTAAAACGGATAACTATAGTGACTATGATTATGGTCCTGTAAGTTACAATCTATCACTTTCCTTCAGTGAAACAGCACTTATGGTTAAAAACTTCTACGATCCCGAATATCAGTATAGTGAAGATGGTGAATGGAATTGGGATGATTGGAATGGTGATGAAAGCGAAACTACAACAAGCTAATGTCAAATTATTTCTCATATCTGCCTAATATTAATATAAGACAAACTGGTTATCGTCAAGATAGCGGGTCTCCTTATGTTAATGCAAAGAATATATTCAGAAGAGTTAAGATCCGTGATGAGCTAGAAGACATCATTTTGGGTTTTGAGAAGTATTATATTCAGAATGCTGAAAGACCAGATCAACTCGCTCAGAAGTTTTATAACGATACCAAATATGACTGGGTTATTTTACTATGCAACGAAATAACCAATCTATACAACGATTGGCCAATGAATGAGCATGAATTGACTCAGTATATAATGAGAAAATACAATTTTAGTAATCCTAGTGATATTGGTCAAACTAGACATTGGATAACACAAGAAGTAAAAAGAAACGGTAGAGTGCACTTACCTGCAGATCTAGAAGTCCCCGAAAACTTTGAATATTCGTTTCCAGACGGTGTAGTAGTCCCCAAGGCAGATCTCGTAAATCCTGTTTCTTACTACCAACACGAATTAAAGGAAAATGAGCGAAAACGTCTTATTTACATTTTACGTCAAGAATACCTAGATGACTTTGTAGAGGAATTCTTCAGTTTAGTCTCATATCTACCAAATGACGAATTAGCCATAGATGGGTTAGGAAGGTCAACGAAGAAAACTTATCGCACAGTCGAAGAAATCTTCAAACCGACCAAAAAGGAATATTCGACCGAAATCGGAAAAACACCATCTCTCACATTCTTGGCACAACAGCAACTTACCTCAAGAGTGTATACACCTGCAACTGGGTCTACAGAGAATGGCACAAACGTTGCAGCAACATTATCACCTTATGATTCAAGTGGAGCATTCACAGACACAAGCACAGACACAAGCACGGATAGTAGCACTAGTGACAGCAGTAGCTCTTCTTCTTCATCTAGCAGTAGCAGCAGTAGTAGCTCTGGTAGCAGTAGTAGTGGAAGTAGCGGATCTGGTTATGGAGGGGGTTACTAGGTATTTTTACTTATCGCGACCCTACAGACAAAAAAATACCCCGAATTTTTTTTCGGGGTCTCGGTGAACGGGAAGTCAATTTCGGTTTAGGTAACCATGCTCTTGTAGAAAGTGCAGTGCTTCCTTTAATGATCCAAGGTGCACACCTTCCAATGTTATCTGTGGATAGGATGCATCACCACCGAATTCCATTTGGAATTGTTGCTTAGTAAAGTCATCGTCTAATTTATATTCTATATGCTTACCACCAAGTGCTGCTACTAGTTGGCATGCTCTCTCAGACTCCTGTCCTCTATCTGAATAGATGGTGACAGGTTTTTCTTTTAGTGGAGGATACTCTGAGATAAGTTTCTGTCCACTGTTTACAAACTCTTGACTCTTGTCTACTTTAACTACCATGAGGTTTGTGATCCTTGAATTTGTCGTGATTGCCGTCGCCTGGCATCTTACCATACGCAACGTATTGAATTGCTTGCATTGATCCCTCTAGTCTCTTGAGATCAGTCTCATTCTTAACATACTCTTCATACCATCCTTTTAATTCATCTTGTCTAGCAGACAGTTGCATAGTACGCTTAGTAAAACGAGCGATGAGTTGCTCATATGATTCAGTAGTTTTCATTCACCTAAAGTATGTATGACAGGTTTTTCTGTCTTCAATATATTATATAGTCTGGCATCATCTGCACACGACACTGGTATAAACTCAGTGCTCACATCAAACCCTTCATACCTATGTGACTGGTTGATCACGATGCTACCTGACTCTCCTGATTGTGACCTATGAAATGTGCCACGAGGTATAACTAAAGCACCACTAGCACGATTAAGATTCACTATGTGATAAGGATACTTCCATGTCTCATTGACCAATTCAAAAGTCCTCTCTCCTTGCACCACCCTATTATAATCATCTTGGTATTGATGTATATAAAACTGTTTAGCACCAACCACATCGGGTGGAGGTGATATTGCAGCACCAGTATGGACTACAAGGTCAGAAGCATTGGATGCTTCTACTGTTATGTCATAAAAAATAACATCGTCTGTCTCTCTAAACACACGATGCTTATTAAAGTGGATGTCACTCATTGTTTCTGTAGTTTTTCTACCACTGTTTCTTTACCCATGGGTGCAATGTCATTCAATCCATTCGCATCAAACCATGGTGCTTCTTCCCAATCAAAACCTTCACCGAATGTATTGTCAGGTGACATGACATACCAATGACATCTAGCGTCAGGTATATCTACAGCACACACTGCCCAATCATCTGCCCACTGTGGCACTTGCACATACATCACTGGTAAGTGATTAGCAAACAATGAAAGTATGAAAGAAAATATAATCACATTCCATTCCAGAATGTATCTGTTGGTGTCTGCATATTCCGTGAGATAACATAGAGACCTACGTTACATAGAAACCAATAGATGTTTACAATCCATGCCTGTCTCCAACAGTATTTCCTGTTGGTCTGTACGATATACATGTTTCTCTCGTTCATTGATTTGTCAACCTCTATTGGTCTAAACTTGAGGATTTGCTCTAAAACTAATGAGATTACAAACCCAATAGCAAAGACATAAAATAACAGGTTTAGTAAACCTGCCATTGAAAATAAGAATGCTAACATTAAGACTCTTCCTCCGTTTCTCTTTGGATGATTGCTGCGTCCAACTTATCAAACATAGTATCGGTAGACATCACGGTGTCTAGATGTGAGATCAATGCTCCCAACTCTCTAACTATGAAAGGTCTTTCTGATCTTGCTGCGAAAGCAAGTGCCTCTCTTAGATTTTTATCAGCGTCTGCAAGACACTCTTCTACTTGTTTTGATAATGCCATTAATCTTTTTTGTGTGCTTGTCTATGACCTTCGACTATTGCATCAACAATAATCTTTTTTAATTCTCTTGATTTCTTTTTACCAAGACCTGCTCTTGTATCTATCTTTACCTTGACCCAATAGAGTCCAATAAGAATTAGAGTAAAAGGGATTGCGTCTTCCCATGGGATAGCATTGTATGCGTTGGCAGCATCACCTAAAATAGCAAACATAATAACCTCAATCAATTTGACATCCTGTAATTGCACCAGTAACAATACCAAGTGGTATTGACCATGCCATCGCATCAGGATCGGATATTCCTGCTGCTACTCCTCCACCTAGGATACCACCTAGGAAAGCACCGTCTTCATTACACTCATCGGGTGCATTGTCTTCTCTATATGTAGGAGGAGCAGAATACCTGCTCCATCCACAAGGCACTTCAACTGTAGTGCGATAAACATCAACGTAACCAGGACTATCTGCTGTGCCAGGTCTGTAGACCTCTTTATACTTCTTCTCATAACATTTACGAGAAGATCTCCACCCACCAGACCATCCTCTATATTCATAGCGATCATCTGTATACTCACGCTGACCAGTAGTAGGATTGATGTATCCATTGTGGTGTGCGAAAGCAGGGGTGGCAGCAAACAGTGCCACTGCGGTTACGATTGACTTCATTAGTCTTCTTCAGCGAGTTTTGCGAAGTAAGAAAGATCTACATCTTCTTCACTCTTTAATGATTCTACCTTATCTCCAAACCCTGTGCGTAGATTAGGGACACTTTGTGAAGTGGTCTCCTCTTCTAATGTTTCTGGGTCAGGTCTCTTAGGTGTAACCTTCAAGACAGAATTAAGACGTGCTTCCAACTCTTCATAGGTTTTAAACTGTGACTGTGAAGTAAAGTCTTTAAGACTATAACATTCTTTCCAAGTTGCTTCCAACTCTTCGTCAGTTTTACCTGCTAGTGTAGAAGGATTTGCAAACCCACTCTTATCATAATTCCAAAAACCTGCAACCTTACAGATCTTTAGTCTAAAGTCTGCACCATTCCATAGATCGAATGGATTGATTGCCTGCTCATCTTCAAACTCAGGTTGTGCAGCAGCGACAATCTTGTCATGAATCTTCTTACCATACTTATAAAGGAAAACTTTTCCTTCATTCTCTGGATTCATTTCATCCTTGACAACATAGATGTTGCTGTAGTAAGAGAGTTTTCTCTTCTGCTTCCTTGCAATTTCCTTGTCAGTATCCTGTCCGCTATTCCACAACTCTCTGTTGAGGTCAGACACTGGATCCTTTTGTCCTAAAGTCGTTAGACTATTTTCAATATACCATCCACCAGGACCTTGGAAGGCATGACTCCATACTTGTGCCCAAGGAAGCTCTTCCCCTTCTGGCTCTGGTAGGAATCTAATAACAGCATACCCATTACCGCTCTTATCTAGAGACGGTTTCCATAGACGCTCATCTACTTGAGCACTGCCTGCAGGTTTCTGTAGTTTTTCAATCTCCTTTGTAAGTTTTGCAAAGGATGACCCTGAGGCTTTCTTGAGTGATGCGAATGACATCTTTGTATTCTCCGTGTTTGTATTTGGCATTTGTGCCACCGATATATGATGGCATACTATTTAGGTTTTGTCAAGACCCTGTGTTTTATTTTTTATGATGATATCCGTACCATTATGAGAGAATATAATCTCATCATCTGGATCCCAAAGTAACTCTTCCATGACATCGTTGAGACGCTTCATGTCTTCCCATAGTTGCTCATTGTTCGGCATCATTTAACTCCTTCTTCCATCCGAGAAGTTTGTCTTCCATAACCTGTAGCACAGACATAAGATCCATACCACCTGTGGTTTTGAATGACAATGTGTCTACTCTATCTTTAATATAATCGACTGCCTCATCTGATTCATCCTCATGTGATGCGAGTGCTAGTCGTGCATAAAATACTTTCTGTTTAGCAATCAACTCTAGTGTCTTGTCAATGTGCTCTACTCTTTTCTTTATATCATACTCTGCAAATCCTGCAGACATCTTGAGTAACTCTGTATAAGTAACTTGAATATCTTCAAGAGAGTTTCTTACTACATCACTCTGAAAGAAATCATCTTTGTCTTCAGTCATAGGGGTAGGACTCCTCTACTTGTACGTTTAACATAATTTAGTTGCTGAGCATCCCACTTAATTTTATCCTTTAAAGGACGTGAGATTAATTTGTTAACAACTTCTATCTCTATGCCGTATTCTTCACAGACAGTTGTTACTGCTTCAATATAATTTAGTAGACCTTCACTTTCTTTGACAAGGTTTTCTACCAGAGAGGTAAATTTTCCTTGGGTCATAAATTCTTTTTCAATGTCGTTCATGAGACCTCCAGTCTTAAGCGAGAGACTCCACCAGACTCAATGAGTCCCGAGGGAAATGCGTTTGCTGCGATTGTCATGCGAGGTCTTTCTGTTGTATTCGGTTGTGCATAGTGTCTGATAGTGGGAGGGAAACAAACAAATTTCCCAACCTCAGTAGGCTCCTCATGCAAAATGTGATACTTAGTATCAGTGTAATCTCCAAAGGGGGAGATGTTAGTATTAGTATACCATGGATTTGGTAAAAGCCAAACTGTTTTGTCTTGTTTGTGTCCAGATGCGTAATAATTACTGCTCAGGAAACAATTTGGATGAGTGTGATCAAAGAAATGATCACCAGGATCATTCTTGTTTGCCCATGATGAGCAAAACTTTAACTCTGTAGCATTGGGTGCTATGTCTTGTCTTACTTCTTCAAGACACTCATTCATCCATGCAAATAGATCAGCAAACTGTGGCTCATCATGTAGGTTAGGTCCTTGTGCACGACCATCAACCTTTGCCCAGATCCAATTAGAATCGTTACGACTCCAATCCAATTCTGCTAAGTCTGCTGCAACTTTATCAGTGTCACCAGTGTAATAGAAACGATAGAATGGTATCCCTAAGAAGGAGTCTTTCATAGACGTGACTCAATGAAATCCCTATACTCTTTGATATAATCAAGAAGTTTATTAATATACTTCTCCTTATCATATCTCTGCTCTACTTGCATCTCTCCTGCTTCAGACACAGAGATCGTTACAAGTTTGTCTACTTCAATACCAGTGTGCTCGTAATACATGTAAGCATATGCACTACACTGCACAAAATAATTCTCCAACCACTGAGGTTTCTTTAACTCTCTTGTAGTCTTGAAGTCAATTACAGCAAGCTCGTTATCAAAGTGAGCAAGGCAATCAACACGGCCAGCAAGGAATAGATTGTTAGAATAAAGAGGGGCTTCAATAAGATGGATATCAGAGATACGATCAAGATCCTTACGAGCAGCCCTAAAAAGGTAGTTGGTAAGACCTTCGCCTTTCTGATGTGCCTCAACATTTTCATTTCTTAAATACCTTTCAACGTGGTTGTGATACTTTGTCCCCCTCCATGAAGACTTCATACGAATCTTTTCTGCTTCATGGAAACCGACACGCTTCTGCCATTCCATGATACCTGCCTTGGATTGATGACCTATGACAGTAGTCACAGATGGCACCCAAACGGTGTCAAGTTTGTAGAATCTACCCTGCTCTAGGGTGCGTGATTCTAACTCAGGGATCTCGCAAGGAGGTCCCACATAATTAAACATAATAATTAATAACCAAGTTGTATTTTAGATACGAGGTATTCTTTAACAAGACCTGACCTCACGATGTCATCGATACCAAACTCCACACAGGTGAAGGATGGCATCTGTTTTAGAATTCTAAGGAAGTCTAAGATACCTTCTCTCTCATTAGACCTTACTAAATCTGATTGAAAGTAATCGCCACAGAAAATAATCTTACAGTCTGTGCCGACACGAGTAATTATACTATCTAACTCGTGAAAATTCAAGTTACTAAACTCATCCACTAGTATGATTGAGTTATCAAATGTTGTACCCCTGATAAAAGAGGTAGACCAGAAACTTATTGTTTCTTGAGCACGAAGATTAGAATACAATGCCTCGAAACTATTATCGTCTGGCATCTCAAACATATACTTTACCATATTCTTATAAGGAATCTGATAAAGGTTTGACTTATCTTCATGGTCACCTGGTAGGAAACCAATCTCTCGTGTAGGCACAAGAGATCTCACCATGTATAATTTCTCATACTTAGATGATGGGTCAAGACATTGCTTCAATGCAAGATACAAAGAGATGAATGTCTTACCAGTCCCTGCTGCTCCATGGAGCACAAGATTCTGCTCCTCACCATATGCTTTCCAGATCTTCTCTTGGTTTTCAGTAAGAGGCTCAATGGTTTTAAGGTGCTCGAGATTGATAGGTTTCTTTCTCCGCATGACCTTAGTTGGAATGTTTGCTAGTGTCTTTTGTTTCCTTCCTGGCATTAGGTGTAACGGCTAAGGTTTGCTTTGGGATGTGCTGCTTGGACTTTGGACATGACTTCTTTGAATCCGTCAGTCTGTCTAGGTAAACCGTAGGTTGTCCCTGCGATACCTGCTTGCCAGTCTTTATCCCAGTCTGGATTGTCTTCTCTCCACTTTTCGTATGCAGAGATAGACATCTGAAACTCCTGTTTCTCTCCTGTCTCTTTGTTTTTCACATTGTAGATTGGCATTAGTCTATCCTTAAACACGGTTGTAAATCGTCCCACTCATCGGGACACCCACAGTCTTCGCACCATTCAAGTGCTTTAGCGACGATAGGGAATTGACACATGAATACTTTCTTACAAGCATTTGCAATGTCCATGTGTTCTTTTTGTGTGCCATGAGCAGACCGTAAATCTATGTAGTGAATCCATGAGCGGACTGATCCTGTCATGTATATCTTAGTGGGGGTTGATAAAGGTAATACCATTCTAGCACACTCTTTAGCAATTCCGTGTCTCAATAACTCGTTATATAAATCTACTCCTTCATTAAAATACTGTGCAATCCTACCTTGTAGGAAATACTTTTCTTCTTGTGGCACATCATCGATACTATTCTGTCTATTCTTATCGTCTTGACGACGTAGATCAGGGACAGGAATCTCTTTCTCAACTGCTGCATAGCGTTGTGAGAATTCTTGGAATGTAAATGACCTGTGTCTCAATATCTGTGCTGCAATAGCACGAGAGGTATTGATCTCTAGTGTCAGGTGTGCCTGCTCAAACACAGACCAATGCTGATGCTTGATACAGTAGGACAGAAGTCCTGCTACGTTTGGATTGTCTTGATTGTTAGGGTTACTCACACGAGCAACGTATCCCATAGTTTTCTCTGCGTCAGGGGTGACACTAATCAGACAAACTTTATTAGTCATGCTTAAAAATTAGTCGTGCAAGTAAAAGGAGTCCAAGTGACTTCAAATAACCTAGGGTTGCTAGACCGAAGAGACTTGGCATGATCCAATTCCAAAGGAGCATAAAAACAAGCGGAGATATCAAGAGGTAACCAAGTCCTGCTGCAATCTTGCGACCCAACTCTTCGTTGTCCATCTTCTCAATCTTCGCCATCCATTCCTCAGTCCGAGGTGCTTCGACTTCTTCTTGTTTAACTTCTTTAGTTTTTCTTGGATCAATATAGACGCTCAAGATCTGTTACCCCATTTAATTTCTGGAAATGCTTCTGATACTACCGCCTTGGTAATACGATACTTCTTATGTAATACTTTGTTGACTGCTTTAATGAATGCAACAGCGTCATCTTTATACAAACCTTCCAGTAGTTGAATAAACATATTCTCAACCTTCATGTTAGAAAGATTGTCTGCTCCACCTTTAAAGTAGTAGTATACTTTCTTTGCTTCATTAAGCAAGTTAGTATGCTCAGTCCCCATCGGTGCTTCGTTGGGTCGGTAAGGTACATCCTCTCCGAGTGGCACTCTTGGCACAACGGTCTCATCAAAGTTAATGATAAACATTGTGCGTAGTGCTTGACTGTTATTATCACGAAGAATTTTAATCTTCTCTGCCTTTGTCTTAGCAGAGTGAGCCTTTTGTAAGACCTCACATATCAATAGTTTTTGCATGATTAATCATCAGTGTCAGTAATTGTATCATCTTCCTCGGTTAAACGCAAGTAGAATAGATCTCCTTGGTGGAAATTACCATCCTCGTCATACATTTCTGGGTGCATAACTATCTTAGCATAGTCTGCTTTTTCTTGCCACTCATCGAATGCTGCTTTGATATTCCATGATACCAAAAATCCGACAATGAAGCTACCAACCGTGAGAAAGAAGGAGATATAAAGAAAAGATAGATCTTCCATAGGTTACTCCTAATACTGCTGTTTTTATTTAGCCTGCTTACGACCAGGTCGTCGGTCTCTCTCATACTTCCATGCATCTTCTAGAATTGTGTAGAGATACTTCCTGATCTTTCTTGCTTCTGGTTTAGGGATGTGTCCGTATGCTTCACGCAATACTTTGTCTCCTCCCTTGATGTATGCGTCCAGATCTAGGACGGTTTCGTTGAGTGAGTTTGCAGTAGGGGATTCAATGAAGTTAGTAGTTTCTTTACGAGTATACTGTGCTCCCTTGAGATACCCATACATGTTAAAGAGGAAACGCTTCTTCTCGAATGCCTCATCGATTGATCTCTCGATCAACTCATACAATTCGTTAGCGTCTCTGATTTTCATTACAGGAATTTGCCTTCTCGTAGATGTTTTACAGCGTCGGTGCATCCACCAACTTTTTGCCCACCAATGATTACCTGTGGGAAGGTAGCACCACGACCAAACTCTTGATAGAATGCATCGCGTCCGAAGTTAACATCAAGTTTCATCTCGTTGTAACTCCATCGATTCATATTATACACCTCTTTTATTTTTGTGCAATAGGGACAACCGTTTCTTGTATAGATTGTTGTAGTAGCAGGAATCTTTGCCATAATATTATAAAGAAAAAGAAAGGGGTCATATGACCCCTAGTTTATTATATAGGATTTGACTTAGAACTTGTACTTTAATCCAGTTTTGAATTCGTACTTGTTGTCTCCACCTTCA
>OCZA010000013.1_pt1 | contig 55096 bp, 58 predicted proteins | sample 1539021 | NCBI WGS metagenome assembly OCZA01 (sample SAMEA2619376, study PRJEB22493) | marine metagenome | biome: marine biome (ENVO:00000447); feature: surface water layer (ENVO:00002042); material: "saline water (ENVO:00002010), including plankton (ENVO:xxxxxxxx)" | depth 5 m | reverse complement strand
TTTTTCTTTCATTGTAGGCTTTATAGCCTAATTTTTCATAAAGTTTAATAGCAAAATTATTAATAGCACTCGCTTCCAGAAAGATTTTAAATGATTTTCCAGTACTTTTGAGTTGTTTTTCAAGCTCTTCTAAAATCATTCTTCCCAACCCTTGGTTTCTAAATTCAGGCAAAACAGCAATATGTAAAATTTCAAATTCACTGACCTTTTGATCTTGATATAAAAAATGTCCTATCAAAGCACCTTTGACGTTAGTTTGATCTAGAAGATAAATATTAAAACTTGTTTCTTTATTGAGGTGAAGCTCAATATCTTTTTCACTCCAATTAATCTCTAGTTGGTCTTTATGATTGATAATCCAATTTTTAGAATCAGATAGAGTATGTGTAAAGTTCAAGCCACAATATTATCATAAAAAACCTTGGAACACTCATACCAGTTAAATTTTTTTGTATATTCTTGACATTTTTTTCGATCGATAGTCAAACAATTCAAAACATTATCTTTTAAGTTATCACCAATAAAACCGTTGACCCCATTAACAATAATATCTTTAGGACCTGTTACATCATAAGCAGCGACTGGTGTGCCGGTTGCATTTGCCTCAGTTACCACATTTCCAAAGGTATCAGTCTTGCTAGGGAAAACCATTACATCTGAACTAGCATAGTAATTCACTAAATTCTGGCCAAACTGGTAACCAACAAATTTTATATCTGTATATTTTTTTTTTAGTTTATTTAACTGTGGTCCATCGCCAACGACAACTTTAGTACCTTCTAAATCTAAATCTAAAAAAGCTTGAATATTTTTTTCAGTAGCCACTCGACCGATATAAGAAAATATTGGTCCTGGGCCTAAGTCTAATTTTTGATAGTTGCCAAATTTTTGATGATCGACACCTCTTGACCAAACAACGGTATTTTTAAAATTCATATTTATTAATTCAGCCTGCATGGATGGGGTAGGAACAAGAACTTTTTTCGCTTTATTGTGAAAATGCTTTATGAAGAAATAAAAGAAACTTGCAGGTATTTTTATACGTTGTTGAATATACTCAGGGAAACGAGTATGAAATGAAGTTGTAAAAATAATTTTTTCTGAAAGACATATTTTTCTGGCCAAAAAACCTAGGGGCCCCTCTGTAGCAATGTGAATATGATCAGGATTGATCTGATCCATCATATTTTTCAATGTTTTTTTGCGAGTAATCACAACTTTAATCTCATTATACGAAGGAAGGCCAAAGCGAACTTTAAATAACTCAGGGTGTATTACCTCTACCTGCATACCCATTTTTTCCAATTCCGGTATGGTATTCAGATAAGAACGGACTACGCCGTTTACCTGAGGTTTCCATGCATCTGTTACTAATAATAATTTCAAGCTGCAGATACCTTATTAAGAGTTTGTTTTTCTAAAGACTGGATTTTTTTTTCATTCCAAAAGACTAACTCCAAGTTGCCTTTAAAGTCCTCAACCATTGCACTACAGCTATCTACCCAATCTCCTAGATTATGATATGTCTTATCACCAATTTTTTTTATTTGGGGATGGTGAATATGACCACAAACAATTCCATCACAATTATTTTTTTTTATTCTCTCAAGACATGCATTTTCAAAATTTTCAATATATCGTTGAGCATCTTTTACTCGTGTTTTTAAATATCCTGATAAAGACCAATACGAAAGACCAAGTTTTCTTCGACAGAAATTTAAAATATTATTAAACCAAACAGAGTAGTCATAAAGGACGGCACCTATCTTTGCTAACCATTTTGAATTTAGAACTATTCCATCAAATTCATGCCCATGCATTAAGAGAAGTCTTTTATTGTTCGCTGTTGTATGAATTCTATTTTTTCGAACTTTAATGTTTGCAAATGAAAAACCACAATAATCTGAAAAAACTTCATCATGGTTTCCAGGTATATAATAGACTTTGGTACCTGCGCGTGCTTTTCGTAAAACTTTTTGTATGAAAGTATTAAAATCAGGATTCCAAAACCAATTTTTTTTTAGACGCCATCCGTCTATAATATCTCCAAGTAAATAAAGATGATCACAATCATTATATTTTAAAAAGTGTAAGAGCTCCTTTACTTTTGAAGCACGTATGCCAATATGAATGTCTGAAATGAATATGGATCGATGTTTTTTGATTTGCATAGAATCTAAAAATAGATATATCTACGATTGATAGTATTGAGGATTGTTAAAGTTTTATTAAATGGGCTCTTCACAAAAGCTTTATATTAGAAAAAATTCTAAAATTCATGCATCTGGTCTTTTTGCAAAAGCTGATATCTGTGCTGGCACTAGAATCATTGAATATCGCGGGTTAAAGATAACTAAAGCTCAATCAGACAAGATTGCTGATGTTCACATAGAGGCAAACAAAAGGGCTAAAACAGTCGGGTCTGTTTACATTTTTACACTGAATCAAAAATACGACATCAATGGAAAAGTAACATGGAATTTAGCAAAATATATTAATCATTCCTGCAACCCTAATTGTGAAACTGATATCATCAAAGGAAAAATATGGATTAGCGCAATTAAAGATATTAAGAAAGGCGAGGAGCTGTCCTACGACTATGGATATGACATGTTTTGTTTCGAGGATCACCCGTGTCGATGTGGGTCTCAAAACTGTATTGGATATATTGTTCGAAGCAATCTTAGATGGAGAGTTAAAAAAAGGTTAATTGAAAATAAAAAGTCAAGATTTAACAAAAACTTCACATAAGTAGTTAAACTTCAGATATGGATTTTAAAAATAAAAATATAGTAGATGCTTTTTGGTGTTCAATTGAAGGCCTAAAAATTCTCCTTCAAGAAAAAGCAGCAAGAAGAGAGCTATTATTGTTTCCCTTGTCTGCTCTATACATCGTAATTTTTCAACCGGCTCTTTTGTTCATACTTTGGCTGATAATTTTACCTTTGCTCATACTTAGTATTGAGGCTCTAAACACTGCAATAGAATATACCTGTGATAAAATTACTATGGATAAGTCAAACAAAATAAAGAAAGCTAAAGATTTGGGCTCTGCTGCAATTTTTTTATCTCTAACAGCCTATGGAATAGTTTTAATCTTAGGTTTATTTAATTAATTTGGGAAGATTGACATGATTTTTCTACAAGTAGAGGAGGTCTATGTTTCAGTCACAGGGGAAATGCCAATCTTCCACCTAATAAAATAATCATTTATATTAAATTAAAGTTAAATTTAGATTAAATTTCCAATTTCTTTTATTTGATCGATATTTAATAAGTTGTTTTGCTTATAATTTTGAACTAGTGCAAGACATCTTTTTTTAAGAACATTGAATACTTTTAAAAATTCTATCTCAGCTTCCTCCTCAGTGCCTTTAAATTTTGCAGGATCAGCTACACCCCAATGTGCCTTTAATGTATTTTTGAGATACAGGGGGCAAGTTTCTCCAGCTGCATTATCACACACAGTAATAACCAAATCAAAATTAATATCTGAAAAATCATTCCATGATTGACTTTTAAAATTGTCTAGGAAAATTTTATTTTTTTCTAATGTTTTTATACTTAATGGATGCACATATCCTGCAGGGTGGCTTCCTGCACTATAAGCATTAAAAAAGTCTTTACCATAATGGTTTAAAAGCCCCTCTGTTATAATTGATCGACAAGAGTTACCTGTACAAAGTACAAGAATTTTAATCATTTTAATTTTCTGAATCGATAGAGTAGCCAGCGGATCTAACTGTTCGAATGAAATCTTTTTCTCCTGTTAAATTCAGCTCTTTTCTGAGTCTTCTTATGTGAACATCAACTGTTCTAGGTTCAACGTAAGCGTCATTTAACCAAACATTATCCAATAGTTGCTGCCTAGAATAAACTCTACCTTTATTTTCAATAAAAAATTTTAAAAGATTAAATTCAGTCGGTCCTAAATTTAATTTTCTCTCACCCCTTGTTACCCTTCTGTTGGTGAGATTAATGTTTATATCATGAAACTTGAGTGAGTCGTTCTCTTCTCTTGCTTTTGTTCTTTTAAGTAATGATTTAATTCTAGCAAGGATCTCACTTGGAAGAAAAGGTTTGGTTACATAATCCTCCACACCTAATTCAAAACCTCTAATTTTATCATCCTCTTGACCTTTAGCTGTTAACATTATAATTGGAATATTTTTTAAATTATCTTTTCTTTTAATTCTCTTTAAAACTTCAATGCCCGATATATTTGGCAGCATCCAATCTAATAAAATTAAGTCAGGCAGCCAATGTTCGATCTCTTGAATAGCAGACTCTCCATCATATGAAAATTTTATTTGGTAGTTTTGTTTTTCTAAATGAAATCCAATTAATTCAGAGATTGGTTTTTCATCTTCAACAATTAAAATTTTATCTGTCATTCAAAATCAGATTTTTTTAAATCAATATAATGACCTGTGATGTTAAAAATGACCTCTTCAGCTATGTTGGTGGCATGATCCCCTATTCTTTCTAAGGACTTTGCAATTAAAATTGGCTTAGTGCCTTCATCAACAACACTTGTTTCCTTATTATGCATTCTTTCAATTAAATTTTTAAGTAAAGACTTATACTCTTTATCTATTTCTGCATCTTGATTCCATGATGTTTTAGCTTTTAATTCGTCTTTTTTAAAAAAACTATCTAGAACTTGATTTACCATGGACTGAACATTTCTACCCAAGCTGTACATTTGTTCTATTAATTCGTCATCGAAGGAAGAGGATATTGAAATTGCTCTTTTTGCTAAATTTCTTGAGTGATCCCCCATCCTTTCTAGCTCTTTTGATACCTTTAAAGCTGTAAAAACAAGTCTTAGATCACTTGCGACCGGTCTATGTAAGGTCATAATTTCAAAACTTAAATCTCTTACGTCCCTCTCGGCCACATCTACTTGTTCGTCAAGATTTTGGGTTAGTTGGGCATCTTGAGAATCTTTTGTTTTGATTACATTTACAGCAATTTCAATCTGTTTTTCAACTATCTCACTCATTTTGATTAGATCATCTTGCAATTGTTTAAGTTTTTGCTCAAAGTTTTTATCTGTATGTGTATTTTCCATTCTATCCAAACCTTCCTGTTATATAATCGTTTGTTTGTTCTTTATCTGGTTTTGTAAAAATTTTACTTGTATCACCATGTTCAATTAACTTGCCTAAGTGAAAAAATGCAGTTCTTTGAGAGATACGAGAAGCTTGTGACATAGAGTGTGTAACAATAATAATAGTATAGTTTTCTTTCAATTCATTGATTAATTCTTCTATTCTAGCAGTTGCAATTGGGTCTAAAGCTGAGCATGGTTCATCCATCAAAATGATTTCAGGCCTAATGGCAATGGCTCGAGCGATACAAAGTCTTTGTTGCTGTCCTCCAGACAAACCTGTGGCTATGTCATCCATTCTATCTTTTACTTCTTCATATAAACCTGCTCGATTTAAGGAATCCATTACTATATCGTTCAACTCACTTTGGGTTGATGCCAGCCCATGAATTTTAGGTCCATAGGCGACATTTTCAAAAATTGATTTTGGAAAAGGGTTTGGTTTTTGAAAAACCATTCCGATCTTTTCTCTAAGCGTTTCAACTTGAATGCTATCTCCATAAATATCTGTAACTCCGTTTAATAGGAATTCACCTTGAACTTTACATGAGTCAATAACGTCATTCATCCTGTTCAAGCACCTAAGAAAAGTGGATTTACCACAGCCTGAGGGACCAATTAGTGAGGTCACATCATTTTTAGTAAAATTTATAGTAACATCATCAATGGCCATTTTATTTCCATAATGAACGGAAACATTTTTTGTTTTTATTGCAAAGGAATTTACCTGCTCTACCATTTTACCTCTAATCTCCTTCTTATTAAAACTGCAGCTGTATTCATTATAATCAAAAATAGGAGCAATAACATTATACCTGCAGATGTTTTCTCTAAAAATCCTCTTTCTGCACTCTCCGACCAGAGGTAAATTTGAGAGGGAAGTCCTGTAGCAGGATCGAGGGGTCCACCAGGTATTTCCATAACAAACGCAACCATCCCTATCATCAATAAAGGTGCTGTTTCACCCAATGCCTGTGCCATTCCAATAATAGTGCCGGTGAGTGTTCCTGGTAATGATAATGGTATGACGTGATGAAAAACTGTTTGCATCTTAGTGGCCCCAACAGCCAAAGCTCCTTCTCTAATTGAAGGTGGTACCGATCGAAGTGATGCTCTTGAGGCAATAATTATTGTAGGTAAAGTCATAAATCCTAATACTAAACCACCAACTAACGGAACTTGATAAGGTAAACCAATTACTCCGATCAACATTCCTAAACCTAACAAGCCAAATACGATGGAAGGCACAGCGGCTAAGTTATTGATGTTTACTTCAATAATGTCAGTCACCTTTCCAGGTTTAACAAATTCCTCTAAGTAGACAGAGGCTAATAATCCTATTGGAAAAGCAAATGAAAAACAGATAATAAGAGCGTACAAAGATCCCATAACCGCTCCCCAAATACCTGCCGTCTCTGGGTCTCTAGAGTCTCCCTTTGTAAAAAACCAAAAATTAAATACTGACGAAACCTTTCCCTCTGAAGTAAGTTTATCTAAAACAGATAATTGATAATCATTTATTTTTCTTTGTGCCTCTGGCACATCCCTTGGATAATTTCCTTTTACAATTTGATCTAGGTCAGATGATGCCGTTATTTTCATTATTATCGATTGTCCAATTTTATCTGGGTTTTCTAAAAGATAGTCTCTTAATTGGTAGTCAAATTTTCTTGTATACATTTCTCTTACTTTTATAAATTGTTCTTCATTTAAGTTAGGGTGATTTTGTCTTACAACTTCATCGGCTAAAGCAACATAAGAGGCTCTGTATAATTCTTTTTCTAAAGAGTTTTGATTTACTTGGATAAAATCTGGATTAAAAAAAACATTTGCCTCAATTGTGGTTCTTACAAAAGCTCCACTTCCAGTAGAAAAAATTTTCCACATCAATATTAAAACAAAAAACATAGAAAGGGCCACTGCAAAAAGTCCATATGCTTGAAATCTTTTTTCGGCAGATAGTCTTTTATTTAAACTATTCATATTTCTCTCTGTACTTTTTAACTATAGTTATGGCTAGTATATTAAGAAGTAATGTCATTAAAAATAAAGTTAAACCTAAAGCAAATGCAACAAGTGTTTTTGGATTATCAAACTCTACGTCTCCAATAAGACTTGTTACTATTTGTGTAGTTATAGTCGTTGCAGGTTCTAAAGGGTTAAATGTTAAGTTTGCTCTTAAGCTTGCTGCCATTACAACAATCATTGTCTCTCCTATGGCTCTTGACACCGCCAATAGAAAAGAGCCCATAATTCCAGCTAATGCTGCAGGCAATATAACTTTTTTGATAGTTTCAGATCTAGTTGCTCCCAATGCATAAGAACCATCTCTTAATGATTGTGGAACCGCTTTAATCACATCATCGCTCAATGATGATACAAATGGAATAATCATAACACCCATAGCTAAGCCAGCAGCTAAGGCGCTTTCTGCTGAGACAGGTAAACCAACACTTTCACCAACATCTTTTATAAAAGGAGCTAAAGAGAGCGCAGCAAAAAAACCATAAACCACTGTTGGAATACCGGCTAAAATTTCAATAATAGGTTTAGCTATATCTCTTACTCTTTTAGAGGCGTATTCTGCAAGATAAATTGCTGACATTAAACCAAGTGGAATAGCAACAATCATAGCTACAGTTGCAATTAAAAGCGTTCCCGTAAGTAATGGTATAAACCCAAATGCGTTTTCGAGATCATCTTTATCAAAGCCCTCAGAAGCATCAACAACAAATGCTCGGTTAGGATTCCAACCGGTACTAAAGAAAAAATCAACAGGGTTTACGTAACGGAAAAAATTTATTGCCTCAAAGACTAGAGATAAGAAAATTCCAATAGTTATTAGTATCGCAATGTAGGAACTTCCTTTGATGATATAAGTAATTATTTTTTCAACAATTGGTTGTGCGTTTAATTTCCCAGAAATCGACCTTGTGGCAAGAAACCCTAAAATGATAGGAAGAATTATAAATAGAGTAAGGTTTGACCAGCCATAAATTTTATCAAAGTTTGCTAAATTTTTAGCAGCAGTCAATTCGTTCTCACTTGCCATATTTAAAATTGATTTTTCACCATTGGTTAAATCGTCTAAAGGAAGGTTTACTATGACTGATAAATTATTAAGTTTATTAAGTATTAGGCCTAGCTTTCCATCACTCCAGGTAGAAATATCTGGAAAGAGAATGGGCGACATGACAAACATTTCTTGAAAATTTCCTTTAAATAACAGGAGCCCAAACCACATTAACAGTGCAGGAATCAATGCCATTAAGACTACATAGTACCCAAAATAATCAGGTTGAGAGGAAAGTTTAATGTTGCCGTTAAATTTTAAATTGAGAGCTCTTTTTTTACCAATATAGTAAAATAAATAAGAAATGATTACTAAGATTAAAAGAGCAAAGTAAATCATTAACTTAATTTATCGAGGGTTTTAATAAGGGCAAGTGTATACTTGCCCTTAAATAAATAGTATGTGAATAATTACTTGCAGAGTTTACCTGAGAAAGCGTAGCCGGCATCTTTCAAAGGATGTTTCTTGTCGGCACAGGCAACTACATCAAATGCAGCTAATGTATCTACATCTGATCTCGTTCTTGATAATAATTCAGAAACCATGGGAGCAGCGCCAATTTTTGTAAGGTAACCGTTAGAGCCAATTGCTTCATCGGAAACCATCATTTGTGCAAATTCTTGAATACCTGGAACAACTCCAATGTGATCTTTCTTTAAGTAAATAAATAAGGGTCTCGCAACTGGATACTCATAAGCAGCAATTGATTCTTCACTAGGATCGACTCCCTCTAAAGATGCAGGTTGTAATTTATCACCATTATCTTTTAAATAAGAATATCCAAAGTAGCCAAAACGCTCTTTGTCCTCTACGAGTTTTTGGACGATAAGGGTATCATTCTCACCCATCTCAATAATCCTTCCGTCTTCTCTGTAATCTGTACATCCATCATCTCCACCTGTGATATCTTCATATCCCATCGCAGCACAGCCTTTTTCCATTACATTACCGTCAAAAGCGTCCCTTGTACCAGATGTTGGAGGGGCTACCAGTACTTCTATTTTATATGCTGGTAAGCTTGAATTAATTTCATTCCATTTTGTGTAAGGATTTTCTACGACCTCACCATCTACAACTACTTTAGCCGCCATAGCAGTCCAAATCTCAGCTCTTGTTAGATCCATTTTTTCAGCGGCGTTTGAGTGAGAAAACGTAATACCATCATTAGCCCACATTACCTCCACAACATTGGTTACACCATTTTCGACACAAAGTTTCGCTTCCTTAGATTTCATAGGTCTTGAGGCACCAGTAATGTCTGGGTGTTCTACGCCTACACCAGCACAGAATAATTTCATTCCTCCACCAGTCCCTGTTGGGTTATAAGTTGGGGTTTTAAAACCTGACTCTCCAAGTCTTTGTGCGTTCACAGTTCCATATGGGTATACAGTTGAAGAACCAACAATATTGATTTGATCTCTTGCAAAAGTTTCAGCAGAGAAAAGAACGCTTACTGCTAAAGCAAGAAAGGTTAAAATTGATTTTTTCATAGATAATATCCTTTTTAAATTTTAGTTATTACTTATAAATACTGCGTGAAAATAAATCTAATGTTACATATATGTTAAAGTTTTGTTACGTGTGCTTTGGAATTGTTATCAAAAATTCTGAACCTTTTCCAACTTCACTTTTTATGTCAATAAAACCCATGTTTTTAGTCAAAATATGTTTCACAATTGAAAGACCTAATCCAGTACCACCAACCTCTTTAGATCGTGCACTGTCTACTCTATAAAATCTCTCAGTAAGCCTTGAGATGTGCTCTTCTGCAATGCCTATGCCACTATCTTTGAAAGAAATTTCGACAAATTCAGTCAAAGTGCTACTATTCATTTTTTCTCGGGCATTAATTATAATTTTAGTACCATCTTTTGAGTATTTAACAGCGTTGTTAACGATATTGACAACCACTTGAATAAATTCTTCATGAGGGCATCCAACTAAAAGAGATTGGTCTAAATTAATATCAACATTTATTTTTTTCTTTAAAATTTTTGACTCCAATGAGTTTATTCCAATTTTTACAGTATTTAATAGATTGCAAAATTGGTCATTCTCGTTAGTTTTTTTATTCTCGATAGAACTTAAACTTAATAGATCATCGATCAAAGAGTTCATTCGATTCGACTGATCTTGAATGATTGAAATAAATTTTTTTCTATTTTTTTCATCATCAACAGTTAAAAGTGTTTCTAAATATCCTATTATTGAAGAGAGAGGAGTTTTTAATTCGTGGCTTACATTAGCTACGAAGTCAGTTCTTACCATCTCAAGATTTTTAATTGCAGTAATGTCTTTAAAAGCAACACAAAAAAAATCATTAATAGGAAATCCTGTAACGTCATAGTATCGGTCATTTGGTATTAATCTGTTCCACTCAAAATTTTTTTTTGATTTAGTTTTAAGTGCGTTACTTAGATTTTCAGACAAAGATAAGTCTCTTAAACCTATTTTAAGGTTATCTGCATTTTCTAAATTAAATGTCTCTTTGAAAATATTATTAACGAATATGATATTATAATCATAATCTATAATAACTATTGAGAGGTCTAAGGAGTTAAGAATGTCTTGATACTCCAAACTTTGTTTGTCACCAACTTCGATGCGTCTTTCTTTGTCTAAAAGAGTCTCTTCTAAAATATTTCGGACTTTTGTAAATAACATATTGTCAGATTTTCTTAGGTTAAAAGTTTTTTTTTCAAGATAGCTCTCAAAGAAATAATAAGAAATGAAATAAACTAAACTCTGAGAAATAATTGATATTAAAAAAATATTAATTGAAGTACTAAAAAACAAAAATAAGTTTAATGAGAGAACAGCAATAGAAAATACAAATAACATTTTATTGTTTTTCTATTTTTTTATAGACCTTTTTGGCAGCAGTGCCTCTCCCTGAGAGACTAGGGTTGGTCATAAAATATTTATGTGAGTCTATTTTTAGTTTAGAGTTTATTTTTTGATAATTTCCATCTGAGTCGAGCAACCAAGAATTTTGATTATCGTTAATGGCAGTGTACATAATTTGATATAAAATTTGTTCGTGAACAGTTTTGTTATCGATAGGAACTAATGTTTCCACGCGCCTGTCAAAATTTCTAGTCATCCAGTCAGCAGATGAAATATAAATTTTTGCTTTTTTACTGGGTAGTTTATTGCCTTTTCCGAAACAAACTACACGTGAATGCTCTAAAAATCTTCCTACAATACTTTTAACTTCTATGTTTTCTGACATTCCTTTAACACCAGGAACTAAGCAGCAGATACCTCTAATTAAACAAGTAATTTTCACACCTGCTTGAGATGCTTCATAAAGTTTGTTAATTATTTCTTGATCAACTAAATTATTCATCTTGATCCATATGTTAGCTGGCTTTTTAATTTTTGATAAACCTATTTCGTAGTCAATATTTTCGAAGAGTTTTTGTCTTAAGTTATATGGGGAGAGAGATATTCGTTTAAAATCTTTTGCCAAGTTGTAACTACACATGTAATGAAATAACTTTATGGCATCAGATGCTAAGTCTTTATTACAAGTAAAAAATGATAGATCTGTGTAAACCTTTGCTGTTTGAGGATGATAGTTACCAGTACCATAGTGAACATAGTGGACTAAATTTTTATTTTCTCTTCTAGAAATTAAGGAAACTTTTGCATGAATTTTTAGATTTAAAAAACCATAGACTACTTGAACTCCAGCTTTTTCCAAATTTGATGCCCACTGTAGATTTTTTTCTTCGTCAAACCTTGCTTTTAATTCAACAACTGCTGTTACAGATTTACCAGCCTCAGCAGCTCGAATGAGTGCATCAATGATTGGCGATTGATCACTAGTGCGATACAAAGTTTGCTTAATCGCCACAACGTTTTTATCGTTTGATGCTTGATCTAAAAAACTAACAACAACATTAAAAGACTCAAACGGGTGGTGTATAACTAAATCCTTTTTTTTGATTGCTGCAAAACAATCACCACCAAAATCATTTATTCGTTGTGGGAAACGAGGTTTAAATTTTTTATAATTTAAATTCTTGTTTTTTATATTTCCAAAAACTTCTGACAATTGGTCGAACCCTAGTAGATCTTCATATTCAAAAATTTCATTTTCAGACACATTCAACTCGTTAATAATGAATGATTTAAAATTAATATTAAGACTTTTTTGAATGTCTAATCTGATTATCTCTCCTCTTTTTCTTTCCCTGACAAGTTTTTTAAACTCTCTGATAAGATCATCTGCCTCCTCCAAAACCTCCAAATCACTATCCCTTATTACACGAAATAAATTCTTATCAAGAACATCAAAATCATGAAATATATCCCCAACATAACTATTAATAATTGACTCTACTGGATAAAAATAAGTACCCTGTTTATCAATAATCTTAAGAAATCGTTGTTTTAAATCTGATACTCTCATAACTGAAATAAATTGTTTTTTTGATTTTTTATTTTTAATTTTAGCGATAAGACACAAACATAGATTTGGTATAAAGGGTAAAGGGTGTGTACTATCAACCGTAATAGGTGTCAGAATTGAACTAATATCATTGAAAAAATAATTCTTTATGTAGGACAAATGTTTTTTTAAGAACCTATCTCTTATAATATAGATTTTATTTTTTTTTAATTCTTTTTCAATTTGACCATACGATTCATTTTGCTTTTTAATCAAACCCCTTGTTAATGAGTCAACAATTTTAATTTGGTCTTCAATCTTCATTCCATCATAACTTTTTTTATTAGGACTGAGTTTTAACTGTTCAATTAAACCAGCCACTCTTACTGAAAAAAATTCATCTAAGTTTGATGCAGCTATACTTATAAAATTCAGTCGTTCCAGAATTGGTACATTTTTATCGAAAGATAATTCATTTACTCTCTCATTAAATTTTAACCAAGATATTTCTCTATTAAAATACTTATTCATTTTTATAATTATAATTTTTAAGTTTTTTTACAAATTGTAATTCTTTAATATCAGCAGAATTTTTTTTTATCTCACTCCAAGAATTAATATATATATTAATCTCACAAAGTGCGCATGTTGGAAATTTTCCAATATGAGATTTTGTAATATAATTAATTAAATCCATCAAAGCTGGATTGTGTCCTACTATCATTAAATTTTTGTTAATTTTAAATTTTTTTATCCATTCAATTAAATCGTCAAAATTGAAGGTATACAATTCTCTTTTATAATTAATTTTAATTGAATTTTTAAAGATTTTTTTGCATGTCTCTTGTGTTCTTTTTGAATTCGATGAAAAAATTGAGATATCTTTAAATTTTAATTTTTTTGAAATATATGTTGACATTACTTGGCAACTATAAACCCCCCTCTCAGATAACGCTCTTTCATGATCATCTAATTCTAAATTATTCCATGAAGATTTAGCGTGACGTAATAAAAATAGTTTTTTTTCAACCATCTGTTAAATATATGAAATAAATTATGTTTAATAAAAAAGATTCTATTGCATTAATAGACATAGGGTCAAATTCAGTTCGATTATGTGTATTTAGAGGTAATATGAGAAGCCCAAATGTACTATACAATAAAAAATTTTTTTGTGGGCTGGGTGAATTTATTCCAGAAACACAGTTAATAAGCAAAGAGGCTGAAAAGAAATGTATTAACTCAATAATTTTTTTTAATTCTATAATTGACGAAATGAAACCTAGCCACTCTGTCGCTTTATGCACAGCAGCTATTCGAAACGCCTCTAACAAAAAAGAAATTACAAATAAGATACAAAAAGTTTTTAAGGGAAAAGTTATAACTTTATCAGGAAGTCAAGAGGCCACCTATGCTACACTAGGTGTTCGATCTTCAATCCCAAGAGCCAATGGAACCATTATTGATATGGGAGGTGGAAGTTTTGAATTAGCACAAATTACACCAGATAAGATTAAAAATATATCCTCTTTTCCTTTGGGTATATTAAACTTCACAAAAGAGCATAAAGAGCATAAAAAAATTAACAAAGAAATAAATTCAAAACATAAAAACCAAAAAAACTTCTATTTAATTGGTGGGGCATTTAGGTCAATTGCAAGATGTTATATTTATTTTAACAAATTGCCCTTTAATGAAATACATAATTTAACTATTTCAAGGAAAAATTTTTATGAACTAAAATCAAAGATACAAAAATTTGGAATCGATGACCTGAAAAAAATTCCAAAAATTTCTGTAAACAGAGTTAAACATATTAATATTGCAATAGAAGTATTGGACAAGGTGTTAAAATTATCAAACTGCGAGCAATTTATTTATCCAAGGTACGGGATTAGAGAAGGTTTCATTTATGAAAAGCTTTCCAAAAAGCAAAGGCTTTTAGATCCAACTGAAATTTCTTTAGAATTAATAGCTAAAAGCAGATGTCGTTTTTTGATATTTAATAAAAAGACATTTGCTTGGATTAAAAATATTTATCTAAAATTTATAAGTTTAAAAATATCAAGTAAACAGCTAAGAGTAATAAAACTCTCATGTATCATTTCAGATTTGGGATGGGAGCAAACAGCCAAAATTAGAGCTTCATATGCATTAAACCTAATATTAAATATACCCCTAGTAGGAATAGAACAATCAGAAAAAGTATTTATTGCATATTTAGTTTATTTAAGGCACACGAAAAATATCTTAGACCAGAGGGTTATTGAAAAAGAATTAAGTAGCTATTTATCTTATTTATCAAGTGATGAAAAAAAGTTAGCTTATCAGATCGGGTGTGTATTAAATTTTTTATACTCTATAACTAAGGGTTCTTCTTTTTTATTAAAACAGCTCGATCTTAAATCTTTAACATTGGCGGAGCAAAAAAAGGTTTCGTCTATTCAAAAAGTACCAAAATCAGGCAAAACTGAACAACTTTATAGCTTGATTAGGAATTTTTAATATAAAATTTATAAATGCGAGATGTTCTCAAATTAAAAAAAAAATATCAGTCTAGTAGAATTGATTTATTCAAAAAATTAGCATCAACTAATGATGGCTTCTATTTTAATAAAAATCATACAGATCTTGTTGATACAGTTGTAAAAGAAATAGTTAAAGGAATTTATAATATTTATCCAATAGAAGATTTCTCTTTAATCGCTGTAGGTGGGTACGGCAGACATGACTTGTCACCAAAAAGTGATGTTGACTTACTATTTATTTATAAAAAATCTAATAAAAATATAAGAGATTTTATTACTCAATTAAATAATACACTGTGGGATATTGGATTAGAAGTTGGAATATCTTTCTTAACAATTAAACAGGCATTAATCGACTCTAAGAAAGATATAAAGACAATTACAAAATTTGTTGAGACTCGTTTTATTATTGGTGATGAAATTCAATACGGTGAGTTTGTTCGGTCCATTAAGATTTTAATTGGAAAACAAAATCCCCTAAAACTCAGCGAATTAAAGCTTATAGAGTTGGTTGAAAGACATGACTATAGAATAGGAATTAAAAGTAATTTAGAGCCGAATATCAAAGAGGGTATTGGGGGTCTTAGAGATATTCATACCATACTGTGGGTATCGATCTTTATGTTTAACATTTATAAATTAGAGGACTTAACGTCTATTAATATTTACACCAAAGAGGAAATTAAAGAATTAAAGAATGCTTGGAAATTTCTCTTAACCATTCGAGCATTTATTCATTTATTTAACGAAAGCAAAGGTGATGTTCTATCTATTGAAAATCAATTAAAAATTTCAAAAAAACTCTCTTACAAAGATAAAAAGAAGGAAAAAGGAGTGGAGATTTTTATGAAAGATTTGTTTGTGAATGTTGCAAAGATTAATTCTCTCTTAAGAACCTTTTATTCAAAGCTTCCAGAGGATTTAATAATCAAAACGATTTATAAAAGAAAACCCACTAAAACTAAATCATTAGAAAAAGAATTTATAATTGAAAAAGGTTTTCTGAATTTAAAAAATAATACCGCTAAAAACCTTCAACTAAAATGGGCAAACGTCTTTGAAAAATCATTGGAACATAATTTACTCATTCATCCTCGCTTTTTAAAAACCGTTGAGGAAAAGAGAAAAGTTTTAAAAAAAACCACTGATAAACAACATATCCAATCATTTTTAAATATTGTCGTCTCCAAAAAAAATCCTATACAGGCCCTTCATGATTTTAATGATACCCAGCTATTTAGCGAAATATTTCCTGAGTTTGGCAGAGTTTGGGGACAAGTGCAGTTTGATATTTATCATCACTACACCACCGACGAACACTTATTATTAACACTGCACAACCTAAATGAGCTAAGACAAAAATCCTTTTATAATGAAATATATAGCAGGTTATCCTCAAGAGAAGCCCTTCACATCGCTTTACTATTTCATGACATCGGAAAGAAGGGGCCGAAGAGTCATTCTGTTTATGGAACAGAGTTAACTAATAAAATTTTAAAAAGACTTCCTGTATCACAAGAAGTGAAAGAATTAACATTGTGGCTAGTTGAACATCATTTAGTAATGAGCGATACAGCCTTTAAAAATGACACGCAAAGCTCTGAAGCAATTGCTAAATTTACTTCTATTGCGAACACAGAAGAAAAAATAAATTCATTATTTCTATTTACCTTGTGTGATATCGCTTCTGTTGGACCAAATATTCTAAATGAATGGAGAATAAGTTTGCTTAGAAGTTTGTTTTATAATGCAAAAGACTTTCTTCAAAGAGGTTTAGATACAAAAACTTATTCATCCTCTGTTCAAGAATCCTTGAAGAAGTCTGTATTACAACAATCCGATATAAGCCTGAAAAAATTTATCAACAAGTCCATCAAAGAATTTCCTGCTCCGTTTTGGGAAGCCTTTTCGTCCAGAATGATTGTAGATATATTTAAAATTTATCAAAAAAATAAAAAAGCAAAAATTATTAACTCAGTAAATTTTTTAAACTATGAAAATAAAGAATATAGTGCAGTTGTCGTAACGAGTAAAAATAGACCTGGTATATTAAAAGACATTGTCTCTGGGTTTACTCATTCTCAATCAAACATTCTAAGCTCCAGAATAATCTCTTTGAATAACAATCAAGTAATTGATGTATTTTGGGTAACGAACTTCTTTAATAAAGGTGTTTTAGATCTCAACGAGCAAAAGCGAACAGCGAAACACGTGATGAGCGCTCTTAATCAAAAAGATTTTAAACCCTTACAGTCCTTTACCCAAGATCAGCAAAAACTAGCCGTCAATCCTCAAATCACAATTGATAACGAGATGAGCAAGCAAGTCACTACTTTTCAAATATTATCCGGCGATCGACCGGGGCTTTTAATGGACATTCTAGGAGTGTTTCATGATAAACAAATTAGCGTTCAATCAGCAAAAATCTCTACTTATGGAGAGAAAGTTTTTGATATTTTTCAATTAACAAATAGTAATAACCAAAAAATAAAAGATACAAAACTGCTTAAATCTATAGAAAACAATCTGATTTCTATTCTTTAGATATTTTTATGAATCAACTGAAGTCACTCGATCTTATCAGATAATTCTGATATCAATTTTATTAACAATAAAAAATGACTAGTTTCCAAAAAAGAGTTTTTTCTGGCGTTCAACCAACAGGGACGCTGCACTTAGGTAATTACCTGGGTGCTATAAAAAACTTTGTGGAACTTCAAAAAGAATTTGAATGTATTTATTGTGTGGTGGACCAACACGCAATCACCGTTGAGCAAAATCCAAAGGAGCTTCGCTCGAACACTCTAGAAGTATTAGCATCGTTTATTGCTGCAGGAGTGGATTACAAAAAACAAATTATATTTCAACAATCAAGTGTAGCAGAGCACTCTCAACTCGCTTGGGTGTTTAATTGTGTCAGTCGTATTGGTTGGCTGAATAGAATGACACAGTTTAAAGATAAGGCAGGAAAAAATAGAGAAAACGTAAGTGTTGGGTTAATGGTTTACCCTAATTTAATGGCAGCTGATATTCTTGCATATCTTGCAACGCATGTTCCAGTTGGTGATGATCAAAAACAACATTTAGAATTATCAAGAGATATTGCACAAAAGTTTAATAATGATTTTAAAGTCGATTTCTTTCCCCTGCCTGAACCTTTAATCTATGGCAATGCTACGAGGGTGATGAGTCTACGGGATGGAACCAAAAAAATGTCAAAGTCTGATGCCTCCGAGCTTTCCAGAATTTTATTAACTGATAGTGATGATGATATCAGCTCTAAGATAAGAAAAGCGAAGTCTGACTCAGACCTTATTCCAGAAGACAAAGACCAATTACAAAATAAACCTGAATGTTTAAACTTAATAAATATTCTGTCTGCTTGCTTGGACCAGAGTATTGAAAAAACTTTAGCGGGCTATGCGGGTAAAGAGTACTCAAAATTAAAAAACGATCTTGCGGACACTTTAATTCAAGTTGTTGGTCCCGTGAGGAAAGAGATACTCAATCTTCTCGATAACAAGGATGAGTTAAATAAGATTTTGCAGGTGGGGAGTGAAAAAGCATCCACAATCGCAGGCCCTATTATCAAGGAAGTCTATAAGATAGTCGGTTTTAGATAAACACTTAGGCTTGAATTTTCCAATTTTATAGACATATTATTAGCAATGTTTGTACAAACTGAACCGACACCAAACCCAGCAACCTTAAAGTTTTTGCCAGGGAAAGAGGTGATGACAGATGGAACGATGTTCTATCAAAATCAAGAATCTGCCTCTAACTCTCCATTAGCAATGAACTTATTCAATATTAAAGGTGTGGAGGGAGTTTTTTTTGGATCGGATTTTATCACTATCACTAAAGGCAATGATAATGATTGGACTCTTATGAAGCCTGCTATCTTAGGCTGTATCATTGAGCACTTTACAATGAACAAACCTGTCATTTCAGAAAACACAGCATCAACGGAGCATGTCATTGATGAAAACGACAGTGACGTTGTAAAGAAAATTAAAGAACTTCTTGATAGTAAGGTAAGGCCCGCTGTTGCGATGGACGGTGGAGATATAATTTTCGACAAATATAATGAAGGAATAGTTTTCCTTCAAATGCAAGGAGCCTGTCAGGGATGTCCTAGCTCTACGGCTACTTTAAAAATGGGAATTGAGAATATGCTAAAGCATTATATTCCTGAAGTCCGTGAAGTACGACCCGTTGAAGCCTAGTTTTTTTATTTTTTTTTTTGGATTTTTTATAAATTCTTTTCTTAACGCAGGAGAATTTGATAGTTGGGTAGATTTAAATAAATATTACAAAAAAAATAATTTTATGCCTGAGAGTTTAACTGAAAAGAACATCGATCACCTTCCCATCATATCTGAATTACCCAAAGATTTTTCAGACATTCAAGATGTCCCAACAAAGAAAAAATTATTTTACCTCGTCACACTTCCTATAATTTACAAAACCAATATTTTAATCATGCAAGAAAGAAGAATGGTTGTGAATATAGAAAAAAAGTTTGCTAGAAAAGAATTAAATGAAAACGAAACCAATGAGGTGATTAGACTATCTAAAAAGTATAAGTTAGATTACAGCGAGATTAACAAAAAATTATTTAAAAAACTTAAACAACGCATAAACATTATTCCTATCTCCCTTGCTCTAGGGCAGGCGATTATTGAGAGTGGTTGGGGTCAGTCAAGATTTGCCAGTGAAGGAAACGCTCTTTACGGCCAATGGACAACCCGTGAGGATAGAGGAATTATTCCCCAAGACAGAGATGAGGATAAAACTCATGCCGTTTTAAAATTTAATAATTTATCTGAGAGCGTTGAAGCTTATATGTTTAATATCAACACGCACCCTGCGTATTATAATTTTCGAGTCGTGAGGCATATCGATGAGCGCCTCAAATACACAGATCCCATCAGCATGAAGGTGAAATATTTAGCGGCTTACGCTGAAATAGGCGATAAATATGTTGATCAATTAGAACTCATTATTGCTTCAAATAAACTTCAAGATTTTGATCGGTTCAAAATTAATTAATTAAATACTGATAACCAAACCAAAAAATACCATTATTAACTTTTGTACAATTAAATCTTAATCTTCCTTTTACAGGAAGTCTGTTGAGCTCAATTAATAATTTACTACTAAGGTTTGTTGTTGTTTGATTAAAAGAGCCTTGAAAATCACTGATGAAACAATTGATGTTCGATGCGTCTTCTTGAAAGTCTAAAACATATCTTGTAATTGGTTCTATTTGATAAGGATTGCTTGGTTGAATGTCTACGTTATTGAAAGGTAAAACACTGGACGCATCTTTGATACGATCAATAGATCCATAGTTTTCATTGAGAGGAAATCTAGGAATAAAATACTTTTGATTAATCGAAAAGGCTCCTGAGTGTTGACCAAAGGCAGCATCAAAATATTGCGACACAACGTTTTGTGCTGTGGAGCTGTTCTCACCAAAAGGATAAGCAAATAAATTAGGAGTAATACCTAAGTTTTCCAAAATAAGCTTTTGAGATTTTTCTATTTCGTTCGCTATTTCTAATTCACTAAGAGTGGGTAGACTGGAATGAGAGTGTGTGTGATTTTGAATATCAACACCTCTATTTAATGCGTCTTTGAGTTGGCCCCAAGACATATAATTTTGCCCACCAATATTTTCTGTATTTAAAAATAAAGTTACGGGTACTTCAAATTTTTCAAAAACAGGTAAGCCCACTTCATAAAATGATAAGTATGCATCATCGATTGTTATGGAAATAGATTTTTCTTGTAATTTATCTGGAAACAAAAGATCTTTTACTAAAATGAATTTAAATCCTTGATCCTTTAAATATGTTAAATGACTAACTAATTGTTCTTCTCGAATATTTGTTGAGGGGTACTTAATTTCATCAAAACGGTGATACATTAAAATGTTATTTGGAATTGTATCATTTACACTTGTTGCATAGGATGTATTAACTGGAATTACAAAATTAAATATAAAAATGACTAATAAAATGAAAAATTTTGAGATCGGCATCGATAGTTCTTTATCATACTGTTCTATTACTTTATTTAAAAATGAAAAAATTATTTGGGATAAAACAGTAAAAAGTGAGTTTGGACATGAAAAAATTTTATCTAAATTGTTGGCCGACTTAGTAAAAAAAACAAAAATAAAGGCTGAATTCATTAAAAAGTTACACCTCAACAAAGGGCCAGCGCGCTTTACTGCAATACGAAATTGCCATTCGCTCATGAAAGGCTTTTTTATAAGCCACAAGGTGGAAATAGTGAGCTACTCTATTTTTGAGCATTTCTTTTTGGGACTTAAAAAGAAACCCACTAAAAGTATCTTGTGTTTAGTAGATACAAATAGAAGAGATTTAGCTATTCAAAAAATTGATACATCTGGCAAGTTAGTTGGCAAGACAAAGACTTTAAAGATTAATTCAGATCTTATTGAATTATTGAGTCAAGATTATTACCTAATAGGAAATGGGACAGAGAAGCTGAAAGATATTTCTGAATTTAAATTTATTAAAAGTAAAACTTTGTCTGTAACAAAATTAAAATCAAATTATTTTGTGAACAAATATTATAAAAAAAAATCTAATTATAAGTTTCCTAAAATTATTTATCCGTACTCTCCTATATAAAAGATTAGAAGTTTAAAAAAGAGTATTTTCTTTCCATGTACTTTTGATGGTAGTCTTCCGCTGGACAATAGTTTTTAACAGGCTCTATAACTGTTGTGATTTTTTGATTAAATTTGCTTTCATTTAATTTGTCTGTGATCTGTTTAGCTACCTCTAATTGGGTATCGTCGTAGTAAGCTATAACTGAGCGGTATTGAGAGCCTCGATCTGGGCCTTGTTGATTTAAAGTTGTGGGATCATGGATTTGGTAGAAAAACTCCACTAAGTTTTCGTATGAGATTTTTTCTTCATCAAAAGTTAAAAAAACAACTTCAGCATGGTTTGTATTACCGGTACAAACTTCTTCATATGTAGTTTTATCTGTTAAACCTTGAGAATAGCCAACTTGGGTTTCAATGACTCCTTTGATCTCAGAGAATTTTTTTTCTGGTCCCCAAAAACATCCTGCTCCAAATAAAGCTTTAGACATTTATTTTACCTTTGAGCTGGGTTCTTTGCGCACTTCTTTGATGAATTCGTTTTCTCCAAATTTCATAACTTTTTCGTTTTATATTATTTTTCATAATTTTTTTTACATCCCCCTCATTAATTTCATAAATTTTTGTTATATGACTAAAATCAGTTTGATCATCCCATGCCATTTGAATAATGTCACCAATCTGAGTTTGATTAAATTTCATATTTAATGATACAAATCAGGGATGTTTTCAGATCTATAACAGTTTGAGGCATACCCTTGCTCTTGGGTTACGAACTTAAACAGTTTTCCTGCATGTGGTTGTCTTTCTGCCTCGATATCATTTAGACCGACAGATGCTGTTGTAATAAAAAGCTCATTTAAATTTTTTCCACCAAACGTGCAACTTGTTACTTTTGAAACAGGAAGTTGTAATATTAATTTGAGGCTGCCTTGTTTATCAAAGCAACAAACTTTACCACTCCCCCACATTGCAACCCATAAGTTGCCTTTTTTATCAACTGTCATTCCATCGGGATTTCCATCGATTTTGTTCATGGAAAGAAAAACTTTTTTGTTTATTCCATTACGAGACAAGTCGTTTATTGAAAAGATATAAATTATTCTTTTTATAGAGTCCGTTACGTAACCTACGTTTCTCTCGTAATCAAAAACTGGTCCATTGGAAATAATATAAGAGTTATCAGAATAAATTGGTTTTAAATTAGTATCGTGGCATATGACTTTACCCGTCTGAGACTTTTGCTGAATATCCATAGTCGATATCCATATCTGACCATTTAAATCCACATCTGCATCATTAATTCTATTATTAGGACTTTCAAACTTGATCTTTGTAAGAAGTTGTTTTTTTGATAGAGAGGGATGAATAGAAAAAATAGAGTCGTAAGAGCTCATGATATAATTTTTATTGTCTTGTAAAAGAATATTAGTCACACCGTCAGGTACTGTGTAATGTCGCTCTCCGCTATTCTCTTGATCTGTTTCAATTATTTTATTTTCATAAATATCCACCCATAACAACTTATCATGCCTCCAGTCCCAGATTGGTCTTTGTCCTAAAACACTTTTATAAGATTGATGACAAACAGATGGTTGTTCATATTTAATTTTCACAAATAAGATTATAAACTATATAACTCGAAGAAAAAAGTGGACAAGATATAACTTAGTTTCGATTGTTATATTTTGTTTTTAATATAGAAATTGCATGTGAACTTTATTTACCTAATAATTTAGGAAATTGATGACTTTTATAATTCCATTTAAATATTTCATTTTTATTTCATTACTTATTATTACAGTGAGCTGTGAGACAACTGATGTGGAAGAGAAGGTTATAAAACCAGAGCCCGTCCCTAAAATTATATATACCCCAGAGGTAGAGGAAACCGTTGAAGAAAATGAAGAAATTGTTGAACATTTCAAAGATATAGAGCTATTTTTAAATAAACCCTTGAACGATTTAATCTTAAAGTATGGGAAGGCTGATTTTTCAAAGATAGAAAAGATTTATGAATTTCATAGATACAATACTGATAATTGTAGAATCTTTATACAAAACAAATCATCTGATAAAAAAATAATTAATATTACGATTTATAATTATAAAGATAATTCTTTCATCGAAATGTACTCGAAAGATTTATGTACATAAATTTGAAACAGATAATCATTTAACAAAGAGTAATAAATAATATATTTAATCCTAATGAATATTAAATTTTCAATATTTTTATTATTTATATCCGTTAATTGTTTTGCTCATCACCCTGGAAACAAGATAGATGCCGAGAAGCCTTATCCTTTGATTAATTTAGAAATTATAAAAGATAAAGTGGATGGATATAATTTATATATTGATTTAGAAAATTTTACATTAAACCCCTCACAAATTGGAAGTGAAAATCAACCTAATATGGGATACTTACAATTATTTGTAAATGATATAAAAATTACAAGAGTTTATTCTAACTGGGTGCATGTTCCTCAACGCTTTTTTAATCTAAAAGATAATTTTATAAAAATTACATTTAATTCAAATCTTTACGATGAATTTACGATAGAGGGAAAGCCTCTTGAATATATACTAAAGGTTACTGGCGATTAAATTTTAATAACCCAATTAAGTATAATATGTTCTTTATGAATAAAATGAGTTTTTATACTTCATAAGGAAGTGAAGAGTGGTGCAATACTATTTTCAATGAACCGTTTTTAGTTTTTTTATAACCCCAGCTTTTATCAACTTTAACCTGGTCTCCCTTTTTGTCGATCAGTGTTACCCAGCCCATCCACATGGCGATATTCTCCTCTACAAATGTTGAAGATGTTTCTGATTTAACTTCACGCCAAGATTTAATTCCAAATCCACTATCCAAAGGGTACTTTGGGTTATTTCCAATAAAATAAGATAAGGCGCCCTCTTTATTTGATCGAAATGTTTGGCTGCCCCCACTAAGGGTTGGTTTAAATAAGACTGGCCCAAACTCAAACCCATATAGCTGATCTAACATTTCATTTGCAACTATTGTAGCATCATCAATGCCTGATTTTTCATAGGCTTTTGAAATTGATATCATACCATTGCCCCAAGCTACACGCGCATCAGCTAATTCATTTTCATTGATTGTCATTTAATGTGAGCCATTTCATATATTAAAAAATTTTTTTCTTTATTTAACACGATTGACAATAAAGTTTACAAGACTTGACATGTATAGCAAGGCCTCCTTATTTGTACCAAAGAATTTTTCCATTGTTTTGTAATTTTTATTTTGTATCTGTTTTAAATATTTCGAGCATTCTATACGACTAAGTTTATAAGCAATACTCGCTTTTTTTGAATCTTTTTTAATTTTTTTACCAACTTCACGTTCGTTGCCCCATCTGTCTAACATATCATCTGTAACTTGAAAAATTTTTCCAATGGTATTGCCAATAATTTTTAGTTCTCTCTTCTTACTCACATTCAAATTTTTTACGTTTAAAAGAAGATTGAAGCACAAACTAAATAGAGCACCTGTTTTTAAAAGATACATCTCTTCTATTTGTTTTATGGTAGAATTTTTTTTCATATAAATATCTAAGGATTGTCCTGCTATTAAGCCTTCCATGCCATTAGCTTTAGAGAGCATCTCAATTGAGTTTACTTTTTGACTAGCAGAAAGGTATTTTGACTCTGCTAGAGTTTTGACTGATAAGACCTGGAACATATCTCCAGCTAAGACAGCAGTGGCCTCATCAAATTTTTTGTGAACAGTTAGCCTTCCTCTTCTATAGTCGTCGTTATCCATAGAGGGCAAATCATCATGAATTAAAGAATGAAGATGAACACACTCAATTGAGAGGGCAAAGTCATCTAATAGGCTAGGCTTAATATTTAAAAATGAACCCATATAGTAAAGCAAGAAAGGTCTGATCCTTTTCCCACCGGTTTTGGCAAAATAAAGCAATGCCTTTTTGATGCGTTTATCAGGTGACTTTAATTTTTCAATGTGTCGGAGGAGCTTTTTATCAAAATTAAGAGAAAATGCTTTAATTTGTGTTTCGTCAAAGGTTGCACTTATTTTCATGTACTTACAAGTTATCTAAATAATGTGACGTGTGATTATCAAAAATGAATATAATGACTCCAATAAAAACCAGATAAATAATTAAATTAAGGGTTTTCTTAGTTTTTTTGTTATTTATGTAGCTTTTGTTGAATTTCAGCAATATCCATAACAACAGTGTGGATAAAAAGAATAAAAACCCATTAAACAGTACACTATCTTGAAAAATAGCCATTTTTTTACCCACTATACTCCCAAAATATATTAATAAAAGTCATATTAAGTATTTTTTTTTTGCAATTTATACCTATAATCCGTTCAAATTAACAAATCCTAACTTTTAGGATTCTGTTATAAGTTTTAGAACTTAAGAAAAGGAGTACTCAATGATTAAGTTTTTGAAATCAATGGCTATCCCAACAGCTGCACTAGTTGCACTGCCAGGAATAGCTTCTGCAAGCGTTGGCTTAGAGCCAAACGACTTTGTTGGGATATCTTTTTGGGTTATCTCAATGTGTATGGTTGCCGCTACTGCATTCTTTTTTTTAGAGACTAACAACGTATCAGGTAAGTGGAAGACATCTCTTGCACTTGGTGGTCTTGTTTGTTTAGTTGCTGCAGTTCACTACTTCTACATGAGAGAAGTGTGGGTAACAACAGGTGCTACACCTACTGTTTATAGATATGTTGACTGGTTAATCACTGTTCCTTTACAGATGATTGAATTTTACATAATCCTTGCTGCTGTTGCTACAGTTTCAGCTGGTATTTTCTGGAGACTATTAATTGGTACTTTAGTGATGCTTGTAGCTGGTTATGCTGGTGAAGCAGGCTTCATCAACGCATGGGCAGGATTCATTGTAGGTCTAGCTGGTTGGGCATACATTTTATATGAAATTTTTGCTGGTGAAGCTGGTAAAGCTGCTGCTGACAAGTGTCCTGCAGCTGTTCAAACAGCTTTCAACACAATGAGATGGATCGTTACTGTTGGTTGGGCTATTTATCCTTTAGGATATTTCTTCGGTTACTTAACTGGAGGAGCTGATGCCGTAACATTAAACGTTATCTATAACGTTGCTGACGTTGTGAATAAGATCGCTTTTGTCGCAGTTATTTGGGCTGCTGCAGTAGCATCTTCAGGCAAAAAAGCTTAATAAAGCTTTATAACCTATTTAAACCAGGCAAGGCTAACTTGCCTGGTTTTTTTTTATCTAAAATTCCTATATTTTATTATCTTGAGTAAAAAAGTTGTAGTTATTGGTGGGGGATTTGGTGGACTAGCTGCAGCGTTAAGGTGCAGAAAGCTAGGTTTTGACGTCACACTTATTGAGAGGCTTAACATGCTCGGTGGAAGGGCTAGAGTGTTCGAGAAAGGTGGCTACAAACACGATGCTGGACCAACAGTAATAACAGCACCATTCTTATTTGAAGAACTATTCGAGTTATTTGGAGAAGACCTCAAAGATCATTTAGATTTCAAATCCCTAGACCCTTGGTATAGGTTTTACTTTCATAATGGGAAAACTTTTGATTATCGACCTTCTATAGAAGATACAAATAATGAAATTAGAAAATTTGATGAAAATGATGTCAAAGGCTATGACAAATTATTAAAAACATCAAAAGATATTTTTGAGATAGGCTTTGAAAAGCTATCAGATAAACCCTTTATTTCATTCTGGGAAATGGCAAAACAATTACCCTCTTTAATCAAACTAAAGAGCTATTTAACAGTTAGTCAATTGGTAAATAGCAAATTAAAAAATAAGTATCTACGGAAAGCATTTTCAATACATCCTTTGTTAGTTGGAGGTAATCCATTTACAACAACATCTATATACGCTTTGATACACTACCTCGAGCGAAAATGGGGAGTGTACTTTTGTATGGGTGGCACTGGTAAAATTGTAAAAGAGCTAGAAAATTTAATGGTAAGGCAAGGCATTGATATAAAAAAACAGTCCGATGTTGAAAGAATTTCTATAACTAACGGTAAAGCAGAAAATGTTGTACTTACAGACGGAAGTAAAATAGAAGCAGATCTTGTAATATGTAATGCAGATCCCCCAACAGTTTATAGTGAGATGTTGCCTTCAAAGTATTCAAGAGACAGTCTTTTAAAGCCTAAAAAATTTACACACTATTCTATGGGTCTGTATGTTCTTTTTTTTGGATCTAAGAAAAAATTTTCTAACGTTGCTCACCACACTATTTGGATGTCTGAAAGATATAAAGAATTACTACACGATATTTTTGAGAAAAAAATTTTAACAGATGATTTTTCACTTTATCTTCATCGACCTACTGCAACAGATGAAACTTTTGCGCCTGAGGGATGTGATAGTTTTTACGTGTTATGCCCTGTTCCCAATCTTCAAGGAGATGTTCAATGGGATACAGAAGGGCCAAAACTTAAAGATAAAATAGTCGAAGCCTTAGATAGAACCATTATGCCAGGGTTAACAGAAAATATAGAGGCAGAGTTTTGGATGACTCCTGAAGATTTTAAAAAAGATTATAGATCAAAATATGGAGCAGGGTTTTCAGTAGCTCCAATTTTTTCTCAATCGGCATGGTTTCGTTATCACAATAGGGATAAAAAAATATCAAATCTGTATTTCTCTGCAGCGGGATCACATCCAGGAGCTGGAATACCAGGAGTGCTGTGTTCAGCTAAGGTGATTGAGAAACTTATAATTAAGGATTTTAAAGTTAGTCATTAAGGTGACATCTTTTAAAACAAACACCTATAGCATTAAATCAGAGGGTAAAAGTTTTTATTGGGCAAGTTTTTTCTTACCTAAGAAAAATAGAATTGCTGCTTCAAAACTTTATAGCATATGCCGCTATCTAGATGACGTTGCTGATAGTTCTGATATAGATACGTCCTCTCAAATAAAAGATATATTTGAACAAGTTAAGGATAACAAGACATCTGAAATCAATATTTTCTTTAAACAAAACCAAATCAATTTAAATATTTTAAATGATTTAATAGATGGATTAATAAGCGATCAACAAAACGTTAGAATTGCTGATGAGAGGGAATTAGTAGAGTACTCCTATAGAGTGGCTGGAACAGTTGGTTTGATGATGCTGCCAATTATTAATACTAAAAATAATGAAGCCAGAAAGCATGCTGTTGATCTAGGAATTGCAATGCAATTGACTAATATTGCAAGAGATGTATTTGAAGATGCTAAATTAAATAGAGTGTATTTACCTCAGGAATGGATAGGTCAAATTACCTTAAGTGATTTAACAGATAATAATATTGATGACCAAAAAAATAAAATAATTGAATTATCAATTAAAAACTTAATAGAACTCTCTGAAAAGTTTTATGCAAATGGTTTTTGTGGCATGAAATTTATTCCTTTAAGAACAAGATTAGCGATATTTTTCGCGGCAAAAATCTATAAAGGGATTGGTAATAAAATTAAGAAGAAAGGTTATGCGTATCAATTCGAAAGAGTTTATTTAAATAAATTAGAGAAATTATGGATTACAATAGTTTCAATACCTGAGTTTTTATTTTTAAAGAGTATTTTTACATCCTATAAACCAATTAGAGATAATTTTAAAAATGAAAATATATGACGTCGCTTTTATAGGTATGGGCGCTAGTGCTCTTGCTACAGCTAAATTAAATTATGCGGGAACGAACCATAGTCTTATTGGTATCGATAAAGAATATCATAATAAAAGAAATAATTTTTTTGCATTCTGGATGACAGATTGGATGGAAAATTTTAGCAATCTTACACAAAAAAAATGGTTTAATTGGGAATTTTACTTGGCAAATGAATGTATATTGCATGAAACTAAAGATTTACCATATTGCACAATACGGTTTCAAGATTGGAAAAAATATTGTTTAGACAACCTAGAAAACTTGTCCATTAAAACCCTAAATGTTCATCGTATTGGTAATTTAGAGAAATATTTTGAGATTGAGCTTGATAACGGCGAAAAAGTTTATGCAAAGAAAATTTATGACTCTAGAACACCAAAATTAGAGGAAAATAAGGTTAAGCAGCATTTCTTTGGGTACCTTATAGATACTAAGCAAGTTATTGATAACAAAAAAGTTACTTTAATGGATTTTCGTGTTGACCAAAATGTTGGATTACACTTTATGTATTGTTTGCCGATAAGTGAAAATAAAGTATTAGTTGAGTCAACAGTTTTCTCCTCAGAAATCCAAGCTGATAGTTGGTATAAAGATCAAATTAAAAAATATATTGAGACAAAGTTAAAGATATCTGAATATACAATAGTTGACGAAGAAAAAGGAGCTTTACCGATGTATGATATTAGAAATAAATCATACAAAAATTATATTAATATTGGCTCAAGAGGGGGCGCCACTAAAATATCAACAGGGTATGCTTTTTCTTTTTTTCTAAAAAACTTAGTGAAACATAAGGATGACTCTAAGAAAAAACATCATTCCTATTTTGATCAGTGGATGGATAAAGTATTTGTCAATTACTTAAAAAATAATAATGGGACTGAAAAAATTTTTATTAATATGGCTAATTCACTAAATGGTAATGAGTTTGCATCATTTATGATGGGTATATCTAATACAGCAACAAAATTAAAGGTCATAATGTCAATGCCCAAATATAAATTTATAAAAAGTGCTCTTGGTACTATTATTAACTAAATGTATGAACTAAGCTTTATCTCATTACTCGCACTTTGTATGGTTTCTTTCATAGGCGTTCCCCACGGCTCTTTTGATGGAGCTGTTGCAGCTTTATTAGGATACAAGACAAGAAAAGATTTTTTTATTTTTGTTATCTTATATTTGATTATATCTGCGTCTGTAATTGTGTTTTGGATTTACTTTCCTGTGGTCGCTTTATTTATATTCATTTTTATGAGCGTAATTCATTTTGGATTATGTGATTGGTCTTATTTAGAATTAGGAAAATATAAGTGGTCAATATCGATAACCCATGGTTTAAATATTGTATTTGGGATTATTTTTTTTCACACAAGTGAAACATTTGAAATATTTGCTTTTTTATCTAATTCATCTTTTATCCATCTTCAAAACTATCTTTTCATAGCATATTTTTTCTACTTCATTCTATTACTAAGATATAGTTACTTAGCATTCATTGTGCCAAGATTAAGATGGGGTCTTTTGGAAATGATTATTGTATTACTGATTGTTTTTTTGACTGAACCACTTGTTGGCTTCTCAATTTATTTTTGTTTTATTCATACATTTAAACACGTTAAATCAATACTTAAAGATACATCAAAACACTTATCCAATAATAAGTTTGTAAGCATAACTACTATCTCTTTTACTCTACTAACATGGATTGGGGGGAGCTTAGCAATAGTCTATCTTTATAATAATTATTCTTTTGAAGAGTCGTTTATAAAAACTTTGTTTATTGGATTAGCTGCTCTAACCCTTCCTCATATGACTTTAGTGGATGTTTTTTATAGAAGAAAATTTAATTAAGAAAATTAGGTATTTTAAAGGTTATGTTTTCATCTTCTTTAAAATTTAAAACTTCGATTGCATAAACCTTTTTAATTTGATCAATGAACATATTTAATTGCTCTTCTGGAGCGGAGGCGCTAGCCGTCAGACCTATTGTATTGAATTCTGCTAAGGTTGAGTAATCAAAGTCATTTATATTTTCTATTAATTCACTATATTTGCAGCCAAATCTTTTAGCAGTCTCAACCAACCTAATTGAATTTGAACTATTGTGCGCCCCGATTACAAAAAAAGCATCAACATTTTTAGACATCTCTTGTACAGATAATTGCCTATTAGAAGTTGCGTAGCAAATATCTGATTTTTTCGGTGCAAGGATTGAAGGGTATTTTTTTTCAAGGGCATCAACAATATCTTGTGTGTCAAATACTGATAGCGTTGTTTGTGTTATGTAGGCAAGTTTTTGGCTTGAAGGAAAATATAACTTATCAACATCATCGATATCTTGAACTAAAGTTAAATTACTGATGTCTTTTAATTGGCCTGCGGTTCCATCAACCTCTGGGTGATGTTCATGACCAATCATTATTATTTTATATTCGTTGTTTTCTAACTGAATTATTTCTTTGTGAATCTTGCTAACTAATGGGCAAATGGCATCATAAAATAACAAATTATAATCTTTAGCTTTGTTGATAACTCTTTGTGCAACACCATGGGCGGAAAAAATAACTGGTTGTTTTGTATTTTTAGGTATTTCTTCTAAGGAGTCTACAAATACAACCCCTTTCTCTCTTAAATTGTTGACAACAAACTTATTATGAACAATTTCATGGCGAACATAAACTGGGGCTCCATATTTTGTTAGGCTTTTTTCAACCATCTCAACAGCTCTCTCAACTCCGGCACAAAAACCTCTGTGTTTAGCCGTTATAATCTTTTTAACCACGGTAAATAGTTATCATATTATTATTAAATAAATTATTTTATAATTAATAAAAGTTGCTGGGCTTCAATATTTTCGCCAGCTTTTACGCAAAGTCTCTCTACAGTTCCAGGTTGGTCGGCGTAAATGACAGTTTCCATTTTCATCGCCTCGATAGTGCATAATTTAGCACCCTTGGGTACTTTTATTCCTTCTGTGACGGCAACATCTACAAGCAAGCCTGGAATTGGTGCTGCCACATGATCCTTGTTACTTGGGTCTGCAATTTCTTTAGCTAAATCGTCTACTGCTATGGAGTTGTCTTTAATGTCAACTGATCTAGCTTGACCATTTAATTCAAAATAAACTGTTCTGAAACCTTTTTCATTGGGTTCACTTAAAGTGAAGTATCTGATGATTAATGTTTTTCCAGGTTCAATAGAGACATATATTTCTTCATCTGTATTCATACCAAAAAAGTAATTTGAAGTTGGGATAACACTAGTGTTGCCAAATTTCTTTTTATGTTTCATATACTCATCAAAAACTTCAGGAAAAAATATTTGTGAAATTGTATCTTTCTCAGAAATAATCTCATTGTAGTTTTTCTCTAATTCTTTAGTTCTGTTTTTAATTTTTAAAGAAGGGAGTTTTGAACCAAATCTATAATTAATTGGTTTTTTTCCTTTTAAGATTTTCTTTTGGAGTGCTTTTGGAAACCCTTTGTATGGTTGACCTAATCGACCACTAAAAAACTCAATGACTGATGCAGGAAAACCAACATCTTTTTTGGGGTCTAAGACATCTTCAATTTGAATATTATTTGCCAACATATAAATTGCCATGTCACCAACAACTTTAGATATAGGTGTAACCTTAATAACATCTCCAAATATTTTATTAACCTCCGCATACATTGATGCTAATTCTGGCCATCTCTCATCAGTAATGCCCATTGATCTTGCTTGCTCTCTTAAATTTGTATATTGCCCACCTGGCATCTGATGTAAATATACCTCAGACATACTAGTTCGAGTTTTACTTTCGAAAGGCTGGTATTGCTTTCTTACACCTTCCCAATAATTTGCTGCAGTCCTAACAACAGCAGAAGATATTTTTGGGTCTCTGTTGTTTCCATCAAGTGATTCAAGAACCGCACCGAAGCTAGGTTGTGAGGTAAAACCAGACCAAGAGTCAATTGCTACATCAACTATATCCACTCCAGCATCAGAGGCATTAAGCAACGTCGCAACGCCGTTTCCACTTGTATCGTGTGTATGGAAATGAATTGGGATTTTTATGTTTTTCTTTAATTCTTTAAATAAGATTTTTGCCGCCTTGGGCTTACATAAGCCTGCCATATCTTTAATTGCAAGAAAATGAACTCCCATTTTCTCAAGTTTTTGGGCCATTTTTAGATAATATTCAAGTGTATATTTTTTTTCTGCAGGTGAAGATAGATCACCAGAATAACAAATAGAAGCTTCACAAATTTTTCCGGATTTTAAAACTTCATCAATAGACACTCTCATATTTTCTATCCAGTTTAATGCATCAAATATTCTAAAAACATCAATCCCTGACTGAGCAGAAAGCTGAATAAACCTTCTTAAAACATTATCTGGATAGTTTGTATACCCAAGTGCGTTAGACCCTCTAAATAACATTTGTAGTAATGCGGATGGCATTTGCTCACGTAATTTTTCTAAACGTTCCCACGGATCCTCTTTTAAGAATCTTAATGCAACATCAAAAGTCGCCCCACCCCAGCATTCTACTGAAAATAAATTCTTAAGTCTTTCTTCGTATAAATCAGTTATGCCTAACATATCTTGAGTTCTCATTCGAGTTGCTATCAAAGACTGATGAGCATCTCTAAAAGTAGTGTCTGTGATTAGTAATTGTTTTTCTTTTAATACAGCATGAGCAACAGCAGATGGACCTTCAGCATCTAAAATTTGTTTATATGTATTATTTACTGTCTCTTGTGCTTTTTTTGATCTAGAAATTCCGTAGTCAGAGAGTTTTGCCGGTGTGGTCTCTCTTAATCGTGGTCTGTTAGCAACTTCTGGATTGCCATTGACAATAACTTCTGCCAAAAAATTTAATGTCTTAGTGGCTCTATCTTTTCGACCAGAGAATTGAAATAAACTTTTTTCACTATCTATAAATTTTGTATGGTATTTAAAAATGTCGAAGCCTTCGTGATTAATTAACTTTAATAAAAAAGGTATGTTTGTTTTTACACCTCTGACTCGAAACTCACTTAAAGCTCTGTTCATTCTTCTCTTAGCTTCAATAGGAGTTTGCCCTTTCGCAGTAACTTTCACCAAAAGAGAGTCATAATATGGTGTAATAATCGTACCTGTTGATGCGGTTCCAGCATCTAGCCTTATTCCAAGACCACTCGCAGATCTATAAACATTAATTTTTCCATAATCTGGTGCAAAATCATTGGCTGCATCCTCCGTTGTAACTCGTGATTGGATGGCGTGACCTTTCATGTGTATATTTTCTTGAAGTGGTACACCACATATATCATCACCAATTTTAGCACCAGCTGCTAAAAGAAACTGGGCTTTAACTATATCAATACCAGTTATTTCTTCTGTTACTGTATGTTCAACTTGAACTCTTGGGTTAACTTCAATGAAGAAAAAGTCTCTAGATTTAGCATCCATTAAAAACTCTACTGTTCCAGCACATGAATAGTTAACTTGTTTTCCAATTCTCACACCAGCTTCACAAATTGCATTTCTCTCTTTATCTGACAAGTAGGCAGCAGGAGCTCTTTCAACTACTTTTTGATGACGCCTTTGAAGAGAACAGTCTCTCTCAAAAAGATGAACTATGTTTCCATGAGTATCTCCAATTATTTGGACCTCAACATGAAATGCTTTTTCGATAAGTTTTTCAAAAAATACATCGTCTTTTCCAAAAGCACTTTTAGCTTCTCTTCTAGCGGTATTAATATGATTTTCTAATTCTGTTTCTTTTTTTATAACTCGCATCCCGCGACCACCACCACCCCAAGATGCTTTGAGCATAATCGGATAGCCGATTTTTTTTGCAAGATCTTTACATTTTTTTAAATCTTTTGGTAAAGGTCCTGTGGAAGGTATGGTTGGAACTTTGGCTTTACCAGCAGTTTTTTTTGCTTCAACTTTATTTCCGAGGGATCGCATAATATTTGGAGAAGGACCAACAAAAATTATATTGTACTTTGCACATTCATCAGCAAATTCTGGGTTTTCAGATAAAAAGCCATATCCAGGGTGTATGGCATCACAGCCTGAGTTAACTGCAATTTGTACGATTCCTTTGTAGTCCAAGTATGCTTGTATGGGACCTAATCCTGATCCAACGAGATAACTTTCATCTGTTTTAAAGCGATGTAATGCAAAACGATCTTCGTAAGAGTAAATGGATACTGTTTTAAAGCCTAATTCTGTTGCAGCACGAGATATCCTAATTGCAATTTCACTTCTATTGGCAATTAATATTTTCTTAATTTGTCTCATATTGGTAAATAAAGTTATTTTTATACATTATTCTATTTTTTTTCATAGATAATCTGATTGAAATTAGGGTTTTTTTACTTTGATAGCCTTTGTTCTTTTTGGATAGCAATCTGTGCAAATTTTGCATTCGATACCGAAGCAGCTTCTTGCTTTGCAGTATTCTCTTCCATAGAAAATCATTTGTAAATGAAGTCTATTCCAAGTCGCTTCTGGAAATAATTTTTTTATATCCATTTCAGTTTGAACGACATTTTTGCCATTAGTTAGGCCCCACCTTTGTGCTAAACGGTGGATGTGCGTATCAACAGGAAACGCAGGATGGCCAAAGCCTTGGGACATTACAACACTTGCTGTTTTATGACCGACACCTGGTAAGCTTTCTAAATCCTCAAAGGTCTCCGGAACAATACCATTGTATTTTTTTATCAAAATCTTTGAAAGTTTAGAAATCGCCTTTGATTTTTTTGGAGCAAGCCCACATGGTTTAATAATTTTGTAAATTTTATTTACTGGAATTTTTGACATATCGTAAGGATTATTTGCAATTTTAAACAATAGAGGTGTAATCCTGTTGACACGTTCATCCGTGCACTGCGCACTTAACAGTACTGCTATTAAAAGCTCATAAATATTTTGATGTTTAAGTGGAATTGGGATCTTTGGATAGAATTTATTCAAATTACCCAAAACGACATTAGCTCTTTCTTGTTTTTTCATAATATTATTGGTATGCGATAAAATTTATTATAAATATAAATATAATTTTATAAATTGATAGAAAATGACAAGAAAACTGCACTTAAAACCAAATAGAAGTTTAACCAATCTTCAAATACTGTTTTTCTTACTAATAACAGGTTTTTTAATTATTTTTATTGGGGGAAGATTTTTACTTGTTGGGGCTTGGCCCATAATTATCTTTGGTCTAGTTGAATTTTCTATTTTGGTTATTTGCACTATTTATTTTGTCAGGAGTTTAAAAAAAACTGAAAAAATTTCATTGGAATCAAAATCTATGCAATTAGAACGGCTTGATGGTGATGAAATTGTTGAACAGAATAGTTATAATCTTAATTGGTTGAAAATAAAAAATGAAAAAAATTCCCTGAGCGTTAACTATTCTGGAAAGAAAAAATTATTTGCTAGTTTTTTAAGTGAGGATAGAAGAAAAAAATTAAAAAGAATAATTGAAAAGTACAGTTCCTCGTCTAGCTGATCATATCTTTAAAAGAATAAAAACCATTTTCCTGTGCAGCTAGCCAGACTGCCGCCTCAACGGCACCATCAGAAAAAATTTTTCTATTATAGGCCTTGTGTGTTAATTCAATAGACTCATTATCACCGTGAAATATAACTGTGTGTTCCCCCGGTATATTCCCTCCTCTTATTGATGAAAATCCAATTTCATTTTCTTTTCTCTGGTTATCTTGGCTTTGACGATTAAAATTAAAGTTTGATTTAGATAATCCGAGTTCGTCTACAATTTCTTCTCCTAGTTTTATTGCGGTTCCACTAGGCGCATCTTTTTTATGTCGATGATGTGTTTCAGTTATCTCAATATCAAAATCTTTTAAATGTTTAGCAGCTTTTCTTGCTATTTCAAAAAATGTATTTACGCCATAACTCATGTTTGGTGCATAGAAAATTTTAGTTGAATTACTTGATTGCTTTAACAGATTGAAATGACTTTCATCTAAGCCCGTTGTGCCAATTACTAAACCAGTGTTATTAGAAACGGCGGCTTCTGTAAAATTAAATAAGGCTTTAGGTGACGTGAAATCTATTACTATATCTGCTGCTTTAAAGGACTCTTCTCTTGTGGTAATGATATTTTCTGGAATTTGATACTTGGATATAAAGTTAGTGTCAATATCCTTGACATCAAATACACCGATAAGTTCAACATTTGTATTTGAAATCGCTGAACTAATAAGATTATTTCCCATTCTTCCTAATGCTCCAGCAATAGCTACTTTTACTTTAGACATGATTAAGTCTTGTTATACCTAAATAAGCCAATATGGAATAGCAAAATTATTAAATATTATGCTAAAGTTAACAATATGATCAGACTTCTACTCATTCTTTTAATTTTACTATTGGTAAGTTTGTTATTATTTAATAAGAAATTCAGGGAAGCTTTTACAATATCAGTAATACCTCTAGTGTTGCTGGTCGTAGGACTTATTGGATATATGATTTACTATATGTTCAGCACTAACTATTTTTCATAGTTATATTTATAATAACTTATTATATGCCTTGCTCGGTTTTAAAACCTAGATTTACCCAATCGATCAATCCTTTGTCCATTTCATAGATAGTGCCTTGATATCCTTGTGCAACTAGATTGTCCGCTACCTTTTTAGAGGTTATGCCTGCAGTGCAATGAATAATGATATCCTTGTTATCAGGATTTATGGAATTAATCTTTTCAACAGTTATTTCTTTGAAAGGAATATTATGTGAGTTCTCTATTCTTATCTTATTGTGTTCATTTGGATATCTGACATCAATAACTATCGCTCCTTCTTGAATTCTTTTTAAAGATTCTTCTGTATCTATCGGTATGTATTTCATTAGCTTATTATCTGCAAATAATAAATGAGTTGATAGAAAAAAAAATAAAAAAAAATATTTTAACATGCGGTTAATCTTTAAAACGGGAGTGACAACTTTTGCAGCTCCCAAATAAGTTTTGATGATATTGTTGTACTTCATCAACATTGCCCTCCAGTGCTGCTAACTTAGCGAATGCTGCATTGTCCTCTGTTTCTTTTGCAATTTGATTAAATAAGTCTCTATTATCAATAATGTCTGTACTCGCTTTGGACTTACCACCGAATGAATCGTCAGGAAATAAAGTGGGGTAGACTTTCATAATTTCTTCAATTTCTTCATAAATGCCTGCAAGGTCATCATTGATAACTGAGTCCCTAATGAGGTTATTTGCGGCTCTCATAAGTTTATTATAATCTCTCATCGATTCTTGTCTGTCCGCAACAGGGTTTGCGCTCAAAAGTGAAGAGGAAAAAAGTAATAAAGCTAAGGAGAGTTTGATCATGTTTAATAAAGACATATATTTAGGCTATTAACAAGGTTATTAATAATTAGCCGCATAATCGTTAAATATTATCTTTCCACTATCTAAAATAATTAAATTGTCAGCCAATTTTTTAATGTAATTCATATCATGTAACGACATGATAATTGTTTTAGATTTGCTTAAATCAGATAATTTCTCGAAAAATTTTTCTTCGCTTTCTATGTCTAAGTTTTGGTTTGGCTCATCCATAATTAATATATCTTGCTCGAAGCTCATAAGCCTAGAAATGAAAACTTTTTGCTTTTCTCCCTCAGATAAACTAGCAAATTTATTTGCTTTTAATTTTTTTAAATTAAATAGATTATAAAAAGTTCTATCAATTTTTGTTTTTTTAATACTATTCAAAAGCAAAAAATTTTCCTCTAAACTCTTATTCAACGAAAGAGATCGTTGAAATAACATAGGTACAGGCTTTTCATATTGTGATTTTATAGAGCCCTTACTTGGGACAATTAGACGATTTAAAATTTTTAGTAATGTACTTTTACCTGACCCATTCTTTCCAGAAATAACAGTAATTTTATTTTTTTGGATATTAATATTTATACTGTTCAGTATTTTTTTTTGATCAGTAGTATATGAAAGATTATAAGTACTAATCATTTTTTAAAGTATTTAAGATAATTGATATTATTAATGTTAGTGAAATTAGTATGGCCCCTAAAATAATACCTAATGAAACATTCCCTTTAGAAGTTTCTAATGCAATGGTAGCTGTCATATTTCTTGTAAAGTGATCAATGGATCCTCCTACAATAGCTGCGGCCCCATATTCACTGATGGCTCTTCCAAACCCCACTAAAATCACGGTGATGTAGATATTTAATTTATTAGAAATAAGTAAGAAAATTATGTCCTTTTTACTTGCCCCGTAGGATAAGAGTTCTTCTTTGTAAATTGGGTAATCAGTTTCAATATTTTTAATAATTAGGGTAATCATAATAGGAAAAGTAATGACTATTTGAGCTAATATCATAGCCAGTGGTGAATATAATATTTCCATCCAACCAAGAGGCCCAGATCTGCTAATTAATAAATAAACTAAGAGTCCGGCACAAACAGGAGGAATGGAAGTCATCGAGCTTAAAAAAATTACTATAGGTTTTTTCAATTTGAATTGATAAATCGCTAGAATATATCCAAAAAACATTGAAAAAATAAACGATATGATTGTCGAAAATATACTCACATAAAGTGTTATGAAAATCGCTGACTGTATTTTTTCAAAGGTTAGCATCTAGAAAATTAATAAAAATTTAGTTTGTAAAAAACAATTTTTCCCCATTATAAGTAAAGTTATTAATAACATCTTTACCTGCACCTGTAATCAGCCATTCAATAAATTCTTTTGATTTATCATATTCGACATGGGGAAATTTTTTAGGGTTAATAGCTATGACTCCGTATTCATTATGCATTTCACTCCCACCTTCAAACAGGATTTTTAAATTATTTTTATTTTTGAATGATATCCATGTGCCCTTATCACTTAGTGTATAAGCATTCATCTCTGATGCCACATTCAAAGTGTTGGCCATGCTTGTTCCTGTCTTTATATATTTGCGATTATCGAACAGGTTAATATTAGCGAGTTTCCATAAGTCATTTTCTTTTATATGAGTTCCTGAATTATCATCTCTTGAAATAAACTTTTGATTTGAAAGTGAAATTTTTTTCATAATATTTTTTATATCATTTTCCTGTGATATTTTTGCAGGATCATCTTTAGGGCCTACAATAATAAAATTGTTGTACATTAATTCATGTCTTTTAACTCCAAAACCATCTGAGACAAATTTCAATTCATCTTTTTTTGAGTGTACCATTAACACATCACCGTCGCCTCGTTTAGCATTTGAAATGGCATTACCTGTACCCACAGCTATTGGTCTAACCTTGATCCCTGTTTGCTTTTCAAATTTACTAGACAATAAATCTAATAAGCCTGTATTCGCAATACTTGTTGTAGATTGCACAATTATGTAATCTCTTGAATAAGAATTTAGAGTAAATAATATTAATATTATAAATAATGATATTTTTTTAAATTTCATATGATTAAACATAATAACATATATCCTAGTAAAATATGAGACTAGCTAACACCGCAGATGAATACGGCTTAATCAGTAAATTGTTTCACTGGACAATGGCTCTTCTTATGATCGCCACCTACCTTTTAGGTAAGAACTTAGAGAATAATTTTCAGTATTATTATGAGATATTAATTATTCATAATACCCTTGGTTTGTTAATACTTTTATTAGCTATTTTTCGGCTGAGCTGGAAATGGATTAATATAAGACCAAAGCCTTTAGTTAATAATAAAATTTTAGTGTATGCGGCTAAAACAACATATTTTTTGTTCTATTTAATATTTTTTTTACAACCTATATCTGGCTATTTAGTAACAAACCTACAAGGCGATACTGTCATCTTTTTTAACATAGAACTGACTTCTATAATAGATGTGGACAGGGATTTGAGGTTTATATTCAGGCAAATGCATGAGTACACCAGCAATGTTGTTTTAGTCCTTTTTTTTATTCATTCAGGAGCAGCATTGATGCATCATTTTATTTTTAAAGATCATACTCTTAAGAGAATGATGTTTTCAAAAAAATAAATTACAACCAATCAGGCACTGGAAGTTTCTTGGATAATAAGTAATTTTTGTTATACAGTTTGCTGAAATATTTATTTGCATCGTCACACAAAATTGTAACAATGTTCTTTCCCGGCCCCATTTCTTTTGCCATTTCAATTGCCCCAGCTACATTTACACCAGAACTAGAGCCGAGAAACAAACCCTCTGTTTTGACCATTTTGTATAAGAGTTCGAATGCTTTGTAGTCCGTGATATGATATGAAAAATCAACAAGGGAGGGTTCTACGTTTTTGGTTACTCTATACTGACCTATTCCCTCCGCTTCTGATGGCTCTCCTTTAACTTCTAGTTTTGAAAATTTAAAATAGTTATACATTTGAGCGCCTTGTGGATCTGTGCAGGCTATTTTAATGTTTGAATTTAATTCTTTGAGTCCAATAGATGTACCTGCTAGAGTTCCTCCAGATCCTATAGCGCAAGTAAAGCCATCTACTTTTCCATCAAGCTGATTGAATATTTCTTTAGCTGTAGTTTTCGAATGAAATTTATAATTTGCCGTATTATCAAATTGGTTAGCCCACATAACAGAGGTTTCTCCTTTTGATTGTAATTCCTCAACTAGTCTCTTAGATACATGTTGGTAATTACCTGGATCTGAGTAAGGTTTAGTAGCTACGACTTTGAGCTCTGCTCCCATGTTCCTTAAAATACTTTGCTTTTCCTCAGAGGCTCCATCAGGCATAACAATTATAGTTTTGTATCCCCTAGCATTATTAATCATTGTTAAGGCAATACCTGTATTTCCAAAGGTGCCCTCTACAACAGTGCCTCCGGGCTCTATTAAGTTCTTCTCCTCGGCATCAAGGATTATTCCCAGTGCTGTTCTGTCCTTAATAGAACCGGCTGGGTTCATAAATTCTGCTTTTCCATAAATATTACACCCTGTAATTTCAGATGGATATTTGAGTTTAATCAGTGGCGTATTGCCAATAAAATCAACTATATCTTTCATTTTAAATTTTAGACAGAGCTTGGTCTAAATCTGCAATCAAATCCTCAACATCCTCGATACCAACCGATATTCTTAACAATGTATCGGAAATACCCAATTTTTCTCTTATCGAAGGATCGATTGAGGCGTGAGTCATGATAGCAGGATGTTCTATTAAACTTTCAACTCCTCCTAAACTCTCTGCTAGGGTAAATATATTTAGATTTTTAAGAAAACTTTTTACTCCATCAATATTTGTATCGAGAATAAAAGACATCATTCCACCAAAACCATCCATTTGTTTTGCTGCAACTTCTTTATATCTTTCATCAATACCTGGAAAAAAAACTTTATTAATTTTAGAGTGGTTTGTTAAAAAATTAGATACGGCAATAGCGTTCTCGTTATGCTGTTTCATTCTCACAGATAGTGTTTTGATACTTCTTGTTAGTAAATAACAATCGAAGGGCGAAGGAATAGCGCCAACTGCATTTTGAATATATGAAATTTTCTCGGCATATTCTTTATTTTCTTTAATGACAATGGACCCTCCTACGATATCAGAATGGCCACCTAAATATTTTGTGGAGGAACTCACAACCATATCTGCTCCTAATTCAAGTGGTCTTTGATTGAAAGGAGAGGCAAATGTATTATCACAAATAACTGGTAAATTAAATTCACTTGCAATACTAACAGTGTTTTTAATATCAATAATTTTCATTAAAGGATTTGAGGGTGTTTCAACCCAAATGAATTTAGTATTTTCCTTTATTTCATCATTCCAGTTTACGTTTTTATCAAAATCAATATAAGTTACTTCAATATCAGATTTTACTTTATCAAATAATCTACGTGTGCCTCCATAAACATCATCGGAGCAAATTATATGGAAGTTAGTACCAAATAAATCGCAAACTGTATTTATTGCTGACATTCCAGATGCAAATGCAAAAGCTTTGTGACCAGACTCGATTTGTGCTAATAGTTTTTCTAATACATCTCTGGAAGGATTTTTTGTTCTCGCATATTCATATTCAAAGTTTCCTGGTTCAATTTGTTTAAACGTTGATGAAAGATGGATCGGTGGCATGACTGCTCCGGTTTCTTTATCTGAACCATGTCCAGCATGAATTACTTTTGTGTTAAATTTTTTTTTCACAGCTCAATTTATAACCAATTAATTTTTAAATAACATCTATAACAATATTTTTCTTATTTGACAGGCTTTTTTAAATTATAAAAAATCTGTTTCATATCAACCAAAATTAAAATATTATACCCGTCCCCTAGCCGCTTGGGTTGAGACATTGTCGAGGAGGAAGGTGGCAAGGGGCAAAATTCTTTATAAAACCAAAAGTCATTTTTAATATTTGTTGAATAAATTTAAGTTTCGTTCGAAATTATCTGATTTAAACGATCAATTTTCATATCAACGGTTATATCGTTTGGCATCAGTCTTTTCATTTCTTCATAAACCTTAAATGCCTCTTCGTAGTTTTTATAATAAATTAAAATTCTACTTAAGCCATCAAGAGCTCCGAAATGTCTGGGTTCTAAATACAAAGTAGCCTCTATATCTCTCATAGAGCTTTCATAGTCACCCATCATAAAAAAAAATGTGGCTCTTTTATTATAAGCCTCTGCAAAGTCTGGTTCCTCTTGAATTATGAAATCTAAAGAAGCGATAGCATCTTTATAGTTTTTTGAACTGAAAAAATAAGGCATGTTATCCATGATTGTCTGAGCTTCAGAATTTTCAGTTATCAGCCATTCTTCCCAGATTTGAGATACTATGAGACTTTGTTCTTTGTAGCTCTTAACCTCATAAAGCTGACTAAATAAATCATCGAGTTTAGGACTGTTTTGATCTGCATAACTAACGGATAGGTTAAAAAGAAAAGTAAATATACCTATAAAAATTTTCATCTACTTTGTTAAAATACGCATATAAATAGTATGCAGTTTAAAAAAATATTTTATACAACCATATCTATATTTTTATTTAGCACACTATCAATTGCAGAAAGTATTGATAAAACTGAGTTTAGCGAAACACAAGCTATAATTGAAAGTCAACTAAAAGCCTTTATTAACAAAGATGCAGAAGGGGCTTTTTTTCATGCCTCTCCTTATATTAAAATGAGGTTTAATAACCCTCAAGATTTTATGAGCATGGTTGAGAACTACTATGAGCCAGTTTATAACCCAAAAGATTATTATTTCATGGAGTCAAAATTTTTTGAAGGATCAATTTATCACCAATTGCAAATAATCTCTCAAGACAATGTTTCTTATCTAGCAATGTACTCGCTAGTTAAAGATAATGGGGAATGGAAAATATCAGGGTGTTCTATTTACCCAATGAACCAGCAATCAATTTAGTTTTTTTAATTTAGAATAAATCAAATAACCCGAGATAATCACTAAAATGGCTCCTAATATTTCAATTATTGAAGGGTAATGATTAAAAACAACAATGCTTATAACTATCCCAAAAATTATCTGTGAGTAATGTGTGATACTAAAAAATGAGGCTTCAATCCTTCTAAGGGAATAAATTAAGATCATCATAGCAACGCCATCAATCAAACCGGCACTTATCATTATTAAAAAATCGTTCATAGCAATATCTTTATAATGATTAATTGAAAATATTGTAAAAATTATACCAGCAGTCGCCATACTATAAAAAGTTAAAGCCATAGTTCTCTCGGACTTCCCATATACTCGAACAGTAAAATCTAAACACGCTAATGATATTACTCCTAAGACTAAAAAAATAACTCCTAAAGAATTAAATCCTGCATTTAAACTAAAACCTGAGACCATAAAAACTGCTATCATTGCAAGTATTAAAGAAATTATTTTTGAAAGATAAATACTTTCTTTCAATATTACTATCCCCATTATTGAAAGGAGCACTGGAGCTGACAAAATTATTGGGTAAGCTATAGATAATGGTAGAAGAATTATTCCCTTAACTACAAAATAGTAAGTTAAAGTCATTAAAATTCCCCTGACAAAGTGGAGTCTATAATTTTTAGTTTTTATTTCTGCAAAACTCTTTCTATACAGCAAGTAAACTAAAACTGGAATTAAAGCAGAGAAGCTGGCTATTGAAAAAATAACTGTATCTTTATAAAGATCCCCAATTAGTTTTATGATTGTGTCTGCAATGGAAAATAATAAAAAGGCAAAAGTACCTAAAATATATATTAAGTGTTTTTTACTCTCTAATTGAGACATGGAATTTACTTCTATATCTCATTACCAAGAGTAATACGAACAATTTAATAATCAGTGGAATAAAAAAATAAAATATCATTATATTGGGAATATTGGGGTGTAATGAGAAATTAATAGACTGTAAATAGCCATAACCAGTTAATGCGATGCCTGCAGCGATACCAATGGCTGCTTTCTTAATTATTGAGAAGAATGAAGTAAAGATCTGAGATAAACGATTGTCATTATTTTGATCAAGAATGTCTGCTAATTCAATTTGAGGTATAATAAGATCAATTCCAATCCCAATACCAGTGATTAATATGACAAACAAATATATTTGCCAACTGTTGCTATTTGTAAAAATAACAAAAAGGAAGCCAAATATAGTTAGGCTAGTACCAAACTGAAGAAGAAACATATTTGAAAATTTTCTTCCGTACAAATACCAGAAAGGTGTAGATATCAATGTTATTAAAAAATATAAAATTAATAAATATCCTGCATATTCAGTAAGCCCTAAATATTCTGAAACAAATATAATAAATAAATTTGCAGTAAAATTATTAGCAAGTAAGTTAAAAAATGTTATGTAAGAAAAAGATACAATCCTTTTGTTTTTTTCTATAAATGATTTTAGTTGTGCCCAAGAAATTTCGTTTGACTTATAATTTAGCTCGTCGTCATAAAATAAATAAAAAATTAATCCCCCTGTAATAGCTAAAATAATAAAAATTAATCCACTTATTTTTATTACGTTCGGGTTTAACAAATCAACACCCTGAAGTTTTGAAATGACGGTAGGAATAATTAGAGCTGATAATACTCCTAAAATTGCAAATATTTCTTTAATTGCAGCTAAACGGAATCTTTTTTTAAGAATTTTTTTTTGATCTATTACAATTGAATCATAAGGAATAATTGCAATTGAGTAACTAACCAAAGCTAAATTATAAAAGAAAATGAAAGAATAAATGTTATCTGATTGAATAACATAAAGACCAAACAGGGAAAAAATAAATACTATTATACCAAGAAGGATTTGGTTTTTTTTTGAGCGACCTGAAATAATTCTTTTTTCTGATAGGTAGCCAATTAAAAAGTCTGAAATAACATCAAACAATCTAGATGTTAATATTACTAAACCAATAACACTTAAGGGGATGCCTATTGATAAATTGTAAAATGTTGGCAAAAAAATAAATAATAATAAAAAACTTCCAGCAAGATAAAATGATTGAAAACTATAGGATAAAATGGATTTAAGGTTCATTTCTAGATTTTTTGTGTTTGAACAACTTTGACTATATCAAAATATTAACTAGTGTTCAGTTAGCATTCATGCGGGGGCTGATTCGGTATTTCACTTTCCTCCTCTATATGTCGAGTCAGCCATTCCTTTATACTCTATATCTAGTATCTGCCTCTTAATTTTTTTCCCCCACATATACTCGCCAAGATTTCCACTTTTCGTTATTACTCTATGACATGGGACTAATAAACCCACAGGGTTCTTCCCAACCGCAGATGCAATAGCTCTCACAGCTTTTGGCTTTTCTATCTTTATGGCAAGATCAGAATAAGAAATTGTTTTACCATAGGGAATTTTTAAAATCTCCTTCCATACTTTTTTTTGTAATGGCGTTCCGTTAATAAATTTTATTTTAAGATGTAATGGTTTTTGAATATTTCCTTTAAAAAACTCAGATATAAAAATATTAACTTTTCTAAAGATCAATCCTTTACTTGGATTGTAAAGTTTTATGATACTCTTTATTCTTATATCGTTATATTTAATTAAATAATGAATACCTTTTGGGCTATCTAGAACAAAAAACTTACTGATTGGTGTTTCGATAAAATCAAAACAATAACTCATTAATTAAACATTTTTTTTACTTTGTCGAAAAATCCCTCTGTCATTGTTGAATTTTTCTTGGTAAGTGTGTCATTAAATTTATTAAGAATTTTTTCTTGATCTGCTGATAAATTTACTGGGGTTTCAGCATGTACTCTGACAATCATATCCCCTCTATTTTTTGCTCTTAATATACTCATGCCCTTACCTTTTATTCTTAGTTTGTGTCCCGACTGCATTCCCTTAGGAATTGAGACGTTAACCATTTTTTTTTCTATTGTGGGAACTTCAATATTACCACCCAAAGTGGCAGTAGTGAAAGGTATAGCAACATCACATATAATGTTATCTCGCTCTCTTTGAAAAAGTTTGTGGTTATTTACATTGATAAAAACATAAAGGTCACCGTATGTGCCCCCTCTTTCTCCGGCCTCTCCCTCTCCACTCATTCTAATTCTGTTACCAGTTTCAACCCCTGCAGGGATTTTGATTTGAAGTTTCTTATTTTGTTTTACTCTACCTGTATTACTACATTTTGAGCATCGGCCCTTCATTTCTTGGCCTGTTCCGCCACATCTTCCACAAGTTCTCTCCATAGAAAAAAAGCCACTTTGTGTTCTAACTTTTCCATATCCTTGGCAAGTAGAGCAGCTTTTATAACTGTGTTGTTCGGGACAATTGATCATTTTAGGTATAGTTACGTCCAATGCTTTTCCAGCAAAAGCTTCCTCTAAGTCAATTGTGATATCGTAACGTAAGTCATCGCCTCTACTTTCGCGTTGCCCACCTTCACCAAAGGCACCAAATATATCTTCAAAAATATCTGAAAATCCACCAAAGCCCTGCTGTCCAAACCCACCAGCTCCACCGCCACCCTGTTCAAAAGCAGCATGACCAAATTGATCGTATGTTTGTCTTTTTTTGGGGTCTTTTAAAATTTCATAAGCTTGGCTTACATCTTTAAATTTTTGTTCAGCGGAAGCGTCACCCTGATTACGATCAGGATGATATTTCATTGCTAATTTACGGTAGGCACTTTTTATATCATTGTCACTAGCTTCACGGGATATACCTAGAGTGTCATAAAAATCCTCAGCCATAATAAATTAACGCAAGCTAAGATTTACTGTCCGCTTGCTTTTTTATCGTCGTCTACTTCTTCGTAATCAGCATCGATAACATCATCTTCATTTTTATTTTCATCAGATTTATTTTCTTGCTGTGGTTGTTCTGCACCAGGTGCTTCAGTTGATTGCTGATCTTTGTACATCGCTTCACCCATCTTCATGGATGATTGAGTAAGATCTTGTGTTTTTTGCTTTATCACTTCAGCATCATTTTTTTCAAGGGCCTCTTTTAAATCTTTCAAGTCAGCTTCTATCTTAGACTTATCTTCAGCACTTATTTTATCACCATGCTCTTTGATATTCTTTTCAACTTGGAAAACTAAACTGTCTGCTTGGTTTTTAACATCAACTTCTTCTCTTTTTTTCTTATCTGTTTCTGCGTTAGCCTCTGCATCTTTTACCATTTTGTCGATCTCTTCATCTGACAAACCTCCGGATGCTTGAATTTTAATCTGCTGTTCTTTTCCTGTGGATTTATCTTTTGCAGACACATTGACAATACCATTGGCATCGATGTCAAATGTTACTTCAATTTGAGGAGTTCCTCTTGGCGCTGGGGGTATGCCAACTAGATCAAATTGACCAAGAAGCTTATTATCAGCAGCCATTTCTCTTTCACCTTGGAAAACCCTTATAGTAACTGCATTTTGATTATCTTCTGCAGTAGAAAAGACCTGACTTTTTTTTGTTGGAACAGTCGTATTTCTCTCGATTAACTTAGTAAATACTCCTCCTAATGTTTCAATACCAAGTGAAAGTGGTGTTACATCTAAAAGCAATACATCTTTTACATCACCTTGAAGAACGCCTGCTTGGATCGCAGCACCCATGGCTACAACCTCATCGGGGTTAACTCCCTTACTTGGGTCTTTCCCAAAAAAGTTCTTAACAATTTCAGTTACCTTAGGCATTCTTGTCATTCCACCAACTAAGATCACATCATTAATATCGCTTGCTGAGAGACCTGCATCGCTTAAAGCTTTTTTACAAGGTTCAATGGTGCTCTGAAGAAGGTCATCAACCAGCTCTTCAAGTTTAGCTCTTGTTAATTTTACATTTAAGTGTTTTGGCCCAGATTGATCTGCTGTAACAAAAGGCAAGTTAACATCTGTTTGTGTAGAACTTGAAAGTTCGATCTTTGCTTTTTCAGCTGCCTCTTTTAAACGTTGTAATGCTAATTTATCATTTTTTAAATCTATGCCTTGCTCTTTTTTAAATTCACTAGCTAAGAAATCAATTATTCTTAAATCAAAATCCTCTCCACCTAAGTGGGTGTCACCATTAGTGGACTTAACCTCAAATACACCATCTCCTACTTCTAGAATTGATACATCAAAAGTACCACCACCTAAATCATAGACAACTACTGTACCTGATTGTTTTTTATCTAATCCATATGCTAGGGAAGCAGCTGTTGGTTCATTAATAATTCTTAAAACTTCTAGTCCAGCTATTTTACCAGCATCTTTTGTTGCTTGTCTTTGTGCATCATTAAAGTAAGCCGGAACGGTTATTACCGCTTGAGTAATTGTTTCCCCAGTATAAGACTCAGCTGTTTCTTTCATTTTTTGAAGAATGAAAGCAGAGATTTGGCTAGGACTATATTTTTCACCCTGTGCTTCGACCCATGCATCTCCGTTGTTACCTTTGATAATCTTAAAAGGAGATAAGCCTAAATCCTTTTGAACAGTGTCGTCTTCAAAACTTCGGCCTATAAATCTTTTTACTGCATATAATGTATTTTCCGGATTGGTAACAGCTTGCCTTTTTGCTGATTGACCAATTAACTTTTCACTTTCTGTGAAAGCTACAACAGAAGGTGTTGTTCTAGCACCTTCAGAATTCTCTATTACTTTTGGATTCTTACCATCCATAATTGCCACACAAGAGTTTGTGGTACCTAAATCAATTCCAATAACTTTAGCCATTTTATGTTCCTACTTTAAAAATAAATAATCTTCTATTTATATGGGTTAATACTTGCTTAATTCAAGGGCATTAAAACTGTTGAAATATATTACTTTTCAGATTGTTCTTCTTCTTCAATGTCTTTTGCACCTTGATTTTCTTGAGGTTTTTTTGAAACACCAACCATTGCTGGCCTTAACAATCTATCATGCAATGTGTATCCGGGTATCAGTTCTTGGACAATAGTACCGGGTTCACAATCATTTTTTTCGATCTCCATCATAGCTTGATGTAAATTGTGATCAAATTTCTCATTAAGACTCTCGATTTTCTTAATACCAATTTTTTCAAACGTGCTCAATGTAGATTGAGCGATCAAATCTAAACCCTCCACAACAGACTTAATGCTATCATTAGACTTAACATCATCTGAAATACTTGATTTTGCTCTTTCAATATTATCTCCGATATTAATTATTTCTTTTGCAAAATTAGCTATTCCATATTTCAGTGCATCTGACTGTTCTTTTTCTGCTCTTTTTCTAAAATTTTCTAGTTCAGCTACTGCCCTTAACCTTTGATCTTTTAAATCTTCAATTTCTTCATTGAGTTTTTGAATAATTTCTTCAGCTGTTTCAGATTTTTCTTCTACCTCAGACTCAGCAGCATCTGTATTATCTAAAATTTCCTCTTCTGACTGAGTTTGATCTTTATGTTTTTTTTCTTCTTCCATTATAGTCCTTCTATTTTTTAGAAATTGTTTCAGACATGTAACTTACAATAGGAACAATGCGCTGATAATCAATTCTTTTCGGACCTATTACACCAATAGCACCAGTAAGTCCATTTTTAGTTTTATAATTTGATAAAATCATCGATAGGTTAGTATTTTTAAAAAAGTTTGTGTTGCTACCAATAAATATTTGTACTCCTTTTGACTTTTTCAAGGCCTTAATCATTTTATTAGCCATTTTACCTGTTTCTATGTCACTCAAGAGTTCATTGATGCTGTCAAGGTCTGTATCTATATTATTTTTTATTAAGTTTGGTAGCCCTCTTACAAAGAATGTCTCTGAGTTTTGAGATCTTTCAATTTTTATACCATTAAGGAGTAATTTTTTTGTGGTGTTGCTAATTTGATTTTTTGCAGATTTGATAAAAATTTTTATATTATTTTGTATTTCCACAGGAGTCATAGCTTTTGGAAATTTATTAATAAAATTTCCAATACTATTCAAATCTTCTATTTGAATATTTTCATTAATTTCTACTAATCTATTAGATGTGTAACCATCATCATGCTCAATAATGAATATAACTTTGTGATTGTCAATTTTGTGGAAATCAATTTTTCTAATTTTTGTCAATTTTTCATTATTAATTACAAGGCTAGCTTGTTTTGATAATCCATTCAAAGTATTAGTAATCAATTCCTGTTCATTTAAAAAATTATTTGTTTTAGATGATTTTTCAATTATCTCTCTTTCACTTTTACTAATTGCGCCTGGCTCTAAAAGAGCGTGTGTATAAAATTGCAAGCCCAAATCTGTTGGTATGCTACCCGCAGAAAAGTGTCCTTTTTGTATCAGTCCGTGAAAATTTATTTCATTTAAAACATTTCTGATAGTGGCAGGTGAAAGTCTATAAGAAATTTTTGAGCTTAACGCTTTCGAGCCCATCGGCTCTCCAGTCTTTAAATAACTTTCTACAAGTGCCTTAAATATAGACTTTGACCTTGCTCCAATGTCAGTAATTTTTTTATTCATTAATCTTTATTAATCTTATAACTTAAAATAATAAAACATAAATGTCTGGATATTCAAGAAATGATAGGGAACTTTCTAAAATTAGAAATTTAGAAATAATCCCAGGCTTTCAGCCTAATAATCAATCATCATGTTTGGTAAAATTAGGTGACACCCATGTCTGTTGTTCTGCTATCATTGAAGATAGGGTTCCTGGCTTTTTAAGAAATTCTGGAAAAGGTTGGTTAACAGCAGAATATGGAATGTTACCCTCTTCTACATCTGAAAGAATGGATAGGGAAGCAGCAAAAGGGAAACAGTCTGGAAGGACACAAGAAATCCAAAGGCTTATTGGTAGAAGTTTAAGATGTGCTGTTAATTTGGACATACTTGGTGAAAAAACTATAAAGATTGATTGTGATGTTATTAGTGCTGATGGTGGCACAAGGACTGCATCAATAATTGGTGGATATGTCAGTCTTGTTCGATCTATAAATGAATTTAAAGATAAATATAATCTATCAAAGGCTATTATTGTAAATCAAGTTGCAGCTATTTCAGTTGGTGTCGTTAAAGGAACGCCTTGCATAGATTTAAATTATATCGAAGACTCTGGAGCTGAAGTAGATTGTAATGTTGTAATGGCTAATGATGGACAATTTATTGAGTTTCAGTCTACTGGTGAAGAGGCTAAATTTAGCAAACAGACTATTATGGATTTTATAGAACTTGTTGAAAGCTCAATGCCAGAGATTTTTAATACTCAAAACTTAGCAATTGAAAAATAGTTTATTACTCGGCACTAGCAATGCTGGCAAATTACAAGAATTTATATTTTATATTGAACACTTTAGTTTGTTTGAAAGTTTTCAGATACATGATCTTAACGAGTTCAAAGATCTCGGAGAACCTATAGAAGATGGTAAAACCTTTAAGAAGAATGCTGAAATTAAATCAAGATATTTTTTAGAAAAGACTAATTCTCTTGTGTTGTGTGATGATAGTGGATTTATTGTAAACGACTTAAAGGACTATCCTGGAATAAATACAGCAAGAGAAGCAAGAAAAATGGGTGGCGAACAAAAGGTCATTGATTTTATTTTTAGTAAGTTTGAAAACTTAAATTATATTGCCTCATCATTTTTTTGTTCTATTTGTGTATTAGGAAAGAAAGAAAAATATAATGTTTCTGGCAGTATTCCAGGTTTTATTATAAAGGAAAAAAGAGGATTGAATGGTTTTGGATATGATCCTTACTTTATTCCAAAATATAGTAATAAAACTTTTGCTGAAATGGAAAAAAGTCAAAAGTTATTAAATTCACACAGGTATAAAGCATTTGAAAAATTATCTACTCAAATATTACAGGATAATTAATCATCAAATTATCTATAGACAATTTCCCAAAATTTTCATGATTAATAGTGCTTGGTAAAAAATTATTTTCTAAAATCTGGTTAGCAATAGACAATGATATTTTTACTGAAGTTTTGAAGAAGAATTCTCGATGGGGTTCAACCATATTGACAATATTAATATTTTTTAAGAAAGTCCTATTTATAGGCTTATAATAATTTTCTAAATTTTTCCTTTGTTCTAAAAAGTTATCAATTAGATAAACCCTCTCTAGAGGGTAGGTCCCATCCTCAGTTGCTAAATAGCCAACTAAATCCTTATAACTAAAACTGTCATCAATTATGATTATATTGTCGTAGGTGTTAAGATCTCCCATCAATTTTACTGATAGCTCTAAATCTACTGCACTATCTCCAAAAGGAGTCGATTTAATATATTTCAAAGGATAAGTTTGTTCAAAATATTTGAATAATTTTAATCCATATTCATTTTGCTTATATAAAACGCCCAAAGAATTTGATGACTTTATATAATCACCAAGTATTTTGATATGATGATAGGGGCTACTAAATACGAAAATAATTTCATTATCTGCATACTTATTCATAACCGAATAATCATTAGATAAGGAAATTATAAAGGTATTTTCACCAAGTTTATTTGGTAAATGAAATAAATCTTTTGAATTAGTCGGGCCTATTATGAGAGTATTGTTGAGTTGGTTTTGTATTTCTTCTATTGAGTAAATAAAATCAACTTTTTTAATATTAGAGAAATTTTCAATTTCCTTTAAAAAAACCTCATAAAATAACGAAGTTAAAATTTCGTCCTCTGATAAAAAAACAATTATTTTTTCAATATTATTAAAATTAATCAATTTATCCTCAGGTTTTGTTGGTTTTTTTATAGACTCTACCTTCTTTGTTTCCTCTACTTTTTCATCAATAATTTCTATCTCTTCAATTTTTTCTGGCACTTTTTCTATAGGCTGTTTTTTTTCGATTGTAGTTGGGGCACAACTAAAAAATGATATTAATGTAAATAGTATAATTATATTTTTGAAAAAATTCATATGAACTCAGGTTTTTATTTAGTTTCTACTCCCATAGGAAATTTAGATGATATCACAATAAGAGCTATAAATATTTTAAAAAATTCTGATTTGATTCTGTGTGAAAATACTACGAATAGTAAAAAACTTTTAAAAAGATATGAAATCAAAACATCTTTATCAAAATATACTGATCATGACTTTCATAAGAAAAAAGATTACATACTAAAATTTTTGAATTCTAACAAAGTAATATCATTAATATCTGACTCTGGCTCTCCTCTGATATCCGACCCAGGTAATCAGCTAATAAATTTTTTATTTGAAAAACAAATTAAAGTATATTCAATACCTGGTGCCAGCGCACTAATATCAGGTATTCAATTAAGTGGCTT
>OCZA010000012.1_pt1 | contig 55413 bp, 63 predicted proteins | sample 1539021 | NCBI WGS metagenome assembly OCZA01 (sample SAMEA2619376, study PRJEB22493) | marine metagenome | biome: marine biome (ENVO:00000447); feature: surface water layer (ENVO:00002042); material: "saline water (ENVO:00002010), including plankton (ENVO:xxxxxxxx)" | depth 5 m | reverse complement strand
CTTGATCCTGAAATGATTAAGGAAGTCTTAGATGTGATGATACAACTAGCCGAAGAAGGAATGACAATGCTAGTTGTTACTCATGAGATGGGTTTTGCAAAAACTGTAGCTGATCAAATGATTTTTATGGATGAAGGAAAGATTGTTGAACAAGCAACACCAGATGAATTCTTTAATAATCCTAAAAGTGATCGTACTAAACTATTTTTAAGTCAAATACTTAATCATTAAAATAAATGAATGAAATTACAATGGCCCTAATATCGGGCTGGATTGTATTTTATTTTGCTGTTTTTTTACCTGGCCCTAATACTTTTTTTGTAGCATCGGTTGGGATAAGTGGTCAAAAAAAACAAATCTGGGGTGCTGCTGTTGGAACTGCAATTGGCTCTTTTACTTGGTGCTTATTAGCTACTACAGGAATATCCTTTCTAATCTCTAATTTGATGGGTTGGGGGTTTATTTTATTAAAAATACTCGCAAGTCTTTATATGATTTATTTAGCATATCAAATTGGTAGTCAGTACTTTAGCTCTGAAAATCAACTTATTAAATTATCAAATGAGAGAGATTTTTTTCACAGCATGAAAAAGGCAGTAATCGTAGCCTATACTAATCCTAAAGCTTTTGCATTTTGGTCTGCTTTAGCAACTTTGCAATTTAGTGAAAATTTAACTTTTAGTATCGCTTTAATTTTTGCTACAGGGAGTTTTTTTATATCTGCAATGAATTATTCAATTATTGGCCATTTTTTTGGAATTAAAAAGTTTTCAAACTACTTCAATAGACCTAAAAATATTATCAATTTAATATTTGCTGGTCTTTTTATATTTGTTGCTATTGAAATTTGGGTATTGAGTTAGGCAAAAAGCCCTAAATAGGGCTTTTAAAATTTTCTTATAAATCTTCTATCTAACTCTTTTTGCCTTCTCTCAAGATCAATCATATCAATTGCTTGAGATAAATAGGCCTCTTCTTTGTTAGATTTTGTTTTTTGATCATTTTTTTCGTTGATAATTATATTTCTGATAGATTTAAATAAATTACTCATTATGCAGCCTCTTTCATGTTATTAGGAAAAGATTGATTTCTTTGATATTGGGAGTAAGCCCATTGCCAATCATTGCCATATTCAACTTTGCAAAAATTAATAATACTATCTTCTTTTTTATTAAAAAAAGACAACCAGAAATTTAAAGATCGTTCTGTAAATCCAAAAATTTTATTCATTTTTTATATTTCCTTTCAAACATATTTATAAGTCTAAAAAAATATTTTACTCTTGCTAAATACAGACGGCTGATGTCTTTTTATGAGACTGCCGAAAAAATTTCATTAAATATTTTAAATTTGTATGTAGTCAATATTGCAAAAATAATGATAGGTTTGCTATATGGACTATAAGATTTTTGATGGTCATAACGATGTTTTATTTAGGCTATTTTTAAAGAAAAACCCAAACTCTCACCTTGATTTTATAGATGGAGATAATGAGGGCCATTTAGATCTTCCTAGAATGAATCAAGCTAATTTCAAAGGGGGTTTGTTTGCAATTTATGTTCCCACTCCAGAACATGCTATTTCTGACTCAGATAAATTAGTTAATTACAAAGATATGGAACAAGACGAATATTCATTACCATTACCAAGATCTGTTGATGTAAAAGATGCTCTGCCTATTGTTTTAAATCAAATATCAATCCTTTCTAAAATTGAGAGAAACTCTGGCAACAGAGTTAAAATTTGCTTATCTAGTGAGGATTTAGAGACTTCATTTAATGGGAACAATTATCAATTATCTGTTGTGATGCACATTGAAGGTGCAGAGTGCATAGATAAAAACTTTTACAACCTTGAAACTCTATATCGAGCTGGCCTTAGATCTGTTGGACCAGTTTGGTCAAGACCTACTATATTTGGAGAGGGTGTTCCCTTCGCATTTCCACGATCACCTGATATTGGTGAGGGTTTAACTGATATTGGAATAGAATTAATAAAAAATTGTAATTCTCTTAAAATGTTAATCGATACTTCTCATTTAAATGAAAAAGGATTTTGGGATATTGCTAAATACTCAACATCACCCTTAGTCGCAACACATAGCAATGCTCATGAAATATGCCCACATACTAGAAATCTCACAAATAAGCAATTAGATGCGATCAAAGAAACCGAAGGTATGGTTGGGGTTAATTTTGCACCTGCTTTTTTGAGGAGAGATGGAAAAATGGTCTCTGATACAGAATTACAAATAATTGTAGACCATTTTAAATACCTCATAGACTATCTTGGAGAAGACAAAGTAGGCTTTGGCTCTGACTTTGATGGAGCTATGATGCCCAAAGATCTTAATAGTGTATTAGGTATGCAGAAATTAATTGAATTATTATCGAAGCAAAATTTTGATGAAAAACTAATGATGAAAATCACTCATCTAAATTGGATAAACCTTTTAAAAAGAGTGCTAAAATAAATGAAATTTTTGTTTAAGTGAAACTTTAGTATCAAAAAAATTCTGATATAATTTAATAATGGGACTACATTTTGATCATAAATCAAAAGCTGGTGAAAGAGCTATGGAGAAAGAACGAAAGCGTCTAGAAAAGCTTGCCGCAAAGAAAGCTAAGAGAGAAGCTAAGAGAGAAGCTGAAGAATTAGCTGAATTAGAGCGTCTTACAAATCCAAATGCTCCACCTGAGGGAAATCAGGAACAATAATCTGATTAACTTCAATTATATGAATTTTTTCGATCTGTAGTATCGACTCAGACTTCCTTTAACTTATATTTTCTTTGATCCTCAGACATAGAATTAACTTGCTTCTCATACCAAATTTTAAATTCAGTTGTTGTGTCCTTGTAAAGAATAACTTTTTTTCTAATAAGGAAAATACCAATATCACTCTCAGGAACACCAATGAAAGTTTGTCTTTCAGTATGCATAACTTTAATATTTTTTTGTAGAGGTTCATGTTCACATAAAAAATATCCGTAGTGCTCCCCCCAAACATACCTAATGATAGGGGTTGTGGCCTCAACCATCATTTGCACATATTTATCTTCATTTTTAAGAAAATTTTCCATACCTGGTACAGGTTGATGAATTTGTGCAAAACTAAGACCAATTTTTTCTTTAGGCTCCCAAACAGACGGGAAAGAAACATGTAAAGCAATAAGTTTGTTAGATCTGTGAAAAATTGCTATGTCTTCTTGGATAGCATAACCAAGTTCAATAAAATTATTAAAATTAAAAGCCTTTGAGGGATATTCACTTTTTAAAATATTACTCAACTTATTGCATATAATTTTATCTGTTTCTGCTGTGTAATAATCATCAAAAAAAATATTCTCCTTACATTTTTTTTTTAAATTTAAGTATCTATCTTGATGCTCATCAAATTCTATAATTGGCAAATCATTTATCTTTTTTATTCCAGGGGCTACAGAATAAATAGGTCCATATGGTTCCCAATCAATCATTTTGTAAAAAAAATCAATATACCAATTAAAGTGATAGCAATGATTATAAGCCTTTTAAATAGGTCCTCTGGTATCTTTTTGTGAACATAATAACCTATCCAAACACTTAACATTACTAAAAATGCTATTGGATAATATATTTTGACAATATTTAAATAACTTCCTCCAAGAAAAACAAAAAATAATGCCCTTAAGGAGTTAATAATAAAAAAATATCCAGCCATAGTAGACCTCAGCTCCTGTTTTGAAGAAAAACTATCTTTATAACCCATCAATACAAAAGGTCCTCCAATGGTGTAAATTCCTTGAATAAAACCACCTAAAATTACAAAAAAATTTTTTAAAATTTGAGGAAATATTATATTTGGAAAAAATAGGTTAAAGCATCCATAGACAATTAAAATTAAGGCAAATATTTTTATTAAAACATCTGATGTAAAATAATTAATAAAATAAGTTCCAATAAGAGCCCCGGGAATTGTATAGATCAAAATCTTGATTAGGTGTTTTATAGAAACATATTTGTATGATTGAATTAAAACTGCCAAACCAGACGATAGGCCAACAATCATAGCTAATTTTAATAGGGAGTTAAAATCAAAGAAAAATCCACTAAGTCCTAAAAAAATTATAGTTCCACCAAAACCAAAAATACTCTCAATTGCATAAGCAAAGCATGCTATTATTGCAATTATTGAAAAATTTGGCATCTAAATCTCTTTAACAATCTAGAATGTTTTATGTTAAAAGTAATCTATGTATTTAAAAATAATATTTTCTTTTATTATATTATTATTTTTTAAAACAAATTTATTATATGCGCTTTCCCAAGATATCTCTTTAACAATAATGGTTCGGTCTACACTGGGTACAGAATACATACTTGCTAAAAGTATATGTAAAGTTTTGGATAGAGAGCTAGAAATATCCCATAGTTATGGAGGATCCAACACCTTAGAATGCGATACACGACTAGACGATAGTGTTGATGAAATCATAAAAAAAATTGAACAAAATCAATTTCAATATGCAATTATAAAAAAATCAGATTTATTTGAACGACCAACTAACTTATCTCTTCGTTCAATTTTAAATTTTCCTGCAGATAATGACTATGTCTTCATTTCAAATCAGAATGTGGATCCTAATGTTATAAAAGATATTAACTTTGGGATCATGAATCATTTGTTAGAGTTTCGCTATCTACACAATTCATTCTTTGAATTTTCAGAGAGTAATTTGATTGTTAAACAAAAGATCCCATTACATTTAGGAACTCTTAGATTTAGTGATGAGTGGAGTAATGGAAAAAGAAGAAGGTTTACAGAGGTAGACTGATCTTAACAAAACCGTCAGTTACTACATAAATAAATATTAAGGCAAAAAAAATTCCACCGACAAATACTTTCATGAATCAAACTTACTAAATAGATTTTAGGTGTAAAGTATATAAACTGTGCAAAATTGTCATGAATGAGTTTGTTTTTGGTTTTTCAACAGGTTTAAGTCTAATACTAGCAATAGGAGCACAGAATTTATTTGTAATAGAGCAGGGTATAAAAAAAAATAATATTTTTTTAGTTACATCGATTTGCATACTTGGTGATTTTTTATTAATTTTTTTTGGAATTTTTCTATTTTACTTTATTAAAAATTTTATCAATGATCTAATCAATCTGTTATTATCCTTATGTCTAGTTCTCTTTCTCTTAAATTTTATATGGTCGAAATTAAAAACATTTAAATATGATATTGAATTTTCACAAACTCACTCACAAAAATCAAAGTCAAAAATAGCCTTACAAACTCTTGCTTTTACTTTCTTAAATCCTCATGTTTATTCAGATACCGTTTTTATTTTAGGAAATTTATCAAAAAATTTCCTAACTATTTCTGACAAGGTTTTATTTGGACTGGGTGCTAGTCTAGCATCTTTTATTTTCTTTTATTTTTTAGGATATGGTGCCCAGTCACTAAGAGCATATTTCTTGAACAAAAAAGTATGGAAATTAATTAATGTGATAATAATTTCTTATTTATCAATACTAACTTTATCGATCATTTTCACAGAAATAATCTAATTTTCAATTTTTATTAAAAAGCTATCTAATCAGATGATTGTAAGTTGCATAGTTGTTATGCAATCATAACACGACTTTTTTTCTAAATATCATATATAAATAATAAAGGAGCAGTTCTTTAAAAGTTTCAAACAACTCCGTGTTGATATAGATTCTTAGTTATTCCCTCCTAGTTATAACGAACTGCTCCATTAATATAATGCCAAGCTTTACAACACTTTATCCAGCACTTCTGTTTCCAGCCATACCTTTGATGATGATATCTTTTGGTAATAGATACACTTCTCTTGCTTCACTAATAAGAAAGATTCACGACTCAATAATTACAAATAGACCAACCAGTAAAGTGGTTCAACATCACCTGGATCAAATTAAAGTGCTTACAACCCGTCTTACATTGGTTAGATCAGTTCAAACCCTTTCTGGTATTAGCTTTTTGTTGAATTTATTATCTATTTTTCTGAGCTACATAAAGGTATACGACTTAGCCTTAAACTTTTTTGGTTTTGGTGTATTGGTATTTTCAATTGCAATAATGTTATTTATCTATGAAATTCAACTATCTACTAAAGCACTCAGTAAGCATTTAGAAGATCTAAAAGACCTAAGTTAACTCATTTAATGCAAGATTAGCTTTTTTTTTGAATAAATATCTCATATGAAAATATACAAATACAGAACCAAATAAGTTTGTAAAAAAAATAGCCCACCAAATTCCAACTAAACCTTTTTCAAGAGTTTCTGAAAAAAGATAAATTATAAATGGAGGTAAAAAGACTAATCTAATAAAAGTATAAAAAACGTTAATTGAGGGTTTTCTCAAACCTGATAGGACAGAGTCACATCTATCAATAATTTGATAAATGAAAGCTAGAAATGCTGCCATAAATAAGTAACTACCTGCAATCATTACAACCTCACTGTCTCTTGAAAAAAAACTAGCAATACTCTCTCCTGCAAATATAAGTATTATTGCCCCAAATATCATGATTGTTAATGATAGTTTAAGTGAAATTAAAAAAGCTTCATAAATTCTATCAAAATTTTTAGAACCAAAATTTTGTCCAACCATGCTTAATAAAGCACTACTAAAGCCTATTGCTGGTAATAATATTATCTGCTCAATCCTCAAAGCTATACCATAAGCTGCACTAGCTGATGCGCCATGACTTGTAACAAACTTCTGCATTATGAAGAAACCAATTGCAATCATTAACATGTTTAAGCTCGATGGAATTGATTGTTTTAAAATTCTTATAACAAATTTAAATTCTAGCCTTATATATTGGTAACTGAAATATTTAAATAATGGGCTCCGAATAGCATAATAACTTAAATAGAAAAAATGAAATAACTGAGATATGACTGTTGCAAGAGCTATTCCTAGAGTTCCTAAAGCAGGAACAGGTCCATAACCCAAAGATAAAAAAGGACTAAATATTAAATTAATAAAAAAACTGATAATTAATGCGTTTCTATTTTTTTTTGTATCTCCTTGAGCGTATAAAAGAGAATTGACCACAAAAGAGACAATAAAGATAGGGGCACCAATTGAGAGTACCTTTATATATTTCAGACCATTGTTTAGGAAAATACCCTCTGCTCCAAAATATAAAAATACTGGCTTTGATAATAAATACGTTGTCAATCCAATAGCTATAGATATTAATAAAGTTATCAAAAGTGCTTGAATATGGATTTTCATTGCTTCATTTAACTTTTTTTTACCTATAGCTATTGAAACGAGTGCAGTTGCACCTTGTCCAAAACCCACAGCAAATGCTAATAAAATGAAATATAATGGATATGAAATTGACAAACCTGCTATAGCCTCAGTGCTTATGAGACCAGCATAAAAAGTATCAACAACATTATAGAGCGTGTAAAACAAAAGACCTGTCCCAGCTGGAACAGCCATGCCAATTAATTGTTTCTTAATATCCCCTTGAGTAAGATCCATAAATTTAAAAAGGTCTTACAACTACTAGTATAACAATTAAAATTAAAAGAACTGTGGGTGCTTCATTAATAATTCTGAGATATTTTGAGGTATATTCACGATAATTACTCTCTAAGCTCTTTCTGATTTTTCCCAAATACATATGAAAGGCAGAGAGTAAAACAACTAAAATAATTTTTAAGAAAAGCCATAACTCAAAACCTACGTAGTGAATTAAAGCTAAGCCAAACACCCAAGTTAATATCATCGCTGGGTTCATTATAATTTTGAGCAATTTATATTCCATTTTTTGAAACACACTACTCATTTCAGGATTAGTTATATTTTCTACATGATAAACAAAAAGTCTCGGTAAATAAAATAAACCTGCAAACCATGAAACAAAAGATATTATGTGTAAGATTTTTAATAACTCATACATTTTATTACCATTTAGCCTCGGGAGGCATTGACATTAATATAGCATCTATATTACCACCTGTTTTTAGTCCAAATAAGGTACCCCTATCATAAAGTAAATTAAATTCAACGTAGCGAGACCTTTTTTTTGAGAGAGCATCTAAGTCAATTTGATTAAATTCTAAATCCTTCTTTCTACTAGAGTTTTCAATGACAAAATTTATAAAAAACTGACCAACATCTTTTATAAATGATAAATCATTCTCAAAATCTGTATTAATGTAATCGAAAAAAATTCCTCCAATGCCTCGACTTTCACTTCTATGTTTTAAATAAAAGTACTCATCACATTGTTTTTTGAATTTTTCATAGTAATTTGGATTATGTTGAGCGCATGTTCTTTGAAGACCTTGATGAAAATTATCAGTTTCAATTTTTTCTGGAATCGCTGGAGTTAAATCACAACCACCACCAAACCATTGTTTTCCTTTTGTTGTAATATACCTAGTATTAAAATGAGCTGCAGCAATTTTAGGGTTCTTCATGTGAGCAACCACTGAGATCCCACTAGCCCAAAAACTTGGATCTCCTTCTGTTCCCGGCATTGATCCCCTAAATTCCTCACTAAATTCACCATGTACTGTTGATATATTTACACCTACTTTTTCAAATATTTCACCTTTAAGTAATGACATCAATCCTCCACCTCCGCCAGGTCGCTGCCATTCTTTTTCCTCAAATTCAGACCCATCAAGTTTTTGTATTGACCCAACCATCTGATTTCGAAGCTCTCGAAACCACTTTTCTGCATTAATTTGTTGATTTTTTATTTGATCACTCATACCCACCCATGTAATTCGTTTTCTAACAACGAAGTGAGTAGGAGTATATGATCTTCTCGATCATTTAGACAAGGAATATATCCAAATTCCTTTCCACCATTTTCCATAAATATTTCTCTATTTTCTTCATTAAGCTCTTCTATAGTTTCGAGACAGTCTGAGGAAAAAGCTGGACTAATAACATGAATATGGTCTGTGCCATTTTTTGCCAAGCTCTCAATTGTTTTATCTGTGTATGGTTGAAGCCACTCTGCTGGTCCAAATCTAGATTGGAATGTTGTCATATAATTTTCTTCTGGTAAACCCATGGCCTCAGCTACTAATCTAGTGGTTTTTCTGCAAAAACAATGATACGGGTCACCTTTATCTAAATATTTTTTTGGTACACCATGATAGCTAAATAAGATTTTTTTTGGTTTATCGTTTTTACTCCAGAACTCTTCAATACTATTTTTAAGAGCTTTAATGTAAAGTTCATGTTCGTAATAGCCTCCGATAAAACGAAGAGAAGGTACCCAACGCCAATTTTGTAATTCCTCTGCAACTGCATCAAATGTTGATCCTGTTGTAGCTGCACAATATTGAGGATATAAAGGTAGGACAATTATACGATCACAATTTTGATTACGTAAGTTATTTAAACCTTTAGAAATACTTGGATTACCGTAGCGCATTCCAATATCAAATACTATATTTTCATATTTCTTACTAATTACATTTTTAATTTTATTTAACTGTGACTTAGTGTGATAAAGAAGAGGAGAGCCATTTTCAGTCCAAACAGATTTATAATTTTTAGCAGACTTTGCAGGTCGAGTATTTAAAACAATACCGTTAAGTATAGGCCACCAAATAGCTTTTGGTGTTTCTATAACACGTTGATCTGAAAGAAATTGTTTAAGGTAAGTTTTTAAAGAGGATTTAGTTGGTTCATCTGGTGTTCCCAAATTTGTAATCAGAATACCTGTCTTCAAACCAGATCCATGAACATAGAGTTTATTACCTTTAAAAGAAGCCATTGAAAAACATTACGATTTTTGTGATAACTTAGTTCTTATCTTTTCTATAAATAGGTGAACATTAGCCTCAGGTGTAGTTTTTTTTACACCATGATCTAGGCTAGCTATCCAACCTGACCTGTGAGACACATCAATTTGCATACACTTTTCTAAATATTCATCGATGATATTAGAAAAAGCTTTTGAATCTTCCATAGCCAGTAAATTATTAGAAAAATTTCCTTGTAAAGATAAATGTGTTTTTGGTAATTCACTAAATATTTCCAAATTGGATCCAAGTACTGTTAGTTTTAAATTTTCTAATCTTTGCAATTTATTTAATTTACTTTGAGAAATTCCTTTTGTGAAATAACCAATTTTATTGGGATAACTATCTACAATCTTTTTTATAAACGGAATTACTAATTTATCAAATTCTTCGTCATTAAGATTATTAGCTTCTGTATCAAAAATCATTAATAGATCTATGTCACTTTGAAACTGAATTTGGATATTCTTATGTATTAACTCTTCTAAGATTGGTAGAGTTTGTTGAAATAATTTTTCTGATACAGGATTATTTCTGATTGCAAAATGGTATAAAGTAAAAGGCCCCCCAGTAAAACCAATTAAGGACTTATCATTTGGCAATTCATTTCTAATAAGATTGAGTGATTTGCTTTGAAATTCCATAAAACTCTCAAATTCATCAATATTAAACTCTGATATCATTTTAGAATTTAAATTTCTTTCAAAAATAGGGCCGGGTTTAAATTTCAAGCCCATCCCTAAATAATCTAAAGGAAAAAGTATATCGCTGAATAGTATTGCAGCATCAAAGTCAAACTCAGCTATAGGTCCTAGAGTCACTTCACAAGCAAGCTCAGGCTCTTTGCATAATTGCTCAAAAGAATATTTTTCTTTTAAAGTTCTATAATGCTTATGGTATCGACCAGCTTGTCTCATCAGCCAAATAGGGGGTACTTTTTGCTCTTCTTTATTTAAAGCATTGTGAAATTTTTTGTTATAAGTATTTTGCAATATCTCTTGCTCCATAAGTAATAATAAAATCTGACTGTGCTCTTTTGAAGACCACCAAAGACTCTCTTAGTAAATCAATATAGTTGCCAAAATTAGCTTTACTAAGCATCTGCAAACTAGCAAATTCACCACTTACTTGGAACGCCCCGGTAGGAAGTAGTGTTTCTTTTTTTATATCTCTAATTAAATCAATTGATGTCATTCCAGGTTTAACCATTAAATAATTTGCTCCTTGTGCAGCATTATTAATAGAACTATTGATTGCTTTTTTTTTGTCTGCAACCGGCAACTGGTATGATGATCGATCAAAACCTTTAGGTGATGATTTTGCTACATCTCTAAACGGACCATAAAAATGACTTTTAAATTTTGTTGAGTAACTCATAATCTGCGAATTAGAAAATCCATTTTGTGTAAAGATCTTTCTCAAGTATTTTGTTGTGTTTTTCATCATATCACTTGGAGCTATTATATCTGCTCCTGCCTCAAGATATGTATTTGCCGCTAATCCTAAGGAGTAATGAGTTTTAATAAGATCGATAGATTTTTGATGAGTAATTCCACAATGTCCATCATGTGTAATAGAACACAGGCACGTATCTATGAGCAATACTATATCTTTGCCAAAATATTTTTTAATTTTTCTAATGACCTCGTAGTGAAAGCTAAAATCTTCAGGATTTTTTTGTTTTTGAAGAGGAACAATAAACAAAAGAATGTTATTTATACCCCTTTTAAGATCTTTCTCAATTGCCTTAATGACAGCAGAAGATGACCAACTTCTATTATCACCTAATCCTTTAATTTTTTTTGAGTCATTAACTTTTTGGTCTACAAAAAAAGGCTGTATCAACATTTTCTTTTTAATCGAATTTGATCGATCTATAGGGAAATAATTTTTAATCATTTAAGTTCAAATTTTTTAAAATCTTCATATGTAAGATATATGTTTAATTGATTTTTAGGAATAAATTTAGAAATTTGAATATAAGTTTGTCCAGGACCGCATGCATTACGTTTATTCATTATTTCTGGCCTGAGCTGTATAGCCATCTTGAAAGCAGAAAAGCTCATCCAATAAAAGCTCTCAGCAATAAATAAATTATCAATCGTAGTATCGTTAATAAGAGGGGTTAGACTGTAATGAGATATTATAGGAAATTTACTTTTTAAATTATTTTCCTTGTATGTGAGTTTGTAAGTACAGTTCTGATTGCCTTTGTAAACGTTTTCAATTTCACGGTAATTTTCTCCAAAACCATCCAGAGATGAATTTACAAGAATACCTTTTTTATTTATTTTTTTCCAAGAAGTGACACCAGAAGTAATAAGATTTGATACAGTTTTTAAAGTCCCAAATTCTTTAAAGTCTGCTCTAGTTGCTAGAATATTTTTATTCTTAAGAGTTTTGCTAAATTTATGCAAATCTCTCCTGAACATCTGATATTTAGAGATGTTTGAAGGAAATATATTTTTCACTTTTCTTACACGCTTACTATTGAGATATTTTTTTTCATAAAAATATTTTTTTATTTGAGTGTCCTTACCTCGAGCAAATAGAATTTTTTCATTTAAAACATTTTCAATTGTTACCCCTATGTCTAGATTGCAACCCCCTCCCCACTTATATAAATATTTTCTCTCCTTGTAACAATCTTCAGAAGTGGGCATATGATTAATTTTTTCTAAAATTTTTTTAATTTTTTCATCATCATTCCTGAATTCTAAAGCAATACATCCCTGAGCTGCGGCGCTTGGAAATTCAGAAATTGGTAAAATAACCTTTTCAAACATTTCAAAATTAAATCTAAAATTTTTATATTCTTTCTTGTCAATTTTTTGGCCGTATTTCAAAATTCTGTCTATAGCAGCTTTTGCTATAAATAATCCATCCTCCTTAGAGGAATTTAAAACTTTTTCTAATCTTGAAGGAACATTACCTCTAATTTGAATTGATTTTAATTCCTGAAATGGAAGGAATTCCTTTAATTTTTTTAAATAATATTTTCTTCTTGGTGAGGAAGTTCCTATTACTAATTTTTTTTTATTTAATGATGATCTTTTTATTAGAATAATATCTCTTGGATCATCTCTTTTAAGACAAACAAAAGAAGTTTTATTGAGATTTTTAACAGGCAGGTCTTTGTATGAATGAACTACAACATCTGCCTCTTTTAAAACTAATTTCTTTGAGAGAGAATTTGTAAATATTCCAAAACCATGCTGCTCCCAAGCCTTTGCTGAAAGATCCTTATCACCTACACTAGATGAGTAATGAATATCGATTAAATTTTTTTTAATCTTATTGATTTCTATTTTTGCTATATGTGTTTGAATTTTAGCTAGAAAACTTTTTCTTGATAATAGAACTATTTTTTTCATATCATATGATGACATTAAGAAATAACAAATAATCAACCTTAATACAATTTAAGCGAGACTTAATGGTCAATATGTACTTAAGTAAAAATATGTTATAGCTAGTCATTATTCAAAAGATGAGCCAGAAATCAGTTTTAATTGTTGGTGCAGGATCAGGTCTAAGTGCCTCATTAGCTAGAATCTTTCATTCAAAAGGTATGAAAATTGCTCTAGCTGCAAGAAATATTGAAAAACTTAGCTCTTTAAAACAAGAGACTGATGCTTTGGTTTTTAAGTGTGACTCAACTGAAAATAAAAGTGTTCATGATTTATTCTCACAAACTGACTCAACTATTGGTACCCCAGAAATCGTTATATACAATCCATCTCTTAGAATAGTTAAACCTTTTGTAGAATATGACCCAGACGAGATGCTTCAATCAATAAAAGTAAATAGCTACGGGGCATTCTTAGTAGCGCATGAATCAGCAAAAAGAATGATTAAATCAGGACAAGGAAATATTTTTTTTACAGGCTCGTCTGCAAGCATTAAAGGATTTGCTAAATCTGCATCTTTTGCAATTGGCAAGTTTGGACTAAGAGGCTTAGCTCAATCATTGGCTAGGGAATTACACCCACATAATATACATATTGGTCATTTTGTGATTGATGGAGGAATTGGCAGAGAGCCAATTGGAAATTATCAAATGATACACCCTGATGAAATTGCAAAACAATACTTTAACTTTTACCAACAAGATAAAAAAGCCTGGTCTTGGGAAATTGAAATTAGAACTAATACTGAAAAATTTTAGAAGAATACTTTGGAAATAGGTATAGACAGTTTTGCTGATAAAAGAGAAGGATCAGATAGTGTCAAAGCGATAAATAATGTCATTGATAGAATTATTTTTGCTGATGAGGTTGGTTTAAATTCATTTGGAATAGGCGAGCACCATCGAAAAGAATTTTTAGACTCTGCTCCATTCATGATTTTATCTGCAGCTGCTGCAAAAACAAAAAAAATAAAGTTGATAAGCGCAGTAACTGTTCTAAGTGCAGCAGATCCTGTTCGTGTATTTCAAAATTTATCTACTCTTGACTTAATATCTGGTGGTAGAGCAGAAATGGTTGCAGGTAGAGGGTCATTTTCTGAAGCATTTCCTCTATTTGGTTTAGATTTTAAAGATTATGATGATTTATTTATTGAAAAACTTAATTTGCTTCTGAATATAAGAGAAAACGAATTTGTTAGTTGGTCTGGTAAATTTAGACCCCCAATAAATAATTTACCTGTTTACCCAAGACCTATTCAAAATCCAGTACCAATCTGGTTAGGTGTTGGTGGGACCCCTCAATCTTTTGCAAGAGCCGGATCAATGGGCTTGCCTTTAATGATTGCAATTATCGGGGGTAATACTCACCGTTTCAAACCTTTGGTAGATATTTATAGGCAAGCTGGTAAAGAAGCTGGACATCCTCCTGAAAAACTTTCTGTGGGACTTCATTCATTAGGCTATGTTGCAAATAGTAAGGATGAGGCAATTAATTTGTATTATGAGGGTTACTATAAAATGTTTACAAAAATTGGAAAAGAAAGAGGCTGGGGCCCTGTCACTAGAGATCAATTTGATAATCAGATAGGTCCATTAGGTGCAATAGTCTTAGGAGATCCTGATCAAGTAGCGAAAAAAATTATTAGACATAGCGAAGCTCTTGGAGGAATTGATAGATTCCAATTTCAAATGGATATTGCTGATATTACTCATGAAAATTTAATTAAATCCATTGAACTTATTGGCAAAGAGGTAATTCCTAAGATAAATAGGACAAAAAGCCCCTAAATATAAGCTTTATGCGTCTTTATTGCAGTATCTTTTAGAATAGTAAAAAATACATTAATATTTGTGAAAAGTCATAATTGGAAGTCTAACTATTTAAGCACCCTTCAATCTGAAATTGATAAAATTAAAGACGAAGGTCATTACAGAGTATTTAATAATATTGAGAGAAAAGCTGGACAATTTCCTAAAGCCACAAGACACAGTGGCAATGGCCAAACAGAAGAAATAGATGTTTGGTGCTCAAATGATTACTTGGGTATGAGTCAAAATAAAAATGTTATCTCCGCAATGCAGTCTGCTGCAGAAAAGCTGGGCGCAGGCAGCGGCGGGACAAGAAATATATCAGGCACAACAAATTTTCATATACAGTTAGAAAAAGAAATTGCACTTTTACATAAAAAGGAGAGAGCTTTAGCATTTAACTCTGGCTATAGTGCCAATGAATCAGCTCTTAAGTCAATTATCTCAGCTTTTGATAATTGTTTAGTTTTAAGTGATGAACTCAATCACGCTTCTCTTATAGAAGGTATTCGAACTAGTAAAAAAGAAAAAGCAATTTATAGACATAACGATGTAAAACACCTTAAAGATATTTTGAAAGGTGTTGATTTTATGCGACCTAAAATTATTGTTTTAGAATCTGTCTACTCCATGGAAGCTGATTTTGCACCACTAGAAGATATCATTCAAGTTGCTCAAGATAATGGAGCACTAATTTATTTGGATGAAGTCCATGCTGTGGGTTTATACGGTCCCAATGCAGCAGGTGTTGCTGATCAAAGAGGCTTAGCCGAACATATTGATATAATCAATGGTACCTTAGCAAAGGCTTTTGGGCTAGCAGGCGGATATATAGCTTCGACTGAGACCATAATTGATTTTGTCAGAAGTTTCTCAAAAGGATTTATTTTTACAACTTCTATGTGCCCTGCAGTTGCTGCTGGAAGTTTAGAAAGCATTAGACAAGTAAAGAAAAGTAATGAAATTCGATCTACATTTTTTGAGAATGTTGATTTCGTTAAAAAAGAGCTTCGATCCGCAGGAATACCTTTTTTAGACTCAGGTTCTCATATAATACCTGTCTTAATTGGAGATAGTAAATTGTGTAAAGAAATTAGTGATTTTCTTTTAAACGAACACCAAGTTTACGTTCAACCAATAAATTATCCTACTGTTCCTAAAGGAACTGAAAGAATTCGAATAACCCCAACTCCATGTCACGACCCAGAGTCCACTGAAAAATTTGTGGATGCTTTAAAAGATGCTTGGTTCAAATTTATGCCTCAGTTATCCAAATTTGAAAATCAATTTACTAATAAAATCAAAGCTGTTTAAACACCATATTTGATCAACTATTATATATGTTATAAAACATAATAATGCGAGTAATAGCATTTTATAGCTTTTTTGATATTTCCAATCCTAAAAAATTAAAAGAAGAAATAAATTTATTCTTTCTTTTGAAAAAAATAAAAGGATCAATTCTCGTGAGCAAAGAAGGGCTCAATGGAACAATTACTGTTACTCAAAAAAAAGAAAAAAATACAATTAATTATTTAATCTCATTGGGTGTTTTAAATGAAAATATCAAAATATCTAATTATAGTGGCCAGGAAATATTTAAGGAATTTAAGATAAAACTTAAAAATGAAATTGTAACTTCTGATTTTGGATTAAATATTTCTGAGATTAAACAAAGTAAATTCATACAACCAAATGATTGGGATAAATTTATTAATAAAAAAGATGTAAAGATTATTGATACAAGAAATAATTATGAGTATAAAATTGGACATTTTAAAAATGCCATAAATCCTAAAATCGACACATTTAAAGAGTTTAATGAATTTATAAAAACAAATAAGGACCAATTTCAAAATAAAAAAGTAGCTATCTATTGCACGGGAGGGATTAGATGTGAAAAAGCTGGTCCTTTAATGGAAAGATATGGAATAGATACTTACCAACTTAAAGGAGGTATTTTAAAATATTTTGAACAAACTAATTCAAAATTATGGAATGGAGAATGTTTTGTTTTTGATTATCGAGTTTCACTGAACAAAAAACTTTCAAAAGGAACAAGTAAGCTTTGTTATGGCTGTAATACGCCTTTGACAATTAAAGAGACAAAATCACCAAAATATGAAAAAGGATTTACTTGCCCTGTTTGTTTTGACAATATGACAGAAAAAAAGAGACGTTCTCTCAAAGACAAGCGAGAACATTGGAAAAAAGTCTTTTAATTTTTCTAATATCAATCTTGACCAAATTTAAAATTAGTTTATTTTACGCCAATGGCTAAAAAGTCCACTTATCAGTTAAAACAGTTGATACCTGAAGAAAAACCAGAAACTGGTACAAAATATATTGTGCGTAAGCCTACAAAGGGTTTAAAAGTTTCTGACAAACTTCGTCAAAGAAAGTATGACCCTGTCTTGAAACAACATGTTTGGTTTGTCGAAAAGAAAATGCCTCCTCATAGTAAATAATTTTGTTATTCTCTAACTATCGAACATAAAACTTTATACTGGCTGAGAAGAGACTTTAGGATCACAGACAATCCATGCCTTGAATTTATTTCAAACCAAAAATCTGAGGCCCTACTAGTATATATATATGATGACATAGAAAAAAAAGCTACTGGAGATGCTGGGCACTGGTGGCTTGAAAAGACTCTTAGATTACATGCTAAAAAATTAGAGCAGACCTTCAATGTAAAGTTAATAATACTTAACGGAGAGGCAAAAAAAAATATCTCTGATTTAGTTAAAAAATATAAAATTACATCTTTAATTTGGAATAGGCTTTATTCTCAACAATCTATTAGACGAGACACTGAAATTAAAAAATTTTTTAAAGAGAGTAGTATTCAAGTTGACACTTTTAATTCACATTTATTAAATGAGCCTTGGGAAGTACAAAACAATTCAGGGCAATATTTTAAAGTCTTCACACCTTTCTGGAGAGCAGCTTATAAAGTTTATTTAAATAAGAAATTTAGTTATGAAAAAAAAATATTTATAAAACCTTTAAAACACAATCAAAAAACTGATCTTAGCTTTTTTGATAACAAAAATTGGTACGAGAAGTTTGATAAGCACTGGAGTCCAGGAGAAGACGCAGCTTTAAAAAAAATTGATACTTACATCTCATCTGATATTGATAAATATGAGGTAAATAGAAATAGACCAGACTTCGATCAAACTTCGAGAATATCACCTCATTTAAGATTTGGAGAAATCTCTCCACGTGTAATAATAGAAAAGATCCAAGACTCAAAAAAAATGAATAATTCAATAAATACATATCTTTCAGAGATTGGTTGGAGAGAGTTCTCTTATTCTTTATTGTATTACTCGGAAGATTTATCCAATAAACCCATAAATCCAAAATTTAAAAAATTTCCATGGAGAAACAGTAAAAAGGATTTTACTATTTGGACTAAGGGAGAAACAGGTATTCCACTAGTCGACGCTGCGATGAAACAAATCTATGAAGAAGGTTGGATGCACAATAGACTAAGAATGGTAGTAGGGAGTTTTTTAGTTAAAAATTTGTTGTTAAACTGGACATTGGGTGAAAATTACTTTCATAAAAGTTTATTAGATTATGATGAGGCTAGTAATGCTGCTGGATGGCAATGGATTGCAGGTTGTGGGGCAGATGCTTCGCCATATTTTCGAGTATTTAACCCAGTGCTTCAATCTGAAAAGTTTGATCCTCAGGCTCAGTTTATTCTCAAATATATTCCTCAATTAAAAATTTTTAATTCTACAAAGACAATATTTGAGCCGTATTTAGACGAAAATTTATTAAAAAATTTAATCAAAGATAAAAAATATTTTAACCCTATTGTAGATCTAAAAGACTCTCGAAACAGAGCTCTTGAGGCTTACCAACAAACTAAATCATAATTTGAAACAAAAAGTAGCTATAATTGGATCGGGTATAGCAGGGCTATCATCAGCATATTTTTTACAAGATAAATTTGATGTCACACTTTTTGAAAAAAATGATTATTTAGGGGGTCACGCTAATACAAGAGAAGTTAAAGATAATTCTGGAAATACTATCCCTATAGATACAGGTTTTATTGTTTATAATGAGTTAACATATCCAAATTTAACTAAATTTTTTGATTGTCTAAATGTCGAAACAGTAAATAGCAATATGTCTTTTAGTTTCTTTAATGAAGAAAGCAATTTTGAATATGGAGGGGGAAGCTTAAGTGCGTTGTTTGCAGACCGTAAAAATTTTTATAATTTAAAATTTTATAAAATGCTAAAAGACATAATTATTTTCTATAAAACTTTTCAAAAGAAAAATATAGTTTCAGATATTTCTATTAGAAATTTTCTTAAAACAAAAAATTACTCTGATGAATTTATTAATTTTCATTTACTTCCTTTAATTTCAAGTATTTGGTCAACTCCTGATCAGGACTCTCTTAATCAACCCTTAAAAAGTATTATTAATTTTTTTCAAAATCATAAACTATTTAATTTTATTAATAGACCACAATGGAAGACTATAAAAAATGGATCTAAGCAATATGTTAAATCTCTTATCAGATCTTCAAAATTTACTATAAAAAAATCTTGTAGGATTCAAAAAATCTCAAGGACTAATAATGTTGAAATTTTTTTTGAAGGAAAAAAATCTATTTTTGATATGGTAATATTTGCTTGTCCTCCAAACCATTTTTTTCCTTTGTTAGACAAAATTCATCAAAAAGAGTATGAAATTTTGAAAGAATTTAATTTCCAAAAAAATTTAGCTCAATTGCATCAAAATACCTCTTTAATGCCCACTCACTTAAAAGCTTGGTCAAGTTGGAATTTTCATACCAATATGAATAATAAATGCACACTCAGTTATTGGATGAATAAACTACAACCTCTTAATACAGGCGATAATTTTTTTGTTTCATTAAATCAGGAACAAAAAGACAACCATTATCAGACACTTTATGAACATCCAATATTTTCACAAAAAACTTTAAATGCTCAAAAAAATATTTCATACATACAAGGCCATGATAAATCATACTATGTCGGCAGTTATCTGGGTTATGGGTTTCACGAAGATGGTATTCAATCAGCTATAAAAGTTTGTAATAAGTTAGGTATTGATCTAAAGGGGTTTAATAATGCGGATACATCAAGAGTACAGTGGAATTAGTTTCTTATCATAGTCTTGGAATAGGTAAAATTGTTCATAAAAGAACAAGAGATACTAATAACTTTTTTCAATATAATGCGCCTTACTTAAGTATTAATCTTAGCAATACCTCAAAGATACATCCTTTTATATCGCTCAATAAATTAAATTTTTTTTCTATATTTTATAAACAACATGGATTCAGAGATAAAAAAAAGAATTTGTACGATTTTGCAAAAAATATTGCAGACAAGCACAATATTGTTTTTAATAATGTTCAATTTATATGTATTCCCTCAATAATTGGCTATTCTTTTAATCCAATTAGCTTTTATTTATATCTTGATGATCAAAACAAAGTGAAATCAATTATTTATGAAGTAAAAAATACCTTTGGAGATCAAGTTCATTACTTAACTATAGATAAATTTAAAGATAAAGAGTTTAAAAAAAACATGTATGTGTCACCTTTTATTGAGATGGACTGTGTGTATAAAATTTCATCAAAAAATAAATCTAAAAACCATTTTTTTTGTAATATTAATCAATTTAATCTTAAAAATGAGCAAATATTTTATGCTTCAATTGATCTTAATTTAAAAGAAATAACGTATTTAAATTGTATTTTATTTTTTATTTTAAATATTTTTGGGAGTATAAAAACGATCACCTTAATTCATTATCAAGCTATTAAGCTTTTACTAAAAAAAAGTAAATTCTTTAAATATTCCAATAAAATAAAAGATAATCTATACTTAGATTAGAAAAGATTATTAAAAATTGTTTATTGACAAATATATACATAAAGTTTGCTCTAAAATAAGACACGGATCCTTGAGCTTAGACGTAAAGGGAAAACCTTATGAATTTCATGGTGATTTAGAGGGTCCCTCAGTGCATTTAACAATTAACCACCTTTCCATGATATGGGATTTATATTTTCGTGGATCAGTTGGATTAGGAGACGCTTATATAAAAAAGAAATTTGAAGCAGATGATTTAAGTAAATTTTTGGAATTTGGAGCTTTAAATGAAAAAGCTTTTGGTGGTGAGATGAGTGGATCTAAATTTTATAGGCTCTTATCTAAAAAATATATGAACAAAACAAAAAATTCTTTATTTCAAAGTAAAAAAAATATTCACGCCCATTATGACCTTGGTAATGATTTTTACTTGGAGTGGCTTGACGATACCTTAACATATTCCTCAGGTTTTTTTAAAACAGGATCTGAGACATTATCTGAGGCACAAAAAAATAAATTTGAAAGTCTTATCAAAGGCAACGAGCCCAAACCCGGTGATCATGTTTTAGAAATAGGATCTGGGTGGGGAAGTTTTGCTTTTTATCTTATTTCAAAGTATCCAGATATAAAAATTGATACTTTAACTATTTCAAAAGAACAATATGAATTTGTGAATTCAAAAATTAAAGAATACCAGTTACAAGATAAGTTAAATGTCATTTATAAAGATTATAGAGAGCATAGAGGGAAATATTCTAGAATATACTCCATCGAAATGTTTGAGGCGGTTGGAATTCAATATTGGCAAACCTATTTTGAAAAAGTAAAAGATTTATTAAAACCATCAGGTGTTTTTTCAATGCAAACTATTGTAATTTTTGAAGATTTTTTTGATAGATACACACAAAAAATTGATTTTATTCAGAAATATATATTTCCTGGTGGAATGTTGCCTTCAGTGAAAGCTCTTGAGAAAATAGCTACCCAAAAAAAATTTAATTTTCAAATAAAAAATCAAATGGCTGATAGCTATTATCAAACACTTGAAATGTGGAGAAATAACTTTAATAACAAATGGGATAAAATAAAAAATTTAGGTTACTCTGAAGATTTCAAAAGAATGTGGAATTTTTACTTATCATACTGTTCAGGAGGTTTTAAGGCAAAAACAATTGATGTCTATCAAATAGATTTTACCAATAAGTAAAATACTTATGATTAACATCTACTTTTTTAAAAGACCGTATTGATTGTGTGTATGAGAAATGTATTAATAGCGAGTATTTTATTAATATTTCTAAGCGGATGTAATAATATGAAACTTGAAAATTTTGCCGATAAGCAACCCACACTCAAAATAGAAGAATACTTTTTAGGTAAAACAACAGCCAGTGGCCTTTTCATTGATAGACTTGGAAAGGTAAGACGACAATTTACTGTTGAAATGGAGGGTATTCAGCAAGAGGATAACTTTATTCTTAATGAGACTTTTCTTTATGACGATGGTGAAGAAGAATTTAGAAGATGGGAAATTAAAAAGACTGGTGAAAAAACCTATGAGGGTACCTCTGAGGATATCAAAGGTATAGCTCTGGGTGAGAGATCTGGTAATGCAATAAACTGGCACTATACTCTTAAGCTTAAATATGGGGACGGCATAATGAACGTTAAGTTTGATGATTGGTTAATTATGCAAGATGATAAAAACGTTTTTAATAAAGCGACAATGAAAAAGTTTGGAATTAGGTTAGGAGATGTTTATTTATTTTTTACGAAGCAATAGTAGATTGTAATTTTTCTGCTTTTTCTTTTGCTTTTCTTTCACGCTCAGCTTTACGCTGACCTTTTTCAACTAACGCTTCTAGCTCTTCATAGGTACATAGACCAAGATCAGTAGGGTTTCTGAATTCCGTAATTGGTTGAGATTGGTTGCCAGCTCTTATATTAGCAACTGTTGGTTTGGTAGAACTTGTAAGTTTAGCAATTTGGGTATCAGTTAATATTTTACCATACTCTCGAATTAGCCAAGCAATAGCCTTGGGCCTTTCTTGTCTCACTGATAATGGAAGATATTTTTTTGTTTTGACACTAAATTGAATTGACTCAGATTTTTTATTTTGCAGTTGTAACTCTTGTGAGTGATCGACTTCACATCGTTTAATTTCATCCATCGTAAGTTGACCACTTGCAATAGGATTTAATCCCTGCATACGGTATGCATCTTCACCATCTGCAATACTTTGTACTTCTAGTTCGTGGAGCTGACAAAACTGAGATATTTGAGGGAAACTTAAAGCTGTGTTGTCAACTAACCAAACGGCTGTTGCAAGGGGCATTAAAGGTTTATTGTCAGACATAATTTTTTAAATTTAAATATTAAATGACTTATATTTATTTTTAAAACGTGCAACTCTTCCACCAGAGTCCACCATTTTACCAGATCCTTGATTCCATGCTGGGTGAGATAGAGGATCAATTTCAAGCTTCATAGTATCGCCAGCTTTCCCCCAAGTGGATCTGGTCTTATAAGTAGAACCATCAGTGCGCTCCACAGTTATCTCATGATAATCAGGATGAATTTTTTGTTTCATGGTTATCAGAAAATAGAGACCAAAGATTAAAAAATCAAGTAAATATTTATAGATTTTTCAGTAATTCGCTACTGATAGCAGCACTTGAGGCTATTAAACTCTCATCTTTTAAAGGATCAAAATCATTTCCTTTTTCATTTAAGCATATTCCACCGGCCTCTTTTACTAAAATAATACCTGCTGCAATATCCCAGAGATTTAGTCTTAATGACCAAAAACCATCAAATTTTCCTGATGCGACATTAGCTAAATCAAGTGCTGATGATCCCAGTAATCTAACACTTGTTTTTCTTTGAAGGGCTCCTATTTGCGCAATACCTTTTTCGAGAATGTCTTGGTGCTTAATTTGAACACCAGATGTAAACATACATCCATCTAACTTATCTCTTTGAGATACTCTTAGTCTTTGATTATTAATCCAAGATCCAGAACCCTTATGAGCCCAATATAATTCATTTAATATTGGGTTGTACGTAACACCAGCAATAATTTCTCCTTTTTGCATCAAACCAATAGTCACTGCAAAGTATCCATTGCCGTGTATAAAGTTTTTTGTACCATCAAGTGGGTCTGTGATAAATACCGGAGTATCACCTTTAAGTTTTTCTAAATCCTCAGAACTAAAAGTCTCTTCATCTATTTGAAGAAAATCAGGTCTATCTTTTCCCAAATTATAACTAATTGTTTCAGAAGCCCTAATATCTGCTGAGGATACAAAGTCATTTTTATCTTTTTTAGAAATTTGAAGTTTTTCAAGTTCACCAAAATCTCTAATCAAAGACTTGGCAGCACTTCTGCATGCTTTTTCCATTACAACAATTACTGGAGGGACAATAGACATAGAAAATTTATTTTGCTTTTTCTATATAAGTTAATTCACTTGTATTTATTCTGACTTTATCACCTGTTTCGACGTGGGGAGGGACAGTAACTCTTACACCGTTAGTTAGCAAAGCAGGTTTATAAGAAGAAGACGCAGTTTGTCCTTTAACAACAGCTTCTGTTTCGGCAATTTGCACCACAAGACTTTCAGGGGGATTAACATTCATTGGTTTTTCATCATAAAACTCAATAGAGACTTCCATTCCATCTTCAAGAAATTTAGCTGTGTTCTCATTAACTTGAGTAATATTCATAATTATCTGTTCGTAAGTCTGGTTATTCATAAATGTAAAATCTTCTCCACTGCGAAATAAAAATTGGTGATTTATCTCTTCAGCTCGAATTTTTTCTAGAGACTCTGAACTTCTAAATCTCTCATTTAATTTTGACTGATTTGATATATTTTTAAGTTCTGCTTGAATATATGCACCACCTTTACCAGGTTGTGTATGGGAGAGTTTAGCAACCTTCCACAGAGAGTTATTATGCTGGATTATATTTCCAATCTTTAAATCGTTAGCATTGATTTTCATTTAGATTTATAGATCTGTATCATTTGCTCTAATAAAGCCAATGCATCAGCTCTAGATCTTTGAAAACAATTTCTTCCAATAATGGATCCATTACCATCTCCTTGATGAATTGCGAGAACTTCATCCATTAAAGCTTGATCATCTTTTGCATCTCCACCAGAAAAAACAACTAAGCGCTTTCCATCAAAAGCAACTTTTTTAATGTGGGCTACACGATCTTTTAAAGTGTTTATATTTATATTATTATCTTCAAATGCTTTTTTAGTTGGATCATCTTCTAAAAAGTCACTTGGCAGCTTAACTTTAATTATATTAGCTCCCAATAAAGCAGAAATGTGTGCAGCATATGAAATTATATTCATTGCAGTCTCACCTTTTTTAGAAATGTTTGACCCTCTGGCATAGGCCCATAATACTACTGCAAGACCTTTTTCTTTAGCCTCAAAACTTAGTTTTTTAAACTCTTCCATCAAATCAAAATTATGTTCAGATCCAGGATAAATAGTAAAACCTATCGCTGCACATCCTAGTTTTAATGCATCATCTACACTCCCAGTAACAGCTTGATCTAGAGAGGTTGCTAGAGTATTTGAACTATTAATTTTTAATATTGTTGGAATTTGACCATGAAAGTTTCCAGAACTTGTTTGAAGTAACCCAAGAGGTGCTGCATAAGCTGACAAACCAGCATCTATTGCAAGTTGATGATGATAGTTTGGATCGTATGCAGGAGGATTAACAGCAAAACTTCTATCTGGGCCATGTTCAAAGCCTTGATCGACTGGTAAAATGATCATTCTCCCAGTTCCTCCAAGCTTTCCTTGTCCTAAAATTTTCATAAGATTTGATCTCACACCTACGTTTTCATGCGTGTAGTTTGAAATGATTTTTTTGGTAGTATTTGTTACTTTCATAATTGCTCCTATAAATTACATACTTGAGCGGTTGTCTCAAGCATTCTATTTGAAAATCCCCATTCATTGTCATACCAAGTGAGTATTCTTCCAAAATTATCAGATACTGTAGTCGTTTCACTCAAATCTAAAATTGAACTTCTAGAGTCATGATTATAATCACTTGATACTTTCGGATCTCTATCCACTCCTAAAATATTTTTAAGAGAATTATTGGCATATTCTTGAAATTTATTATTCAAAGACTCAATTGAAATATTTTTTTTTGTATTAAATTTAAAATCTACAAGAGAGACATTTGGTGTTGGAACTCTTATTGCGGTTCCATCTAATTTTCCTTTTAAATGAGGAAGCACAAGGCCAACAGCTTTTGCTGCACCTGTGCTCGTAGGAATAATATTGTTAGCTGCTGCTCTAGCACGTCTAAGATCTTTGTGAAATGTATCAACTGTATTTTGATCTCCTGTATAAGAATGAATTGTTGTCATGTATCCATTTTCAATTCCGAACTCTTGATCTATTACGAAAGCCACAGGGGCTAAACAATTAGTTGTACACGAAGCATTTGATATGACTTGGTGATCTAAATTAATATTTTTGTTATTTACACCTTGAACAACTGTAATATCTGCACCTGAACAGGGGGCTGAAACGATGACCTTACTAGCACCACTTTCGACATGTGACATAGCTTTATCTTTAGATGCGAAAACTCCTGTGCACTCTAAAATAATATCTACATTCTTGTCACTCCACTTTAAATCAATTGGATTTCTCTCAGATGTAACAGTTACTTTATTTTCTTCTATTGAAAACTGCTCGTTTGAAATTTTATTAATCTCCTTAGAAAGAGGTCCGTGAATACTGTCATATTTTAGTAAGTGAATATTTGTATCAATATCAGCTAAATCATTAATATAAGCAATTTCATATTGATCACTAAATTCATTTGACCTTTCTAAAAACGCTCGATAAACAAGTCTACCAATTCTACCAAATCCATTAATTGCTACTTTTTTTTTCATTTTGTTTTAATTTTCCTTAATATTTTAGTTGATATAGTTTTTGTTGTTAACCCAAATTTTTTAAATACTTCACTCCCAGGAGCACTTGCACCAAAAACATCTAATCCAAAAATATTTTCTGAATTTGTAAATTTATTCCAATACATGGTTGAGCCAGCTTCAATTACAAAAGTTTCATCTAATTTAGAGTCCAACAAAGTAATTTTAAAAGATCTCGATTGCTTTTCAAAAATTGATGTAGATGGCATAGATATTACTTTTGCGATAATCCCTTTATTTTTCAAAATTTCAGCAATATTTACAGCTAAGGATACTTCTGAACCAGTTGCTATAATTGTAATATCATTATTTTTTTTTGGTCCGCTTATTACATAAGCCCCCTTGAAGTTTTTTGAAACTAATTTTTTATTAGAAATTTGAGGTAAATTTTGCCTTGAAAGGCATATAAATGATGGAGCATTATCAATCTTTAAGGCCTCTTTCCAACACACTATTGTTTCTTTAAGATCACAAGGCCTAAAAACATAACTATTTGGTATTAGTCTTAACATATTAATTTGCTCTATAGGTTGATGAGTGGGTCCATCTTCACCTAAACCAATAGAGTCGTGCGTGAAAACTTGAATAGGATCAATTTTCATTAAAGCAGCAAGACGAAGACTTGGCTTCATGTAATCAGCAAAACTTAAAAAAGTCCCTGAATAGGTTTTATAAATTTTAGTAGCTGCAATTCCATTCATTATAGCAGCCATTCCGTGTTCTCTTACACCATAATGAATATATTGACCTGACATGTTTTTACTATTCATGACAGACATCTCTTTACCTTTAGTATTATTAGAACCAGTTAAATCTGCAGAGCCTCCAAGGATTGGATGATCTCCTTTAATATAATTTAAGATTGCTTCAGAGGATTTTCTAGTAGCTTGATCAGAATTAAAATTTTTCAAATCTAATTCTATCTTGTTGAATAACTTATCTATATCTTTTTTAGATAAATTTGAATGAAATGTTGATTTCGACTTTTTGTATAACTTTTTATTCTTATCAGCAGATCCTCTCCAAATCTTTAAGAGTTTATCGGGTATTTGAAATGGTTTTTCGCTCCAAGATAATTTACTTCTAGTTAAATTAACTTCATCTGAACCTAAAGGTGAACCATGTGATGATGCTTTGGCAGACTTGTTAGGTGAACCAAAACCAATAGTGGTTTTAAAATTTAGCAAACATGGAGCGTTTGATATTTGCGCTTTTTTAAATAAGTCATAAATATTTTGATGGTCATGACCTTTACCACTATACACCTCCCAATTAACTGACTTGAACCTTAGGTTTGTATTATCACTAAAAGCTAAGTCAGTGGACCCGTCGATACTAATATTGTTGTTATCGTATATTAAAATCAAATTATTTAACTTTAGGTGTCCAGCTAGACTTATTGCCTCTTGGCTAATTCCCTCCATCAAACAACCATCACCACAAAAGACATATACTTTTGGTGATTTTGATAATTTTTTTTCTTTTGATAATTTTTTAAGTGCTATGGCCATTCCAACTGCGTTTGAAATCCCTTGTCCAAGAGGACCAGTTGTGATTTCAATACCTGCATCTGGTTCATATTCTGGATGCCCCGCAGTGATGGAGTCTAATTGTCTGAAATTTCTAATTTGAGACAATGTCATTTTTTTATAACCCGTGAGATATAAAAGGGAGTAAAGTAACATAGAGCCATGCCCGTTAGATAAAACGAATCGATCTCTAAGCAACCAACTCGGATCATCTGGGTTATGTACTAGAAAGTTATGAAAAAGAACTGTAGCTATGTCTGCCATTCCCATTGGCATACCAGGATGACCAGATTTTGCTTTTTCTACCGCATCGATTGATAAAAATCTGATACAATTTGCTAATTCGTTGTAATTTTTCAATGGAATAACTTTACTTAATAACTAATAATTAAAGTATGAATGAATTTCAACAACAAATACTTCAAAAAATAGAGCAAATTGCATCAAAACTTCAAAATTACAAAACTAGCAATCAAGAATTGATGAACGAGAAACAAGAATTAAAAGCCAAAGTAGAATATCTCGAAAGAAGGGAGTCAGAATTAGTCTCTGAACTAGAAAATAATAAACTTGAGTTATCAGAAAAATCTCAACTTATAGATCAAGCAACAAATAAAATTGAGGAACTTTTAGGTTCAATTGATATAGATGGCTAATTTAACTCTAACAATTGGAGGAAGGCCGCTAAAAATACAGTGCTCTGATAACAATGTTGAAGCAGTTAAAGAGATCGCTTCTACTATTAGTAAATTAATAGAAGATGAAAAAAAAGAAAATGTTCCCTTTTTAACCTCTACTCTTATTGCTTATTTAAAATCTATGGAGGACGTATTAAAAAAAGAAAAAATATTACAAGACTCTTTGAATAAGAAATTATTTTATGAGAGCCGGATTCAAGAGTTACAAAATGAAAATCATAATTTAAAATCTGATATTGAACAAATTTTTAAAAAATTAAATGACAATCTAATTGTTGAATAAAAAACAAATACGTAATTACCACCTTGACCTAAGAATGAAACTTAGCATTTCGGACTTAGACACTTATTCTAGTATGATAAATTCAAAAATTTTAGAAATAATAGAAAAAATTAATCCACAAAAATCTGTTGGTTTATTTTATCCATATAAAAATGAAGTAGATGTATTGAGGATATCAAATGATTTAATAAATAAAAATATCACATGCTCGCTTCCACGAGTAATATCAAAAGGAACTGCTTTAAAGTACTTTGAATATAACCCTCATAATCCAAGTTTAGAAAAAGGTTTTGGTGGAATAATGGAACCTACCGGTGAAGTGGCTTTAGATCCTGATATAATTATTGCATCTTGTTCCGCATTCAACGAACAAGGCTATAGAGTAGGTTACGGTGGAGGTTTTTTTGACAGAACAATTGAAGAATTAAAAAAAAAAGGAAATTTAAAAACTATTTTAGCTGCCTTTGAAATTCAAAAAACTAACTTTAATTTTCAAGAAAGTTTTGACCAAAAAGTTGATTACATTTGTTCAGAGCAGAGAGTCTATTCCTTATGAATTTTTTAGTTATAGGAGATGTTGTTGGAAGATCAGGTAGAACAGCTCTCAAAGAAAATTTAAAAAAAATACAAAAACAATTTAACATTGATTTTACTATTGTGAATGCTGAAAATTCAGCAGGTGGTTACGGGCTTACAGGAAAAATATATGAGGATCTTATAAGCTGGGGAGCTGATGCTATTACTCTAGGAAATCATGCTTGGAAACAAAAAGAGATCATTGACTATATGGAGAGTAATCCAAATCACAGTATTATAAGACCTTTGAATTTTGAAGCTGGTTCACCAGGTAAAGGATTTAAAATTTTTACTCATGAAAATGGTAATAGAATATTAGTAAGCCAAATTCATGGTCAAACATTTATCGACCTTCCTTTAGATAATCCTTTTAATTCTATTGACACGCAGCTCTTATCTATAATTAATGACCACAATATTGATTTTTCATTTTTAGAGGTCCACGCGGAGGTTACTTCTGAAAAAAATGGTATAGCTCAAAATTATGATGGAAAATTTACTGCTATATATGGAACGCATGTTCATATCCCAACCTCAGACGCAAGAGTATTGGAAAAGGGTACTTGTTTTCAAACTGATATTGGCATGACAGGTGATTATAATTCTGTTATTGGTATGAAAAAAGAAAATGCCATTAAAAGAATGAGAACCGGATCTAATACGCATAGGCTTGAACCAGCTGAGGGAATTGCAACTATTTCAGGAGCAATAATAACTACCAATGAAGAAAAGAAAAATTCCATTCAATCTATTCAAATAGGTGGTGTTTTGGACAGTAATTTATTATCTTAGATCATGGCAGGGCATTCCAAATTTAAAAATATCCAATATCGTAAAGGTGCTCAGGATAAAAAAAGAGCAAAACAATTTGCAAAAATAGGAAGAGAAATTCAAATAGCTGTGAAAATAGGAGGAACAGACCCAGAGTCTAATCCAAGATTAAGACTAGCTATAACTAATGCTCGAAGTGTAAACATGCCTAAGGACAATGTAGATAGAGCGATTAATAAAAATAATACTGATACTGCGGATTACTCAGAAGTACGTTACGAAGGGTATGGTCCTTTTGGAACAGCTTTTATAGTTGAGGCTTTAACAGATAATAAAAATAGAACAGCCTCTGAGATAAGATCTATTTTTTCTAAAAATGGAGGAAATTTAGGGGAGACAGGAAGTGTAAGTTTTAATTTTAATAAAGTCGGAGAAATACAAGTAAAAAAAGAAATTGATGACGGTGTATTAGAAGACTTACTTGACCATGGATTAGAGGACTACAACACAGAGGATGATGCAACATATATTTATTGTTCTTATGAGACATTAGCATCATTAGAGAAAATAATGCGAGAAAAAAAATTTGAAATCGAAAGTGCCAATATTATTTGGAAGCCAAATTTGACTGTAAATATTGAAAAAGAAGAAGAGCTAACAAAACTAGTCAAATTAAATGACGAATTAGAGGATAATGATGATGTTCAAAATTGCTTTTCAAATCTAGATTTTGACTCTAGTTTGTTAGAGGTTACTAATGCCTGATAAAGCATGGAAGAATAGAGAGAGACTTGTTGCAAAGTTTTTTGGGGGTTTGAGAAACGCTCTAAGCGGGATTAATTCAAAAGTTACTCATGCAGACGTAATTCATGATAATTTATTTATAGAGTGTAAGTTAAGAGCTAAGCATTCGGCAATTAAATTATGGGATGATACAAAATCTTTCGCTGATAAGGAAAAAAAAACCCCAGTTATTGCATTATGTGAAAAAAATAGACCTGGTTTTTGGATAATGGTACATTCAGATGATTTTGATAAGGTTTCCAAAGAGCTGAAAAACAAAAAAATAATTGAAGAAGAATAATTTATGGAAGAAGTAGTTAACTTAGCCGCCCTTGAGGGTTCTGTAGATTTCTCAATGATGGGAATGTTTCTCAAATCTGATTGGGTCGTAAAATTTGTAATCATATTGTTAGTGATTTTTTCAATTCAATCTTGGAAGACAATTATTCAAAAAATTCTCCTAATAAATAAAATTAAGAAAATATCCAAAAAATTTGAAAATCATTTTTGGTCCGGTGTCTCTTTGGATGAGCTTTACCAACAAATTGATGATTTCGATCAAGAAAGCTTCTCAAATATTTTTAGAAATATTATGAATGAGTATGAAAAATCTCGAATGCAAAAAAATAAAGTCGACTCTGCTTTTATTCAAAGACTTTACACATCTCTTGATTTAAGTATTGCTATTGAGGATACAAATTTAAATAAGGGGCTGTCATTTTTGGCTTCTTCTGGATCTGTCGCACCTTTTATAGGTTTATTTGGAACAGTTTGGGGAATCATGAATAGTTTTCAAGCAATAGCAATTGCTCAAAATACTAACCTTGCAGTAGTAGCACCAGGTATTGCAGAAGCTTTATTTGTGACTGCTTTAGGTCTTTTTGTGGCTATTCCTTCAACTGCCTACTACAACCTGATAACGTCAAAAATTGATAACTATTTGTCAGAAGCTGAAAGTTTTGGAAAGGATTTAGTAAATATAATTTCACGCCAAGTCAAATAAGGATATGAGAAAAAAACATCGACCTGTTTCAAGTATAAATGTCACCCCTATGGTTGATGTGATGTTGGTTTTATTAATTGTATTTATGGTTACCGCCCCTCTTCTTACAGTGGGGGTTCCTGTAAACTTACCAAAAGTTGAGGCTAATTCTTTAGATGCACAAAAGGAGCCTCTAGAAATTTCAATTAATGAAAATAATGATATTTATTTAGGTGAGGAACTAATACCTTTTGAAGAGTTAATACTAAAAGTAAAAACTATCGCTGGCTCTAACACTGATATAAGAATTTTTTTAAGAGCTGATACCACAATTAATTATGGAGAAGTGATGAAGGTTCTTGGTGCTCTGAACACATCAGGTTTTTTAAAAATTGCTCTCGTTACGAAAAAACCAAGTTAGTTGTCTACTATTACACTATTTAATCCTTTCAGAAATTTAATCTTATTCATTGAAAATTTTAGTTATAAAAAAAGTGATTTTTATTTCCAAATATTTTCTTTTCTATTACATCTTTTAATTTTGATACCGATGATAAATTTTACTTTTGAAAAAAAAATCAGCGATATTCCAATGATTTTACCTATCGAAATGTTCATTATTGAAGAAGAGACAGCTGCACCTGAATTTGTTGAGGAGATAAATGAAATTGTCCCAACATTTCAAGAAGAGGCTCCAAAGCAGAATGAAACTAAGGCTATTGAACCAGAATTAAAAGAAATAACATCACAAGAACCAATTGATCAAATAATTCAGGACACTAATGAAGAAGTATTGATTGATAACTCTGCAGACAAAACAAATGAATTTATAATTGATGAGAAAGTAAAACCTGAAATTAAAAAACCAGAAGAGGAGACACCACCGCCAATTGAAAATGATTTTGAGATTAAATTAAAACAAAAACCTGAACCTAAAGAAATACTAGAACCCAAAAAAGATATTGAGATTGTTGTAAAGAAAAAGCCTGTAAAGAAAACTTTCAATGTTAGTACTGTTCTTAAAGACTTAGAAAATCAGAACAAAGAATTCAAAAAAGAACAAGAAGCATCTGAAGTCAAACAAGAGGAAGTTTTCACAGAAAAAGTTGGACCAACGATGACTATTTCAGAAATTGATTTATTAAGGCAACAATTACATGGCTGTTTAAATCTTAATGTTGGTGTTGCTAATTTAAAAGAAATAAAACCTGTCATTTACATTGAAGTTAACCCTGATCGAACAGTAAAAAGTTCTAAAGTAGTCAATAAAGAAAAATTGAATGATCCATCATTTAGAACTGCTGCTGAAGCTGCAATGAGAGCAGTGAATAATCCAGATTGTAGCCCTCTTTTATTACCTGAAGATAAATATGAACAGTGGAAAGAAATTAATTTTACTTTTGATTTCAGCTGGATGTTTGATTAATAAAAATTTAAGATATAAATTGCATAATCGATCAGAAATATTCTTATGATTAAAAAAATCCTATTAATTTTGTTTTTTTCACTAAACGCAAACGCTGCTCTAGAGGTAACAATTGCACAAGGAAAAGTTGAACCCACTCCCATAGCTATAACTCAGATATTTGGTGCAGACTCAGACACTGCTAGATATGGGAATACGCTAAGGCAAATAATTAACAATAATCTCACAAATTCAGGTCTTTTTTATACAGTTAATGAAGATCTTTATATTCAATCCGATAATTTAGTTGAAAAAGTCCCACGCTTTGAAGACTGGAAATTAATCAAAGCACAGTTTCTATTAAGCGCAGATGTCAGTAAAACTGATAAAGGGATTAGACTACGAATGAGGCTTTATGATGTCTTTAACGCAAAAGAGATAGAAAAATTGCAACTTACAATACCTGATGAAAATTTAATAAGAAGAGTAGGTCATACTGTAAGTGACATCGTTTACGAAAGAATAACAGGCGAGACTGGTTATTTTGATACAAGAATTGTTTATGTTTCAGAAATTGGTCCACTAGATCAAAGAGTAAAAAGATTAGCAATCATGGATCAAGATGGACATTTGGATAGTCATCAATTTTTAACAGACGGAAAAAATTTAGTTTTAACTCCTCGTTTTGCACCAAATAATCAAATAGTAACCTACATGGAGTACAAAAATAATCTTCCAAGAGTTTATATTTACAATCTTAAAACTGGTGAAAGGGAAATTGTTGGAGACTTTCCTGGAATGACTTTTGCACCAAGATTTTCACCAGATAGTCAAAGTGTAGTGATGTCTTTTTCAGATCCTAATAATGCAGCAAATTCTGAGATCTATTTAATGGATTTAAACACTCGATCTCGCTTAAGATTGACAAATGACTCTGGAATTGACACATCTCCCTCTTTTTCTCCCAATGGAGAAAAAATTGTTTTTAACTCTGATCGTGGAGGGAGTCCCCAATTATTTATTATGGATAAGAACGGAGATAATATTAAAAGAATTTCAAAAGGTAGAGGTGTTTATGGTAATCCAGTATGGTCTCCTAGGGGGGACTTGATAGCTTTTACTAAGTTAACCCAAGGTAATTTCCACATAGGAGTCATGGATACAAATGGAAACAATGAAAGAGTAATAGTCAGGGATTTTTCTCTAGAGTCTCCAGCATGGTCTCCAAATGGTAGGTATTTAATATTTCACAGACAAAAAAGGTCAAATCTTGATGGAACAGGTGGAGAAGTATCAATACATTTTATAGACATAACTGGATATAACGAAAGGGTCATTCCCACTCCACTAGATGGAAGCGACCCAGCTTGGTCACCTTTATTATAAAAATTCATTAAAAATCAACAAATTTTAGTAAAAATTAAATAAGAATTGTCTTGATTTCCAAAAAATTCAGTGTTTATTTACCTAAACTATAGTAAGAATATATTTACGCGGAGATTTATAATAATGTTAAAAAAATTGTTTATGCTTATTGTTGCGGGTTTTTTCCTTGCTTCATGTGCTGCCACTAAGACAGAAGAAGGTGGAAACGTTGATGCAGCTTCAACTAGCGCAAGTTCATCCTCTGGAGGTGAAATTACAGCTGGCACTCAAGAAGATTTGATTGTTAATGTAGGCGATAGAGTGTTTTTTGAATTTGATAGTTCAGAACTCACTGTTGATGCTCAAGCAACGCTTGATGCTCAAGCAGCTTGGTTAATGCAGTACCCTGACACTAACATAACTGTTGAAGGTCATGCAGACGAAAGAGGTACCCGTGAGTACAACTTAGCTTTAGGAGATAAAAGAGCATTTTCTGTTTACTCTTATCTCGCTCAGGCAGGAATTGACACCAATAGAATGGAATATGTAAGTTGGGGAAAAGAAAGACCAGAAGTTATTGGGTCTGACGAAACTGCTTACAGTCAAAATAGACGCGGCGTTACAATAGTAAGTAATTAATAAAAATTTCATTAAGGTGCTCTTTTTTTGAAAGAGCACCTAAAACCTTTATGAAAAAAATAAACAAAATATTGGTTATTTTTTTTCTTCTCTTTATTACCAATCACGCACAATCTGAAAAACACAATCAAGTATCAGTAGAATTAGACAGAATTAAAAATGATATTATTGATCTTCAAAAGTTTGTTTACAAAAATGAGTCATCATTAAATAATTCTAATGACTCAAACGACAATATTGAATTAGATGAATTAAAAATACTAATTAACGATATTTCAAAGAGTATAAATTCATTGGAAAAACAAATTTTGGATATTAAAGATGATGTCAGTAATTTGTACTCTTTATACACATCATCAAATGTTGATGAAAAAAAAATAATCAGTACATCTGATCAACTAAATATAGAAGAAAGTTCCTCAAATATCGTAGAGAACTCAGAAGATGATCAGTTATTAGGTCAAATTAGTCTTTCTGAACTTGAGAAAGATAAAGTAAAAACTCCTGACAATTCTAGTTTAGAGGTTGAAGAAAAAACTTCCTCGTTAAGTATTGAAAAAGAGGAATTAGATGTAATCGAGATAAAATCTATATCAGAAGTTAATGTTTCTATGCTTAATGATTTGGATCAATTAATAAAAGATAGAGAAATAGAGCTAAATAAGCCGATAATTAACGTCGAAGAAGAACTAAAAAATGCTAAAACAAGTTTCGCAAGTCTTAATAACATGTCTGCTATTGAGAGTCTGCTCCTAATAGTCAATTCAGACACAGATCAAAAAGAATATTTGGCTGAAACTTATTATCTTCTTGGTAGAACTTATTTTATGGAGAATGAGATAATTGAAGCTGTAAAATATTTTGGTATTAGACATAGAGATTTCTCTTCATTTCCAAAATTTAAATCTGAAAACTATTTTTGGCTAGGAAAGTCACTATTTAGTATTGGTGATCAAGAAAACGGCTGTTTAATTATGGAAGATCTAATTTTTTCAAATACTTACATTGATAGCAAAGAAGTCATTGATTCAGCAAAATCTCTTCAAACCGACAAAGACTGTGGTTTGATTATTGATTAATGAAACACCACTCTCTCTTGGCGTAAAGGATTACCTTAAAAATAATATATCAACTAACGAAAAAATATTAATTTCAATTTCTTGTGGATTAGATAGCACTGTCCTCTTTGATTTGATTACAAAATCAAAATATTTAAAAAATAAAAATATATATTATTTGATTTTTGATCACCAAAAAAGATCTGAGGGAAAATATGAAATTAAACAATTCATAAAGTTTTATAATCTTTCAAATAAAAATCTTTTTTTGAAGAGAGTTTCTCTTAAAAACAAAATAAAAGGATTTCAGGAAAAATCTAGATCTAGTAGATATAATTTTCTATACAACTTTTCAAAAAAAAGGAATATTGAAAATATATTCTTAGGTCATCATCTTGACGATCTTAATGAAACTTTCTTTATGAGGAAAATTCAACAATCTGGTGCAGTTGGCTTATCAAATATCTTTTTAGAAAAATACAAAGATCTCAAATTACATCGCCCATTAAGTAAATACACAAAAAAACAAATTAAAAAATACGCAAATAGGAATAAACTGATTTGGTTTGAAGATAGAACTAATCTAGAGTTAGAATTTACCAGAAATAAAATAAGACACTTTCTTTATTCAGGTAAACATTTCTCTAAAATCAATCAAGAAAGATTTATTTTTTCAAAAGCGTCTTATATAAAATCTTTCTACAAGAATTTTTTCATATACAAAAAAAATAAAATTTTTGAAATTGAATCAGAAAAATTCAATAATTTAACTGAAAATCTTAAATTCTTAGTAATACAGTCTTTTTATTATGAAAATAGATTTTTATTTAAAAAACAAATTCGTGATGAAAATATTAGAAGTTTTATTAAAATATTAAATAGCAACATTCAAAATGGTAAAGAAAGGTCAATATTTTCAGGAAAAATAGGTGTCTTAAATAAAAAAATCTATATAAATCTTACTTAGTACTTTAAACGTAGGTAACACTAACTATATTAATAATATGAAAAACTTCTCCAAAAATATATTTGTCTGGATTATTATCAGCCTTATTTTACTTGGCTTATTTAATGTATTTAAGAATTCCCAAAGAGATTACTCCTCTGTCAATTACACCTACTCAACTTTATTAGATAAAGCTCAAAATGGTGAGATAAAATCAGTTGAAATTCAAGGAAATAATATTTTTGGTCAAACTATGGATGGTGTTGATTTCACAACCTATGCCCCAAGAGACCCTAATCTTATTGAAACCCTTAGTGATAATGAGGTAGCTATAAACGCAAAACCTGAACAATCCGGAATGCACCCATTATTAAGTATATTTGTTTCGTGGTTTCCCATGCTGTTGCTTATTGGTGTTTGGATATTTTTTATGCGCCAAATGCAATCAGGAAAAGGAGGCGGTGCATTAGGATTTGGAAGATCAAAAGCTAAATTATTAAATGAAAATAAACAAAAAGTTACTTTCAATGATGTGGCAGGTATTGACGAAGCTAAACAAGAACTAGAGGAGGTTGTCTCATTTTTAAAAGACCCTCATAAATTTCAGAGATTAGGTGCCAAAATTCCTAAAGGTGCTCTGTTAGTTGGACCTCCAGGCACTGGTAAGACTCTTCTTGCAAGAGCAATAGCCGGTGAAGCAGGTGTTCCTTTTTTCTCAATATCTGGTTCTGATTTTGTTGAGATGTTTGTTGGTGTCGGTGCTAGTAGAGTTAGAGATATGTTTGAACAAGGAAAGAAAAATGCACCTTGTATTATATTTATTGATGAGATAGACGCAGTTGGAAGACATAGAGGAGCTGGATTAGGCGGTGGTAATGATGAAAGAGAGCAAACTTTAAATCAACTCTTGGTTGAAATGGATGGTTTTGAAGCTAATGAAGGTGTAATTATTGTAGCAGCAACCAATAGACCTGATGTACTTGATCCTGCTTTACTTCGACCTGGAAGATTTGATAGACAAGTTGTGGTTCCAGCCCCAGATATCATTGGTAGAGACAAAATTTTAAAGGTTCATACAAGAAAAATTAAGATGGATAAATCTGTCAAGACTATAGCTATTGCAAGATCAACCCCAGGTTTTTCAGGTGCTGATTTGGCTAACATAGTAAATGAAGCTGCTCTTATAGCTGCCAGAAAGAATAAAAAAATTGTAACAATGGATGATTTTGAAGATGCTAAAGATAAAGTTATGCTTGGTACCCAAAATAAATCAAAAATCATATCTGATGGTGAGAAAGAGGTAATTGCTTATCATGAAGCGGGCCATGCCTTAGCTAATTTGCATTGCAAACACGCAGATCCAATATATAAATCATCAATTATTCCTACAGGTAGAGCGCTCGGTTTTGTGATGAGTGTTCCAGAGCAAGATAAAGTAATTCATCGTAAAGATGAATATCTAGATAAATTAGTTGTTACAGTTGCTGCAAGAATAGCTGAAGAGTTAATTTTTGGACCCGATAAAATTGGTTCTGGAGCTGCCGGAGATATTCAACAAGTAACAAACCTAGCTAGAGCTATGGTAACTCAAATGGGCTATAGTGATAAACTTGGAAGGGTTAGATACACAGGTAACCAAGAAGAAGTTTTTTTAGGACACTCTGTAACGCAATCTAAAAATATTTCAGAAGAAACAGCAAGAATTATTGACCAAGAAGTTATTCGTCTTGTTGAAGAGGCTGAAACAAAAGCAAGAAAAATATTAAACGAAAATATCAAGGACCTTCACACAATTGCTAAAGGACTTTTAGAGTATGAAACTTTAACTGGTGAGGAGATACAAAACTTAATTAAGGGTATTAAGCCTAAAAGAGACGACGATTTATCTTCTGATAGTTCTGATGATAATACAGATAATAAAAAAGAAACCCAAAGTAAGGGTCCTTTACCTTCTTTTACAAAAGATCAAAATTTTCCTCTTCCAAATTAACACTTATTCCAATATTAAATATCTCTTATGAGATTATTTGGCACTGATGGAATAAGAGGTGAGGTTGGAAAATACCCTTTAACTGCTGAAAACGTACTTAAACTAGCTAAAGCATCATCGCTTGTTTTAAGTAAAAAAAATTCAATATCAAGAGTAGTTATTAACAAAGATACAAGATTGTCTGGTTACATATTCGAACCAGCTTTAGCATCAGGCTTTATATCAATGGGGATAGATGTAATTTTAGTAGGGCCTTTACCTACACCTGCTTTAACAGTACTTGGTAAGTCACTTAGAGCAGACTTTTCTGTAATGATTACGGCTTCTCATAATCCATATAAAGATAACGGATTGAAATTCTTTTCAGGTCAAGGTCTTAAAATTTCTCCTGAAGATGAAAATAAAATAGAAGATTTATTTTTTAATTATGACTTTGATAATTTTAAAATAAAACCGTCAAATTATGGTAAAGCAATAAGACTCAAAAATGCTTTAGGTAGATATTCAGAGGCTCTTAAACAGAGTGCTGATAGAAATCTTAGTTATAGTAAATTGAAAGTAACTTTAGATTGTGCAAATGGAGCTTCATATAAAGTAGCACCAGAAGTTTTATTTGAACTAGGTTTAGACCTTTACACTATTGGAAATAATCCCTCTGGCATAAATATCAATCAAAACTGCGGCTCTTTATTTCCACAAAAAGCATCAAATTTAGTAAAGAAAAAAAAATGTGATATTGGAATTTGTTTAGATGGAGATGGTGATCGAGTCGTAATTATTGATGAAAAGGGTAAGGTATTAAGTGGTGAGGAGTTAATTTATATTCTTGCTAAATATTATTTATCTGAAAATAAAATCAAAAAAGGATCAATAGTTGTAACAAATGAAATTGCAAATTATGGGCTTGATATTTCTCTAAAAAAATTAGGTTTAAAATTAAAAAGAGTAAAAGTAGGTGATAAAAATATTCTTAAACAAATAATTGATCACAAATACTTTTTTGGGGGTGAACCATCTGGACATTTTATATTTAAAGATGACATACTGATAGGTGATGGTATGACGACAGCTATCAGACTTTTAACTCTAATTCTAAAAAAAAACAAAAAGTTATCAGAGTTAAGAAAAGGTATTGATTTATTTGAGGTGATAAATATAAATCAAAGGATAGATCGAGAAAAATTTTATTTATCTCAAGAAAGTATTTATCAAAAACTAAATAAATTATGTAAAAACTTGGATATTTATTACAATATTCGTCCTTCTGGTACCGAGCCACTTTTAAGAGTGAACTTGCAATATGAGAAAAGAAATATAAAAGTAAGTATTCTGAATAAATTAAAAACACAAATAATTAAAGTAATCTCGGATGCTTGTTAACTCTTTTGACACAAAATATGCTAAAACAGCTTTAAAATATGAAAGCCTAGATAACTCTTTTACTAAAATTCTTAGCTCTAATAATAAATTTTCAAGAATTTTTACATCTGTAATTGAAAATAAATCTTTAAAATCTCTCTCTGAGGCTACCCTTCGATCAGATATTACCGGTCAAGTAATAAATACAATTTTGACACATGACTCAAATTCTAAACACTACCTTTATTATATGGGAGATGTTTTTAAAAAAAATAAAATGAATAATAATATTAAACAATTTAGACAACATGGTGTTGAAATTATAAACTTACCCAAAAATAAATCTTTCAAAGAAGTTTTAGAGATTTTAGATAGCATTTTGAAAAATATACTTAAAAAAAACTATACTTATGTTTTTACTGACCCAAGAATTAGTAAGAATATAAGTTATCTTTTAGATAATAGTAGTCGAAAAAATAATATTTCAAAATTTGTAAATATTTTCAAAAAAAATATTAAAGCTCCCTTTGAACTAAATTTGGAAAAAGATTTTTTCTCTCAGGATTATCATCAAGATATATTTTTTTATGTTTATTCAAATATTTCAAAAAAAATAATAGCCCAAGGTGGAGGGTATCAATATAAAAAAAATATAAAAAAAGTAGAGGGATTTGGTTTCTCATGTAATGTCGATTACATTGCTGAATTAATTTAATGAATAAAGCAGTTATTGGACTTCAGTGGGGTGATGAAGGTAAGGGTAAAATAGTTGACTATCTCTCTGAAGATTTCGATTTAGTAGTAAGATACCAAGGCGGTAACAATGCCGGACATACAGTAATAGTTGATGATACAACATATAAATTAAATCTTATTCCATCAGGTGTTATTCGAGGTAAAATCTGTTTTTTAGGTCAAGGTGTGGTGCTTGATCCTAATCATTTTTCTAATGAGTATGATCAAATTAAAAAAAAAATTAATAATCCCAAGATATACCTTTCATCAAATATTTCTTTAATCTTAGATTATCACAAACAACTTGATAAAATAAATGAGTCAATTTTAAATACTGAAAAAAAAATTGGTACTACTTCAAAGGGTATTGGCCCCGCATATCAAGATAAAGTTGGAAGAAAAAGTATCAAACTTTATGACTTAAAATCTAAAAAAATTATTGAAGAAAAAATGCATTCGATAAAGAAGTTTTATGACCCTATCTTAGAAAGTTTTAATGAGAGTAAAATTAATATAGAACAAACAATTCAAGATTTACTTAGTTTTTATGATGTAGTCAATGAGCTAATAGTTGATAATTCTCAAATAAAAAAAGAATTTAAAAATAAAAAAATTTTATTTGAGGGTGCTCAAGGTGCATTACTTGACTTAGATCATGGATCATATCCTTTTGTGACTTCATCAAATACTGTTTCATCAAATATTGTCATTGGTTCAGCATTACAAGTTGATTATCAAACAGTTGGAATATTTAAAGCCTACGCTACCAGAGTTGGAAATGGTCCATTTCCATCTGAATTATTTGATGATATTGGTGATTATATAGCTGAAAAAGGTGTTGAGATTGGAACAGTAACAAAAAGAAAAAGAAGGTGTGGTTGGCTTGACCTAGTATCTTTAAAATATAGCTGTGAAATAAACCGTGTAAATGAACTTTGCATGACTAAAGCTGATGTTTTAAATAATCTTTCAGAAATTAAAGTATGCAAAAGCTATAATTCAAAAAAATATGAAGATGTAAATTTTAGTGAAAGCGATATTTTGGAGTCATTGTCCTTAGAAAACAGTGATTTTGAAGTATTCTCAACTTGGGGTGAGATTGAAGATTTAAGTAACTTTGAAACACTCCCGGACAATCTAAAAAAATACATCTCGTATATTGAGAATTATTTGAACATCCCCATTAAAATTATTTCACTGGGACCTGAAAGAAATCAAACAATTATCAGATAACTCAAGTTTCTGGTAAAAGTTTTTGGTCAGAGATTATTTTAATCTCATCTTGAAGTTTTTTTATAGCCTTATTTTCTATTTGCCTGACTCTTTCTCTACTAATTGAGTATTTCTGGCTCAAGTCCTCTAATGTTTTTGGCTCTTCATCCAAACGTCTTGCAGTTAATATCTCTATTTCTCTAGGTTCGAGTTTTGTAACTGCTTGTTTATAAAGTGCTTTCCTTTTTTTTAATTCGTCACCTTGTTCAACTTTTGATACAGTGTCTATTGTTTCATCTTCTACTTGATCTATCCACTCTGAGTCATTTTCGTCATTTAGAGGAGTGTTTAATGAAAAATCTTGATTAAAGACCCTACCTTCCATTTGCTTTACTTCTTCCTGAGTTACCCCAAGATCATCCGATATAGATTTAATTTGATCATTAGTTAGGTAACCTTCTTCATATTTTTTAAGTTGATTTCTAAGACGTCGAAGATTAAAAAAAAGCTTTTTTTGAGCTGCTGTGGTTCCTATTTTTACAAGAGACCAACTGTGTAAAACATACTCTTGAATAGAGGCTCTAATCCACCATATAGCATATGTTGCTAGTCTAAACCCCTTTTCAGGATCAAATTTTCTTATAGCTTGAATAAGACCCAAATTACCCTCTGAAATTAAATCAAATAAAGGTAAGCCATATCCTTTGTAACCCATGGCTATTTTTGCAACTAGTCGCAAATGGCTAGTCACAAGTTTTTGAGCAGCTTTTGTATCCCCATTTTTAAGCCAATCTATAGCAAGTCTTTTTTCCTCTTCATCTGTCAAAATAGGAAACTGATTTATTTTTTTTAAATAAGGATAAACATCATTTTCAGAGGTAATGACAGGCAGTAAATTTTTATTTTCTATATTCATTGCAAATTATTATTTAAATCTTTCATGTCATTAGGTAAATCACAAGTAATTATAATGTGTTTTTCTAAAATTGGATGATCAAATTCTATCTTGTGTGAGTGTAACGCTTGCCTTGGAAATAATGAAACTAAATTTCTAAGATTATCAGTCATATTATTCAAACGAAATTTTTGCTCTTTATTAAAGCTGTAATCTTTATCCCCAATAATAGGAAGACCTAAGCTTAAAAGGTGAACTCTAATTTGATGGGTTCTACCTGTAATAATTTCACAATCTAAAAGACTTATTGAACCGTGAAATGTCTTAATATTTGAGACTTTAGTAATTGCATTTTTTCCAAGATTATCAGAAATGTTGAATTTGGTTCTCTGAACTTTATTTCTTGTAATATTTCTATTTATCTCAATGTTATTTTGGTTAAGAACACCATATGCAAAAGCTAGGTAATTTTTTTTTATATTTCTTTTTTTAAACATTTCTCTAAATTTATTTTTAGAAATAAGATTTTTTGTAATAACTATAATTCCACTTGTATCTTTATCTAGACGATGAACAATTCCTTCTTTGAAGTTCTCACCATCATCTATTGTAAATTGATCTTTCAGACTATCTTGCAAGCTTGGGCTCTCATCAAATTCATTTTTTTTGTGCGTAAGAAGACCAGAGGGTTTATTTAATATTGCTATATCACTATCCTCGTATAATATTTCTATTCTAAAGTCTTTATAGTTATATGATTTATTCATAGGATATATGTTAAAAAAAAAACTTTTATTAAGTCTCGTTATTATTCAAGGTTTATTAATAATTGCAGGAATAATAGCAATTATTTTTGGTGTTTTCTATAAAATGAGCAATAACAATAATTCTACAATTATAACTAATAAAAATATTGATTTAAATGATGTTTACTTAATTAATGAAAATCAATATCAGCAAAAGTTTATACATGATAACAAAGCAATTTTTCAAATTAAAGACATTGAAACAAATAAAGTTTTGAAAGAAATAGTTATTGAAAAAAATTAAATTTATCATAATAGCAGGGTCATCGGCAGGTCATATTCTACCCGCAATAAAATATCTTAATAATTTAAGTGATATAAAAGCACCAAATGAAATACTTTTTATAACAAACGAAATAGGAAAAAATTATTTAGAAAAAATTAAAAACGATAAAATAAATAAACTTACAGTAAGCTCTAAAAATAAACTCTCTTTTATGTTAAAGATATTTTTAAATGTATCAATGTTATTTCTATTCAATAGAAAGTTAATCTTGATAGGTTTTGGTGGCTTTATTACAACACCTATATTGTTAATTTCAAAATTATTTAATATTATTTTCTTTTCTTCTAATAAAATTTATATTCATGAGCAAAATTTTATATATGGTTTAGCTAATAAAATAAATTATTTAATTGCTAAAAATGCATTCATTTCCTTTCCAAAAGTTAATATGCGTAGTAAAGAAATATTTGTTGGTAATTTTTTCTTAGATACAAATAAACCAAGAGAAAAACTTGATGGTAAGTTTGTAAATGTTTTATTAATGGGAGGTAGCGCAGGTTCTTTAGAATTAAATAATAAATTATTAGAGGAAATAAAGCTTTTAGATAGGAAATATTTAGAAAAAATTAAATTTTTTATTCAAATACCAGACTCTCATATAAATATTTATAAAAAAAAATATGAGGATCTTTTAGATAATGATAATTGCTCATTTTTTACCTTTAAAAACAATCTTAATTTTAAAGAATATGATCTTATACTTTCTAGATCAGGTTCAGGCTCCATTAATGAAATTTTATATCATACTAATAATGTCTACTTTATGCCTCACTTAATATCTAGAGATCAACACCAAAAATTTAATTTAAGTTATTTCTTTTCTCAAAACATGAGTTTAAAAAAATTTTGGATACCTAATAAAAAAAATATTATAAGCCAGTTTTATTTCAATTCACTTATTAACCCTTATTCGATTGAAAAAATTATTTGTTACACTACTAGATGAAATTTTCAGAGTTAGCATCAAATAAAGTTCATATTATTGGAATTAACGGTATTGGTATGAGTGCTTTGGCTATTTATTTAAAAAAAAATAGCATAAATGTTACTGGAAGTGATATTGCACACAATGCTAATACTGTAATTTTAGAAAAATATAAAATTCCAGTATTTATAGGTCACAAATCTTCAAATATTAAAGATAGAGATATAATATTTTATTCTTCAGCAATTAAAAATAATCCTGAAATTAAAGAAGCAAAAAAAAATAAAATTCCCTGTTACAACAGATCTAAACTTCTTCAGCTAATATGCAAAGATAAATTCACGATTGTTGTATCTGGCTCACATGGAAAAACTTCAACTACCTCTATTTTAGGACATTTGTTAGTTCGTGCAGGTCTAAACCCTACTATTATATCCGGTGGTATTATGCAGAATTTTGGACAAAATATATATCTTACTGACAGTAATTATGTAGTCGTAGAAGCCGATGAGAGTGATGGGACAGTATTTAAATTAAGTCCAAGATATTTATTATTTTTAAACGTTGATAGAGAGCATATTGATTTTTATAAATCCTACTCTAACTTTAAATCTAAAATTAAAAACTATATACTAAGTCAAATTAAAAAAGATGTAAAAATTTTCATAAATAATGATGATAATTTTCTTTTTTCATTAAAAAAATATTCTAAAAATTTAAAAACATTTGGCTCAAATACAAAAGCAGACTATAGTTATAAATTAAAAGAGTTATCTGATAAAAAATCTTCATTTCAAATTTATAAAGGTAAAAAAATTATATCAAATAGTTTAACTACAAATTTATTAGGTGAACACAATGTACAAAATCTAACTGCAGTTTTATCCATTATAGATGACTTAGGATATGAAATAAAAAAATCTCATATCCTTGATTTTAAAGGGACTAAAAGAAGAATGAATATTCTTGGTAAATTAAAAAAAACTACTTTTATCGATGATTATGCACATCATCCAACAGAAATAGATAAATTAATTAATATTATATCATTGTATAAAAAGAAAATTGTTATTTTAATAATTGAACCTCATAGATACTCTAGATTAAATGATTTATATAAAGAATATTTGCATGTATTAAGGAATACCAATAACTTGATTATTTTAAAAACCTATGAAGCAGGCGAGAGTTATAAACAAGGTATGAAAAATTCTAAAAACTTGGTGAATGATTTGAATGTTTCAAATAATCAAAAAACTAGATACATTGATAATTATAGTGATTTATTTAATTTATTAGACCAATTTGTATTAAATAAAAGTGAAAGCATAGTTATCACTGCAGGGGCGGGAGATATTTCAAATCAAATTCGTTTTTTTTATGACTCAAGAAAATAAAAATTTAGTTACTAACTATCCATCAGCTAAATATTCTTGGTTAAAATCTGGTGGAAATATTAGCAATCTATATAAAATTTATAACCAAATCGACTTAAGTAACTTATTCAATAATAATGATATCAAAGCTAAATCATTATTAGTGATAGGAAATCTTTCAAATACATTAATCAAAGATGAGGGTTTCAAAGGAATAGGTATAAAACTTTTAGGTGATTTTACTAATATTCAAATAAATTCTGATCATATGTTAGTTGGAGCAGCAGTCTTAGACAATTACCTATCAAAATTTTGCTACCAAAATGCTATTTCAGGTTACGAGTTCCTATACACAATTCCGGGTTCAATTGGAGGAAATATATTCATGAATGCTGGTTGTTATAATCAGGAAATAAAAGATAAACTAATAAGTGTCATTTATTTTGATATCAACGAAAACAAGATTTATGAAAAAACAATTAGTAAATTAAAATTCGAATACCGAAAGGGGTTTCAAAAAAAAAATACAATAATTTTATATGGAAAATTTAAAATTATTCATAGTGATCAGAGTTATATAAAAGATTTAATGCAGGAATATGAAAGAATTAGAAACCAATCTCAGCCTCAAAAAGTAAATTGTTGTGGTAGTATTTTTAAGAATCCTAAAAATCATAGTGCTTGGAAACTAATCAAGTCGTCTATAGACGATAGCTTTTATAATGGTCCAATAAAATTATCAAAAATACACTCAAATTTTTTTGAAAATGAACCCAATATAAGTGCTAACAGCATAGATTTATTTATTTCTAAAATTCAAAAAAGAGTCAAAGATAAATACAAAATTGTGCTTGAAAAAGAATTAAGAATCATAGATTGATAGATAAAAATATTAAATTACTGAAAATACTAGTAGTAGCAGGTGGATGGTCAGATGAAAGAGAAGTTTCTCTTATGTCAGGAAGAAATGTTTTTTCTACTCTCAAAAGAGACAAATTCAATGTAATATTTTTAGATATTAAAAAAAATAATATAGATCAAATTTTAATATTTAAGCCAGATATAATATTCAATTCTCTTCATGGTGAGTTTGGAGAAGATGGGGGAATAAATTCATATGCCCAAAAAAATAATATATTAATTACACATTCTGGGGCCATTTCATCAGCTCTGTGCTTTAACAAAAGACTATTAAAATATTTTCTTAAAAAAGAACTTAATATTTTATCACCAAAAGAGATCCTAAATAAAAACAAAATTAAATTTCCAGTAATTTCTAAGCCAAATTGGGGAGGGTCCTCTAAAGGTATTAAGTTTTTAAATAATATGAAAGAGCTTACAAAGACAATTAATAATCATCAAAATTTAATTGAAGAAATAATTTATGGAAAAGAATTAACCGTAACAGTCATTGAAAATAATAATAAAATTATGTCCCTTGGCGTTACAGAAATAGAGTTCAAAAGTCAGCACTATGATTATATAGCTAAATATACAAAAAATAAGAGCTTTCATTTTTTACCAGCCCGAATATCAAAATTGCAATATGATTTTTTGATGAAAATATCAAAAAAAATATTTCGCGTTTGTGGTTGTAAAGGAATAGCAAGATTAGATTTTATAATGAGCCAAAAAAATGGAAAAATATATTTTTTAGAAATAAATACACATCCAGGATTAACAAAATTATCTCTAGCTCCTGAACAAGCTAATTACCAAAGATTATCTTATTTAAATTTATTAAAAAAAATATTACGTTCATCTCTATGAAATTAAGATATAGAGAAGTTGCAATATACTTTTCATCAATCTTAATTTTAATATTATTTATTAATTTTTCTGTCAATTATATAACTAAAAAACCATTAGAAATAATTAATTTCATTCAATCAGACATACACGAAGATTTTGAAATAGAAATTACAAATAATTTAAATGACATAAATAATTATTTAAAAGAATATTTATTTATTGATAGTCATTTGATAAAACGTAACAATAACGAAATTAATATTCAAATAAATCTTAAAAAACCTTTTGCACTAAATAATTTAACAAAAGAAGTAATATTTTACGATAACACCACTGCTTCATCATATTATTTCAAACAAAATTATTTAGATAAAATAAATCTCATTGATATTTCTAAAAACAGTCTTCACATTAATAATTATCTAAATGAAAATTCTCAAATCCTATTCTCTTTGTTTAATATTAACCAAATAGAATATATCGACGATAGGAGATACAATTTAGTTTTAAGTAATGGTAGAATAGTTATGCTTCCTAAAGTAATTGATTCCAAATTGATAAATTTTATTAAAAATAACATTAATCTAATTGATAAAAGCACTAATTATCAGCAGTTTCTGGATTTAAGAAATTTTCATAATAAAACTATAAGATTAAAATAATTGGACAGTTACAAAACATTAATTGAAATTGGGTCTTTTTCTATAAAGACCATTATATACTCCGAACTCAATCATGAATTTTCTATCATTGGAACAGGTAAGACTAGATCGAAAGGATATAATGGAGAAGAGATAGAAAATTTTGATGATTTTATCGACTGTATTAAAAATTCTATAGTGCAAGCTGAAAAACAAGCTAATTATATTATTAAGGATGCTTTTATTCTTGTTACAAATCAAAGTGTTCAAATTAAGAAAACACAAAAAGATCTTAATCTTAATGGTGCAATTGTTGAAAAAAATGATTTAAGAAAAATTTCTAAAATCAAAATTCCTAAAGATGAGAATTATCTTTATAATATATATACTTCACACTATAAGATTGATGATAAATTAATTACAGATAATCCTGTTGGATTAAACTGCAATAAACTATCTATAATTTCATTAGTTTCAATGATTGATATAAAGCAAATTAATCTTTTAGATAATATATTTCAAAAACTACAAATTAAAATTTTAAATTATTTAGACTCTACGACTTCATATTATTTTTATTTAAAAAATAAACCCAAAACTAAAACTAATGTTGTACTCATAGATTATGGTTTTAATAATATTAATATTATTGTGATTAAAAATAAAGTTTTACATTTTATAAAAAAAATACCACAAGGTTGTAAAAAAATTTCTGATGATTTAGTGAATATTCATAATATTAGTTTTGATTTTGCCGAAAAACTTAAAATTTCTACAATTGATTTATCTGATACTAGAAATTCAACTGTTGAAATTCCTATTTGGGAAGAATTTGGTGATAATAAGAAAAAAAATGTTGGACACGATAATTTAAAAGAGATTACTTTAGATCGTTTAGATGAGACTTTTGAATTAGTTTTAAAATCTTTACCAAAAGATAAGAGTTTTTATTCGTATGTATTTACAGGAGGGGGCTCAAAGATTAAAAATTTTTACAATTACTTTAGAACAAAACATGGTTATGACATTCAGTTTTTGGAGCCGCCAAAGTCTTGCGGTATCCCTAAGGTTTTAAATGATGCTAGTATAATGTCTCTTTATTCAAGTTTTTGGCTTTTAACAAATAAAAGCTCAGAAAATAATGACTTTATTCAAAAAATTGATTCTTTTTCAAGCAAAATATGGTACAAAAGATTCGTAGACCTACTATAGGTTGATTTGCGGGGAAAAAAATGACACTAGATATAGAACCAGTAGTTGATCAAAAAAACTTAAAACCATCTTTAACGGTCATGGGGATTGGCGGCGCAGGAAGCAATGCTGTAAATAACATGATTCAATCAAATTTAAATAATGTTGACTTCATTGTTGCAAACACTGACGCTCAAGCACTTGAAAATTCTCTTTGTTATAATCGTATCCAACTAGGATTAGAAAAAACTAAAGGTTTAGGTGCAGGTGCAGATCCAATTATTGGAAAAGATGCAGCTGAAGAAAGTATTGATTTAATTTCAGAAGAATTAAGAAATACTAATATGTTATTTTTAACGGCTGGTTTAGGTGGAGGAACAGGAACAGGTGCTCTACCAGTTATTGCAAGTATTGCAAAAAAATTAGGTATTGTAACTGTCGCAATAGTTTCAACCCCATTTAACTTTGAAGGTACAAAAAGAATGAACCTAGCATTACAAGGACTTGAAGAAGTTAAAAATAATGTAGATACATTACTGATAATACCAAATCAAAATTTATTTAAAGTATCTAATGAACAGACTTCTTTTGCAGAAGCTTTTAAAAAAGCAGATAATGTTCTTTTTGATGGAGTAAAAGGATTAACTGATTTAATTACACAGCCAGGTCTTATTAATTTAGATTTTGCTGATGTAAGAACTGTTATAAAAGAAATGGGATTTGCAATGATGGGAACTGCTGTTGCAGAGGGTGATAATAAAGCAGTAGAGGCATCAAACTTAGCTTTAACCAATCCATTAATTGAGAATATAGACATGAACACTGCTAAAGGAGTAATTGTCAATATTTCTGGAGGAAGCGATATGACTTTACTAGAAGTAGATCATGCTGCTAATATTATTAGACAGAGTGTTAACCCAGAGGCAAATATTATTTTTGGTTCTTTGATTGATGAAACCCTACAAGGTAAATTAAAAATTAGTATTTTTGCTACTGGCATAGAGGCATCAGGAAAAAAAATTCTTTACTACCCTGAGTCTGAAAATAATTCTGGTTTTAGTTCTATTCAAAATAAAATAGATGAAAGTTTGTCTTACGATGGTTCAGACATTAAAACTAATGAAGACATTTCTAGTGTAGTTGAAGAAAAACCAGTTACTTCTGAAAATGAAGAATTTAATTTGACTAATGAGATAGATCAAAATAAAGAAAATACAGAAGAAATAATTGAAAAAACTAATGAAAATAGTGTCAATTACGGAAATCTTGAAGAAAAAAAGAAGACAGGTTTTTTTAGTATGCTTTCTAATTTGATGACCTCTGATAAAAAAATAACTGAAGTTAAAGATGAAAATCCTGAAAAAAAGCAAAAAAAAACAAAAACAGATCCAAATCTATTTTTATTTAGTGATGTTGTCGATGAAGAGGGTAATCAAGCTAAACAAAGCTCTGAAAATAATGAAATTTCTGAAATTTCAGATATTTCTGAATTTAGCGAAGAAAATGATGACATAAATGAGGATATAGACACCCCATCATATCTTCGAAAAGGTTCTAATCAATAAATCTAATAAATACATAGTTTTACAATTATAAAGTAATACTTTTTGGGTATTTTCTTAATATTATCTTAATGAAGTGTTTCACCCTCAAAGAACCCATCACATTAGATGGAATAGGTTTACATACTGGAGTTAAAACAAATATAACCCTTAATCCAGCTCCACTAAATTCTGGTATCTTTTTCAATAGAACAGATAAATCTGTTATTATTCCTGCTAAATGGGATAGCGTAATATCTACAAAATTTTCAACCAACATTGCTTCAAATGGAATTGAAGTTAAGACAGTTGAGCACTTATTGAGCGCACTTGCTGGTCTTCATATTAACAATTGTGAGGTTTTAATCGACAACATTGAAGTGCCTATTCTTGATGGTAGTTCTAAAGTCTATGTTGAAAACATTTTAAAAACAGGAGTAAAAGAGCAGGATTCTGAACAAAATATTTTGGAAATAATTAAGCCTGTAAAATTCCTATGTGATTATGGATATGCTGAATTAGCACCAAACTCATCAAGAGACCAAGGATTAAATATAAATTTAGAGTCTAGTTTTGATGGAAAGTATGATGATCAAGACATTAAGATTAGAAATTTAAATGGTAATTATGTCGAGTCTATTTCAAAAGCTAGGACTTTTGGTTTTTTTCAAGAAATAGAATATCTTAAGTCACAAAATTTAATCAAAGGTGGCTCACTTGATAATGCTATAGTTATTAAAGACAAGAAACCACTCAATAAAGATGGATTAAGATATGAGAATGAGTTAATGCGCCATAAAGTTTTAGATGTAGTGGGAGATCTCTACTTGTCAGGCTATCCTATTATTGGAACTTACAAAGGTTTTAAAACAGGTCACTTTATTACAAATAACTTACTTAAAGAGTTATTTAAATCAGAAGAAAATTATAAGATACATAAAATTAACTAAACCATTTTCTTTGGATCAGTATATTTTTTAAAATCTTTTTCAGATAAATCAGTTAACTCTAAACAAGATTGCATTAGTGAAATATTTTTATTGTAAGCGTTTAGTGCAACTTTAGATGCAAGATCATAGCCAATTACTTTTGTTAAGGGAGTCACTAACATTAAAGAACGATTTAATAGCTCATTTATTCTTTTTTTATTTATTTTTAATCCTTTCAAACAATTTGCCCTAAACGAGGCCATTGCTTCACCGATTAAACGAATAGCATCAAGAGTATTATGAATAATTAATGGATTATATACATTCAATTGGAAATGACCTTGGGTACATGCGAATGTTACAGAATTTCGTAGACCAATTACATGTGCGCATACCATTGATAAGGCTTCACACTGAGTAGGATTAATTTTTCCAGGCATAATAGATGAGCCGGGTTCATTAGCTGGTAGGATTATTTCAGAAATCCCACTTCTTGGCCCAGAGGCTAATACTCTGATATCATTTGCCATTTTAAATAACGCACTAGTTAAAATTTCAACACCTGACATAACTTCAATAAATACATCATGAGATGCAAGAGACTCATACTTATTGGGAGCAGATTTGAATGGAAGCTTTGTTTCTTGTTTTAAATATTTAATAAATTTTTTAGAAAAACTATCAGGTGCGTTTATACCCGAGCCTACAGCTGTACCCCCTTGAGCTAGTTCATAAAGCTTATTTAAACTTTTCTTAATAACACTTTCAGCATAAGAAATTTGATCATAGAAAGCTAAAAATTCATTTGAAATTTTTATTGGTGTTGCATCTTGAGTATGTGTTCTACCAATTTTTATAATTCCTTTGAATTCAGAAATTTTCTTTTTTAAAGATTTTTTAAAAGATACTATTTCTGGAAATAAATGTCTGTGTATTGATAATACTGTAGCAATATGCATTGCAGTAGGAATACTATCATTTGAAGATTGTGATTTATTTATATCATCATTTGGGTGAAGAGGATGGTTAGTTGGAAGTTTTTTTCCTAATAATTGATTGCTTTTATTAGCAATAACTTCATTCAGGTTCATATTGATTTGGGTCCCTGATCCAGTTTGCCATACAACAAGAGGAAAATGATCATTTAATTTTCCTGAAATAATTAAATCACAAACTTTTCCAACAATTTTTGTATGATTTTTTGATAATAATTTAAATTCTGAATTTGCTAAAGCACATGATTTTTTTTGTAAAGCTAGAGCTTCTATAAAAATATTTTGAAAATGAAATTTACCAATACCTATTTGAAAGTTCTCTATTGACCTTTGTGTTTGTGCCCCCCATAGTTTTGAGCTATCAACTTTGATTTCCCCTAAGCTATCTTTTTCAATACGAAATTTGACCATGTATGATTAATAATATATATCAAATTAAATGAAAAATATTTTATTAATTCGACATGGGCAAAGTGAGTGGAATAAATTAAATCTTTTTACTGGCTTCAAAAATATTGAATTATCTGAACAAGGTATAGACGAAGCAAACAAAGCTGGACAAAATTTCAAAAATTTAAATATTAAATTCGATATTGTATTCACTAGTGAGTTAAAAAGAGCGCAAGAAACAGCTAAAATAATTCTCAAAAATCTTGATCAATGGGATCATTTATACGGAGAGGGAAAAATAATAACAGATATTAAGTTAAATGAGAGAGATTATGGTGATCTTACTGGTCTAAATAAAAAAGAAACAGCTGACAAATTTGGAGAAGAGCAAGTTCACAAATGGAGAAGAGGTTATTCAGATCAACCTCCTAATGGAGAGAGTTTGGAGGATGTAGTCAGAAGAG
>OCZA010000011.1_pt1 | contig 57761 bp, 78 predicted proteins | sample 1539021 | NCBI WGS metagenome assembly OCZA01 (sample SAMEA2619376, study PRJEB22493) | marine metagenome | biome: marine biome (ENVO:00000447); feature: surface water layer (ENVO:00002042); material: "saline water (ENVO:00002010), including plankton (ENVO:xxxxxxxx)" | depth 5 m | reverse complement strand
CAGCAGAAGCTTCATATAACTTTACACCTAGCATAGACCCATCAGTAGCAGCTTTAGCTAACATACCTAATCTTGGCTCAATGCAATTTAATATGGGTGGAGAGACTGACCTTGAGTTAATGAATAAAGTAAGAGATTACATTGAAGGTAGGTCAGAAGATGACAGCGTTGTAGCTGAGTTTATAGACAAGTATGGAGCTGAAGCTTATAGTGCCTTCAGACAAGCCGTGCTTTTAGAAAATACCCCTTCAGCACAATTAGTAGAAGGTAAAATACAAGGCAACAATCAAGGTGGTCAAGCTGATGATGTCATGGCAGACATGGGTGGCGAAACTGTGGCTGTTTCACAAGGCGAATTTATTATTCCTGCAGATGTAGTTTCTATTGCAGGTGGTGGTGATACTGACTCTGGTGCTGCTAAGTTTTATGACATGATGGATAAGATAAGACAGAAAGGCACAGGTACAACAGCACAAGTAAAACCAATTGACTTTAACGAGGTATTTCCTGTATGACAAACGTAGCATTAAATCAAGAGCCTTCGGGTGAATATGATTTTTCTATAGTAAACAACGACCAACTCATATTGATTTGGGAAGGAGCTAAAAAGTATTTAGAAAAATCTTGCAAACGTTCTAATGGTCGTATTAGACCAGAAGATATTTTTTATGATTGTTTAAATGGCAGTCATAGGCTTTGGATTATTTATGATACAGGCTCGTTTGATATTCGAGGTATTGCAGTCACACAAAAAATAGTTTATCCAACAGGCAAAACCATGTTGAGCGTAGAGCATATAACAGGTAATAACATGGAAGGTTGGGCACCAACTGTTCTTGATGCTTTAGAAGAAGTAGGCAAAAAAGATGGTTGTGATGGCATTGAAGGTATAGGTCGTGCAGGTTTTTGGAATTGGGTTAAAGATAGAGATTGGTCTAAGTTAGCGATTTTCATTGAATATAATTTCGAGGTAGAAGATGAGAAAATTTAAAGGTGGTGGTGGTACTCCTGCCAAACAAGAGATTGTACAAACTAAACTGCCCTCTTATGCAGAGCCTTATTTTACTAGGCTATTAGGTAGAGCTGAGGGAGAAAGTTTACAAGGATACACTCCTTATGGAGGACAACGTATTGCAGAGTTTGGTGCTGACGAAGGATTAGCTCAAGCTATGACAAGAGGTTTTGCTACACAAGGCACTCCTGATTTATACAATCAAGCAGCACAAAATTTATCTACCATGGACCCAACTGCTTTTCAAAGAGGAGACTCTATGTATGACAGAAGGTTTTCTGTTGACCCATATCAAAGAGTATCTTTTGAAGAAGGCATAAATAGATTTACTAATCCTTTTCAACAAGGTGTCACAGACATTGCAAAACGTGAAGCAAGAAGAGACTCAGAAATTTTAGCTAATCAAATAGAGTCTAAAGCTGCACAGTCTGGTGGATTAGGTGGATATCGAGAAGCAATCTTACAAGCTGAACGTCAAAGAGGACTAGGTCAAAGATTAGATGATATACAGCTTAAAGGTAGCAACTTAGCTTTCCAAAATGCTATGAAACAATTACAAGCAGAAAGGCAAACCGGTTTAGCAGAGCAACAACTATTTGAACAGCTAGGTTTAAAACAAGAAGAACTTGCACAAAAAGCAGCACTAGTTGACCAAGGTGCAGGTAAACTTGGTTTGCAACAACAACAGTTAATGACAGATGTTGGTAGTACAATACAAGATGACGCTCTAAGAAGAATAGCTGCTGTTGCACAAATAGGTGAACAAGAAAGAGCTATGCGACAAGCAGGTCTAGATATTGGCTATGATGATTTTACCCGTCAAAGAGATTACACTAGAGACCAACTTAATTATTTAAGTTCTATATTACAGGGTGTACCTATTAAACCTGACCAATCAGTTAGCACATATACACAACAACCCGGACTTTTCCAAACTGCACTTTCTGCAGGATTAGGTGGTCTTGGTTTGTATAGAGCTACACAAGGTGGAGGCAGAGCATAATGTCAAATTTAGTACAAGCAGCAGAAGAATTAGAATACGTTCCTAAAGAAGAGTTAGTACGTATGATGGAACAAGGAGATATGAAATATCCTCCTTACTTAGTATTGTCTGAAATACAAAGAAGAACACAATTAGAGAACATGGTCATGCAACCTAAGCCTAATACTACTGTCGCTCAAGAAGTAGTATCAGAGTTTGCACAACCACAAGGCTTGGCAGGTATGCCTCAAGGAATGTCAGCAGACATTTCTCTCCCCCCCTCCTCCCAAACTGTATATGAGGATAGAGGAATACCTGCCTCCGGTATGGCTGCCGGTGGCTACTTAGGTGGTGGTCAGATGACATATACCGGACCAACAATTTATGATGATGAAGGTAATGAACTTGAAGGCTTAGAAGGCTTACAAGCATTAAAGGAGTCTAAAGGATTAAGCAGATTGCTTCGTGTTTTTGGTATGAATGAAGGAGGCATAACAGGTTATGCTGATAAAGGACAAACTGAAACTACTGGCTCTAAAATAAAAAGCTTTTTAACTGCACCTATAAGAGCTATTTCTGACTTAGGTAGACTTCAATACGAAGCAGGTGTAGATGCAAACAATAGACTCAAAGAAAAAATTTCTACAAATGCTGATATAAGAAATGACTTAATAACAAAGTCTTTGCCAGTTCTAAAAGGAGAAAAAACCTTACAAGAATTTAAAAAAGAAATGGAAGAACTTTTTTATAGTGATTTTATTAAAGATGACAGGAATTATAGAAATCAAATTAAAGATTATTATTACAATTTTGAACAAAGATTTCTACCTAGGTTTCAGAAAGAGATAGCAGAAACAGGTGATATGCCAAAAGATATTATAGGGCATTACAATAAATATGAAAATTTTAGAAATAGTAGTAGATACCGAAATCCATTTGATACAGGATATGAAAGACCTGATTTAAGCTTGTCAGAAAAAATGCAAAAAAAACAAGAAGGTGGTTTGTTAGGCTTCAATACAGGTATTGATACAACTTTTGCTACTCAGTTTAGAGATGTTGTATCTCCGGTCACAGGATTTTTGAATTCAGAAGAAGCAGCACAGTTTGGAAGAATAGTAGGTAATCCTGCTTTGCGTCAAACATTCACTAATCTTTATAACATTGATTACAAAGGTAGACCCGGTGGATTAAATACAAGGGTATCACCAGAAAAACAAAGAAGAAGTTTTCTGAATACTTTTATATATAGTCCAGAGAACTTGAAAAGTAAAATTGAAGAGTACAACGAATTTAATAAAGGTAAAAAAGATTTTACTTCTATAGATTTTGACGCACTAGGTATACCTACTCCTCAAGAGCCTGTTAGTGGAGATGGAACTGATAGTAATATTTTTAAAGCTCCTACTATTAAAGAAAATCAGACTCCTGAAAAAACAGAAACAAACCAAAACATTACAGATATAGTCAAAGGTCAAATGGGTAAATTTGGTTTATCTTCTACTGCTTTAACTCCACCTACTGAAGAACAAAGAAATAGAGAAAAACAAGCTTTAATTCTTTCTACACTAGCTAAGAATATTGGTAGTGCAACTAATCTATCAGGCATAGGTGAAGGTCTTGCTGACGCTACAGCTCTGGCAGTTGGCAAATCTGCTTCTGATAGAAAAGAAGATGCTGAATTCTTGAAAGCTCAACGTGCAGATGTTGTAAGTGAAATACAAATTATTTCTAGTCTGCAAGATATAGGAGCTAGAATAAGAAGCAATGATATAAAAGAACGACAACTAGGACAACAAAATGCACAATTGCTATTTGATTTATTGCAAGACCCTACAATAAATTTAGACCCTAAGAAAAAAGAACAGTATTTAAAACAACTAGAAAGTTATTTTTCACTTCCCGGTGCGACTACAAGTCCTAGTACCGGTGTTGGAGGCGTAAACTTTACTAAATAATGCAAAGATTTAATTTACCAGATGGCAAATATATAGAGATAGAAGATAATCCTTCTAGAGAATATGTCATTGGTTTACAAAACTTTTTGTCAGAACAATATCCTGATTACTATACTCCATATAAAGAAGAGGTAGACCCTACTATTGGTGGCAGGGTTAGTGAGTTTAGTAAAGGAGTTGCTAAAGGATTAGCCGGAGGATTTCTTGGAGGTGCAGAAGGATTAGTAAACTTCTTTGATAGTGGTAATGATAGTGCTATCGGTGATGGTTTAAGAGGTATGCAACGATATCTCAATGAAAGTTTATTACCTACAGAAGAAGGCTATGAAGATTTATACACTACTAAATTAGGACAAGGTCTTGGTAGTTTTGCTTCTTTCTTTGTTCCGGGATTTGGTGCAGCTAAACTATTAAATACTACAGAAAAACTAAGAAAGCTAGGCAATCTAAGAGCAAAAGCAACTGAGCTTTCTGAAATACAAAAGATTGATAAAATGATAAAAGCTGTTCAAAGACAGCCTATGATTGCTAGTGCCTCGTTAGCTGTGCCTTTGGGTATATCAGAACAAGGAGACAGGATAGAACAAGCTAAACAGCTAGGTGAAGAGGTCAGTCCATTTCAAGAATTTCTTTCAGAGACTGCCGGTGGTGTAATAGGTCTTACAGAACTATTCGCACCTGACCGACTTTTAAGAAAGATTACTAAAAGTGATGGCGAAGTTTTAGATGTAGCAGCACGTATTAGGTCAGCATTAGGCACAGGTACTGTAGAAGCTGTTCAAGAAACTATGGCAAGTATTGCACAAGATGCTGTAGCTCGTGGATTGTATAGTGACGAGATACCTATTGGTGACAGTATGTTTGATGACTTTACTGTAGGTGGTGGTACAGGAGCAATAGCTGACTTATTAGTTAGAGGGTTTACAGGTAGACGACCTGTTGCTAACAAATATACTCTTGACTTAGAGAAACAAGCTGTTGAAGAAAGTGGTGAAAAAGAAATCTTTGAAGAAAGAAAACAAGATGATGAAGAGCTACAGGCTACAGGTCCTGCAATAATTCGTGAAGAAGATTTAGCTGTAGAATATGAAGAAACTATAGAGCCAGAAGAAAAAAAAGAATTACAAGTTATTGAGCAATTAAAAATTGAAGAGCAAACTGATGGAAGTGTATTAGTTATAGGTGAAGATACAGGAAAGATATATAGTACACACAAAGTTGAAGTTGCTGCCGGATTTGAAATAGATGCTCAAGGTAATCCTCTTTTAGATGAAGAGGGACAGCGTGTTCAAAAATTTGACTTTGACCCTATAGCTACAATAAATGAAGCTGCACAATCTGCTGTAGAACAAGAAAAGAAAAACAGAACAAAATTTGTAAATGACGCAATTGATAATGTATTAGATATTGCAGGTCTAAAAGAAAGTGGCTCTATAAAAAGTTTAGGCAAAAGAGTTTTATCGCCTTTGTTTAACGTAATAGATGTTAGAACGCTGTCTGTAATGGACTCAAGGATAAGTGAGGCTAGACAAAAACAAGCTGCAAAATTAGAAAAATTAAATAAACAAGCTGAAAGACTAAAAGCTAAAAGATTAAAAGATAGAAGGGAAGGTAAAACAAGACTTACTAAAAGTGGTCAGCCAGACCAAAGATTTAAACAGCTAGATAGACCGGGTGGATTAGACAGTACAGAAGGAGCTTTAGATATATCTCCTTTGAAACAAATTACTGTTGACAAGCAAACAGACGAACAAAAAAGTTTGGTACAACTTTTGCAAGACAGAGCTGAACAAGTTGGATTGCCTCGTAAGAATTTTTACACTTATCAAGAAGCTAAAAAAATTCTAAAGCCTGATGACTTTAATCAATTGATGATGGAAAAAGCAAACATCATCTTTAAGTATTCTGAAAAAGAAGGAGCATATTTACCAACCGGTAGAAGAAATGAAAGGAAAGGAGATAGGGTAGCGTCCGGATTAAATCCAAGAGGAGCAAGTATACAAAGATATAATTTTTCTCCTAATAGATTTCAAGATACAAGTAGACAAGCAATATATGAAGCATTAGAAAGTAGAAACCTTGAAGCAAAAATAAACAGCAAAGAGTTTCAATATTTTGCAGAACAGCTTACAGGCGAAAAAAACTATAACAAGATGAACAAAGGACAGAAGATGGTTTTGTTAAGTCGTATATATAGTATGCCTAGGCTAGATGTAAAAACTAAATTACCTTTACTTACTCCTAGAACTTATACAGCACAACAAATGAATTCTTTTTACGAGCTGTTTGGTTTAGCTAGAGGTCAAGCTATAACTGAAAATGATATAAAAACATTTTTTGATAATCAAAATATTAAAAAGAGTCAACAAAATATAAGACAGTTTAAAGAAGATTTAATAAATAGTGGCAGACTAAAAAAAGTAAAAGGCAAAACATTAGGCAACAGTCAATTTAAAACAGATGAAATGTCTAAGGCTTCTAGGAAAGAAGGAGAAACTGTAGAAGATTACAAAGCTAGAATATCTACTGTTTTAACTGCTGAACAAATAGCTGACCTTGGTATGACTGAAGAGCAATTCAATATACCTGCATTACCTCCACCTATTACAAATGAGTCTATGCCTAATCTTGCAAAAGAATTGCAAGGTAGATTAAATAAATTAGGTCTCAAAGACGTAGCAATTAGAATTACAAACTTTCTAGCTAGTTCACAAAATATAAAACGTGATGGCAATGGCAAACTTATTTATATTGCTGACCCAAATCGTACTGACAATATGAGCTTGATTGATAAAGAAGCTGTTGGTCTATATGACAAAGCTTTGAATACTATCTTATTAAAGCTAGAAAGTATTGACCCTAATAATCAACTATCTGAAGCAGAGTTAATAGACGTTTTGAGTGGCAGAATAGACCACGAAGCTATACACGCTATGATGCAATTAGATTTAATAACTGAAGATGAATTTTTAAATCTTGTTCGATACGCAAAAAAAGCTTTGTCTCAAGATATACAAAATGAAATGGCTAAATCATATCAACTAGGACAACCCGGTGGTATAACAGCTAGAGGTTTTGAGGAAGAACTTGTAGCAGAATTGTTTCGATACTATAGAAATGACCCTAAAGGAGTTATTGGTAAACCAAGAAGTTTAATTCAAAGAATACTAAATTTTTTACAAGAGTTTTTATTTTCAATAAATGCTTCTGAGTTTGGCAGTCCTACAGTCTTATTAGAAAGGATTGCGTCAGGACAAATAGGCAGTAGAGAAAGAGGTGTGAAAAGAAACTTGCGTATGACAGCAAGTAATCAGTCTAGACTTTTACAAACTGCAGTTGAGTTAGAAGAACTTGAAGAAGGAGGAACTCAGGGTAGACCTACAGCACAAGATATTTTAGCCGGACAAGATGTTGACCCACAAATGAGAGAGGTCTTGAGCGAAGATGAAATAAATCGTTCAGCTATATTTGAAGAGCTTGAGAATACTTTAGTTCAGAAAGGAGATATATCTTCTGCAGAAATGAGAGCGATATTCAAACAGTTTGCTCCACAGTCTAAAAAGTTTTTACCTATACCTTCATATAAGGAATTAAAAAAGAAAGTAGCTGAGGCTGCTCGTATGGGTTATGACCATTTATGGTATACAAGATGGGCACAGAAAGTTCCTTTATTAATTGGTGATGCAAACATGACAGAGTTTAGTGCTGTCTTTGGAATAACATCTGCACAACAAACACCTGAAAAAAATTATCAAGATACCTTAAACACTATGATAATTGCTAGGAAGATAGACCCTATTAAAAGTCCTAAAAGATTTATAGCTGCCATAGCAGAAAAAAATGTTGGTATGAAAAATCCTACTCGACTAAAACAAATACAAGAGTTTTATAAGACAGGTCTATTTCAGAATAAAGATACAGGAGCTAAGACAGCTTTTTATGCTAATCAAATATTTGAAGCAAGTCAGGGTAGGTTTACTCCATTCACAGTTAACGATATTCATATGAGAAGGCAGTTTGGAATGATAGACCCAAACAAACCAGAGAAAAATCAAGAAAGTCCTACTGCTATCGAGTATCAATTTCAAAATGATTTAATGAGATTGTTAAGCACAGAAGTTTATAACGTCAATGGAGTACGTAAAAAATATCAAGAGCCATCAGAAATCCAAGCTATGTTGTGGGGATTGCAAAGATATGAAGGAGGAACTAATCCTACTAACGAAGGTAGCTATGCCTCAGCAGAAGCATTAGCACAAGAACAAATATCTGAAATACAAGAAATGCAAAGAGAAGGTAAGTTTGATACTGCTACTCCATTAACAGATAGAATAATTAACTCGCCACAAAACATTGCATATCAAAATGTTAAAGGCACATATGGAAGTGTGACACAAAGAAACTATCAAGAAGCTATCGCAGAACTGTCACCTGTAATTGAAGTAGGTATCATGCCCGGTACTGAGATACGTGGTGTTTGGTCTGAGTCAAAATCTATTCCATATAGAAAAAAAATAGAATATTTCAATACAGTTTTCCGTTCAATAACAGAAGGCAATCAATTAAAGTTTCTTAAATTTTTAAAGATACCTCACTCAATAACCCTTAATGCAGGAACATACAATGGTGGATACCTGACTCCGGGATTTAATTTATCTATGCCTAATGCAAGTGACGCAACACTCAGAGGAGTTGCACAGTTTTTAACTGACGCTTTATATTTAGACTCTACTTTGATAACCACACCTACAGCACAAGGTGCTAAGAGACAAGCTGCTATGTTAACAAAGCCTAATAATGAAGGCTTTACTATTGAAGAAATAAAATCCATTCAAGAAAGAATTCAAAGAGGTGACCCTAACGGAGATATAGGAGAGTTTGTTTTACAGTCATCAGGTAATGCTTTGACTTTCACAGACAAAAAACAATTTAATGGTGAGCCATATTCAAAAGAGATGTATCAAACATACATGACTTTCTTAAATGATTTGTTTGCTAATTCAGGATATAATATAAATACTTATGGACAAAAAGCAGAACTCGTCAGCTACGGACCAACAAGAGATGACAGAACAGGAACAAGAGGAGGTATTGAAAACCTTAGGGATTACACCAGTACCTTCAACGCACCCGATATACGGAGAGCCCTCCTCAGTAATCTCTACCTCCCTGCCGTTAGAGCCTTCAAAGGTTTCCAAAAAGAACTAGGAGTTAGCGTACCGACTCAAGGCAGAAGCAGAAATTTTGCCATGCCTAACTCGGCTTTTAATCCACAGCTCACTACTAATAAACCTACTAAAGATGAACTTGCAGACGCAGAGGCTGTAGCTTTTGCAAAAGCAGAGGCACAAAATTATACAGCCGGAGCTATACCTTTAATAAATCCTAATGCTAGTGGACTAGCTATACGTACTGCACTAGAAGTCAGAAACGGATTAAAGCCTGAAAACATTTTGCCTGAGGACCCATACATGAGAGGTACAGGAACTATACCTCCACAGTATAAAAATGTTGTAGACAAAACAGGAGGCAGAAGTAAGCCTCAAGAAAAAGGTGGTTTCTTTGACGCACTAAATAGTGTCACAAATGCTGCAGAGTCTGCTCGTTCTTTTATAAATAGGTTTAGACAAGAACTCATAGACAACAAACAAATGTTATTAACCGGTCAAAAGATTTTAGCCGGTGACTCTAGTCAAGTGCTTGAGTTAGAAAGACGTGCAGGTACCGGAGCAATTCAAGCTTTAAGATTTGTAGAAAATGCCAGAGGTGTTTTAGCTGCTATGATGAACCATGGACCTGTGACTTTACAAAATGGTCTGACTTCCACACTTACAGGTTCTGAATTAAATTTAATAAATATATTTGCTCCAATTTATCAAAACTCTGCAGAGTATGGCATAGACTTTGAGTCTCTAACGAAAGCTTATTTTATAGCTAGAAGAGGTAGAAGATTAGTAAAAGATAAAATTAAAGTTCAGCAAGAGGACGGAACAATTACAGAGGAAAGACTTATAGAGATACCTTTGTCTGACCAAGAAATACAAGATGGTTTACAAATAGGTCAGGAGTATAAATGGATTGAAAAAGTATTTGACGACTATCAGAAGTTTAATGAGTACACAATAAACTATGGAGTAGATACCGGTATCCTTCAGGAAGAAAGAAGCGACAATGAGTTTAGAGTTGCTTTGAATAAAGTTGGCTTTACCGATGTAGCTAAATCTGGAAACAGAGAGGCACTTCTTAAAGCAGTAGAAATATATAACTCACGTGCAAAACAAGGAGAGCTAATCGAAACTAGAGGTACTGCACAAATCTGGAGAGAAAACGCAGACCACTTTCCTTTCTATAGAGAAATGGAAAATCAGAGTTTAGACATGGCTGCTCCACGTATAGGCTCCGGATTGCTTACAGGTAATCCATTGGGTATAGAACTTAAAGGTAGTAAGAAAGATATAGACATTCCTTTTTTAGATGCCATATTAAGAAATCAACTTGCAATTCTTACAGCCGGAATGAAGAACGATGGCTTATCTAAACTAGCTAGAAACTTTGTATTGAGTGGTAGAGGTAGATTTATAAGACCTGATGAAGTCAGAGGCAGAATAGGTAAAGAAGTTATACCTGTTCATGTAGAAGGAATAAGAAGATTTTTAGAAGTAGACGCAGAGATGGGTCCATACCTTGAAGGTTTAAATAATTTAGGTGTGACTGATGATGGATTTTTATTAAGAGCTTTAGCAGTACCGGCTTCAATACTTCGTGAGACTGTCACAAGAGACCCCGGATTTATGATGGTCAATATGTTTAGAGATACGTTATCAGCATTTGTCACAAGTGGTGCAAACTTTATACCTGTGTTGGATACAGCCAAAGGTTTTGCTTCTGACATGACTGAGCTAGAACAATTTGGTGTATTAGGTGGATATGATTATTCAAATGACGCAATGAGTATTTCATCTTTTTTAAAGAAACAATATAGACTGCAAGGCTTAGGTAAGAATGGGTCATATAATCCTATTGACGCTACTGTAAAACTTTGGGATTGGTTAGGACAACAAACATACAAGTCAGACGGAGCAACAAGAAAAGCTGTATATCTCAAAGTCTTGCAAGAAACCGGAGATGTAGCAGAGGCAGCTTATCAAGCCAAAGAAATAATTAACTTCTCAAGAAGAGGAGCCAATCCTATATTTAGAATTGTGACGACTGCCATACCTTTTATGAACGCAAGGATACAAGGTCTTGATGTTCTTTATAGGTCTGCCACGGGTCAATACTCAGCAAAAGAATTTGACGCTAGTATTCGTCAGGACCCTGAATTACAAAGCAGAGTCATCAAAGGTTTTGTAGCAAATGGAGCCTTGCTTACTTTTGCTACGGCTTTGTATTACTTAATGGTTGGAGATACAGATGAATACAGAGCAAGACGAAGAGAAGAGAGAGATAACAATTGGTTGATTTTCACAGGTAAAGACCTTCCTCCTCTCAAGCTTCCTATTCCTTTTGAGATTGGTGTCATGTTTAAAGTAATACCTGAAAGGACTATGGACTTAGTATCCGGACAAGCAAGTGTCGGGGAAACGGGAGAGTCTTTGGGCAGAGCATTTCTAGATACTGCAAAGTTCAACCCTCTTGACTTCCAAGTATTGAAACCATTCATGGAAGCTTTTGTTTACAATCGTAGTAGCTTTACCGGAAGTCCTATTGTGCCTCCATACATGGAGCAATCTATTGAGGAAGGACAACAATATAGAGAGACGACTAATGAGTTAGCTAAGATTGTTGGAGAGGCGTTCAACATAAGTCCAATGAAAATAGAGTATACGTTGAATGGATATTTAGGTACCCTCGGTGGCTATGGTCTGAGCCTCGTAGACACAGTTCTAAAGGGTCTTACCGGTAAAGACTACATCAGACCTAGGGTAGACCAATTACCCCTCTTAAAACGTTTCTTTGGCAGTCCTTTGGGTGGTGGTTTACAACAACAGTATTACGAAATGAGGGAAGAGAGCAACAAAGTGATAGCAACCATGAACAAACTTGTCAAAGAAGGCAGAGTAGACGAGTATCAAGCTTACGCAAATAACAACCAAGGATACTTGTCAACAAGGCAACAAGTATTAAGAATTGACAGAGGCTTAAAGAGAATAGCAGACCAAGTAAAAGCAGTTTATCGTAGCGAAACTCTAGACCCTGAACAAAAAAGAGTAGCACTCAGAAGTCTAGAGGAAAGACGTAATGCACTCTTGCAATTTATTCCTGACATGAGAAGGCAACAAGAAACATATATAGGATTGCAATAGGTGACAGTCCGGGCTGTATCCATGATACAGACATAAAATATTTACCGGTAAATACTTTCTCTAGCTAGGGTCTGAAAGTTTTTTGAGACATCAGCACGTACCTGCGACCCAGATTTTTTCTGGCTAGTATATTTCAGCACCAACTAATCTTTCGATTAGCTTCTCTTCTTTGAATGGTTTAGTTTTGAAGAAGCCTTCATACTGTGGATACCTAACATGGAATAGCCTAGCGTAAAAAGATATGTAGTCATTGCTTATCTTGAAGTCCCCACCCTTTGTTTCGACCTCAGCGTTCCACCTTATACGATTGATGATTGCCCATTGAGAATAATTCTTTCTCCCTGAGGCTATCGCTTGTAAGGTGTACTCTTCAAACTTCTCCCATACCTGAGGGTTTTTCTTATGCCACTCCCACCAAGCCTTCTTCCGTTCTTTCAACTCTTCTTGTAATTGTTTTACTAACATAGACATTACTGTTCCTCCTCTTCAACTAATATACCTATAAACTTAATAAACTTTTCAGCGTCAATAACCAACAAAGGTTTAGTCTTGTTTCTTTTGATTACGACTATAGGCTCATAGCCTTTGCAATTCTCCTCAGCTTGTTCGTAAGCTTTCCAAATGTTCAGAGCCTCTTGGTTTTTACACTCAATACTAAAGGGAAACTTCTCTCTTGATTGCTTACCCATTATCACATCTTCTCCTTGACTACCCATAGGTCTAGACTCTATATCCTCAGGGTCTAGTTTCAGTATCTCTACCAACTTATCCACAACCCACTTCTGTAGTTTCCTTCCTTTTGCTTTTGCAGATTGTGTTTTCATACCTTAAAACTTACCATCATTTTTTTCCATCTCATTTCGCTGCGAGAAAATATTTACTAGTAAAACCTTTTCTCATGGTAGTTCTCTTGGCTCTTTAAGTAAATTCTCTACCTGTTCGAGCAGTTCTTCTTCCGTGCCATAAGCCTCTTCAAATCTTTTCTTGTTGGGGTGTCTGCTTATTGGTCTTTTGTGACTGCCGTTTCTATGATGAATGTCACAGAGAGGTAATACTCTCATGTGATTTCTTTTTTCTTTTCCTACAATGTGGTGTATCTCTGCCGGAACATACGGATATCCATTGTTATAACAGACGATACACCCAATGCCACGGACTAAGTCCATGTGTTCTTGCTCTTCTTTTGTGGGGGGTTTTCCTTTCATCTAAGAAGGACTAGGTATGAAGATAGCAAAGTACCAATTAAGTCTATGCTCCATACCTAGCTTGTTCTCTTCTCTGAGAGACTTCTCTTGTTCGCCAAACCTCGTAGCCTATCTCTAAGCTTTTGAGTTTAACTCGTATTGCCTCAAGAGTTCCTTTCGCAACTCCTACTTTCAGCCTAGCTTTGTGTAAATCTTCTGAGGCTTCGGCATGAGTCTCTTGCCCTGAGTTCGTTTTGATACCCATATCAATAGCTTTGAGTTTCAAGGTTGCTTGTAGTTTCTTAACATCAGCCTCCTTCTCATGTACCTGATACATAGCTTGTTCAATTAACGGAGCAAGTTTTCTAATCTCGTGTTGCCAATTCTCAATTAGTTCTTCTGACATTAGCTATCTTCCTCCATTCTGATTTCTCTTTGTTCTGCAAAAGTTTTAATAATTTTGATAAGTACATCATCAAAATCATCTACATGGTATTTATCTAATATCTCTACTATTTCAGGCATTGTCCTCTTCCTCCTTCTTGTATGTATCAAAGACATTCAATACTTCTTTGGTTTTAGAAACTGAGAGTGCAGTTCTGTTTCCGTAGAGTTCATCAAACTTTGCCTCAGCTAAAGGTCGAGGGTCTATATTATCTTTCCAAGCATAACGCTCCCTACTCTGCATACGATACCAACGTTCAAAGTTCTCTTCGTATGTTTCATTATCAGACCAAACAAATTCTTCCATATCTATTTATCAGCCTCCTCTAACTCAAGAAAGTTAAATTCAGGGTTGACTCTACCCAAGCCTACGATACTGCCAAGATAGATAGACATAAGAATATCAGGGTCTAAAACTTCTACACCTTGAACATCTAACTCGCCTTCTTCTACTGCTTTTTTCATCAGTTCAATAATCCTACCAAACTCTCTGAGCAAAGCGTTTCTATGGTCTACCCAATTAACAAGGACATTGTTATCAATCTCCATGTCTACAAAATCTACTATTGAGTTCATCATTAGAAAGGTACCTCGATATCATCTTCTCCGTAAGGGTCAAAACTAGAGACAGATTTCTTTTCCGGTTGTGGCTCAGGTTTTGCCTCAGGCTTTGGTTGTGCTACGTCAACTCTTGCATACATATAAGGGTTGTCGTTCTTGCTTACTCTGTCCCACAAAGCTACTCTAAGGATAGGCTCTTTACCGGCTTTGATTTCCTCAACAAGTTCCTTCATCAAGTCTTTGTTAAGTTCTATCTTACCGGTGTGGTCAGGTTGGTTTTGTGCTTTCTTAAAGCTGTTAGGATAGATTGCTCCGTCCGATTGTGGTTTATTTTCATTTGCCATTTTTACCTCGCTATATTAGAAATGAATTACAATGAGGACAAACGTTATGCTCGTCCGTTAGTTCCGTCCAATCACTCCCTTCGTAAAAGAAAAGAATGTTGTCCTCTAGGTGTCCGTACCTTGAGGGATTAAGTTTTATCTCAGGAGATAGATTGTCATAGTATTGCCAACTGTCGTGTCCGTACTTGAGAATGGAGTAATTGCTAATGTGTTTCTTGAGAGTCAGCTTGTCTTGTATCTTGTCAAGCTTTTCTCTTTCGTTGTTAGTCAAAGTGTTCTTGTGATAGATAACTATCTTGACCATTTCCCACCTACAATCTGTATCGGTAGAGCCTACCGGTATGTCGACAACTCGACAAGCGATAGGCAAATCTTCCTTGATACAAGTCTGTATGTGAACAGCCTCATGTTCATCTAGCATAGACCAAAGTACCCAATTGGTATGACCCTCGCTCTTCATAACATATCTATCTATCGTAGCTTTCTTGATGTCGTCAATCATTGAGCGTTCCTCTCTTTCGAGTCAGCCGGTAAAGTCTCTGCATAGTCTACAAACATTTGGTCGAGTTCAGCTTTCTTATCCGGAAACTTCTCGCCTAAGATACCTATGTCTTTTCCATTAGCCTTGTAGTAGTTAGTCAACTGTTGCTTGGTCTGGCATAAAGGGGAGTGCATGAACGTATCAACTCCTTCAATAAAAACCTTCGCCCAATCTTCGTCATACTCAACTCCACTATCTTCGTCCGGTGCAGAAACTTCCTTACTAGGAATATTTTTCTCTTCTTCAACTACAGCCTCAGCCTCCTCAGGCTTCTTTGCTTTTACCGGATTTTTCTTGCGTGTTTTTTCGGACACCTTATCTTTGTCCTCGTCAGGTAAGTCGTCACTTAATCCCATGTAAAGACTTATGCCTAATCCAAACATAGCCATGTTCTTAACAAGACACCTCATTCTGTTATCAGATACTTGCCTAGAGTCAGGTGTAATTATCGGTTGATTTTTATAGTCCATGATTGGCAATGACATCATGCGAACACATTCGCCAATCCTAATTGAAGTACAAACTTCCATGGTGTTATCGTCCATTTTAATTGACGGCATGAATTCATACTCAGCCTCAGGATACTTCTCGCAAAGTAGAAACCATGCTCTACTCCAACTGAGGTAATCCAAGTTCATCTTAGTCTCTTTGAATTCAGACACATCAACTTTCGATAATGTGTCCCATATCTCACGAAACTTCTCTGCTTTAAGTTCTAATAGATTTTCCATATATTGCTCCATATTTAATTAAATCCAACATTTATATCCACTACACTTATCAGCTTGTATGCCGTGTGTAGTAGACAATTCTTTTATTTCTTGTTCGTCCACGTCAGGTAAGAAACCTCCACAGACATCACATAGTTTTTCCTCAGATACTTTCTCGTACTGAATATCAATCTTGTAATCTCTACTCATACTTAGATATCTCCGTTAAGGTTTTATCCCATATATAATCTATCTCGTTCCAAACATCACTTATTGCGTTAGCAGTTTCTTTATCGCAGTCGCCTATACAATCATCAAGTTTACTCATAGCTTCTCTTAAATCACGTACACCATGTCTTATATATTTTAGTTCCCTCATTGAATTACCCCCTTGTCATACAAAGCTTTACTTCCAAAGATTGCTCTTCTTGAATACACAACTTTGTGACCGGACTCTTCAAGTCTTGCAACTTCCTTATCCATGTCTGTATCAAATTGAATATCGCCTTCGACAATCTTCGACCATACAAATTGTTTAGAGCCGTCAGGCAATTCAATCTGTATCTTAAACATACTATAGTCTTTCATTGGCTACCTCCTTTTGGTATTGTTCGCAAAATTCTGCCACGTCACAATAGTCTTTACACTTGATTGACTCTCCCTTTGCAAACTCTATAGTTAAATTATTATCACTACTCTTAGCAATGTAATCATCAGCCTTTGACTGAGTATCCAAAACTCTAAGTGCAGTCTTTCTACCCTTCTTCATCACTCGGAAAGAGTCCGGTCTTTTCCAACGTTCCTCCTCTGAGCATAAAGGTAGTTCCCTATTTATTAGAAAGTCAGCCTCAGCTTCTTGATGTAGCTTGACTCTTTCTTCTATAAATTCTTTTTGTGTCTCGGTATCCCATACCGGTATATCTATAACTGAGATAGGAGAGTCCGGATAATCATTACCCATTCTCTTTTTCTGACTCTTATTCCAATCTCTATTTACTGTAATAATCTGTAGCTTATCTATGGTCTTGCCTATGTTGTGTTGATACAGCCAAGCATAGCAGTTTAATTGTGCCTCCCACGAGTCGTCTCCTTCCTTCTGAGCCTTCATAACTTTGTAGACGGACGTGACCTTATAATCTTTTAAAGTGTTCTCCTCAAGGCTAATAGAGTCCGTCTGACCGGATATAGTCCACCCCAATACAGAGGCATACATTCTTTCCTCAATCATAGTATCTTCGTACCCTTCATTTGCCCTCTCTAAGATAGTGTGAGTAGCCGTGCCTAATATCTTCCACACTTGGTCTACTGCGTCCACAACTATACTGTCTTGATGTTCAATGCCAAGTATCCTTGGACGAGGAGCAGACAATAACCCTGACACAGAAATAGTAGACTCTCCCTTTGAATAAGTATCGTTGCTTATAGCACGAAGTATTTCTTTTGGCAGTTTAAATTTGTTAGTTAGTTTCATCTTGTTGCAGAAATGATAATGACTATAACGACAATGAGAGTCGCTCCCAATGTAGTGAAGTAATAATCTAGAAGTCCCAAAGTTTTCTCTCCTCCTCGTTGCCACAATGATATATGGCTCTACCCAATCTGCAAAGTAGTCCTTGTGATGATAGTACAGTATGAGTATACATATTGTAAGACTCCTTCCTAAGTTCGTAGAAACTTATGTTGTTATCTCTGTATCTATCTAGACATTGTTGAGCAACTAACTCAGCCTTAGCGTTCATAGGTCGCCTTGTGACTGTTTCTAAAAACCAATCAGCTTCTTTGTAGATAGAGGCTATGATATCTAGTTCTGAGTATTTGCAATGACCTATCTTCTTGAGAATTTCTTTTGGGTTGTGAGGTATGACTACTACCTCTTCTTCCTTTACCTCTTGTACTTTTTCTTCTACAACAATCGGTTTAGTATTTTGGATTACGGCAAATCTTTTTTGTGTAGTCTGTTGTACTGCCTTGACATCTGTCGCCTTTTCTTTCAACTCACTTTTTAAGTCGTCTATCTCTAGCTTGAGAGATATAACGTAGCTTTGTAGTGCCTCTATTAATATCTTGTCTTTCATTTAGTCCTCCATATTCCTACCCCTGAGTTATCTGAAAGTTTCATAACACTAAAATTAGTATCAAGTCTTTTAGCTTTGTATCTATCAACTGCGTTTCGCAAGATTTTTATTTCAACTGCTATGTCTTTCTTTGATACCGGTATCTCAATGCTGTCTCCAACTTTCATATCTTCGAGAGGGAGGTTGTATTTAGAGGGTCTACCTTTGTTGCGTGGCAAGGGTATCCCCTTTTTGATTTCAAATTCCATATAACACCTCGTGGTTTAACTGTATATGATGTCATTATGAGGCATACAAAAAGTTTTTACAAGTGTAAATGAGGTATTGAATTGTGTTTTTTGTTCGGCTACAATCGAGCCATGGATTTTTCGAGGGAGTTAGACAAGAAAGTTTTACAACAAGCAGTCAGAGATATCGCAAGTAAAAATCCAAGAACATCTACCGAGGCAAAAGCCTACTTTCTTTCTCAAGATTTTGAGAAACTTTGCACAAGAAATTCTATAGACTCAGACACAGTCAAATTGGCAGTCATAGAATTGAACGATTACCCAATAGTTTCAAAGAAAAAGTTAGCTAATAAAATTAGTAAGCTTATTGAGGGACAGTAGTAGATACTAGGTAGTATGTACTAAGTAGTTTATTTAGGAAGTATATACTGTAGTAAGTATATACTAAGTATATAGGAGGAAAAATGATTAGCCAAGAATTAAATGAAAAGTTAGACCGGCATACGTCAGGTCTGAGTCACGGACAAAGAAAAATATCATGTCCAAATTGCCAAGACACAAGAACAAAAAACAAACACGACACACCATTGAGCGTAAAGATTGACGAATACAAAGTCATTTACCATTGTCATCATTGCAACATCAAGGGAGTTATAAACAGATACCAAAGTGCTATCAAAAAGGGAGGAGTTATGAAAGTAGTTAAGGCAGAAAAGCCACAAAAGAAAATAGTTTTAGCAGATAAGCAAGAAGAGAAAGCAAACAAGTGGTTGCTTGATAGGAAGATTAGTTTAGAAACAGCAGATAAATTTAGTGTAGCACGGGAAAAGAGAAAATATTTACCGGTAATAGGTTTCTCTTTCTACAATCCTGACGGAGAAGTTGAAGCTGTGAAGTTCAGGAAAGCCAATGGCGACAAGGATTTTTGGTGGGAGAACAATGCAAAAAGGTTTTGGGGAGAGCATGAATTCGATAGCAACAAAGAAACAATAGAGGATACAGTTGTTATTACCGAAGGGGAAATGGACGTACTAGCTATAGCAGAAGCTTTCAAAGACTACAACATAGCTGTTTATTCTGTGCCAAATGGGAGTCCAAACAAGATTACTGAGGGCAAGGTAGACCCAAGTGAGGACGGAAGATTTGCTTATGTGTGGGAGGATAGAGATAAGTTCCTTGATGTAAAGAAAGTTATCTTAGCTACTGACCAAGACTCAGCCGGAGACGTATTGACCCATGAGTTAAGCCGTAGGATAGGGAAAGCAAAGTGCTATCGCATGGATTACAAAGGGTACAAAGACGCAAACGAATTGCTTATTGAGACAGACGAGGAGACAGTTCGTAAGCAAGTGATAAATGCAGAGCCAATACCTTTGCATGGTCTAAATGATATTACCTTTTACACAGATGAATTCCAAAGCTTATATGACGAGGGCAAACCTCAGGGCATAAACACCGGATATGAGTCTGTTGATAAGGTATTTAATCTACAAACCGGATTGCTTTATGTAGTGACCGGCTATGCCGGAGAAGGTAAGAGTGCTTTCATAGACCAATTAGTAGTCAATGCCGGTAAGAATTACAATTGGAAAACTTGTTATGCTAGTTTTGAAAAAAATCCAAGCTATCATTCGGTACAGTTAGCACAAATAATAACCGGCAAACCTTTCTTCAAAACCAATGGGCATGAGCGTATGAGCCAAGAAGAGAAGGACGAAGCAGAGGCATGGATAGGAGAACACGTACTGTTCCAAGACTATTTAGACGGAGGGTTGCCAACGATTGAGAACGTGCTTGAGAAGTTTCATCATTCCATAATGAGAAACTCAGTAAAGATTTGTGTGATTGACCCCTTTAATTTTATCCATACTGATAGGACTAGTGGTCTAGAAACCCACATGATTTCAGATATGTTAAGCAAAGTGCAATTGTTTTGTAAGCAACATGACGTGTTGTGTATCTTCATAGCACACCCACAGAAACCACAAGACAGAAGTAAAAAGAATGTCTGTAATCTCATGGATATATCAGGCAGTATTTCGTGGAGTACAAAGGCAGATGTAGGCTTGACAGTATACAGAGGGTCGGATAATGTAGAAGTCCATTGTACCAAGGCGAGGTGGAATTGGAACGCACAGTTAGGCAAGGCAGACTTATCATTCAATCCTATTAATGGAAGATACTCTGAAACTCAAGAAGAAACTGACGACTACGATTGGGATTTCTAGAGAGGAAGTCTACGTTAATGATGTAGGTAATCCTTACTTACATAAGAGACATAAAGTCCAAGTCCAAAAGATAGACAACTCTCGTATAGGTCAGGCAATTGTCTTTGACCAACATATAATAGACAAGCTTTATATCCAAGATTATCTGAACGAAAGACAACACATGGTATGTGATAAATACTATATCTTGTTATCTAAATCAGGTTGTTTCGCTTCAGCTCCTAGCTCCATGGAGAAAATATTTACTAGTAATTACTTTCTGCAAAGGGCAATGCCACGCTCAATTGTACTTTCTCCCCCTGTGAAACAACTTCAGGAGCTATGTGGAAACGAAAAAGAGAAAGTGTTTTATAGAATAATGACCGGTAATCCTAAAAGAATTACCGAGTCAGAATATAATGTGATTGTTGATTGTGCCGAGGCTTTACTTCAACTGTGGTATGTAAACGAGACTAGTCCGGTTTCGTTATTTCAGAGAGCCTTTCTAAAGGAGACTTCGTAGAGTCAGTCATAGGTTGTACAACTGTGTCAGGGTTGTACTCTTCTATTCCAAATTCTTCTTGCACTTCCTCAGGTTGGTTGTCAGCCTCAGTCAATTCAATGCCTCGCCTCTCAGCCTCTTGATGAATTAGATGTATGACTTGCTTGTTCAAAGAACGAGAGTCCTTCTCTGCTATTTTGTTCGCAAGTTTCCAAGTGTCCTCACTACATCTTATAAAAATACTATTAGCCATTAGGTATCCTCACTTGTAATTTTATCTTCTACTTCTGCTATCGCTATGCTTTCTTTACCCAAGGTATAGTATCCATTCTCGGCAAGAGAATTCATTGCGTTGTGATACGATTGCTCGTCATACCTAAGCAAAGGCTCTACCAATAAAAGTTTAAATGCAAACTTACTCGCCTCCTCATAGGTATCAAACGTCCACACTTTATATTTCCAATCCCCAAAACTTTTCTGAGAAGATTTAACAAAAGGCTCAGGGATAGTTAACTCGAAGGTGTGTCTGACAACTGCATACATCAGATGATTATATCATATAGATAGCAAGGAACTAGCATAAAAAAAAGGAGACAAACTTGATAGAAGAACTTTGGAGAATTATCTATGTTCAAGTCTGCCTCCAATCTTTTAACTTCAAAGACTCTGCCTCAAGTCTTTGTTTTCTTAGGAGGTTGTTCATGCAAAGAACATGAACACTTATCCACATTATATAGCATTATGATATGACCTGACAAGCATAGGTCAGCCACTTATATACAAGACCGGTATACGTCAGCCACTTAATAATCATACGGAATAATACGATTAGTTTTTATAGCGTAAAAATAACTATCTGCTGTTGATTTTTTTCACAAACTTTGTTGTATTCCACAGCCAGATTTATCCTGTTTGAAAAAATATTTACTAGTAAATACTTTCTCAACAAGGGATTGTCATAAGAAAATGTAAAGTCGCAGGATTTCAAACCTGAAAAATGTCATCATCTCTAGAAATTTTGAGCCAAAAAAAAACCGAGACTATGCAGTAAATAAATACCACATAGCCTCGGCTAATTTTAAGCAGACTGTTTTATATTTTTTAATCTATATCTAATACCTTTCTCAAACTGTTCAGTCGGAGTATACATATTGCTATGATGTAAAAAATTATCTAGAACTTTCAAATCTTCTTCCGTTCCAAACTTATCAATCCACTTTAAGAACAACTCACAAATAGGAAAGTGAGTCATTGTGAAGTGAGTATTCTCATAGCGAAACAACTCAATATCTTTTTTGTTCTTTTTGTTATTCAAGAACTTGTGATACTTCTCGTCTATCTCTGCAATAGAAAGGTCAGGGTCATAACAACCGGCTTGTCTCAACATTGCGTAGTGACGAAAGACCATACTGAAAGCCATAGGTCTGCCGGAGCGAGACCTAAACTTTGAAACCTCACTAGCGATTTCAAACTGCCCACTTCTGTAGTCGTCCTTGAACACAAAGTATTTTCCATAAGGCATTGACTCTGAGAACATAATCTCTTCCACTTGAGGAACTAACTCAGCAAAGCTTTCGCCATGGATAAGACCGGCTCTGACATTCAATCCACCACGAGGGTAGAACTTAAACCTAAGTAGTCTTTTCATGTTCCACCTCCGTTAATTTTTTACACCAAAGGTCGAACACATACCATGCCTCTTTCCTTGACAGTCCATAATCGTCTCTGAGAAAAGTAATACCATGAAGCATATTCACAGTATTACTTTCTCTCAAAAGGTCTAACTCCTCAAACATCAAAGACATATCGTCCTCTAAGTGTTTCATTTCTGTATCACTCATGGTCAACCTCCGGACGTTCTGTTTTTGACTTCATCAACCAAGTTAGACACAAGATTTATACACTTTTGAAAGTCGTCAAGGCTCTCCTTGGTCAAGTTATGAACTGATTTCAGATAGTCTTGAAGAGACTCAACCTCAATTAGACTTAACTTGTCTACTGCGATACCTGACTTAACTCTCTCGTCTAGTCTGACGACATTATGTACTCGATAAGAAAATCCATTGCTTACCCTCTTGAGAAAATCAACTGTCACTTGCATATCATTGATTATATTGTTCAAAGCTACACGCTCTTCTATATATAACATTTCTTCTTTAACTTTTGTCATGCTACACCTCCTTGCATTTCAAATTGTTTTTTAGTCGGATACGTTAACTGATACTTCTTAGCACAATGCTTTCCGTATCCGTACGCTTTTGAGATATCGTCAGACAATCTCCTCTTGCAAAAAGAACATTGACCGGTCAACTGTCCAAACTCTCGGACAACTTTCTCAGGGTCAAGGGCAATTGCATTTAGAGTCTTGACTGCCTCGTCTTTGATTGCTTGTTTCTCGAAGTCCAACTGAACATTGGAGTATCTAAAGTGAGGAAAGAACAATCCGTTCAAGTCCACTCTACCAAGATACTCTTTGCCATATTGAAAGTCAGGGTCACAACTGACGAGCAACTGCAACTGACCTTTGTACTTTGACTTCTCAGTCGCAACGTACATCTTCAAAAACCAATCAGCATTTCCGGAACTGCCTCCGGCAATCGGAACAGACATAGCAACTCTGATAGATGAAAAGTTAGGAACTCTGTTTAAGAACTCCAACACTTCGCTTATCTCGTTGACTTGAATAGTCTCTTTAGGTTTCGGAGGAGCAAGAACTTTGTCTTGTATCTTCTTGACCATTGCCCATTGTTTCTCGGACAAGCTACCCTTCATGTCTAATTGATGTCTCACACTTCTTAAAAAAGAAATGTCCCATTTGGTGTGGTCGTCATGCTTACAGACCTCTGTAAACATTCCTTCTTTGGCTAACCACAACTGTAGTTTTAAATCTTCCATAGTACCTCCTATAAAGATTAAGTTAATAAAACTGATTTCATACTTTTGTAATCATTCAGACCAAGCACACACTTGATTATCAGTTTTTCAGAGGTGAAAATCTGCGTCCCGAAACGTCCCTGAGAGAAAATATTTACTAGTAAATACTTTCTCAAGAGACCTTCCGAAACACAAATTGTCAAACATGGTGTAGAACTTTCGGGGAAAAGGTGTTCACTTGATGAACACCCTCTCGCCAAAAGGCATATCCCTATCCGGATTAGAGAAGCCGTAGCTACCTTCAACAGTAAAGACGTGAATGACCGGAAGATTGTCCGGCATAGGCTCGTCCAACTCTTCCATTTCAAAGTCGTCCTCTCCGTCCGAGAAGTGAATGAGCAAGTCAACCTCGTCTCTCTCTTCAAGCTTAGAAAGGAAAGCATTGAAACCGGCAACACCATAAGTACCACCGGAGCCATGACATGGGAACGTATCCTTGTCCGGCATACAGTCTCCTTGAGTCGTGTCGAACAAGTCGAAGTATTCTCCTTGCTCATTTCTAAAAGCGTTAGAGGCATACCTTCCGACCCACAGTTTCTCAACTGCAAACTCCTCAAGCAACGTCATGGTCTCTGTAATGAATTCATCACGACACCATTCGGTACTGCCTGATACGTCATTCAAAATGACAACGTTTTTGATTTCGTTCTCACGTTTCTTTGACGGCAAGATTAGTCCGGAGTGTTGGTACTTCTTATTGAGTCGAGCGTAAGACCTCTTGTTAGATTTACGAGAGGTCAGTATCTCTCTCAAGTAATCATTCCAAGCAACTTGAGGTTTCTTGATTTCTCCGGCTCTGCCTCCTAGGTAGTCAACGTTGCCTGAGTCTCCTTTCATTCCTTCAAGTTTCTCTGCCATAAGAACTTGTTGGTCAAGTCTCGTCTGCTCCTCTCTAACTTCTTGAGGAGTGAGGTCTTGTCCTTCTTCGCCCTTCATGTCAATGACACCACCAACCGGCTGAGGTAAGTCGTCAAGATTGACTCCACCTTGTCCGGACATTTGACCTTCGCCTTCGTCCTCGTCCTGACTCTCGTCCTGACCCTGACCCTGACCCTGACCTTCGTCTTGACCTTCGTCCTCGCCTGACTCAGACTCGCCTTGCTCTGACTCGCCTTGCTCGTCTGACTCTTGACCTAGTCCTTGCTCAACCTGAGACTTTGCTTTCTCCAACTCCTCGTCATTCGCATACAAGAAATCATAAATAGCATTAGCCGACCATGATTGATACTTCCTATCAAGTAGACCACCTTCCGGTAAATCTAAATGCAAGTCATAAACAATATATGAATTGATTGCATAGTCAGTAGCAATGTTCCAAAGCTTAGGGTGTCTCTCAAGACCACCTTCACACCTTCGTATATGGTGTCCCCAAACAACGTGAAGAGCCTCGTGAATTAAGACTCCTTTTATTTGGTCGAACTTCATAGACAAAGTGAAATCCGGAGAGTAAATAATACTCTTGCCGTCCGTAGCCATTGTCCCAATGGACTCGTCCTCAATGAGGTCAAGTCCTAAGAGAATAGAAGTCATGCCGGTAGCTGAGTCCATTAGCTGAGACTTAGCTTTTGTTATGACTTGCTCTGCCGTCTGACCCATATACTCCGGTCGTCTTTGTGCAACGTTGTAATCACTCATTGTCGCCTCCCATTAGTCCACCGAAGATTGAGTCGTTAAGACTTTTCTTGGCAGAGGTTATCTCTTCTTTCATAGACTCTCGGTTTTCAACTGCAAGGTCGTCCTTGCCTTTGAGAGACTCTATGCCGTTCGAGACCTTGGTCAAGGTCGCAGTCACTTGAGATATCACACCGGACAATTTCTTACTGTTAAGAAGCTTGTCGTTGATACTCTGAGCGTCCTCAACTTTAGACTTGAGGTTATCAAAGACTGCACGTTTAAAGAACGACCCTTTGTTGCCTTCCTTTTCCATTGCAACTAAGACATTGTCTAGAGCCTCAGTCAGTCTGTCCATTTGCTCTTTGGCAATCATGTTGTGAGTCTCTTTGAAATTACTCGCAACTTGACTCTCAATCATTGAACGTTGCTCAGCAGACAATTGAACTCTAGCGTCATTAGAAAATGTCACAGACTCAAAGGCTCCAAACTGTATTTCAAATTTGCACTTCGCTCTGAAAGTTTCTACATCATCATAGTTATTGATGTTGAAAGCTTCTCCCAATTTCTTCTTGGCATTTTCAATATGCCAATCGTAATTGGAACAAAACGAGTCAACTGCTTTTTCAAACATTGCCTTGTGTTGCTTGTAGAGTTTCTCTAACTGAGTCACTTTGTCGTTAGGGATAATCCTCCATTGGGAAGAGTTAGTATCTCCGTCCGACCAAGGATACGACAACGGCTTGAACACAGTCGTCTCAAACGCTACGAAGTATTTCCTAAAATAGGAATTGATTTTCTCCGGAAACAAATAGTCCGAAGCCGTGTGCATTGAGGGGTCAGACTTGAACATCTTTGCTAACTCCTTCTTGCTCTTAGGATTGACCTTTTGGTCAGAGGGTAAACCTCTGCGAAAGACCACCTTAACAAACGAGTCTGAAAAAACAGACTCTAAAGTTTTATCTTTTTTCATAATACCTCCATGAAAAAAAAGTTAATAAACTGATTTCATACTTTCGTAATCGTCAGACCGAGTCACACTCGATTATCAGTTTATGGGAGCGAGAGAAAATATCTTACTAGTAAAATATTTCTCTCACTTCCAAAAAAACCAAGACCTACAGAATTAGGTTTTGGTTATCAACACGGAATTGACCGAACGCCTTGCTCTTCTCCAACTCCGGTCTTGCTCCAACACAAGAACGTACGAAGTAGATACCAAACTCAGCCGTTGGGAATTTCTCAACATACTTGAGAGCGTTTTCCCAATAGGAGACCAAGTCCTTATCCTTGCACTCAGACAAGACCTTGACGAGTCCACAACACGTTGCGTATTGCAAACCAACTCCTTCCGGAATGTCCACGTCCTCGCCACTCACAATGTCGTCAAGAGACGGAACGTTTTGCATGAGGTTAACGAACGTTAAGAACTCAGCCGTACTCTCAGAGCCGATACAACCACTCATGAGCCTACCGAACATTGAGTTAGTCAAATCGTTCTCAAATCTTTGAACAATCGGACTAGCCATTGACCAAGTCCTTGAGGAACTCTGACTCTCTTTCAACTTAGGGTCAAAGTGATTTAAGAACTGAGGCTGATAGTTTATGAACGAAGTTATCAGAGGGTGTACATCATTCTTCGTTGCCCAAGCCAACCAAGAATTAGTGTCGCCTTCCACGTGCATTTCTATCACTCTGTCTAACAAGTGAGAGAGGATAGAATTTGCTCCGGCTCTATCGGTCTGTCTATTACCGGCTAAAACAATTTTAAATCCGTCAGAGATTTTTGTTTCGCCAATAATCCTTTCACGCACACCTCGTCCGGCAATCTTTTGCATTTCCGGAGTAGCTTGTGCGAACTCGTCAAGAAACAAAACTCCACTTCCTGAGATAGGCAAGTTTTGTAATTGAGCGAGTCTCTGTATAGGAGACCCTTCGACCATGTCGACCACCGGAACACCTCTCGTGTCCTCCGGCTCCAAGTCTGCAATCCTCAAGTCAATGAGAGAGAACTCGTCCTCACTCGGATTTATTTTTCCGTAGACAAGCTTTCGACCATTAGCGAGAGTCTTTGCATATTGTTCGACAAGAGAGGACTTACCGATACCTACTCCACCGAGTAAGCAAGGAACTAAGTCCGTTCCGTCTGCACTTTTCATGTCGGATATTTCCAACATACCTTCAAGGACTTCCGAGGGAGTCCACGTTTTATCTTTGGCACTCATTAGTACACCTCCTTAGATACGAGAATTTCATTATCGAATTTCTCAAGTTTAAATTTCGCAATAGGTTTTTTTCTACTACGTCTATTCAGTTTAGAGACTTGAACGTCTGTCATTTGTATTTGCATATTTCCTCCTAAGAAATATATTTAGTTAACTGTTTCTGCTTTCGCTTCCTCAGACTAGGCACACACCTAGTGACAGTTAGAAATTTGAAAGGGATAACAAAACGCTATCCCTCTCAAATAATTTGGTTAGGAAATTCTGTCGCAAAGAAAATTATTTAGGGTCTGTTTATTTAACATCAAGACTCGGTCTCGTTGGAGCAATTGCTGTCACTTTGCTTTCGAGACCTACTGCTTTCACATCTGTTTCAATATTCCATATAGCAGTTAGGTAAGGGTGTTTAAGGTACGGCTAAGAATGTTCCAACAATCTATCATCACGACCTGACCAAGTTTTGAGATATAAAGAATACTTGGACGACCTTCACGGAGTCTGTACGAATAGACTACCGATAAAAATTAAAACTACTTTTCTATAGACACCTCCTCAAAAATTATGACGTGTTCGAGCCTCAAGTCCTTGCTTGATTTTTGGGTACTGAAAAACGTCATGTCCATGAAATAATTATACTAAATTCCACCCTCATAAACACCTTTTATTCGCTATCACTATGAGGGCATTACTTGGGAAAAGGTTTACCGGTAAAATATTTCTAATGACTGATGATAAAAAACCAGACCTTAAAATAGTCGGCACGAAACCGAAACCGGAAACAGAACTTACTCCGAAACAAAGAGCCTTTATTGAAGAGATAGTAAAAGGTAAAACAACTTACAAAGAAGCATACGCAAAAGTCTATGACGTGAAGTTAAACAAGAACGGCTCCATTCCTAAATGGGTAAATGTAGAAGCTTCCAAGATGTTAGCTAACCCTAAGATTTCCCTAAGCATACAACGTGCTATCAGTAAGCGAGAGGAGGGTGTAGTAGCTTCCTCTATCCGTACGAGGAGTTATGTTTTAGAACGGCTCCTTGCAGAGAGTCGAGGAGACAATGAGGACTCTACTCCGGCTAGTAGGGTTAGGTCTTTGGAACTGCTAGGTAAAACCTCCGGTATGTTCACAGATACAGTCGAGGTAAAAGAACAGAGAGACTCCTCAACAATCGAGGCAGAGATACTCAGACTGTTAGAGAACGAAGCAGTAGACGACCACCACTAATAAGAGATTTCATTTCGCTATCATCATCTGAAATCTCAGATCATCTGGAATTATGCTTTGCCCAGTAATTGGGAAAGATAGGTACCACTTGAGCAAAATCAAAGTGAAAAATCTAGACGTACCCCACCCCCATTGAGTAATTGGCAACTTGCTTATCACTCTATACATAGTGATTTACTCATTCGATACCCAACTTTGGTATACCCCCCCCTATTATATAGCAAAGTGATAGCTCTTTTTGTTTGATATATATAATCGAATGTGGATTAAGGGTAGGAGTCCCATACCCCCCATAGTATATTTTTTTTAAATAAGTTATTGCGTTGAATGTGAAGAGGGTATATTATGTTAAAGTCTAGCAGTAGATATACCTCCTATATAGTATATACCAAGTGGTATATATACCCATTAAGTTTTTTTAATAAGTAGATACTTACTTAGTAGATACTATGGATTGTTTATGAATATATTAAATCAAGTAAAGAATTTAGACTCTGATAGTAAGTTAGAGCTTCTTGATTTGCTTGAGGAGTTAGAGTCTGCGAAGAAACGTGAGCAGTCGCAGCAGAATTTTTTAAGTTTCGTGGGCGAGATGTGGTCAGCCTTTATTCATGGTAAACATCACGAGATAATGGCTGAAGCGTTCGAGAAGGTCGCTAGAGGCGATTTAAAGCGTTTAATTATTAATATGCCTCCTAGACACACCAAAAGTGAATTCGCCTCTTATTTGCTCCCTGCGTGGTTTCTAGGGCAATATCCTGATAAGAAGATAATTCAGACTGCCCATACTGCAGAGTTAGCTGTGGGTTTTGGTAGGAAGGTAAGAAACCTAGTTAACAGTAAGGACTATAAAGCTATCTACCCTGATATCAGTTTGCAATCAGATAGTAAGGCTGCCGGACGTTGGAATACCAATAAGGGTGGCGAATACTTTGCGATAGGTGTTGGTGGTGCCGTGACCGGTAAAGGTGCAGACCTATTGATTATTGATGACCCACACTCTGAACAAGAAGGTGCAAGTGGAGATGTTAATGTTTTCAATCGTACCTATGAGTGGTATACCTCAGGACCGAGACAACGTTTACAACCGAATGGCTCTATCATTGTGGTAATGACAAGGTGGCACCAAAGGGATTTGACCGGTCAAGTTGTTGATGCGAGTATCAAACGTGGTGGTGCAGACCAATGGGAAGTTATAGAACTCCCTGCTATCTTGCCCTCAGGTAATCCTTTATGGGAAGAGTTTTGGTCGCTCGATGAATTATCTGCTTTGAAAGCAGAGCTACCTAATAGCAAATGGCAATCACAATACCAACAAGACCCTACCTCCGAGGAAGGAGCTTTGATAAAAAGGGAATGGTGGAAAGTATGGGAAGGTAGAAACCCACCAGATTGTGAGTTTATTATTCAGTCTTGGGATACAGCCTTTATGAAAAATCAAAGAGCTGACTTCTCTGCTTGTACTACTTGGGGTGTTTTTTACAAAGAAGATGATGAAGGTAAGTTCGTACCTAATCTTATTTTGTTAGACGCTTACCAAGAAAGACTAGAGTTTCCTGAGTTAAAACGAAAAGCTCAGGATAAATACAACGAATACAAACCTGATGCTTTCATAGTTGAGGCTAAGGCTGCAGGTATGCCTCTGATATTTGAGCTACGTGCCATAGGTATTCCGGTACAGGAATACACACCTAGCAGAGGTAATGATAAGATTTCAAGAGTAAATGCAGTTTCAGATTTATTTAGTTCTGGTGTAGTATGGTGTCCAGAAACAAGGTGGGGAGAAGAAGTGATAGAACAATTCGCAGGGTTTCCTAATATGGAACATGACGATTTAGTTGATAGCAGTACACAAGCATTACTAAGATTTAGACAAGGTGGGTTTATTCCTTTAGAGAGTGACGAGGAAGATGAGCCTTTAGAACATAATAAAGTCGCAGACTATTACTGAGGTACTAAGTGGCAATAGAAAGAAATACTCCGGCTACCCCTATTGAGGGTACGGACGAACTTCCAGAACAGGAAGAGTTATCAATCTCCATAGATAATCCTGACTCCGTGGCAATAGCTACGGAGGACGGAGGAATGATTATTGATTTCGACCCTGAGTCTGAAAATGTAATTCAATCTGGTTTCAATGCAAACCTTGCAGACTTGATGTCAGAAGATGACTTGAATGTCTTGGGTGGTGATTTGATTTCCCAATATCAAGCAGACAAAGACTCACGTTCTGAATGGGAAGAGACCTATGTAAAAGGCTTAGACCAATTAGGTTTGAAGATTGAAGAAAGGACTACACCTTGGGCAGGAGCCTGTGGAGTATTTCACCCTATGCTTAGTGAAGCAGTAATTAGGTTTCAATCTCAATCTATTGCCGAAATGTTTCCGGCACAAGGACCTGTAAGAACAAAGATTGTTGGAAAGATAACAGAAGATAAAACCAAACAAGCAGGTCGAGTACAAGATTATCTAAACTTCTTGTTGACATATCAGATGTCAGAATACAGGACAGAAACGGAAAAGATGTTGTTCTCCTTGCCACTTGCCGGCTCTGCATTTAGAAAGGTTTATTACGACCCAAACTTAGAAAGACCTGCTTCTTTATTTGTTCCGGCAGAAGATGTTGTAGTTAATTATGGAGCAAGTGATTTAGAAACTTGTCAACGTGCAACTCATGTAATGCACAAGTCTACGAATGAAATAAGAAAGAGTCAGGTAGCAGGATTTTATCGTGACATAGATATACCTGAGCCGTCTGATAATCAATCCGATATACGCAAGAAGTATGACGAGATGACAGGCGAGAGCAATACTTATAACTTTGATGATAGGCATACTCTTTTAGAAATGCAGGTAGACCTTGATTTAAAAGGGTTTGAGGACATGGCTAATGGCGAGATGACCGGAATAGCTTTGCCTTACGTTGTCACTATAGATTATCCAAGTGGAACAATACTTAGTATCAGGAGAAACTATTACGAGAATGACCCTAAGAAATTAAGACGTATGCACTTCGTACACTACCAATACTTGCCGGGTCTAGGGTTTTATGGCTTTGGTTTGATACACATGGTTGGTGGTTTAGCTAAGTCAGCAACTTCAATACTAAGACAATTAGTTGATGCCGGTACTTTATCTAACTTGCCGGGTGGTTTGAAAGCTAGAGGCTTAAGAGTTAAAGGAGATGATACTCCTATCATGCCCGGAGAGTTTAGAGATGTTGATGTCCCCGGTGGTGCTATCAGGGATAATATTACTTTCTTACCATACAAAGAGCCTTCTCAAACGCTATATCAATTACTACAGAATATAGTTGAGGAAGGTAGAAGGTTTGCAAGTATGAATGATATGAAAGTATCTGACATGAATAACCAAGCTCCGGTTGGAACTACTTTAGCTTTGTTAGAAAGAAACATGAAAGTTATGTCAGCAGTACAAGCAAGACTTCATGCTTCTATGAGAAAAGAATTTGAAATTTTAGTTGGCATTGTAAAAGACTTTACTGAGCCTTCTTACCCATATGAGATGGACGAAGAAGAGTTTATAAAGGTAGAGGACTTTGATGAAAGAGTAGATGTACTACCGGTCTCTGACCCTAATGCTTCAACGATGGCACAAAGAATTATGCAGTATCAAGCTGCAATGCAGTTAGCTACTACAGCTCCACAGATTTATAATATGCCTGAGCTACACAGACAAATGCTCGAAACACTAGGCATAAGAAACGTAGAAGATATCATACCTGATACAGATGATATTAAACCTGTAGACCCTGTGACTGCAGTACAGAATTTAATTAATGGTCAGCCGGTTAGAGCATTTCCGTTTCAAGACCATGACGCTCATATTGAAACTATTGTTGCAGCTCAACAAAATCCTGAGGTTGCTGCAAGTATTGAGCAAAGTCCTAATGCACAAAGCATTGTGGCTAATGCCTCAGCATATGTTAATCAGCATTTAACTATGAAGTTTAGAAAACAAGTAGAAAGAGAAATGGGTATTGAGCTACCACCAGAGGGTCAGCCTATTCCACCAGATGTTGAGAAGCGTATATCTGAGTTAGTAGCTGAAGCTGCACAAAGAGTTGCTATAACTTCACAAGCTAAAGAGCAACAAGAAAGAATTGCACAACAACAGCAAGACCCATTACTGCAAATGAAAGATAGAGAGATTGCAATTAAAGAAGCTGATGTGCAAAGAAAGATTGCAGAGAGTTCTGCAAGGCTACAACTTGATGCAGAAAAAGCAATGAACAGAGATGAAATTGAAAGAGAAAGAATTCAATCTCAAGAACAAATAGCCGGAGCTAAAATAGGACAGCAAGTTGCTAGTGATTTGCTAGATGTTGAAGAAAGCAGAAAGGCAGAGGCAAGAGAAGATTTCCAAAAAGGTATTGACATGGCTAGAGAAATAGTCGAAGATGTCAATAAGAATGAGTAATGATGTCAAAGAGCAATCACTTTCACAGTTTTTAAAGAGAAGGCTAAATGATATCATTAGAGAGCATGAACAACATATAGCAACAGGCAATCTAAAAGATTACCCTGACTATAAAAGATTATGTGGAATTATCGAGGGATTATCCCTTGCAGAGCGTGAAATGTCGGATTGGAAGAAAAGACATGAAGAGCGTGAATAGGTACTCGACTCCTAAAGTCGTGCAAATATATGAGTGAAGTAAAACTAGAAAATATCCCAGACCCAGAGAGTGTAAAAGCTCCACCCGTAAATGAAGATGTTAAGACACAGCTACCTGACCCCAAAGGTTGGAAGATATTAGTAGCTATGCCACAAGCAGATGAAAAGACGGAGGGTGGTATTATCAAAGCCTCACAAACAATCAAAGACGAAGAAGTATCTAATATATGTGGATATGTCTTAAAGATTGGACCTGAAGCTTATAAAGATAAACAAAGATTTCCTTCAGGACCTTGGTGTCAAAAAGGAGATTGGGTAATCTTTAGAGCCTACTCAGGTACTCGTATGGTCATGTATGGACAAGAGTTTCGTTTAATTAATGACGATACTGTGGAAGCAGTCGTTGATGACCCAACAGGAGTAGTAAGAGCATGAGTAATACTGAAATCATAAATGAAGAGCCGATTATAGATAGTCAGCCTACCACGTCTGAAGAAGAAAAATTCTTTGGCAAAACAATGGAAGTTGATAATACAGTTCCAGAAGATTTATCTGTTGAGATTATAGATGATGTTCCTGCAGAAGATAGACGACCTCCACGAGATGAAAGCGTTGAAGAAGTAGAAGTTGATGATGACACACTAGATGCTGAGATAACCGATTACTCTAAAAGAGCCGGTGACAGAATTAATAAATTAAAATACGACTACCATGAGGAGCGTAGAGCTAAAGAACAGGCTGCTAGAGAGTCTCAAGAAGCTATACAAAGATTGTCGTCTCTTTTGGACGAGAACAAAAAGCTACAAGCTTTAGTAGACCAAGGTGGAGAAGTATTAAACAAACAAGCAGCTAACAATGCTTTGTGGGCAAAACAAAATGCACAAGCAATGTATAAGACAGCTTATGAAGCAGGTGATGCAGACAAAATGGCTGAAGCTCAAGAACAACTTTCTAAAGCAGTTCTTGCAGAACAAACAGCTAACAATATGTCTCAGCAAGTACAAACACAAATACTTAATGACTTGCCGGTTGAGGAAACACCTGAACAACAACCTCAACAAATAGATGAAGATTTACAAAGGTGGGCAGCTAAAAACCCATGGTTTATGGGTACTGAGCCAATCCACAAAGAAATGTCATCATATGCTATGTATGTTGACAACGCATTAAGAACTAATGGCATAGACCCTGCTAAAGAAGCAGAGAAGTATTATGCAGAAGTAGATAAAGAAATGCGTAATAAGTTCCCGAATTTTTTTGGTATTCAACAAACAGCTTCGGAAGAAGTGGTTGAAACAAAAGATAGACAACCTCAAACAGTTGTTGCCGGTGCCACGAGGAACACCGGAAACTCTAAACCCTCGCAAGTACGTCTGACCCAGACTCAAGTTAAGATAGCTCGACAACTTGGAATAAGTCCGGAACAGTATGCAAATCAATTATTAAAGGAGCAAGTATGACAGAGCAAGATAACACATCAAATGAAAATGAAGTGGAGGAAAGTTCTGTGAACTCCTCTGACCAAGAGCGTTCCCCTAGGGGATTAGATAGCCGAGAGGCTACCCAACGTTATCAGAATTGGGAAAACACAGCCAATCTACCTGACCCAGACCCACAAGAAGGGTGGGTTTTCAGATGGGTAAGAACTTCCTTAGTTGGAAATTCTGACAACCCTAATGTATCTAAAAGTTTTCGAGATGGTTGGTCACCTTGTCGTTTAGAGGACCACCCAGAACTGCAGATACATATGCAAGACCATAATTCAGAATGGGCAGCAAAAGGTAATATAGAAGTTGGTGGATTGCTATTATGCAAAATGCCGGAAGAACGAGCGAAAGCACGTGAAAAGCATTTTTCAGATATGGCACAACAACAGGTTGAAACTGTTGATAACACTTACTTCAAAGACCAAGATAGTAGAATGGCAACTAAACAAGTTTACGAACGCAAATCAAAAACGACTTTTGGTAAAGACTCATAGAGTCTTTTAATTAATAATTTTTTTCTGCAACTATTTGCAGAGGAGTAAATAATTATGGCTTCAACAGCTTCACCTATGGGTGCAAGACCAATGGGGTCGTTAGTATCGTGTGCTTACAATGCGAAGATTACTCACTATAAAATTAACAACGCTTATGCTACTGATATTTTTTATGGTGACTTTGTTAAGTGGGCAGACAACAACCCAAACACTACAATTCAAAAGGATACAGGAACTACTTCCTTGACTCCTATTGGAGTATTTTTAGGTTGTTCGTATACTGACCCTTCAACCGGTCAAACTACTTTTAATCAATATTATCCTGCTAGTACAGCAGCAGATGATATTATGGCATACGTTGCTTCTGACCCTTTTCTGATTATGCAAATGCAATCAGACGAGGCTTTAGACCAAGACGACTTAGGCAAGAATGTAGCAGTTATACAAACTGCAGGGTCTACTTCTATTGGCACAAGCAAAAATGCAGTAGATGGGAGTACAGCTAACACTACCAATACACTACCTTTAAAGATTATCGACTTTGTCGATGGTCCTGATAGTGCAATTGGTGATGCAAAAACTGATGTACTTGTAATGTTTAACGTAGGACATCAGTTGCTTAACGCAACAGGTATCGGATAAGGAGAATAAATTATGGCTGCTATATCAAGAGCAAATGAGCTAAAACAGCTCCTACCGGGTCTTAACGCATTATTTGGCGAAGAGTACAACAACTACGAAAACGAGCACGAAGATATCTACGTGACTGAAAACTCTGAAAGAAGTTTCGAGGAAGAGTTAAAGTTATCAGGTTTCGGAGCTGCTCCTGTTAAAGACGAGGGTGCTGCTATCAGTTATGACACAGCTCAAGAGTCTTTTGTAGCTCGTTATACTCACGAAACTATTGCAATGGGATATGCTATTACTGAAGAAGCAATGGAGGATAACCTCTATGTTTCACTTTCAGCTAGATACACTAAAGCTTTAGCTAGAGCTATGGCTTACACCAAGCAAGTAAAAAGTGTTGTTCCTTTGAACAATGGTTTTACTTCCTTTAATGGTGGTGATGGTGTGACTTTATTTAGTACAGCACACCCATTAGTTAATGGTGGTACAAATAGTAATAGACCTGCCACAGGTGCTGATTTGAACGAAGTATCTTTAGAAGATGCAATTATTCAAATCGGTGGATACACAGACGAAAGAGGTCTGAAAATCGCTGCCAGAGCAAGAAAGTTAATCATACCTTCTGCTCTTCAGTTTGTAGCAACTAGACTGCTACAAAGTGACTACCGAGTAGGAACAGCAGATAATGACATTAACGCTATTAAAACTAATGGTGTTATTCCAGAAGGTTTCTCAGTTAACCATTATTTAACTGACCCTAATGCCTTCTTCATTACTACTGATATTCCTGACGGAATGAAGCACTTTGTAAGAAGTCCAATGACTACAAGCATGGACGGGGATTTTGACACAGGAAACGTTAGATACAAGGCTAGAGAAAGATATTCCTTTGGAGTATCAGACCCTCTAGGTATCTTCGGCTCTCCGGGGTCAAGCTAAGAATTAAGGGAGGACTTCGGTCCTCCCTTTTTCTACATCTAGGATTAATTAATTTCTCTATCAACTGACCTAGCAGACAAGCCAAGATGATAGAGTTTTTCCTTTAAGGAGGGAATAATGGCAACAACTACATTTACAGGACCTGTTAAAGCAGGGACTATCAAAGACACAACCGGAACTACTGTAGGTACTGATGTCGCTAATACCGGCTCAGTCGTTATGGCACAATCTGCAGTCGTAGATATTCTTGGTGCAAGTCACTTAAACCAAGTAATAGCTACTGTACCGGCTAATTCACAAATTATTGATGTCGTACTAAACGTCACTACTGTTAATAATGATGGTGGTGCAGCTACTGTATCTATTGGTACAGCAGCAGACGGCAATGCTTTTATTGATGGACAAAATGTAAAAGCACTTGCAACAACAAGAGGTACTTTAGATACTGAAGCTACTGATGTTGGAACTACTGACATTCAAGTTCTAGCCGACTTTACCGGAGCAAATGGTGACTCAACCACCGGAGCTGCTACGGCAACAGTCTTATATATCCAAAACAACAATCTAAGTTAAAGGTAAATTATGGCAGATGCAGTCACAAGCCAGACTATTATAGATGGCGACAGAAACTGTGTTATGAAATTTACCAATGTTAGTGATGGCACGGGTGAAAGTGCTGTAGCTAAAGTAGATGTTTCTACTTTATCTGCTAACTCTGCAGGGACAGCTTGTTCCGGAGTTAAAATAGTACGAGTAAGCCATGCCATTGTTGGTATGTCTGTTCAATTATTTTTTAATGCTAATGCTAATGTTTTAATTATGGAGTTAGCAGAAAGTAGTAATGGACATATGGACTATTCGGATTTTGGTGGTATTCCAAATAATGCAGGAACAGGAAAGAATGGTGACGTTCTTTTCACAACTAAGGGTGCTAGTAATGGGGATACCTATTCTATTACTCTTGAAATGATAAAAACGTATTAAGGAGTTAATATGGCAAGTAAGAAAGCAATTATTTCTACAAGTGGTTTTCCCCCACAGTATTTTGTTTTACAAGCAAATGAAGAAGGTATATATGAAGTTGTATTCGGACCTGACCCTGATTTAGTAGATGCTCAAAGAAAAGCAGATGAACTAAATGGTGTTAGAGCTAGAACAGCAAAAGGTCACTATGTGGCTGATGACCCTTCAACACCTGATGTAAATGAAGCATATGTAGGTGGAAAAACACCAAAGAAAAAAACAACTAAGAAAAAACCCGTAGCTAAGAAAAAAGCTACTACAAAAAAGAAGTGAGGTAATTATGCCGGGTGCAATGAAAAAAGATAAAAAAGGCATGGCTTATGGTCATGGTGGTGGTCTTAAAAAAAACAAACACCAATCCTATATGGGTGGTGGCGTTATGAAAAAAAAGGCACCAATGTCTGCTATGTTCCGTGGTGGTAAAACAGGCAAATAATGTCAGGAGCTAAGAAGGACTCTCGTTTAAAAAGGGCAGGAGTATCAGGTTATAACAAACCTAAGCGTACTCCTAACCACCCTAAGAAGTCTCATATTGTTGTTGCTAAAGAAGGCAGCAAAGTAAAAACCATTAGGTTTGGACAAAAGGGAGCTAAGACTGCAGGTAAACCTAAAGCAGGAGAGTCTGCACGTATGAAAGCAAAACGAAAATCCTTCAAAGCTCGTCATGCAAAGAATATTAAAAAAGGTAAGATGTCAGCAGCTTATTGGGCAGATAAGGTGAAGTGGTGAGTAGAGCAAAAAAATCTAAATCAAAAGTTAACCAAGCAGGTAATTATACAAAACCTACTATGCGTAAAAATCTTTTTAATAGAATTAAAGCAGGTGGCAAAGGTGGAAAGCCGGGTCAATGGTCTGCACGTAAAGCTCAGATGTTAGCTAAACAATATAAAGCCAAAGGTGGTGGATACAAATGAATAAGAAACTTAGAGAAGTTCCTGAGGGAAATAAAGGTTTAGGAAAACTTCCTTCTGATGTTAGGAATAAAATGGGATTTATGAAAGCAGGTGGCATAACTCCTGCACAAAAAAAACAAATGAAAGAACATGGAAAACATCATTCTAAAAAGCATATGTCTGCTATGGAAAAAATGATGGAAGCCGGTAAGAGTTTTGAAAAAGCTCATAAAGCTGCTATGAAAAAAGTTGGTAAGTAATGCCTCTTAAAAAGTCACAAAGGTCTTTAAAGAATTGGACTAAGCAAAAATGGAGAACAAAGTCTGGTAAACCTTCGGGCAAAACAGGAGAGCGTTATCTTCCAGAAAAAGCAATCAAAGCTTTATCTTCTTCGGAATACGCAGCTACAACAAGAGCTAAAAGAAAAGGAACTAAAAAAGGCAAACAGTTTGTCAAGCAACCAAAGAATATTGCAAAAAAAACAGCGAGGTACAGATGACGATAGCTAGAACTAATATGCAAGAACAGATTGAAAAGTCTGGTAAAAAAAAACAAAAAATCATAACCCAAGAAAAGCGAGGAGACATAACAGTTATAAGAGTTAGATATGGCGACTAGTGGAACTTACGGATTTAATTTAGATATTACAGAACTTATGGAAGAGGCATTTGACCTCTGTGGTTTATCTATGATGTCAGGTGGAGATTACAACACAGCTAAACGTGCATTAGATTTAATTTTCTTAGAATGGCAAAACAAAGGACTTAATCTTTGGAAAGTAGAACAAGGCAGTATAACTTTGGCTGCAGGTACAAATTTATATGACGCAGAAAGTACAGCATTAGAAGTAGTTGATGCTGTAATTAGAACTGATGCAGGAGATGTATCAGACCAATTTGACCAACGACTTACAAGAATAAGTAGAACTGAATACAATCATCAAGCTAAAAAACTTTTACAATCTAAACCAACACAATACTATGTAGATAAAGGATTGACATTAAAGATAGGAGTTTGGGCAACACCTGACTCAAAGCAAACCTATACTTTGATATATGACTACATAAAAAGAATTGAAGATGCAGGTGGTAATGCAAGTATAAATCCAGATGTCCCTGCTAGATATTTACCATGCTTGACTTATGCTTTGGCATACAACATAGCTTGTAAGAACGACCAATCACAAAGTCGAATACCTATGATAAAACAAAGGTACGATGAACTTTGGAAAGAAGTATCAGAAGCAGATAGAGAAAGAGCTGCTATAAGATTTGTACCTAATACTAATAGTTATTAATTATGGCATATGCAGCAGGTAAAAAAGCAATTGGTATCTGCGATAGATGTGGCTTTACCTACAAACTTAAAGATTTAAAATACGAAGTACAAGACCAAAAGAAAACAGGCAGTAGAATATGTCCGTCTTGTATAGACCCAGACCAACCTCAATATAGAGTAGGAGAGGTTGATACTTCAGATAATATAGGTTTATATAATCCTAGACCTGACTCAGGAGAGGCAGCCTCTACAAGTTATTTTGGATTTAATCCATTAAATAGTACAGGCATGGTTATTAGAGGAGGCGTAGGATTTAGCACAATAACAACAACTAATGTGCCTAGTCCTAGTCCTTCGCCAAGTCCTAGTCCTAGTCCTAGTCCTTCACCTAGTCCGGCTAATATATCTGTTCAATTAACTCAAAATCAATTGTCGACATACATAAATGCTGTTAGTGCTTTGGCAATAACAAACTATGTAGTCACAGTACAAGCTTATGGTGGAGGCAATCGTTTTTATATTGACTCTGTTAGACAGCCTACATTAACTTTAGAAGAAGGTAAGACTTATAGATTTGACCAAGGCAATGCTAATAATGGAACTCACCCATTAAGATTTTCTACAACCTCTGATGGAACTCATGGAGGAGGAAGTGAATATACAACAGGCGTGACAACAAACGGAACTCCGGGTAATGCAGGAGCATATACACAAATAACTGTAGCTGTTGGAGCACCTACTCTTTACTATTACTGTACCAATCATAGTGGTATGGGAGGACAAGCAAATACACCATGACATATAGCGAATTAAAATCTTTAATGCAAAATTATTTAGAAAACAACGAAACTTCGTTTGTTTCTAATTTGCCTGATATTATTAAACAAGCAGAAGAAAGAATTGTTAAATCTGTAAAACTTCCAAACTTTAGAAAAAATGTCACAGGTCAATTAAGTGCAGGTAATGAATACTTATCAACTCCTTCAGACTTTTTAGACAATTTTTCTTTAGCTGTTTTTAATGGACAATCTCAAGACTTTTTATATTTTCGTGATGTAAATTTTATTAGAGAAGCATATCCAGATAAAACAGCAACAGGAACGCCACAACATTATGCTCTTTATGATGATGATAGTTTTATTCTTGCACCAACACCTAATTTAAATTTAACAGTAGAGCTACATTATTTTTACAAACCTGCTTCTATTACAGCAGGAGCAGAGAGTGGAACAACGTGGTTATCAGTAAATGCAACAAATACTTTGTTATATGGCTGTTTGATAGAGGGTTATGTATATATGAAGGGAGCACAAGATATGTTAGCTGAATATGAAAAAAGATATTTTCAAGCTATATCTAGATTGAAAAACTTAGGGGAAGCAGATAATACTATAGATACCTATGCTGAAGGTATGTTGAGACAGAAGAGGACATAATGTTTACAGTTGATATAGAAACAACTACAGGTACTGTTGGAGTACAGACAACAGAAAATAAAGGTTTAAGTCCTGAGTATTGGACAGATAGAATTGTTGAAAGGTTAGTTTCAATAAGTGACACAGCAGACCCTATGGTTAAGGCTCAAGCTGAAGCATTTAGAGACTCTATACAACAACTTATCCTGCACTATCTAAAACAAGCAGTAGCTAGTGATAGAAGTACAGTTGCAGGTTTATTAGAAAAACAAGGTCATAAAGATATGGCTGAAATTATAAGGAGGCTGTAATGGCAATTTCTCAAGCAATGTGTACTTCGTTTAAAGTTGAACTTATGACAGGTACGCACAATTTTACAAACAGTAGTGGTAATGCTTTTAAGTTAGCTTTGTACACAAGCTCGGCTACACTTGGTGCAGCTACAACTGCTTTCTCAGCAACTAATGAAGTTTCTGGTACAGGTTATTCTTCTGGTGGAGGAGCATTAACAAATGTGACACCAACTTCAAGTGGAACAACTGCATTTACTGATTTTGCTGATTTAACTTTTAGTAGTTCTACAATAACTGCTAATGGTGCTTTAATTTATAACAGCACTAATAGTAATAAAGCTGTATGTGTATTAGCTTTTGGTGGAGATAAAAGTTCTACTAATGGTGACTTCACAATACAATTTCCAACACCTGACGCTTCAAACGCAATTATTAGAATAGCTTAATGGCATTTGTTCTTAACGATAGAGTTAAAGAAACAACAACAACTGCAGGAACAGGCACAGTAAATTTAGCAGGTGCTGAAACAGGTTTCGAGTCATTTGTTGCAGGTATTGGTAATTCCAATACAACTTACTATGCTATCGTTCATCAAAGTTTAGACGAGTTTGAAGTTGGTTTAGGAACTATAACAGATGCAAGTCCAGACACTTTGGCAAGAACTACAGTTATTAGTAGTTCTAACTCTGACTCTGCAGTTAATTTTTCTGCAGGAACTAAAGATGTATTTTGTACATTACCTGCAAGTAAAGCTGTAGTAGAAGATGGCTCTGACAATATAGCACTAGGTGCTGCACCAACTGTTAGCAATGCTTCTGGAGATTTAACTATTGATGTTGCAGGAGATATCATTTTTGACGCAGATGGAGAAAATATAAAATTTCTTGATGGTGGTACAGAAAGAGGTCAAATAGATTTAGGCTCGGCAAACTTCACACTACGAGCGTCAACGTCAGATAAAGACATGATATTTAGGGTCAATGACGGGGGTACTGAAATAGTAGCCTTGACCATAGATGCTTCAGAGGGAGGTCAAGCAATCTTTGGTGGTGGTATTGATATAGCTGCTAACGGAGATATTGAATTAAATGACGGAACTTGGACAGGAGAGAAAGCTAGAAAAATACAAGCACATAGTGGTCATATCTATTATCAAAGTGCCTCTCATGTTTTTAGAAATGCAAGTGGCACAAATACAGCACAAGTTGATGGCTCTGGAAACTTTGTAGCTTTAGCAAATATTACAGCTTATGGCTCTCCTTCTGATATAAAACTTAAAGAAAATATAGAAGTTATAGATAATGCTTTAGATAAAGTAAAACAACTTAAAGGTATTACCTACACTTTAAAATCTGATGGGAATAAACTCACAGGACTAATAGCACAAGACTTAGAAAAAGTATTACCTGAAGCAGTTTATACTTCAGAAACAATACCTGATGAAATTAATGGTATAGAAGCAGAAGAACATTTAGCTATTCGTTATGGCAATACAGTAGGATTGTTAGTAGAAGCTATCAAAGAATTAGAAGGCAGAGTAAAAGAATTAGAGAATAAGTAATGGCATTTCCTTCAAATACAGTTTCAATGTCTCAGATGAATACAGAAAGAGGTTTGGCTTCTACCACTACTGTTTCTATAAATAATACTGAAGTTAAACAAATGGCTTATCAGTATACACCCGGAACTACATCTGTAAATTTACAACAATGGAGAAATAAAACTGGATTTAGTAATCAATGCACTTTTACTATAGGATATGAACTGCAAACTGCAGCAGGAGGACCGGCATCACCTGCTACTGCTAATTATTATTGGGGATATGGATTTGTAGGTGTAGCACCATTTCCGGGCACAGGAAACGATGCGACTGAACAATCAATGGGACGTGCACCTTTATTTTATCCGGGTAGGTATGCTACACAATGGTATAATGTTGCAGGAGGCACAAGAACTTCTAATCCATTATTGAGCCTATATGGTTTATATTGTAGGTCAAACGCACCAAGCGGAAGTGGCTCAGGACCATGGGCACTTTCTGATTTAACAATGAGATTTCAACACACCCATCTTCCTGCAGGAGGAACATATCCTGCAACCTTTACTAATGCAGGTTGGACAAATATAAACATATCTAATCCTGCATATAATGTGACTTACAATAGGTCATCATCAACATTTTCTAGTTATATGGGTCCTTTTCAATTTGGTGGAAGTGCTAGTTGTACTTTTTCTTGGTCAGGTCAACCTGCATGGGCACCAACTAATAGATATCCTTTTGGTCCAACACCTAGTGGAAATTTTCCTGCTACCGGCAGCACAACTAACACTTTAACAATTACTTAATGATATTGTTATAATAACAAAATGGTAGCAAGTGTAAGAAAAGATGTAGATGAATTTGGGCAAGAATTTTATCGTTTGAGGTTTGAAAGCTCATACAGTCATCAAGATATAAATTATGTTATTGAATGGAGTAAGCAAGACTCGGCTTTACTTGTTGATGAATTTGGAAACTTTGATAAAGAAGGAGCAGAAACTTTAGAACGTTGGCATAAAGAAGCTGAAGCATATAGACACGCTATAGGTAGAAATGACTCTTTTTTATACAGAACAGATATATATGATGAAGTATATGTTAATCAAAAACTTGTAAGAAAAGATTGGAATATTGCAACAGGAGAGGGTCCGGCTCTTTTAGAAAAAGTAAAAGCTGCATTTCCTAAAGAAGAAGAAATATGGGAGTCAGGTGAATTAAATGTTATAGGAACTTACTTTGCTCCAGATGGTGCACCTTTAAGACCTCCATACAAAAATACTAATTCTATTAGTATGTACCATGTACAAAGAGAGCCAAGTCCTTATCTTTTACAAAGTTATGGTATAGACCCTAGCACTCATACATGGTGTCCTTGGTATGGATTAAAATACGATTTAGAAACCAAAGAGCGTATGTTAAAGATTGTTTATTATGGAATAAATCAAACTGCAGATATTCCTAGACCTGAAGGTTTGCCTAGTGATATCAACCCTTATTGGTATTATTTTGCAGACATATACAATGAAGATGGTAGTAAATGTCCAGAGAGGGATATATTTTTATTTGCAACTGATGAATTGTTTCGACCTTGGTGCGAAAAATATGGACATACTTTTCCTATACCTGATGAAAAATTAAAAGATGATATATGGTGTTATGGAATAGTTTATGACTGTGAAACGCTAGAAGTAAAACAAGTTAAAGGTTATATAAGATATAAAATAGATGGAGCGTAATTTTTTAAAAGCAGTAGAAAAAGCTGATAATAAGTTTTTTGATACTATAGAAAAAGAAAAAATTTATTTTTTACAAAACAGATTTCAAGAGCAAGGATTTGTTTTAGTTAAGAATTTTTTATCTGAAGAAGTAGTAGAATTAGTTAACGAAAGCTTTGAAATACATTATGCTAAAGCAGAATATATAGAAAAATATTTTGAAAATACAATACCAATTAGTTTAACAAAACCCAATATACCTTCTCCTCTTTATGGAAAGTTTGGAAAGATAGATAAAAGAATGGGATTTGCTAATAGAGATTTGCATAGTTATGCCTATAGTGTTGGAGAGGCTTTGCTAAAAAAGAAAAAAGATTTTATAGAAAAGATTTCACAACAAGAGTTAGATTATACAAATTCTTTTTGTAGAAAATATACTGAAGGAAGTAGTTTAGGAAAACATAAAGACAGACCTGCACTTCAAGTTTCTGCTACTATTTTTCTGGGTGGAGAAAAGTGGGAGATATTTATAAAAGATAAGTCAGATAATACACATAGCATAACTATGAGTGCAGGTGACGCTATAGTTTATTCAGGCACAGAGCTTGAACATTGGAGAGAAAAATTAGATAAAGGATATGTTAATATGTGCTTTATACATTATTGTAAAAAAGACTCAGAATATAAATTAGATGGTAGAGAATTTATAGGACAGCCAAGATAAACGGGGTTAAATATGTTTGGGAAAGTAGGAATGTTTCATGGAGAGCAAGGTTTGCCTCGTGATTTGTGTGATGAATTAAACGAAGAAATAATAAATAAAGTTCCACATGAAGATGGAGAGATAGGGTCAGGAACAGATGGTATAAAAGAAACTAACACTAGAAATTCAATTATACGTTGGGTCACTCCACAAGTTCCACAGCTTTGGGATAAAACAATAAATTTAATAATGCCTTATGTTATAGGCACTAATAGAACAAATTTTGGTGTAGACATTTCTGGTGGTTGTAATGAGATACAACATACAGAATATCAAGAAGGACAGCATTATATATGGCATATGGATACAGATTTTGCACCTTTAGAAGTTGTGAAAAAACGTATGGCTTACGATAGAAAGTTAAGTGTCACAATACAACTTTCGCATGAGGACCATTATGATGGAGGAGATTTAGAAATTTTTGAAAGAGAGTTAAATTTACCTAAGCATTTAGTAAGACAACAAGGTACTGTAGTTATATTTCCCTCTTTTTTACAACATCGTGTGACACCTGTCACTTCGGGAACAAGACATTCATTGGTGACTTGGATAGAAGGTACACCATGGAGATAATAAAATATGTTTGGAATAACAGCTTTTGCTCAATCACCTTTTGCAGGTGTGGGCAGCATTACAGGAAACGCTTCTTTTGTACCGGTAGGCTTTGAACTAACCGGCTCTATAAATTCTGTCACACCTGTTATTACAGTAAATGTACCTGTATTAAGTGGTGTTATTTTTGCAGATGTTTTATTAGGAACAGTCACAATAAGAGGAGATGCCAACATTCACGAGTTTATTACAGGTGTACAAGGTGTTTCAGCTTTAGGAGCAATACAAAATACAGCAGGTGCTGTTGTTAATGTCACAGGTGTAGTTGGACTTTCTGCTGTTGGAAATGCTGTAGTATTTGGTGGCTCTGTGCAAGGTGTATCTTCATCAGGAAAAACTTTAGCTCTTGGAGAAGAAACAATTATTGGAGACTGTAATGTCACAGCAGCACAAGTTGGAGATGCAACAGCAACAACTGCATTAGGCTCTATAAGTTTACAAACTGCCAATACATTACCTATGACAGGTTTAAGCAGCTCTGCTTCTTTAGGCACACTAATAGTAATTCCTGAATGTAAAGTTTTTGTAAGCTCAGTAAGTGCAAGTGGAAGCTTAGGAGTTTTAAATATCTGGAGTTTAGTTAATGATGAACAAACACCAAACTATACACCCGTTAATGATAATCAGTCTGCAGGATATTCTGAAGTTAATACAACTCAAAATCCTAATTGGACTGACGTAGCATAATTTTTTAAAAGAGGAACAATATGGCAAGTACATATGATAACGATTTGCGTTTAAATGAAATGGCAACCGGTGACCAAAGTGGTACATGGGGTGACACTACAAACTTAAATTTACGTTTGATAGCAGAAGCTTTCTCATATCAAGCAGACGCAACATTTACAACAGATGCAAACAAACAAGTGACCATAGCAAATGGAGCTTCTGACAAATACAGAGGTATGTATATTAAAGTCACGTCTACAGTTAATGGTGGGCTTACTGCGTCTAGAGATTTAGAGGTCTTACCTAGAACTGTATCTAAAGTTTTATTTGTAGAAAACTCAACAACCGGTGGTCAATCTATAGTTGTTAAACAAGGCTCTGGAGCTTCTGTGACTGTTCCTAATGGCAGTTGCAAATTATTATTTTTAGATGGAGCAGGTACAGGTGCTGCTGTATATGATGGCTTAAATAATTTAGCTTTGAGTGGCGACCTAACCATAGAAGGTGACGATTTAAAAATGGGTACTAATACTAGTGGTCATGTATTAGTTGCAGATGGCACTAACTTCAATCCTGTTGCTATGAGTGGAGACGCTACTATGGCAGGTAATGGTGCACTAACCATAGCTAACGATGCAGTTGAACAAGCTATGATTGCAGATGATGCTGTTGGTGCAGACCAATTAGCTTCAGATGCAGTTGTCAATGCTAGTGTAGATGCTAATGCTGCTATTGCTTTTAGCAAGATGGCAAACCTAACTATTAATAGAGCTTTGGTTTCAGATGGTAGTGGAGATGTCACACCGGCAACTACAACGTCTACAGAAATAGGTTATGTAAATGGAGTCACGTCAGCAATACAAACACAATTAAATACAAAACTAGGCAATGCTACTAATACATGGTTTAGCTCTGCTGATGGAGTCAATAGATTTTATTTTGGAAACAATGGCTCTACTCTTATAAAAACAGCAACTGACCATCAATTTAGAAATGCCTCAGATGTGACAGTAGTTGAGTTTACTTCTACCGGAGTAGGCAGATTTGATAATGATGTTGTTGCTTTCTATTCGTCAGATGAAAACTTAAAAGACAATATAAAAGAATTACAAAGTCCATTGGAAAAATTGAGTCGTATTAGAGGAGTGACTTTTGATTGGAATGATAATCAAGATACTTATGAAGGTAGCGATATAGGTGTCATTGCACAAGAAGTACAGAGACAATTTCCTGAGCTTACTACTATTCGTTCTGATGGATATATGGCAGTAAAGTATGAAAAGCTAACTGCTGTATTGATAGCAGCAGTTAATGAGTTAGCTGCTGAGGTTAAAGAAAATCGAGATGTTATTGAGTTTGTAAAAAATATATTAGCAGAGGAAGCTGCTAAAGGAATTACTTCAGAATAATGGTATTACCTAGTAATGGACAAATAACTTTAAACGAAATGCACGTTGAGGCAAGTGGTTCCTCAGGCACACAATCAAATGTAAACTCTGCACCAATACGTGCTTTGATAAGTAAATCAGCTAGTGTGCAAATGGCTTTTACTGAGTGGTATGGAGCTTCTTCTGCACCTGTAATACCACCTACCATAGCTGCGTCAGGACCAACTACAATGACAATGAACTGCCCATATGTATCTTCTCCAAGTCCATACACCACAGATATGGGTTATGCAAATCCAAATATAGTTTTCAATACTATAAATCAACCTGCATCTCCGACACCAGCTTCTGACCCTCAGTATCCAGCTTTGGCTCCGGGACCTGCCACTTTTTATTCAAGGGCTAGTTGTACTCCTAATGTATATACAGGATTTTCAAATGCTCAATTGGCTGCTGTTATAGCTTTTCCAAAAACTTCATTTGGTGGCTACAGTAGTCCTGCAAGATTGACTATATATTTTAATGGGAGATATTCTAATTCAAATTGGAATACTATGAGACATACAGCTACAACAACAGGAAACTTAACTATACCTAGAGCAAGTTGTACTTATAATACTTGGTGGCAAGGAACGAATGTGCCTGTTGCAAATCAACCAAACTACCCTACTACATCAGGACAAACTTCATACCGATACAATGCTCCTGCTCCTCAGCAACAGATTTATTACAGTAATTCACAAACTAATTATATACATTGGACATAGTATGAAAGATGAAGCTCTTAATAAAATACACTCACATGAAAGAGAATGTACTATTAGATATGAAAATTTAGAAAAAAGATTAGAAGAAGGCTCTAAGAGATTTGTACGTATTGAATTGCTTATATATGGTTTATATGCAGGTATGGCAGCAATAGAAATAACTTCGAGGTTTGTATGAAATTATTTATTACAGAATTTACACATGATGAAAAAAGATACTCAGGACCTACTATAGTAGCTGAGACTTTGCAGATAGCAGAGGACTCTGCTGCAGATTTAGGTGTAGAGGTAGTTGGGGAACTAGACAGTTTGGTTTCAGTATTATTAGAGTCAATGTGGGAGGCAGACGAAAACAAAGTCTTGCATTGAATAGCGAGTTAGTTTTTGTAATAGTTTTAAACATTTCATTCCTGCTAGGTTTGCTAGGATTAAAATTTTATTTGAAAAGACGAGCTGAAAGAAATATGAAAGCTTATCTTAGATATTTAAGAAACAAGAGAAAATATAATGTACGAATATAAATGCACAATAGATAGAGTAGTAGATGGAGATACTGTAGACGCTACTCTTGATTTAGGGTTTTCTGTTTTATACAAAAGTAGAGTAAGACTTTTTGGTATAGATACTCCTGAGTCTAGAACAAGAAACAAAGATGAAAAAGCTAGAGGCAAACTAGCTGCTAAGTTTTTGGGTGATGCTATAGAAAAAGCAGATACTGTAATTATCCGTACAGAACTTAGAGACTCTAGAGGAAAGTTTGGTAGAGTTTTAGGAACAATAGTTTGTGATGGCGTAGATATAAATAATGCTATGATAGAAAATTATATGGCAGCAAAATACTTTGGACAAAACAAAACTGCAATAGAAGCTGTACATCAATCTAATAGAACTAAACTAATCGAGCTTGGTTTGTTTGAGCCTGTTGAATAATGGACGATATAGTAAGACTAATAACTGAGTTAGGATTTCCTGTAGCTGCAGCTTTAGGTCTTGGTATATTTGTTTGGAAGTTAATAAACAGAATTATAGATGGCATGGAGTCTAAGATTGATGTGGTTGATGACAAAGTAAATGAACAACTAAAAGCTATGGAAGGTAGATTGCAACAGAAGCTAGACTCTCAACAAGGCATTTTGGTATCACTTATAGATAGAGTAAGAAGTGTAGACAATGAAATAATAAGACAAGATACATTATTAAAAACAATGTTAGGTGTGCCACAATTAGTACAGAAAGATAAAATAGCAAAGGCAGATAGAGATGACCAAAGAAAAGATTAAAAGAAAAAGAGGTAGACCTTCTAAAGCAGAAGTAGCTGCAAGAAAAAAAGCAGAGCAAAAAGACTTGGCTTTAATTATTTGTATGTATGTCGGTTTGTTTATAGTTATAGGATTTTGTGTAAATCTAGCATTAGCAGATGAAATGAATTTTAAATTTAAGTCTCCAAGTTTTTCAGGTGTAAATACATCTCAACATTATTTAACAATAGAAAATCAAGAACACACTAGATACAAAACATTGCAAGAAGAAGTAGAAGCTTTGGTAGAACAAGCAGAAAGAGATGAACAAAATACTACAACTGCAAGATTTATAAGAAACTTTGAAACAAGAGTTTATGCAAAATTATCTCAACAATTAGTTGATAAATTATTTGGAGAACAAGCACAAGATAATGGAACAATAGAACTTGAGGGGAATACTATTGACTATAAGGTTGATGAAACTAATATAACTTTGACAGTCACCAATGAAGCTAATAAACAAACAGTTATTACTTTCCCTCTTAATAGTTTTACTTTCTAGCTGTACTGTCTTTTATGATGATGCTTTACAAAATCAAAAGATTTCAAAGTATGCTGAAAGAGTTGGAGTTATTAATAAAGAAATAGAAACTATTTTACCGGCAGAAAAAAAGCCTATAGTAGCTATATACCCAACATCTTTTACAGACCAAACAGGACAGAGAAGAAGTAATAGTAATTTTGCTACGTTTAGTACAGCAGTCACACAAGCACCATATGTGCTTTTGATAAAGACTTTGAAAGCTGTATCTAATGGAGAGTTTTTTGAAGTTGTAGAAAGAATAGGTTTAGATAATCTTACTAAAGAAAGACAGCTAATAAGAAGCACTAGAGAAACATTTGATGACCCACAAAAGTTAAAACCATTAGTTTTTGCAGGTCTAATTATGGAAGGAGCTATAGTCGGCTATGAAACCAATACAAGAAGTGGAGGTCGTGGAGCTAGACTTTTAGGCATAGGTTTATCAAAACAATATAGACAAGATACTGTCACATTGTCTTTGAGAACTGTATCTGTTTTGACCGGTAGAGTTCTTATAGAAGTCACAGTATCCAAAACGATATTAAGTGTTGGTACTAATCAAGACGCTTTTAGATTTGTAGAAAATAAAACCGAATTGATTGAAATAGAGAATGGTGATGTAGAAAATGAAAGCGTGACGATAGCAGTTCAGGCAGCTATTGAAGAGGCTATCCTTGCTACAATCAAAAAAGGAATTGAAAAACAATATTGGAGCTATAAAGAATGAGAAAGTATTTACCAGTAATTATTTTTATAAGTATAAATATTTTTGCTACAGACAATGAAATATCTATAGACCAAGCAGGAGCTACGGCAAATATAGATATTGAGCAGCTTGGGTCTGGAAACTTAATCGGTGGAGCTTCTGCTGTATCAGGTACTATGACACCATTAGACTTAGATGGTGCAACAATGACACTTGATGTAAACCAATTAGGTAATTCAAATATATTTAAAGGCGATATATATGCTGATAGTTATACAGGTTTTTTTGAATTTACCGGAGACTCTAATACATTTGCTATACAGACAGACCCTAACAATACTTATGGTGCAGACAGTTCTAATGTAAATGTACAAGTGTCAGGGTCATCTAATGCTTTTACTTTTAGTCAAGCAACTAACGCACAAGCTTCTACGTTAGATTTAGATTGGACAATAAACGGCTCTAACAATTCAATTACATCTGCAATTGACCAAGACTTAGCTACAAACTATATGAACATAGATGGGTCTGATAATACTGTGACATTTGATGGTGACGGCTATCAAGGAGCATATTTCCATTTGACTCATACAGGAGGGTCAAGAACAATAAATGTCACACAACAAAGCACACTCGATAATGATTGGCTCAAGATTACTTCTAACGGCTCTAATGGTACTTTCTGTGTCAATCAAAACGACCAAGGCACAAGCACAAGCTGTTGATATAGGAACTGTAGAACAAGTATCAGGATATGCCAGAATAGAACGTGACAAAGGTTATGATGTAATTACAGACTTTGGCATACAGTCTTACGACAAAGCACAAACAGAAGCAGGTCGTATGGGCATAAGATTTATAGACGATACGAGTATTAGGATTACTGAACACTCAATGGTTGTTATAGATGAATTTGTATTTGACCCAAACCCAGATAATTCTAGATTAGCTTTAAATTTTGTAAAAGGTACAGCAAGATTTACTTCAAGCCTTACAAATAAAATATCTAAAAAAAATATAAAGCTAACAACAAATAGTGCAGTTGTAGGTATTAGAGGCACAGATTTTACAATAACAGTAGAGCCGGATACAGGTAAGAGTTTGTTTATATTATTGCCTGACAAAGATGGCAACCCATCAGGTGAAATATCTGTGACAACAGCAATGGGTACAGTAATACTTAATAAACCTTATCAAGCAACAACAACAAGGGTATTTGAAGCTCCACCAAGTAATCCGGTTATCTTAGATTTATCTTTAGATTTTATAAACAATATGTTGCTGATTGCTCCGCCTGAAGAAGAAAAAGATATAGACGAAAATACTGAGAGCAAACAAGAAGATAATTTATTAGATTTTGATGAATTAGATGTAGATTATTTAGCTGATGACTCATTAGATAAAGATGAACTTGAGTTTACAGAATTAGATTATGATGCTTTGAATGTAAATTTTTTAGAAGATTTATTAGATATAATTACTGAGCTAGATGTTTTAGATAATAAAGAAGAATTAACTCAAACAATATCAGCAGTAAATATAGAGGGAACTACAATAGGACAAGACCAGAAAACACAAATTACTACAATAGTTTCTGGTCAAGAAGTTAAATTAACAAGGTCAGTAGCGTCATCTACTTCTATACAAATAGATAGTGGAGAAAGCTACTTAGTAGTTTTAGAGCAAGATGGTGTCACCAACCAAGTTAAAGTAAATGGTGGTGGCTCTTCTGTAATAGTAATAAGGCAAAGTCAATGAGTAAAATTTTATTAGGTGTAATAGCAGTTTTGATTTCTATATGTGGATTTTTGTATTGGCAAAATTCTTCTTTGCAATCTTTAAATAGAGCATATGAGCTGAGAGACCAAGAACAAAAGGAAGCTATTGAAAGTATGCAACAAGATTTTGAAATGCAAACAAGAGGATTAGTAGAACTACAATCAAGAAACCAAGAAATTCAACAAGAAATGAATAGGTATCTTGATATTTTCAAACGACATAATCTTAGTAAGTTAGCAGCAGCTAAACCGGGATTAATAGAAAAGAGGGTGAACAATGGAACAAAAGAAGTATTTGATGGCATTGAACAAGATAGTCGTATCATTGATAGTCTTGATGACGGCTTACAGTTGCAGTCTAATCCCTAAACAAGTTGACGTAATAAGCAAACCTTTAAAAAGAACAATAGCTCAACCGGTTATGCCGAGAGAGATAAATCTTAATGAGCCATATTGGTTTGTAGTTTCCGAACTTAATATTGATGAATTTACAGAAAGAGTAAAAAAAGAAGAAGGACGCATAGTCTTTGTTGCAATGTCAATTCCTGACTATGAGTTGATGGCTTACAATATGCAAGAACTAAAGAGGTATATAAATGAACTTAAAGAAGTGGTGGTCTACTATAGAAAAGTCACTACCAACGAGCAATAAGAAAATGAAAATATCTAAAGAGGGCATTGCTCTTATAAAAAAGTTTGAAGGCTTAGAACTTACAGCCTATCAAGATAGTGTTGGTATATGGACAATAGGTTGGGGTCATACTAAAGATGTTTTTGAAGGTATGGAAATATCTAAAGAAGAAGCAGAAGCTTTTTTAGAAATAGAACTTGAAGAGTTTGAAAGCTATGTAGAAGATTTAGTAAATGTAGAATTAGAACAATGTCAGTTTGATGCACTAGTATGTTGGACGTATAACTTAGGACCAACAAATTTAGTTAGTTCTACTATGCTCAAAGTTTTAAATAAAGGAATGTATGAAGAAGTACCATACCAAATGAAAAGATGGAATAAAGCAGGAGGAGAGGTACTTAACGGATTAGTAAGAAGGCGTGAAGCAGAAGCTCTTTTATTTCAAGGAGAGCAATGGCATGAGGTGTAAATGGCATTAGTAAAGTTTCAGTTCAGACCCGGAATAAATAAAGAGTCTACAGCCTATGCTGCAGATGGTGGTTATGTTGACTCAGATAAAATAAGATTTAGAAAAGGTGTGCCTGAAAAAATAAATGGTTGGACAAAAAATAGTACAAATAGTTTTGTTGGAACTTGTAGAAAAATACACAACTATAGTGACACCGGTTTAACTAATTACACAATTCTTGGAACACATCAAAAGCTTTATGTTAAAGAAGGTAATGCCTTCAATGATATTACTCCTATACGACTTACTACTGCTGCAGGAGATGTGACATTTGCAGCAACAGAAAACTCAAGCACTCTTACTGTGACTGATGCAAACCATGGAGCTAATCCGGGTGACTTTGTCACTTTTAGTGGAGCACAAAATTTAGGTGGTAATATAACTGCTGCTGTTTTAAACCAAGAGTATCAAATACAAACAACACCAACTGCAAGTACATATACGATTACAGCTTCTGCAACAGCTACTGCAAATGATGTAGGTCAATCAGGTGGAAGCAATACTGTTGGTACATATCAAATAACCGGTGGCTTAGATGTTTTTGTTGCAGGCTCAGGTTGGGGGTCAGGTGCATGGGGTGCAGGTGGTTTTGGTAGTACAAATCCAATTGCATTAAATAGTCAATTGCGTATTTGGACAATAGATAATTTTGGAGAAGATACTTTAGCAGCACCTAGAGGTGGTCCTCTTTATTATTGGGACGAAAGCAATGGAGTCACATCTCGTGCAGTTCTTGCTAGTTCTTTAGGAGGTGCTAGTGATATTCCAACTTCAATACTACAAGTAATGATTTCTGATGTTGATAGGCATTGTGTAGCTTTTGGAGCTAATCCTATAGGCTCTGCTGTAGTAGACCCTTTATTTGTAAGATGGTCAGACTCTGAGTCCTTTTTAGATTGGACACCCAAAGCAACCAATAGTGCCGGTGGAGTAAAGCTATCTTCAGGAAGTCAAATTATTGGAGCTATACCTACTAGACAAGAAACTTTGGTGTTTACAGATACAAGTGTAGTTTCTATGAGATTTGTTGGGTCACCTTTTTATTTTTCTTTTAATGAGGTTGCTACAGGTTTAGGAATGATTGGACCTAATGCAGGTATAGCTATAGGAACTGCAGTATATTTTATGGACGATGGTGCCTTTTATAAAGCTGAAGGTAGTGTGGGTAAGTTGCCATGTACAGTTTTAGATTATGTTTTTAGTGACTTCAATCAATCTCAAAAGTATAAAGTTTTTGCTGCAAACAATTCTGCTTTTAATGAAATAATTTGGTTTTATCCTTCTTCAAGTAGTACCGAAATAGATAGATATGTTTCCTACAATTATTTAGAAAATGCTTGGGCAGTTGGTACAACAACAGATGGTTATACAAGAACAGCTTGGTCACAGGCTCCTACACTAGATTTTCCTTTAGCTGCAGGTAAGTTAGACAATACAAATACAAATTATTTATACAATCAAGAAGATGGCAATTTAGCAGATGGCTCTGGGTTTACATCATATGTAGAAACTGCAGACTTTGATTTAGACCCTGCCGGAGAACAGTTAATGTTTATTTCAAAGGTAATACCTGATTTAAAATTTCTGCAGTCTACAAGTGCTAATGACACAGTAGATTTTATTTTAAGAGGTAGAAAATATCCTTTAGAAGATTTAAATACTTTGTCTACATCTAGTGTGACTCCATCTACTACTTTTGTAAGTACAAGAGGAAGGTCTAGACAAAGTGCACTCAAAATACAATCTACATCAGGAGACTTTGGTTGGAGACTAGGTGACTTGAGACTAGACATTAGAGCAGACGGAGAAAAATAATGGCTAATAAATCTTCCATACCTTTACCTATACCAACACCTGAATATGTAATGGACAATGAATTAATTACTCGTAGAACTATTGAGCAAATTATTCAAGACATACATAGTGACATAGGTTTGATAGATGAGTTGAAGTCAGCAATAGTTTCTAAAGCTATGCGTAGACATCAATTTTTATTAATGGGGTCTAAAGGAAATGTCTGATAGTTTAAAAGTATTAGGACAGTCTGCTCCTAGTGCAACTACAGAAACAGATTTTTATACAGTACCTGCTCAAACACAAACGACTGTGAGTTCTATAGTTGTTTGCAATAGAGGCAGTACAGGAACTTATAGAATATCTGTGGCAGTAGCAGGAGCAACAACTGCTAATCCACAGTATTTATTTTATGACAAATCGGTGAACGCAAATACTTCCGATACGATTGTTATTGGCATAACTCTTAATGAGGCTGATAAAATAAGAGTATACGCAAGTACCGGAGACTTTAGTTTCAATGCGTTTGGTTGTGAAACATTAGAGGAAAGATAATGAGTATACAAAACCAAGTAAAAAACATAGCTCAACAAGGAAGGTTTGGAGACAGTACATTAGTACACATGGCTCCATCTGAAGTTGCAGGGTTAGCACAAATGGGTCAGATGACAATAAACCCACAGACAGGATTGCCTGAAGCATTTAGCTTGAGGGACGCAATACCTATTGCAGCAAGTATTGTAGGTGGTGTGTTTGGTGGACCTGTAGGTGCAGGTCTTGGCTCAGGTCTTGCAACCGGAATACTAGAAGGTGATTTGAAAAAAGGTTTGATGGCAGGTCTTACAAGTTATGGCTTGGGTGCAATATTTCAAGGAGCCGGTGCTGCAGCTAAAGGAGCTCAGGCTGCTTCAGGAGCAGTCACAGATGCTGCCGG
>OCZA010000010.1_pt1 | contig 57787 bp, 25 predicted proteins | sample 1539021 | NCBI WGS metagenome assembly OCZA01 (sample SAMEA2619376, study PRJEB22493) | marine metagenome | biome: marine biome (ENVO:00000447); feature: surface water layer (ENVO:00002042); material: "saline water (ENVO:00002010), including plankton (ENVO:xxxxxxxx)" | depth 5 m | reverse complement strand
TAGAGAAGTTAGCTACGTGGGTAGGTCCTGGCAACTATAACAGTTACGGAACTGGCACAGTGGATATTACAGACACGATGTTAACGCCACCTAATGATACGTACACGCACACCTATAACACAATACAATTTGCTACGTGCACAAATGGTAAGTTTCCTAATCCGTGCTGGCACAATTTCATTGCTGATGGCGTGCTTGATGTTTATAGTGGATATGATGAGAACGGTAATGGGCTTGCATCTGACAACATATGCACAGGACAACCTTTCTCAGACCCATCTACGTGGGTGCAGAGTAGTGTCTTAAACTCATATGGTGAATGTGCTGCATTACAGAACATTGTGCACTCTACTGTGGCATTTGACACAGGTAAAACTAACGAAGATAATCCATACATAGAACTAGGACCGATAAACGGTAATATGCACTGGGTCAACTACCTTCCTGGTGCAACACATCTATTAACCCAATCATTAAAGAGATATGGTAATCCGTATTTCGACGAATGCGATATAATTGAACCTGAACAATAATGGCATTAGGAGTCTTAAAACCAGTTGCGAATCATAATGGGTTACCTGACACAGGTCACGGTATACCTATTCCTTCGACTATTCATAGTACACAACCTTGTAATAGTCCTCCTATTGAATTACCAATTATTGTTAAGGACAAAACTTGTTTATGGCCACCAACACCATTGGTTCCATTAACTGCTCTCAATCCAATGCGAGCAACAGTATTGGTAAATGGTTTGCCAATTATGATTAACTCTGATACTTTTACCACACACAGAAGTATCACAACCAATATTATTAACTATGTGTGCCCTTGTGGTAAGGCAATGTGCATTATACCGACTCCTATTAACTGTAGTTTGCTTACTATGGAAGATATGAAGGGAGTTGGACACGGAAGAACACTATGGGCAACTACATTTACTGTATTTGCGTTCAAAATTCCTATTGGTCGTCTTACAGACCCATTAGGATTCGGTGTAACTGGTAAATCTTGGCCGTGTTCGTCTGCTATTGCCTTTGGAAGTCCAAATGTATTGGCAGGTTGATCTAAATATGCTACAATCCTACTAGATCATTATTTTTTATGGCAGTCTATTCGAATACAAACCTATTGAAGGAACCTAACCCTAAAAAAACACGTCAAGGGATGGGAAAACATAGCAAATTAAGTGCAACTTCACGTAATCAAAAGCGTAAGAGGTATCGAGGGCAAGGAAAGTGACTAAATAGACATATAATGTCAATATTAACGCTTAATGGCGTATCGGTTTAACGCAGAAAGAAATTTATCACGTCAATTCCGTGACCTCAGTATAGGGATGAAAGCAAACCCCAATACTGAGGATTTTTCTATTGTAAAGAACCAGAATGCTATTAAGCAAGCGATGAAAAACCTTATCCTAACAGGATTTGGTGAGAGACCATTTCAACCAACTAAAGGATCTCGTTTACGTCAGATGCTTTTTGAACCTTTTGATGTGTTTATGTCAGAAGAACTTAAAGAAGAGATGTTTAACGTATTAAAGACTTTTGAACCTCGCATCGTGGTTAATGAAATAAGAATGATACCTGGTGAACCAAATGAACTAGAAGTGGAAGTTGATTACACCATTGTAGGAGAGACCCTCATACAAACTGTTGATTTCTTATTGGAGAAAGTATAATGGCAGCAATTCCATCCAATTTAACCTCGTTAGATTTTACAGAGATCAGAGAATCTATTCGATCATATCTAAGAACAAGAGATGAGTTCACAGATTATGATTTTGACGGTTCTGCTGCATCATATCTTTTAGATGTTTTATCATATAACACTTATTATGCTTCATTCACCGCTAATATGGCGATGAACGAGGCTTTTCTCGAATCTGCGACTATTAGAGATAACGTTGTTAAAATTGCAAAACAATTAAACTATACACCACGTTCTGTAAAAGCACCAAAAGGATGTGTGCGATTTGCAGTACAAACTACTGTAATTGGTAATAGCACAGACTATCCTAGTAGTGTAACTATGATTGCAGGTGATGTATTTGTGTCTACAACTGCTGGACAGGGATATACATTCACATTGCCAGAGAATTTAGTTGCTACTGTTGATCAAGCAACTGGAATCGCAACATTTACACAAGTTGTGATCTATCAAGGTAATACATTAGAGTATGAGTACGTTGTAGAGGACGTTAAGAAGAGAACATATCTAGTTCCATCAGATGCTATTGATACTGACCTATTAAAAGTCTCTATTTCACCTAACGCACAGTCTGAAGAGATTGACACATATAACTTAGTAGAAAATATTGTTGATGTTGATGGAACTACTCGTGGTTACTTCCTTGAAGAGACTGATGACCAAAGATACAACGTAGTTTTTGGTGACGGAGTTATCTGTCGTCAGTTAATTGCAGGTGAGGTTATTAAACTTAAGTATGTGAAGACTGAAGGAACTGCTGCTAACGGATGTAAGAGATTTAGCTTCATTGGACGCATTCAAGATTCAACTGGTCGTTTTGTTGCTACATCAAATGTATCATTAGTGACCATTGACGGTGCACAAGACGGTGAGGACTTAGAATCTACCCTATCGATTAAATTCAACGCTCCTAGAGCGTTTAACAGTCAAAACAGGGCAGTTACTGAATCAGACTATGAATACATTACCAAAAAAGTCTATCCTCAAGCAAAAGCAGTTACTGCTTACGGTGGAGAACGCTTACAACCTCCTGTTTATGGAAAGGTATACATTTCAATTAGGACTAAATCAGGTGCTTTACTTAATACCACAACTAAAAAAAGAATCAGAACAGATTTACAAAAATATTCCATCGCTGCGATTGAACCAGTTATCGTTGACCCAATTACCCTCTTTATCAGACCTAAAACTTGGGCATTCTTTGACGGTAATAAGACTACACTATCAAATAATGAAATTGCGTCTAAAGTTCTTGGAGCTATCGATCAGTACAATTCTCAAGCAGAATCAACTCGATTTAATGGTCGTATTGATATCTCTGCTTACCAAACGATGATCGATTCATCAGATCCTGCAATTAGTGGTAATGTCACTCATATGACATTGGGTATGAACGTTGCTGGATTTAACTTTGGTCAAACATTTACTCAATGTATTGACTTTGGTAATGAAATCGCTAACCCTAACGATCTTTCAGGAGCAGACAAAGGGGGAAGTGGTACTGGCACAGATAACGGAGGTACTTGCACACCTAAGTATTCAAGTGTTAAGAGTGGTACATTCTATGCAACTGGTTATACCGAGAGTCTTCTCGCATTAACTGGAAGCACAAATGGCAATCAGATATCTTCTGCTTCTCTAATAGAGAATGACACTTCTGCATTCCTTCCAGTGAATATTCGTGATGATGGTTACGGAACTCTAATTTTGGTTACAAAGGTTGACGAAACAGAGACTGTACTGAAAAAGAATGTAGGAACTGTAGATTATAAGAATGGACAGGTATGTTTAGGACCTATCGATGTAGCAAGTACACCTGATGGAACTAATAGAATCCCTGTTACCGTGATACCTGCATCTAGTAACATAGACGTAGGTCCTGGCTTAGATCCAGCAATCTTTAACCCAACTGTTCAGTCGATTGATTACACGATTGATACAACAAATGCTAAAACATTTGACCCATTTGACTTTACTCCTATCAACTTCGATGGTAGTTCTATAAATATCATTGATTATCCAACCACTGTATACGAAGTACCAGAATTTAATTCTTGCTTCTAGTCTCTAAAAACATAAGATGAAGGCTATTACAATATCAGATAGGTTGCAGGATCAAATTCCTGCATTCATTAAAGAAGATAACGACCAGTTTGTCAATCTTTTAACGCAATATTATAAATCTCAAGAGAAATCGGGTCGTCCGTACGATGTTTTAAGTAACATACTGAGATATACAGATATTGGTTCGGGAGAATTTGACCCAAATTTCCTTTCTTCTACCTCTGCTGTACTAGAAAGAGTAGATCCGACACAAAAAACTATAATTGCAGAAAACGTAAATTACTTCCTCGAAAATGATGGTACAATTAAGATCGATGAAGAAGTCATTTACTATGACAAAATTACACACTCTCCTGACATTGTTTTCACGCCTGGTGTTGACAAAGCCGAATTCGATAGAAAAATCCAAGAATTCGAACCAATTTCTGATCAATTTGATGGTTCAACAACGCTATTTCCTTTAAGGTTACTTGGAAAACCTGTAACTCCTCAAAGTTCACAACATCTTCTTGTTATTGTAAATAACGAGTTTCAATATCCAGATGTAGACTATTTCCTTGAAGGAGATAAGATACGTCTTGTAAACCCCCCAGAAACCCCTACAGGACTGCTTACAGGTGCTATCAATACAGTTCGTTACCTAATTGGTTACACAAGCATTCCTGTACGTTCTCTGGACACCATTACTGTTGCTAATGATGCTAAAGAATTTGAATTAAAGTTAGACGGATCAAGTTATACTCCATTATCTACTGTATCTTCTATAGTTGTTGTTAATAGAGTAGAAAAACGTCCATATGAAGATTTTACAATATTTGAAAATAAATTAATCTTTAAAGAGGATATTGGTGAAAATTCTGTTATCGCTATTCGTTCAATTGAACTTATTGCACCTGAATTTGGTGGTGGTGCGAGTGCAGTTGCTCAAATTGAAGATGAGAAGTTAAAATCAGTTATTGTTAAGGAAGGTGGTAGTGGATATCGTTTAAGTTTCGCTCCTAAGATTAGTGTTGCGTCAACTAAGGGTACTGGGTTTGGTGCTACTGCTGAAGCACTTGTTAATGGTATTAAAGAGACTCAATTACTATTTGCAGGACAAGGTTACGCTTCAAACAATCCTCCAGTTGTTATTGTTGACTCACCTGCTGACCCTGAAGGTAAAACTGCTCAAATCCGTGCAGTTGTTGATGATTCCATCGAAGGGGTCTCACAACTCATTGTAGACAGTTCAGGAAGTGGTTACGATAGGATCCCATCGATCAAATTCCAGAATCCTGGTGGTGCAACCATTAGTAACCCAACGTTAACTAACGGTGTGATCGATCCTGATTCAATTACTGTCACAGATGATGGTTCAGGATATACTACTGCTCCTCTTGTGTATTTGGATCTTCCAACAGGTGACAATGCCATAAGAGCTAACGTTGTTGCAACAATTGATGCATTCGGGCGTGTTAATGGCATTACAGTCGTTTCAGGAGGACAAGGTTACACCAGTGTTCCTAGAGCACGTATTATTGATCCTGTAGGTGCACAAATACTTGATGTCAATGTAACTGCGGGTAGAGTTACTAATATTGAACTATTAACTGGTGGTGCAGGTTACACAGACGCTCCATCGGTGTATATCGTTGATAATAGGAAGGATATTACTGGTGCACCAGCTGGTGGTACTGGAGCAACTGCTGTTGCAACCATATTCAACGGAGAGATTACTGATATCAATATAACCAGTTTTGGAAGTGGATACTCAGAAACAGAACCTCCTCAAGTTTTTATTGCTGCTCCACCTGCACCTGAAGCGTCTTGTGACGTTGGTTTTGGTGAAATTACTGGATTTACGATCCATAGTGCAGGTTCTGGATATCAACCATCTGCATTTGTTAACTGTAAGCGTGGTGTTTCTAGCACATCTTCATTTGATCAGAAAGGAAACCAAGTATACAGTACAGAAGCATCTACAATTCAATCTTCACACGAGGTTGGAGGAGTCATTCACAACCTAGATACACTCTTTGCTAAGGAATTATACAGAAGGTACGTAAATCAATATCTACCAAATGCGGAAATTGACTATGAAAAAGTAAATGCTCCGCAGATCATTAAAACTATTTCGGATTTTTACGCATCTAAGGGTACAAAGATCTCAACACAGTACCTATTCAAGATGCTGTTCTCTGAGAATGTGGATGTATCTTATCCAAAAGATGAGGTTATTAAACCATCTGCTGCATCTTGGAACGTAGATACAGTCCTCCGTGCTGAACTTATAGAAGGTGATCCTATTGATTTACTTGATTCACAGTTAATTCAGTATGTGGATGACGTAGATAACTCTGTTAAGGGTGCATCTGCACTGATTGAAAACGTTATTGCTATCAATACTGGTGTAGGAACTGTATATGAACTTGCTATATCTGAGGAAACTCTACAGGGTTCATTCACTATACCCTATAAAACAACTCTTGTAGAATCACTTAACACTACAGAATCAATCATTACTGTTGACTCTACGATTGGTTGGCCAGAAAGAAACGGAACTATCCGTATTAATGATACTGAGCAAGTACAATATAAGGAAAAGACACTTAACCAGTTCATTGAGTGTACACGTTCTAAGAATGGTGTTGTTGAAGATTGGGATGCGGGAACTGTAATTCACTCTGATATATTTGTATATTGCAATCGCGGAACCAATACTGAGATTAAATTGCGTGTTTTAGGTATTGCTGATGCAAAATCTACCGTATTGACTGATACTGGTTCGTACTACTTACCTGGTGATAAATTAAACGTTGCATCTCTAGGTTCTACTGCTACAGATCAGCGTATCACTTCTTGGTTGTATAACGTTAAGAAACTGATAAACGTTACTGATATTGTACCTGGCGGACTTAATAACCAGACTGCAACCGTAACTTGCTCTAATAAGCACGGTCTTCTTGTTGGTGACACTGTTACCATCTACGGTGCAAACCCAACTGTGTTCAACGGTACGTTCCTAGTTACTTCACGTATTAGTGATTTCCTCTTTGAATACAATATACCTGCACCAGCAGATGCTGCTCCACAAGGTAATATCCTCCTATCTGTTGACTTGAATAAAGGTAAGTCTACAGAAGAAGGTATCAGCATTGCAATTAGAGACTTTACTACAAACGTACAAAATACATTCTTTGACGATACACACTCATACATCGCTTCTTCAGGTATACCGAACTATCAGGTAGGTCCTTTCGTAGGTTCTGCACTGTTACCAGGTAACCAACGTAAACTTATACGTATACCACGTGTCATCAATACAATAAGTAAACGTGAACAAACAAGTTTCGGTCCTATCGGAGCCTGGGTGAACGGAGTTTCTGCCTGGTCATACAAGTCTGAAACAAAAATTAAGTACGGTGGTGTTATAGACATCTCCATAACAAACGTTGGACAGGGATATGATGCAGCGAATCCTCCTGTTATTGAGATTAGTGGAGGAAATGGTGCAGGTGCTGCTGCTAGTGTTGTTGTAAACGGAGCGTTAAGTGAGATTGAAGTTACTTCTGGTGGTACTGGTTATACTTCTAGTCCTCTTGTTTCTATCGTGGGTGGTAACGGATTCGGTGCAACTGCTACTGCTGTTATTACAAACGGTGTAGTTTCTAAGATATTAGTAGAAAACCCAGGTCAAGGATATACATCTCAACCTGATGTGTCTATTTCAGGTGGTGAAGGAACAGGTGCAACTGCTACTGCTGAAGTTCGCGGACCTATTCAGTCTGTAAGTATTGACAATGCAGGTTCATCTTATACCGCATCTCCTACTATTAAACTGAATTCAGGTGAAGGTGCTGTTGCACAAGCAATCATTATTAATGGTCGTATCGTTTCAATCGCTATTATTGCAGCAGGTCGTGCATATACTACTGCACCAGAGATTGTAATCAATGGAGATGGTTATGGTGCTGTGGCAAGAGCTACAATTGGTACAGTTGGTGAAGATAGAGGTAAGGTTATTGGTGTTACAGTTGTAAATAGAGGTATAGGATATACAACAGGTAACACAACGATCCGATTGGAAGCAGTCGGTGAGATGGCGACATTCACTGCAAACGTTTTTGAGTGGACACGTAACCTACAAGATGAATTAGGACAATCCTTTGATACAGCACGCGGTTATGTGTTTGCAGGTTACAACACTCAGTATGGTGGTGAATATGCTCACGTATCTGATCCAAAACAGCTCCGTTACGTTTTAGGCGATAATGTCTTCAAAAACCAATCGACTCAACAATTACAAGAACTTGCTACTGGGTGGTTACATTCTCCGATTCTTGGATGGGCATTCGATGGTAACCCCATTTATGGTCCTTATGGTTACATTGATGCTACCGACCAGTCTTCTGGTGTACGTCGTATTAGAAGCTCTTATAAGATTAAGGATGTCTTAATCTATGACGCTGCAACTAACCCAACTCCAGTAAGAGCAGACGGACCTCTACTAAGCAACTATTCAGCTGGATCATTTATTGAAGATTATGAATATACTTTCCAATATGGTGACTTAGATCAATATAACGGGCGTTTTTGTAAGACTCCTGAATTCCCTGAAGGCATATATGCGTACTTTGTGTCTATTGATGCATCAGATGCAGGTAATCCTATATTCCCATACATATGCGGTTCTCAACTTTATTCTAAAGCAGATGAGTGGAACTACAGTCAGAATGCTGTTCAAACAAATATTCCATTAGGTGTTGTTAGATTTAGAGATCCATATGAAGATGTTGACATCGATATTGATCGTCAACCAAACCAAGACACTGATATTCTTGTAACTGAATTTGGTGAGGAACTTATCTTTGAAATTGAAGATACAAACCGTGATGGTGTTATCAATAATTTAGAAGATAGTACACCTATTAATATTGCAGAAGAACCTGTACTTCAGTTATTCGATTACTATCCTAAAGTTTCTAGTAGATCAGAAGTTGATATTGACATTGAAACTACGACTAAATTTGAGGATGCTCAAGTTGATGGATTTGTGGTAGAGAATCCTGGTATTTCTTATAAAGTAAACGATAAACTATACTTTGATAATACAGACACAGAAGGATTTGGTGCTTCTGCTAAAGTTGACTCAGTTAAAGGTCTTTCAATATCTGGTTATTCTTCATATATGGCGAATGATATACCTTATGGTCGTATCACTACTCCTTCAGAACACGAATTGCGTATTGGTGATGAAGTTATCGTTACCAGTAATCCTATATTAGATTCTACAAATAAAACTTATAGAGTTAAAGTTATATCTGGTGTTGAAGAATTAACAATTACACAGAATGGTGTTGGTTATTCTTCTGAACTACCTCCAACCTATGAGTTGATTACTGACACAGGACAAGATTTCCAACTTTCTCTGGTTAGAACTGATGCAGGTGGTGTTTCACAAGCAAATATTATCAACTCTGGTTCTGGATACAGTGCTTCTAATCCTCCACAGATCAGAGTATCACATCCACAGAGATATAAGAAAGCAACTTACTTCTTATCCTTTATTAAAGAAGCAACTGGTATTCTTTCAGTAAATGACGTTAGAGTCGCTGATGACCGTACTATCTACGTTGTTGGACAAAGAGATCTAACTGGTGGTGATACTTGTGGTGTTCTTGCTAAGTTCAACAGTGATGGTCGTTTACTTTGGCAGAGAACCTTAGTTCCTACAGTTCCAAATGCTAATCCCAAGTCACTAAAATGGAATTCACTATATGTCGAGAACAGCAATCCTCATAATATCTACGTTATTGGTGAAACTGTTCCTAATATTACTAACTTAACTCATAACCCAGACGTTATCGTTGCAAAATATACTTCAGGATTTGATAATGCAAACAACCCTGATGGTATTCTTCAGTGGCAACGTGATATTGCAGGTATATCTGGTGCTACAAGAAGGGACTATGCTACTTCTATTGCTCTTGATCAAGATGGAAGAGTAATGATAGGTGGTTATACAGACTCTAACAGTTTGTATGCTGACGATATGTGGGTTGCTTTACTTGATATCGATGGATCTATTATGGAGAAGCGTAAGATCGCTTCTAGTGCAGTCAGTGAAAGATTACATCAGTTAAAGTGGAAGTCTACAGATAGATTCCTTTTTGTTGGTATTAACGAACCAGATAATACCTCTGACATCATTATTGGTGAAACTGTCTATGATAGTGCAACTATTGAATTAGCTTGGTCTAAGAAGATCACTAATGCATCTTACAAGTTTAAGAATCCAACATTTACTATTGATGAATATGGTTCTGTATATGTAACTGCTACTGCTGTTAATACTGATGGTAAGAATTATGGTGTTTTATATGTAAAATTTGACAATGACGTTTATACTTCTACCGTACACCAAAAGATCTTTGTACCAAGTGGTACTTATCAGAGTTGTGAGAATGGTGGAGTTAAATTTGATATCTTTGGTAACGTTGATGTATCTTGTTCTGTACAGGAAGATTTCAATGCTGCTAAATCTGTAACTCTAAAGGTAGGTTGGAACACAGGTACCGCTATTAATGCTACAGTTCTATCAGAAACAAGTGGTATTGGTTTCAAACCTGTTGCAGTATCTAATGATAACTCAGGTGATACTATTGTTGTTGGTAATAAAGTTGAATCTGACCAACTTGCAATCTTTAACTGGGATACTGCTGATAACTTATTTGATGAGACATATAATGACACTTTAAAAACTGGTACAAACAAACAGTGGTATGCTACTGGTAACGCTGTAATTGATGACACTAAGAAATTTGCTGGTGCATCTTCTATTAAATTAGATGCTGCTAACTCTCTTGCACTTCAGTATGGATCAGATGTAGCAACCAGTTGGACTATGGAGGGATTCTGGGCACTAGGATCTACTCAGTACGCTGCTGCTAATACAAAACCAATATTCTATACATCTACTGATAATGCAGGTAACGTTGTTAAATTTGGTCTTGATGCTGATCAAAGTAGTCCCAACTACGGTAAATCATTTATAGACATCTCAGGTACAACTACATTCTCTGCTGCATCTGTATACTTTGCTGTACTTAATAATGAAGTATTCATTCACGTAGCAGCAGTTAAAGAACGTGTTGGAGTTGGAGATTACAAATATAGATTCTTTATTAATGGTATTGAAACACAAGTTCTTACAAGTACCACAATTGATGTTAATTTAAAAGATGCTAGTGTGGGTCCTGATGGAACACCTGGTTCAGTCAATAACTGGATTGGTTGGATTGACAACATAGTCATCTCACCGACCGCCAAGTATGTTGAAGCGTTTACTCCCCCTGATACACCGATTCTTGGTTCTAATAGTATCAGTAAAGGTTTCTTATACAAGGTTGACAAAGATAAAACACAGTTAGGATCATTTACTCTTAACGATGTTGAATCAGGACATCAGATAACTCTTGCTTCTACATCTGCATATACATTCAATACTCAAGCAGTAACGCTGAATCCTTGGACAATAGGTCCTGCTGGTATTCAAATCCTTGACTATGGTGATGTAGTAGCACAGCACGTACCTGGTGTATTTACAGTCACATCTACAGATCAGTCTTACGCTAATAAAACTTCTACTATTCCTACACCAGGTGGTAAGAAATTACTTCTTACAACTACTGTTGTACCAAAATACTACTTCAAGGATGCAACATATACACAAATTGACCTTGTTAAGACAATATCATTTAATCAACCAGCTACATTCACTAAAGGTGCTACATTACAACAGTATTCAGTGATTGGTGGTTCTGATGTTATATCTGCGTATGGTCAAATTGTTGAAGTAGGAGCTAGTTCTGTCAAGATTGGTAAGATTATTGGTACATTTGATAACACAAAATTACTAAAATCAACTGCTAATGACATAAACGAACTAGAAAGGAACTTTACAGAAGAAAAAACAGAAACACAATGGGCAACTAACTTCAATTACACTGTTGGAGATGTAGTTTATAACGATAAAAAACTCTATACTGCACAAACAACTGGTGTTTCAAGTACAATTGCACCTGTACATACAACTGGAGTTGTTTCTGATGGTGCTATTAACTGGGCTTATACCTCAGCATCAGGCATATATGTTGTAGATCTTGCAAATACATCTTATAATGGCAGTACATTAGCAACATTTGCTTCTTGGAAAGCATTCTCAGCGTCTGATTACACTATTAAGATTGAAGAAATCTATGATGACTCCAACTTTATTAAAGGAGACACCATTGATGCTGATGCTGTCAACCTACAATTTGCTGTTGATGCTACTGGTAAGATAGCAACCTTCACTGGACTGCTTGGTGTTAAGAAGATATCTTTAATTGCAAAACTTAATAAGGACGTAATTCCTTCTGGATCACTTACAAACACTGATTTAGTATATTGTTCTGCTGCAAGTAGACATAATTTCGAACTTAATGACATTATATTCACTGAAAACTTTGGTACTAATGATTATAATGGTTCATTCTTCGTAGAAGAGATATTTAATTCTAGAGACTTCAGTTTCCGTCTAAGAAGCACTGCTGTACAAGATCCTACCTTTGCTGGAACTGGATCTTCAGTAGCTAACGTCAATATTTACGCTAAACATCCTAAATTCCTCTTTGTTAGAGGTCATCAGTACATTTTTGACCTTGATGATGCTTCTAACTTAGGATATTACTTGTCATTCTCTAAAGATAACCAGTATAAACTGGAATATCCTTTCATTAATATCGTTAGAGAAGGTACACCAGGTTTCACTGATGATGATTCACCAACTCCATTGGTTAAATTTATCATTAACGAAGACGTTACTAATATTTCATACTACTTTGACCCTTCTAGAACAGGTGCAAACTCTCCTGTTGGTGAAGGATCATTCATTGACGTTATAACTTCACCTTATCAAGGTACATTTAGAGTAACTGGTACAAGTAACGGTGGTAAAACATTCGACTTCAGACTATTAAATGAACCAGAAAAAACTACTGGTGCTGTGGGTAATGATGAATTTGGTCTTCCTCGTTCTACTTACTCAACAACATCAATTAAGGCTATCGGACCTATTTCCGCTATTAAACTGGTAAATCCAGGTGGATTCTATCAGAAACTACCAATCGTTACAGATATTGCTTCTAACAGAGAAATTGAAAAGGTTAGAGTTACTAACGGTGGTACTGAATATGTAAATGGTGTCTATTATAATGTTCCTATCTCTGGAGACGGTGAAGGTGCTATGTGTAACATCACAGTTACTGATGACGGTGACTTTACTGGTGTTATAACTGATGTTACTTTAACCTCAGCAGGTAAAGGATATAAAACTGCAACTATTGATGTAGATGCTATACCAGGTATTTTAGGACCTCTACTTGCAGGTTCTGGTGCAGTACTAGATGTTGTGATTCCTGATGAAGGTTCAGGTGCATCTGTATTCTTACAAGGTAAATCAATTGGTAAGATCAAGAAACTTAAGAACAATGAATTTGGTTTCGGTTATTCTCACGACTATACACTAAAACCTGAAATAACTTTCCCTGTAAACCTTCAGTTGTTTAATACCGCTTTACTAGCACAAATCAAGATAACTGACCCAGGTTCTGGTTATACTTCAACACCTGCTGTTGTAATCGAAGGTGGTGGTGGTTCTGGTGCTAGTGCTGAAGCAATAGTTAAGAACAACAGACTTTCCGAGATCATTATTAAAGATCCAGGTGCAGGTTACAGTTCTGAACCAACAGTTACACTTAAATCAGAATTTAACTACGTTGTTAACGTTGATTTAGGATATCTACAGTTCAACTTCCCACACGGTATAACAAACGGAGCAGAAGTAACATTAAGAGCAGAGGATCTTGGATCTACAGTCGGCATTCTACCAAAACCTAGTTCAGCAGGTTTGGTCAGTCTATCTTCTTCCCAGACATACTATGCTATTGCAGGTCAAGCAAATGGTCTTGAATCTGATCAGTTACGTATCTCTCTAACACAGTTAGATGCTGAATCTGGTTCTTACATTACATTCCTAACACAAGGTGAAGGTAGACAGATACTTCTTACTGAGGTATTTGGTGGTCAAGCAACTGCTATCGTTGAAACTTCTAGATTCCTTGCAGGTGAACTTGTTTATCAAGGTACTTCACTTCAACTTGCATCTGCTACAGGTTATGTTTCTACTAACGAAGGTTGGCAGATCGGACCTAGAATCCTTAAACTTGAAAACTATGACGGTGTATGGAATCCTGGTGAAAGAGTAACTGGTGAGGTATCACGTGCTTCTGGTTTGATTGATAACCTTTCTATTGCAAGAGGTACACTTGAAATTGCATCTCTAACCAATACACCAGGTCAGTTTATCGATGACGTTGGTAAACCATCTGAAATTGTTCAGAAGATTCAAGATAGTTACTTCTATCAGAACTTCTCCTATGTTATTAAGTCTCAAACACCTATTAACCAGTGGAGAAAACCTGTACTAGAAACAAACCACCCTGTTGGATTTAACCTATTTGGTGAACTATCAATCACTGGTGGTAAGGATATATCTGGAAGAAAGGTTGTATCTGACCTTATTAAAGAAGTTAATATTAATAGTTTCACTAATATTAATAAAATTACATCATTTGCTAACGCACAACCAATTTATACTCAGTTTAATAACACTGAAGTCTTATTCAGACAGAAGAGACTTACTAACTCTGAGGAAATTCTAACTTCTATCGTTAAGAAATTAGATGATATTTCTGAGGACTTTGATGGAATTAGAACTCAATTCCCTCTTAATGTAGAGGGTGGAAGTATTACAGCAGCAGATAATCAGATGTTTGTCTTGATTAATGGTGTTGCACAGTCTCCTAGCGTATCATTCTCAACTTCAGGACCTTCAGTTGTCTTTACTGAAGCACCGAAAGCACCTTCTAGAATTAAGTTTAGAAAGGTTACACTAGCACAAAAGATAATCACAAGACTAACATTTAGTAGTATTGGTGGTATTTTCCCATTACTAGGCAATACAGTTCGTGGTATAGTTTCTGAAGCAACTGCAACTGTAATTGACTCTGGTACTGATTACATTGACGTTATTGATGGAGAAGGAACTTTCCAAATCAATGAAAATGTTCTTAATAGTGCTACAGGATTTAACTCTGTTCTTAGCGATGTTTCTCCTCAAACTTCTAAGACTATCTACGAACAAGGTGAAAGAATTACTAACCTACAAGGTAAGTTTGCTGTTATTGAAGAAAATAACCTAGATGATGGTACTGTTACTAATTTACTTGTTGTTTCTCGTACATCTGGTACTGCTGAGTTTGAAACTGGTGAATTTGATTTAGGATTTAACGATATAATTTATTCAGCACGTTCTAAGATTGCAGCAACTATTCAGTCTATTGCACCTTATCAGGATGAGGTATCTAGTCAGATTATTGATACAGTTGATCTATCTCCTTCATCTTCCTTCTTTGGTCTTGTATTCCAGAGGGTTCCTTCAATTACCTTCCCGAACGTTATCCTTGATAATATTTCAGAGACTGTTATTAACCCAACTGAACTTTATACTGAAACAGTTAATAACCAAGACTTCCTAGACTTTGAGAATGTACGTAACCAAGAGGTTAGACTTTATAACCAATCTGGTACTGCATTTGTTGCTGGTGATAAATTACGTCTTAAGAAACTATACTTTGGTAACTCTTCACTAAGAAGGGGACACGATGTACGTACATTTAACGCTGCTGAGGCTCTAACACGTAATGCAAGGTTTATTGCAGAAGAATCCGTGGGAGCAATGTTGGCTTTCTACCCCTCCTTTAGCATTCAAACTGGAAGAAACGCAGATTGTGAAGATGATATCGTAGATGCTCTTACTATGATGGCGTGGCAGTTAGAGTTTGATGGTAACTCTGAAGTATTTGATATTGCTAATACTTACGTTCAAGGTGGCGGTGTATATCACGTAGATGGTGAAGTACCTCAAACTGTTTACGCAATGGAACAGGCACGAGATCTAGCGATCAAGTGTATCAATATGGTGACTATTAATACTGTACATACTTCATTACAGCAATGGAAAGATTTAACCGTTACTGGTGAGTATAGTGTTACTGATAACTCTCACGGTGATGCAAGAACAATGATTCTTGCTAACAAGTGGTATATCGCTCACGAAGCATTGTACTATGCTAAACAGCAGAATCCTGGTTATACAGTATCTGGTGGAGATGAGCATTGTCTTTCTGATATTGTTGATGTTCTAGAAGCATTAGGATATAACACTGCTCACGGTGGTAATGACTTTGTATATGAAGCAACTGATAGAATTCTTCATTATGGTGTTACTTCTGGAGACAGAGATACCATCGTAAATGCGATGACTAAAGCCAGAGATATGGCAATCGCTGTTATGAGAAATACTGCTGTTGCAAAACAAGATACTTCACACGGTTGGACACAGTTTACTGATGCAACTCTAACTGCATCACTTGAAAGTCCACTTTGTGCAACAGTTGAGGCAACAATAACCACGTTGATGAATTTACTGATTAATGCCCTCGGTACTACTGCATCACCTGGCACAAGAGCAGCATTCTTAGCTGGTCAAACTAGAACAGAACCAAGTACTGCACTATTATCAGTTCCTGATGCTAATGCTTGTGTAAACCAGACATCTGCTATTACAAACTACTTCAGAATAATTACTGATACATTACAGGATCCTACAGGTGCTGATAAAGTAACTTATCCTTGGTCTACAAGTAACTTACAAAGAGTTGCACCTCCATACTCATTTGTTGACACTGAAAATCTTAAATCTATTAAGCACGCTTATAAAGATAAGTCATCTGGTGGATTCTTCGTCTTTGGTGAGACAGTTAAAGGTATCGCATCTGGAAACACTGCTGAGATCATCGGTTCTAATGCAGGTAATAAGTGGATCTATACTAAGAACCCAACTGGTGCATTTACTGCTGGAGAATACATTACTAATAGTCTCTTAACTAATACTAATGTAGTTGTAGATAACTTAGATTATGCTGTTGGTACTGGATCATTAGAATTTAACGGTAGTGCATACTTAACATATCCTGCAACTGAAAATGTTGCTTTTGGAGATGGTGCTGGTGCTGCTGGTGACTTCACTATTGAATTATGGGTCAAGGTTACTGCTGTTAATACTAACCAAGTTCTTATTGACTTTAGAACTGCTGCTGGTTCTACAACCGAAGCATACTTAATCATTGTTAATAACACTGTTCGTTGGAACACAGGTAATGTTGATAGAATTACATCGTCTGCTAGTTTACAAGCAAATACTTGGACACATATCGCTGTAACACGTAACTCTGGTCTAACTAGACTATTTGTTGGTGGTTCAAAAGAAGGTGTTGATTATACAGACGCTACAAACTATGGCAATATGCCAGTTAAGATTGGTGCGAACGTTGCTGGTTCTCTACCAATGACAGGTCATATTGAAAACTTGATGATTAAGAAAGGGATTGCTGAATACAGTTCTAGCTTTACTCCAAGTGCAACATATGATTCTGGAGACTTACGTCTAACATTTGGATTTGATGGTGAAGCACCTATTCCTCTTATTAAAGGTGAAATTTATGCTACATTCCAACAAACAATAACATCTCAATGTTCTGCTGATGGTGTAGAACTATGGCGTGATGAGATTATGACTGAAGAGATTGATCTTGCTCGTGATACTTATAGAGATTGTGCAGATATAATTGAGAAGAATAAGTATTGGATTGCTGAGGAAGCTATCGGAAGAATGAAGGCGAAGTATCCTGACTTTATCATTCCTGGTGATACTGGTATATCTGATCAAGGTACTAAGACTTGTTTAAGAGATACTTACGAATATATTATACCTGCTATCGTTGCTGATCTTAAATACGGTGGTAACTATAATACTATTGTTGCAGGTAGAGGATATCTTGCTAACCAACAAGGTCAGTTAGCACACGTTAATGGAGAACTTCTCCAGTCCATCTATGCTTGGAGAGAAGTTGGTAAGTTATGTAATACTGTTATCACTGCTAACGCTGATGATCTAACTGGTGTATATACAACTCGTATTCGTGTTCCTAATTACTTTGCATCACCAGCCTCCAGTACAATCACTACTTACATTAGTGATATTATGGATGACCTTCTTGATGTTCTAGGTCCTACAGGTCACAGATATAGAGACGGTGCTGATCTATTGTACTTTAATAGAAAGGCAATCGCTGAAGAAACAGTGATGTGGTTGGAAGAAAAATACAACATAATGATTGGGTTTAATACCGCAGATAAACTCACTATACCTGGTGGATCTGTAGGTACCAATAAGTGTATTCGTGACTTGAGAGACCACATTATACCTGCGATCTCAGGAGATTTACTTACTGGTGGTAATGCTAATATTCAAGGAATTATAGATTCTTATTTAAGTTCATCTGATAATATTTCTTACGTTGAGACAGAACTACTACCAATGCTTGATGCTATTGGTTATGCTAAGTGGTTAATGGAGAAAGCATTACAGAACTGTTTGGTTGGTAGATCTGAAAACATCGCTAATATTACAGGTATGACTCCACTGACTATAGATGATCTATTCCAGTTGCAGTATACAGACCTTCCAGTATTCCGTAAAGAAGTTTCTGCTGATGACAACTTTGCAGAGCAACCTCTTGATCCTCAGATATATGCAGGATCACAACGTGCTTTAGATGCTGCTGATCTAATCAATACTAATAAGAGAGCGATTGCTGAGGAAGCAGTTGACTTAACAATCAAAACAGAAGCATTCAAACATTATGGATTTAGAGTTCCTGGTGGAAAGGTTAATTGTGAAGATGATATTGTTGATATTCTAGAAGGTGTTGTTCACGATCTTAGATTTAACTCTAACTCTAAGACTTACGATGCTGCATTATTGTATCTTGATTCTGAGAATGGATTGAAGCACGTTAAGGATCAACCTGCTGAAACACTCTTTGCTATGAAGATGGCAAGAGATATGACAGTTCTCGCGATTCAGAACCGTCTTGGATTTAAACCATATGCAACATATGCTCCAGCTGGCGGTGGTGCTACTGGTGGAGAGGGCTTTGCTGGCGGTGGTGCTATTGTAGAACCACGTGATACTTACTACGAAAACGCTTCTGGTAACAAGGCATATAATGCTGCTGATGAGATTAGAAATAACTTAAGATTCATTGCTACCACTGCTGTTGGACGTGCTGTACAGCAGTATCCTTCACTAGCATTTGGTGGATATGGTTATCAGTCTTGTGTTGATGACTGTGTTGATATTCTAGAGTCATTAGTATTCAACTTATCACACGGTGGTAATAACAAGATGTGGTATGCCACTGAGTTTTATATCACTGATGCTAATGCTATTCAACACGTCAATAACCAAGCAGCTGAAGTTAAGTACGTATTCGAACAAGCACGTGACCTTGCTATTGCAGTAATGAGACAGCAGTTGATCACAACTAACGGTTATACCGAAGGTGATGCGATCTATGATCTTGATATTACTATTGACCAAGCAAGTGGAACTGCTAAACATACACCATCAAATGCAACTTATAATCCTAATACTGGAGACTTAGTTCTTACTATCACTGGTTCTCATTCAATTACTACAAGTGATACTCTTAGAATTGATACTAATTCATTAGTCTTTACTTGTGATCAAGATGATCATCAAACTTTACACCCATATCCAAGAGCAACTGATCCTGCTGCATTAGCAATTCTTCCTATTACTGCTGTAAGTGGACAGGATATTACAGTCAATGTTGGTATAACACAGAGAATTAACTTTGATGCAAAGGATTCTACTTATGATCCTGAGACAGGTCTATTAACTCTTGATATTGGATCACACAATCTAAGAATTGGTCAATCACTTAAGATTCTACAAGATGAACTACTATTCCGTTGTTCACAGGATAATTACAGAACTATTCATAAGTATCCTCGTATTACTGACCCAGTAGTTGATAAAGCAATTGATATTGAAGCTGTCGGGACTACATTCCATACTGCTACATTTGCTTCTTGGAGACCTGATAGTGCGTTCTTAAGTATTACTATTCCTAATCACGGATTCAAGAATGGTGACAGAGTTAGAATCTCTAATCATTCTATGACATTCACTTGTTCTATGGATCAGCATTATAGTAAGAAGACTTATCCAAGACTTTCTGATGCTGCAAGTGGATTATTCCTACCAATTTCTAATGTAACTAGAAACAATTTTGATGTGAACATTGGTAAGAGTCCTATCAAATACTTCACACCATCTCAAGCAAACTACAACCCAACTACAGGTGCACTAGAACTTATTCTTGGAAACCACGGTTTGACTGCTGGTACTCACATCAAGATAGCAGATAACTCTCTAACATTTACTTGTGATGAGGACGATAACGCTACTTATCACACATACCCAAGAACACAGACTGTACAGGTTACTCCAACAGATGCTTCTTACAATCCTGTTAATGGTCACCTAACAGTTACTGTTGCTAATCACGACTTTAAGGTTGGTGAGTTTGTTAAGGTTGCTGAAAATGGAATCGTGATGACTTGTGATATGGACGGAAATGCTTCTGAGCATCCATATCCACGTAAGAAGGATCCAGCATATGATTCTTGGATGGAAATTGCAGCAATATCTACAAACACATTTACATTTAAGGTTGGAGAATCTCCTCAAATAAGTTTCACACCGACAGATGCGGTTTACACCCCTACTACTGGTGATATGAAACTCACTATTGGTACTCACAATCTACAAGCTGGTACTGCATTGAAGATTGAAGAAAGTGGAATCGTATTCAGTTGTGCACAAGATAATCACGCTACAGAGCATCCTTATCCACGTAGTACTATTCTTACTGCTCCTAATATTTCCAACGCTATGTATGATCCAGCGGCTGGTTTATTAACAGTAACAACTGCTGCTGTTCACGGCTTCACAGATGGCGATAAAGTTAAGTTTGCTGATAATGCTATTACATTCACTTGCTCAATGGATAGTAATGCAACAAATCATCCATATCCAAGATCAACTGACCCTGCATCTGGTAAGTGGTTAGAAGTTGATGTAACTAGCACAACTGAATTTACTTGTAACGTAGGTAGGACACCTAGTGTTGTATTCGATCCTTCAATGGTCGTTTATGATCCTTCTACAGGTATTATGGTTATGACCATTGGTGCTCACGACTTAACAGTTGGAACATCTGTAAGAATCGCTAATAATTCAATTACATTTAAGTGTGCTCAAGATAACTACGCTACTGATCACTCTTATCCTCGTTCTACTGACCCATTCTATGATACTTCTTGCCCAATCACTGCTGTTACTGACACCACAATTTCAGTACAAGTTCTAAGTACAGTTCCATCTACAAACGTAACTGCTCATACTTGGCAACCACCTGCTAAGTTGACACCAACTAATGCAACTTACAACCCAAGTACAGGGGTTATGGAAGTTACTGTTGCTAATCACGGTTTAATGAATGGTGAGCACATCAGAATCGATGAAAATGCTTTCACATTCACTTGTAATCAAGATAGTAATGCTACTAACCACGCATATCCAAGATCAACTGACCCTGCATACCATCAGTTCTTACCAGTTTCTAACGTAACTCAGAATACATTCCAAGTTACTGTTCTTGCTGTAACACCTTCTACTAATACTACAACTCACGCATTTGTAAGTGCTGTTTCTGATAGCATTACTAGAGGTGTTGTGAGAAGCGGTGGTATTTACACTCACGCATTTGTAAGTGCTGTTGCTGGATCTCTTTCATATAAGAAAGACCAAGCATTTGATTCTTCAGTTACTATTAAGCACGAAGGTACTCCTTTAACTCCTACAGGTGCTTCTTATAGTGGAACTACTGGTATTTGTCAGATTACTAGCAACAATCACGGATTAATTGATGGTGATTATGTCAAACTAAGAGATGGTGCATTGACATTTACTTGTGCTGAGGATAGCAATGCAACAAACCATCCTTATCCAAGACACACTGATTTAGCATCTAATAAGTGGTTAAAAGTAACTAACGTCACTACAAATACTTTTGACATTCAAGTACTATTCTCTATCCCATCTACTAACCAAACTGCTCATTTATTTGTTTCTGGTTTAACTGATGGAATCGTTAAGAAGGACGATACAATTACTGTTAATGTTGGTGCAACTACTGCTGGTAACTACGAGCATAAGTTCTTATATGCAGAACCTGCTGCAATCAAGACTGGTGGTAATTACAACCACGTATTTAAGTCAGCGTTGCCATATTCTATTACTAAGTCTAAGGATCCATCATACAGTAATGTATTGACAATCGATGGTGCAACTTCAACTTCAATTACAGTTAATGTTCTTCCAGCAGTACCTTCTACTAACGAAACATCTCATACATTTATTTCTGCTTCCAATAATGCTATTACTACTGGTGGTCAGTATGTTCATAAGTTTATTGAAGCACAACCTGATGGTATTGAATTAGAATCTGGATCAATTACAGTTAATGTTGGTACAACACCTGCTGTATTCTATAGTGTTGCTGATGCAATCTATGATGGTGAAACAGGTGATATGGAACTTATGGTTGGTGCACACGAACTTCTTGAAGGAACAAGTATCAAGATTCACGATAATGCATTGACATTTACTTGTGATATGGATGATCACGCTTCTGAGCACGTTTATCCTCGTTTAACTGACCCTGCTGCAAACACTGCTTTAGTAATGAAGGAAGCAGGTTCCACTTCTCATACTGTTACTGATGCATCTTACAATACTATAACTGGTGATATGACCTGTACCCTTAATGGTCACGGTCTAAAAACCACAAGAACACTCTCTCCAACCTTTGCTAAGTTTGATCCTACAACAGGTGATATGGAAATATATTCAGTTAATCACGGTATTACTGATGGAGAAAGTGTCAAACTTGCTGATGGTGCTGTTACATTTAGATGTGCTAAAGATCAATTCAGTTCAACTCATCCATATCCAAGATCAAGCGATCCTGCATCTGATCAATTCCTAGTTGTTAAACACGCTTCTCAAAATAGATTTACAGTTAACGTTGGTACTGGAGAAACTGGTGGTGCTATCTCTGACCAGAGTGAGCATAGATTCCAAGCATCAGTTCCTAATAGTATTACTGTTGCTCCTAATATGGTTAAGTTTGATCAGGATGCTATTACATTCACTTGTACTAAAGATAGTAATGCTACTAACCACGCATACCCAAGAGCAGATGATCCTGTAGCTGGACATTGGATTCCAATTAAGGCAGTAACTACAAACACATTTACTGTTAATGTTGGTGTTTCAACTGCTGCTGGAAACTATCCTCACACATTCGTCAGTGCAACTACTGGTGGAATGAAACTACAAACTGGATGGGTTAAGGTTAACGTTGGTTCTACACCTTCTACTGGGTTTGATCCTGCCACTGCGAGTTTCAACGCAATCACAGGTATTATGACTCTTGGTTTGGGTAATCATTACTTCAATAGATTTGATAATATTAGAGTACAACCTGAGTCATTAATATTCACTTGTGGTTTAGATAACAATGCAACGAATCATCCATATCCTCGTTCTACTCTCATCGAATCTACTCCTAGTGATGTAGATTATAATCCTTCTACTGGATACTTAACTATCACACAGAATAATCACGGATTCTCTAATGGTGATTTTGTAAGATTCAAAGAAAACGCATTCACATTTACTTGTGATATGAACGGTAATGCTGATAACCATTCATATCCTCGTACAACTGATCCAGTTTATGATAAGTGGGTTACAGTTGAGAGTGTTCAAGCAAATACCTTTAATGTATTTGTAGGTAAGACACCTACTACTGGATTTGAACCATACGCTGTAGATTATAATCCTTCTACTGGATTGATGAAGATGACTATTGGTGAGCATAAGTTCACTACAAGTCAGAGCATTCGCATCGCTGCGATGTCATTGAACTTCCGTTGTGATCAGGATGGTCAAGCTACAGACCACTTATATCCAAGATCTACTGACCCTCTATATCAAACTTCAGTACCTATCTCTGCTGTTGATGATACAAGTATTACTATACAAACTCTTGCATCTGCACCTTCAACTAATATAACCACTCACGTTTGGCAACCTCAAGTTGGTATTACTCCTACTGGTATTGATTATGATCCTGTGACTGGAATGATGACAGTTACTTGTTCTAATCACGGATATAACGAAGGAGATATGGTTAAGTTTGCTGAGAACGGAATTACATTTACTTGTGATAAAGATAGTCACGTTTCTGATCACCCATACCCACGTAAGACAGACCCTGCTTGGGATAAGTGGTTACCAATTGAAACTGTAACTGGTACAACATTCAGAGTTAAAGTTCTTGACAATGTTCCTTCCACTAATATTTCTACTCATACATTTAAATCTGCTGTTGCTAATTGTATAACAAGAGCAACTGTTAGAGGTGGTGGTGTTTACAATCATACTACTGTGTCTATTGCTTCTAATAGTATGGAGCATAAGAGAGATCCATTCTATCAGAGAGGAATCAACATTGATCAGGTTGAAGAGACAACTCATACAGTAACTAATGCTTCATACAGTCCATCATCAGGTGTGATGAGACTTACAATACCTAATCATAATTTCACTGCTTCCACATCTCATACTGTAACTGATGCTCTTTATACACCTGCTGACAGTATGTTGAGATTGACTATTCCAGGTCACGGATTCAAGGAAGGTGACAGAATTAGAATCGCTGATAATTCTATTACATTTACTTGTGATCAAGATAGTAATGCTACTAATCATTCATATCCAAGATCAACTGATCCTGGTAGTGGTGCTTGGTTAGTTGCAACTAAGGTAAGTACAAATCATTTCCACGTTAATGTTGGTAACTTCTTTGGTAGAGGTCCGATTTCTAATCAGACAACTCACTCATTTGTATCTGCAACTGCTAATGGTGTAGAGAAAGCAAATGATAGAATCAAGATGGCAGAAAACTCAGTTACATTTACTTGTGCTAAAGATGATAATGAAACTCTCCATCCATATCCTAGACAAAATGATCCTGCATACAACGAATATCTACCTATTTCTGATGTAACTACTCACGAGTTTGATGTATTTGTTGGTCGTGCAAACTTAGATCAGACTGTTCATCAGTTCTACTCTGCAACAGATAACGGAGTTACACATCCTACTGGAAATATTACAATCAACGTTGGTATTTCTTCTAACACTACAACTCACAACTACGTTACCACTACTACTACTTACGATATAACTGGAGCTACCTACAGCCCAACTACAGGTGTAATGACGCTGACCATTCCTAATCATAAGATGTATGTGGGTGAGTACATTTATCTTGCTGATGGTGCTGTTACCTTTAGTCAAGGTGCTTTACCAAATTCAAATGATGAAGTAAGTGGAAGAATGATTCGTGTACAAGGTGTAATTTCTGATAACCGCATTCTTATTGTTTACGGAACTAATAGTAATACTGCATCTTGGTCATACGTATCTGCTACTGCTGGTGCAGTTACTAAACCTAAGATTCTTGGTGGTGGTGTTTACAATCACAAGTATGTTAGTTCTACTGGTATGGCAGTTCGTGGTGGTGGACATTATACTCACCAATTCGAAGGTCCTGCTAAGACAACTGTTACTGACGCTGCATACAATCCTACTTCAGGTGTTATGACTGTTACAGTTCCTAACCACGGTTGGGAAACTGGAGATGGTGTTATTATCGATGACGATTCTATCGTATTCACTTGCACACAAGATAGTAATGCTACTGAACATCCATATCCAAGATCAAAGGATCCTGTAAGTCGTCAGATTCTTACAATTTCAAATGTAACTACCAACACATTTGATGTACAGGTTCTAGCAACCACACCTTCTACAAACACAACTGCTCATACATTTGTAAGAGCAACTAAGCACGGTATCAGAAGAGCTGCTATTCACACTGGTGGTGCTTATAATCACATCTTTGTTAGTTCTACAAATGATTCGCTAACATCATATGTTGGTGGTGGTGCTGCTCGTTGTCAAAACGAAGCATCTGCTATTACTACATTAATGAATATTCCTATCAATCTATTTGGTAGTGGATCAGCTAATCCAAATAGTTACATAAGTGGTATTACTAGAACTTTACCGAAGGAGTGGCCACTAACAGGTGAACGTGCAATTCAACGTGATATTTCAATCACATATGATAGTGGATCTGGTGACTGTGCAACTGAAGCATCTACAATTAGTACATTATTTGGATACTTAATTAATGTTATTGACACTGCTTCTAAAGGAAATGGTAACTACTTTACTAACCAATCAATAACAAGAAACGCACCTGCTCAAACTAATACACTTCTTGCTGGTGGTGGTATTTGCTATAACGTAGTTTCTGCTATGGCAACATTGGCAGACTTGTTAGAAGATACTCTTGGACAAGCTCCTGAAATGTATCGTCAAACTGCAAGACTACTATTATTGAATGACACATACGTCAGACGTGAATCATATTATAAGACAGTACAAACTTACGCAGGTTATAACGGTGATGAAGCATTCGGTGATTCAGTACGTAAAGCATTCATTTATGACTTACTCACAGACGGTAATATTGCAACAATCGACTTAGTTAATAGTTGGTTTGATGCCGAGGGTAATTTCATCGCGTATCCTGGCATCTTCAGGACACAATTAATCTTCCACGCAGACGCTGTTAAAGAAATGTGTGTCAAGATTATTAAACAGAAAGCAGATAATCCTGGTGGATATAACCAAGAGATTCCTTATGAGAATAAGGAGTATCGTCCTACTGAGACTGCTGAACACAAATTACATCAACTATATCATATAATTGACGTTGCACTTAACCGTTCTACATTCCCATCAATTTACTTGAAGTTTAACTTTGATGTTGGTGCTCAGGTTAATCAGAATGGTTCACTTGATGCTCCTGATGGACACAACTTCGAAGCATATGATCGTGTAACTTATACAGTTCTTGGTACTGCTATTGAAGAATTAGATCGTACAACTTATATCATTCACCCAGACACATCAGAGAATCTAATCTGGTTGGCAGAAGAGATTGATGGTGAGAAACTTACCGTACTATCTCCAGGCACACCTGGTCAGACTCACCAATTATCTGTATCTGATGAGACTGGTATCAATAGAGTTCCTACAACTTACGGTACACGTAATGTTCCTACACCTATTACTGGTGGTATCAATACTGCTGATATATTCTTCGGTGAAACTTCAGGTGCATATGGTGAAGTTATTAGAATCCAAGACAACTTAGCAGATATTCTATACGCTGTTAAGTGGATGCCACTCACACGTACAAGTGATCCTGAGACATTTGTTAACGGTGAAGAAGTTGTTAAGACTGGTGCTACTGGTAACAAAGGAACTATCCTCGCTACAGACAATGCAACATATGTGAAGATTATTATTACTGGTGGAAACATTCAATCTGGTGATGCAATCGAGGGATCTACCTCTGGTGCTACAGGTAATATTGGATCTGATATTCACGATCGCTTATTGATCAACATCAAGCAAGGTGATTTCATTGCTACTGATATACTTTATGCTAAGAATGCTACAAGTAAGGCAGAAGCATTGATAGTACGTAATAACGATGGTGCTCTACTTGATAACCAATCTGGACGTGTCACATTTGACATTGAATCTGTTAAAGGTCAATTCAATAGTGGCGATGTTATCTACGGTTCTGTTACTGATCAGATCATCGAGATTGAAGGATTTAATATCCTTCCTGGATTTGGAGAATATATTCACTCAACATTCATAACAAGATTTGAATATGCAGCATTAGTTACTGACTTCGGTGTTGATGATACCTTTAAGGTTGGTGATACATTACAATTACAGAACGCTGGACAATCTGTAGGACATACATTTATTGTTACTGAACACGATGCAGACAATAATTACGTATACCTTGCAAATGAAGAAGGTAGATACGTAGGTATTGGTGAAGATTTAACTGTAATCCAAGGTGATACTGCATATCAACTTGCTAAGATTCCACCTGGATCTAACTTCCCAAGCGTTACAACTTCTGCAATAACTACAGTAAATATTTCAAACACAACTGCTTATGGAAAGATTGAAAAAATTGAACAAATCGGTCTACGTGCGATCATTCACCTTGGTGATACTTCTGGAACATTCGTTAAGAACGCTCAAATCATCGGTGATTATGGATTCAGAGGTGCTTGTTCAGTTGCTAAGACTTTACGTGGACGTGTTAGAAGGTACTTCAGAGGATTCGATGGAGAAACTAAGAACTTCAAGTTAACACAAACAAACGGTACTGCATACTTCCCAGATCCAGCAGGTCATATGATGATCTTCGTGAACGGTATTCTACAACCACCAGGCGGTAGTAACGCATTCACTGCATTCTCTGACAACATTCAATTCACTGAAGCACCTGCAATTAACTCTACCTTCCACGGTGTGTACGTAGGTAAGTTAAGACAGTTGGATGACATCTCATTCGACTTCGATTCATTACGTAACTCATTCAACTTGAAGTTAGGTGGAGTGTTCTACTCCTTGACACTAACTGAAGGTGTGCAGTCAAATACAATTAGACCTGAAAACAACATCATCTGTCAGTTAAATGGTGTTATTCAGGAACCAGGCATCGGTTTTGAGATCGTTGGTTCACGTATTATCTTCTCTGAAGTTCCTCGTGCTGGTTCAACATTCGTTGCATTCTCCTACATTGGTTCTGACGTTGACGTTATTGCTGCAACAGTCGTACCACCAATCGAAGCTGGTGACAAACTAGCAATTGAAGGTGAAGAATTTGAAAGAACTGTTGCTCTGATTGAGTCTTCTAACTCACTAATTACCTTCGAATACACTGGATCTGTTCGTGGACGTAACGCTTCTGCTCTTGCAACTATCGAGAAAGGACGTATCACTGAAGCGATACTTACAAACTCAGGTGATGGTTATACATCTCGTCCAAACGTTGATGTGATTTCCTCCTCTGGTTTCGGTGGTAAGATTAAAGCACTCGTTGGTCTCGCACGTATTGATGTTAAGAATGCGGGTCAAGGTTACTCACATCCATCGATTGAAGTTGCTACTACAGTCGCAGACGACTTCTTAGGACCTACAGGTGCTGGTGTTAACGGTGGTATTGATATTTACGATCCTAATTACATCCCACCTGGCGAAACTGAGGCAGTTGGTGAAGCATTTATAACCATTGAATCACAACCTGTTAACACAACAGTTAACCAAGGTGATCCTGCATCATTCACTGTGATCGCATCCACAACACCTGCTGGTGGCACTATTAACTATCAGTGGCAGAAGAAGGATTATGGTACTAACGCTTGGATAAATATATCAGGTGCTACATCACCTACCTTCAATGCTCCTGCAACTACACAGGCAGATGGTGGTGATGAATTCAGAGTCGGACTTACATCAGTCGGTGCAACTCCAACATTATCTCAATCAGCAGTTCTAACGATTAACATCGGTGCAACTACAGTTGATAACTTCAGTCCAGATCAAATCTTTGATGACAACTAATGGCAGCTCAAGGTTCCTATAATGCAGCAACAGATGTACTAACAGTAACTGGCGATGGAATGCCACATCCAGTTGCTAAGGGTACGTTCCCTAATGCAAACAATCTAAATGAAGTATCTGCGTATACTTTCAGTCACGCTTTTACGTATAGAGGTGGAGATAACACAACTGCTGGTGGTTCTATACCACTAGGTATTGTTGGAATTTCTGCCAACGGTGTTGCTTTGTTTAATCCCTCTGCTGGTAGTCTTGGGACTCCTCCATCTGGATTTAATTGGGTTGCTTCTGATGTCTTTGGTATGTACAATCCTGGTGATGATGCTGCTGGTGGTAGACCTAACGCTAATGATCAATACCATTATATTGATGGTGATTTTCTAAGTTCTTGGAAAGTTAATCAAGTGATGGGTTCTTACAATGATTATTATGGATTAAGTCAGTATCAAGGTGATAATATGCGTCACCCTGATGGACATTCTAAAATTTTAGGATTGGCATTTGACGGTTATCCTGTCTACGGTCCTTATGGATATGATTCAGCACAAGATAACACATCTCCTGTTAAAATTATGGAGACAGGTTATCAAATTAGAGAAAGTATTGCTACTAATAGACCTGCATATGGTAATACAGCAGCAAATCCTCCTAAAGGTTCTCTTGTAGAGGACTATGAATATAACGTTAGTAAATCTGGGAGACATTTAGATGTATACAATGGTCGCTATTGCCATACTCCTGAGTATCCAAACGGTACTTTTGCTTATTTCGTCACCATATGGAACGACGAAACGGAAACAAAAACACATACGGTAACTGTTACAAGTGAATCTGATGGTAACAAATATCGTCTTGATGGTGTTCTTTATCCCAACTTAACATTTATTCAAGGAAGTACATATAAGTTTATACAGGATGACTCTAGTAATCTTACACATCCTATTAGATTTTCAACAACACAACACGGTATTCACGGTGGTGGAGTTGAGTATACCAGTGGCGTAACTCACGTTGGTACACCAGGTCAACCTGGTGCATATACAGAGTTTGTTGTGCCATCAGATGCACCAAACTTATACTACTATTGCCACAACCATAATGGTATGGCTGGTACTGGTGGTGCTATTACAGTATTGCCTAATCGCTACTTGACACCTAAGTTTCCGTATATATTAGGACTTTCTTCTAAAGAGACACTAAATATACCAGCAAACCAAGGTATTGGTCAGGCAGCAGCAGGTGGTGGAGATGCTGGTGGAGGAACTCCATCCCAACCTCCTAATATTATAATTACTAATCAACCTACTAATGCAACTATTGCTGCTGGAGGATCACAATCCTTTAGTTTGATTGCTGTAATTGAACCTGAAGATGGTACTAAAGGGTACCAGTGGCAAGTTTCAACTGACGGTGGATTTGCTTGGTCTAATATATCTGGTGCAAATGCATCATCATATACATTGACAGCAGCTGCCTTTATGACTGGTTACAGATACCGATGTGTCGTGACAGGTCCTATAGGTGAATCACAACAAGCACAAAACTCACCCCTTGCATCAAACCTTGTAATCCTTACTGTGACTGGTGGTACCAGTCAAACCGATACGTCCAATGTTTTGAAGTGGGACAGTAGTATTGGTAAATTCGATATGACTTCGATACCTTTTGATAGGGATAATAATAATCCTGACTTGGCGAGATCTGACGTACGTTTTGATCAAACCAATTTTGAATTCGACCTCACATAAATAAAACTGTAGAAAAACCCCACTACTATGGCTAAACAGAATCTTAATATTGGTGTAAGTGCCAATGATGGAACAGGTGATACCCTGAGAGATGGTGCTATAAAAGTTAATAATGTTATTAACGAAATGTATGCGGCTCTTGGAGATAATACAAACTTACAAATTTCAATCGGATCACCTTCGACCAACCAAGTCCTAAAATGGAATGGTTCAGTATTTACTGAAGGACAACTTGCAGCATCTAATCTGACAGACGTGGACGTTAGTGGGGTTACTAATGGACAGGTTCTTAAGTGGAATACTGCAAATGCTCGCTGGCAGCCAGGCGACGATCTACAAGGAGCAGGTGGTGGTGGATCTGCAATCAACAACCTAACCAATAATGGTTCTGGTAACGTTGTTATACAAACTCACTTATTGCCTAATAGTGATAATACATACGACTTAGGATCTCCTACATTACGTTTTAGGGATGCTTACTTGTATAACGCTTCATTATGGTTAGGCGAAACTGCACTCTCTACTGATCCTACATCTCAAGAGATGCAACGTAAGAAACGTCAAGAACATACTGTACAAACTATTGACACTGGTGCTACTCGTACCGTTCAATCTAAATTGTCTTCTGAAGATTCAACACAAGAGGAGAAGTTTAGATTGCGTTTCAATGCTATGAAAGCTGGTACTAAGTTACATATTGAAGATAGTAATGGTGCGAAGGCAGAAGTAGAATTCACTTCATTTACTGCTGAAGCAGGTGCTTCTAGAGGATCTATTCAAGTTGCTGCTGTTGGTGCTAACCAATCACAAGAACTATCTACTGCAAGTGCTGTTAAGATTACATCTATCAACCGTATGTTATCTGAAGATGAAACAGGTAAAGTTGATATTAGTGGACAAGATTTAGATTTTGGTGGTAGTAATAAACTATTCTTTGATGACTCTGGTGTTTTAGAACTTACTGGATCTAAGATTCGTTTTGGTGCTTCTGGTTCTAAGAAACTTATAGAATTTGATGGTAATGATAACCTAGTTCTTGATCAAGATACTGAGATACAATTTGGAGCAACACATAAATTGGCGATGGACTCATCTGGTAACCTGACGGTACCCGATGGGGAAATCAGGTTTGGTTCTTCTGCGAGGAAACTTAAGGTTGACGCTGATGGAAACCTTGAACTACCAGCAGATGGTGAGATCAAGATTGGAACCAAGCGTATGAAGATTGGTAGTAACGGTACTTTAGACGTTGCTAACGATGGTACTACCTTCGCTGAAGTTGGTGGTGGATTCCAGACTCAGATTGGTAATGCTCCAGCTGGTGCATCTATCATTAAGGGTCACCAAAATGCGACTGTATACAAACCTTCACCTGCGTTTTTATACAGGTTTACTGCATCAGGTCAGTCTGCATACTTAGTAAACGGACCTGGCTTACCAAGCAACGCATCCAATCCTACCTCTTTGGTATTCCATAGAGGATTTACTTATGATCTTCATAACCAAGCAGGTGGTGTACATCCTTTGAGATTACAAACAACAACTGGTACTTCGGGTACTCCATATACTACAGGTATTACTGGTGATCAATCTGGTATGCAAGAATTTGTAGTTCCTATGGATGCACCAAATACCTTGTATTTACAATGTACTGCACATACTTCAATGGTATGTACTATTACTGTAAAATGATAAATGACAAGAACCGTCCCAGGCACAGGAGCAAAAATTGAACCACTCTTTAACTCTATATTTGGTGTTCGAGATGTTTATGTGGTGGATGGTGGTAGTGGCTATAACAGCTCTGATCCTCCCCACTTAAAGATATCTAACTGCGGTACTCCAATCCGAGATGCAATACTTGAACCAGTTATTGAAAACGGTCAAATTGCATCTGTTAAGGTATTGGATCCTGGTGAAGGATATGATCCTTTTAGAATAGATGTTGAAACATCTGGAAATGGTACAGGTGCATTTGCATCTGCTGTCTTATGGGAAACAGATCAATATGATCAGTTAGGAAATCTTCTTGCTCCTGCTGGATCAATTCAATATATACAAGTATTATCTAACGGTGACGAATACTTTTCAGATGCTACAACTGCTACTATAAAAGGTGGTGGTGGATCTGGAGCAGAATTACGTCCTGTTGTGGGATTAGTTACTGGTTTGTCTTTGGAGACTGCTGGTGCTAATTATGAGATAGGGGATGTTAACCTCATAGTCTCTGGTGGCGGGGGTCAAGGTGCTACAGGTGTTACCGAAGTCAGTGAATTTGGTATCGTTAAGAATATAACCATATCAAATCAAGGTGAGTTTTATGAAACTCCTCCTGTTATTCTATTGAATGGTGGTGGTGGATCTGGTGGTAAAGCAGAAGCAACAGTAAATCTTGGTGCTATTACTAGCATTGATATTAGTAATCCTGGTGGTGGTTATTCTAGTAACCCATCAGTTATCTTTACTAGAAATACTGATCTAACAAAACAGTCAAGAACCAGACAATCATTTAACTCAACAATATATGATATAAGTGGTCTTCTTAAAGACGTTGATGAAAATGATGAAACAGTCTTTGTTCAAACGACAGCTCCTTATCCAGGATCAGGTAAGATCCTACTTGGTAGGGAGGTTATTCGTTATACAGGAAAGACTCTTACATCATTTACTGGATGTGACCGTGCTCTAAACTTTAGATACGATCAAAAAGTTGTATTAGATAGTCTCTCAGATATTGACGGTGTATCTAACTATGACTTTAATGTTGGTGATAGAGTTGTAAGAACTAATGAGAGTTCTGGTAATAAGATTGCTAGAGTATATGATTGGATTCCAGAAACACGTGCTTTATATTTGGTATTTGAGGTAGACGAACTAGCATTCATTGATGGTGGTTCTTCTAAGATGGTATCACAGGTGATTGACTTTTCTGGTGGTGTATCTGCTGCATCTGCTACAGGTGTTGAACCTCATATCTTGATTGATGCACCTGGTGAAAAGATTATTACTTTAACAGTTCCTATTCAGGATATCCCAGATAAAGCATTCCAAGATATCGCTGAATTACAAGGTTTGGGTGATGGTATCCCTGACCTGGTAAATACTAATACCGATTTCGAAGGTGAAATCAGTCTTGATGGTGGTATTGCATCATCTTTATATGGTATTGAAGAAACCCTCGGTGGTACTAACACAACTCTGTTTGCAGTTGGTGACCAAATGACTGACGGTTCTAAACCATCTTTATCACCTACTGTTTCCATTGCTGGAGAACTTGGTGATGGTGATTATCATTATGCTTATGTTGATTTTGAGTTCCGTAGTCTCGATGCTAGTGGTTCTCAAAACTTTAGTGTTGATGAGACTGTCACTGGTTCTATTACTGGAATCACTGCTACAGTTATGACTTGGGATGCAACAACAAAAATACTAAGAGTTAAATCCGTTGTTGAAAATAATGGAAATTCACTCTGGAATGGCAACGAATTAATCACTGGTTCTTCGACTGGTGCAGTGGGTACGATCAAACAAATCTTGTATCCATCGAGTATTCGAAACGAGCCTGATTAAACCCAGTATAAATAAAAGGAAGGCAATAGTATCCAATGGCATTACTAACCGATCAATTTAGAATTTTTACCGCAGAGAAGTTCATCAAATCGCTTGAAGGTCCTGATAAGAACCAGAGCGATATAGCTGCTGGTGCGAACAGAGATCGCTTGTATGTTTTTATTGGACGACCTCAAGAGTGGGATAATGAAAATAACCCACCGACTCCTGTTGACTCTTTCCAAGAGTTCTCAGATAGTTACGATGATATGATCTCGATGAAGCGTGTTCTAGCGAATGACGCTGTTCAGGTTATACGTCGTATTGACTGGATTCCCCCAGAACAAACAACTGGTGGTTTGGGTTATGTGTACGATATGTATCGTCACGATTATTCATCCAGTAAGACAGCATCTTCTGGTGCTACTAAATTATATGACGCAGATTTCTACGTTGTAAACTCATCTTATCAAGCATATAAGTGTATCTACAACGGAACAAGTCCAAGTGATCCTAATGGTAAACCATCAACGGTTGAACCTACAGGTACTTCTACATCTATCATCACAACTGCTGATGGTTATCGTTGGAAGTATATGTTTACGATCCCAGTTGGACAAGTTTTGAAATTCTTCTCAGGCGATTATATGCCTGTGTTACAAGACACTGCTGTTCAATCCGACGCTGTTGGTGGTGAGATTGATACAGTGGTTATCCAATCATCTGGTTCGGGGTACAACAATGGTACATATGAAAACATTCCTATTAAAGGAGACGGTACTGGTGGACGCATATCTGTTGTGGTTGACGGTGGTCGTATCGTTAGTGCTACTGTAACGTCTGGAGGATCTAATTATTCCTTCGGTAAAGTTATCATTGATGAAATCAATGGTATTGGTGCAGGTACTGGTAGTGGTGGTGCTATTGACGTTATCATCCCTCCTAAAGGTGGTCACGGATCTAACCCTGCAATCGAACTTGGAGGTTTCCGAGTTATGATTAACACGAAGTTTACCTACGATGAAGGATCAGGTGACTTCCCAACTGATAACGATTACAGACGTATCGGTCTAGTTCTAAACCCATTGAAATATGGTACTGAAGAATTAGGTGATGCTATTACATTATCTTCCACAAACGCTGTGATATTTTCTCCAGATTTTACAGGATCCTTTAACACTGATGAAATTATTACTCAAACTCGTACTATTGGTGGTCAACAGGTCACTGCTAGGGGTAGAGTTGTTTCTTGGAATAGCACAACTAAAGTTCTGAAATACTATCAGAATAGAGTTGACGGTATCTTCCCAGAAATTTCTGGTAATAAAACTGTATTTGATGGAGGTAATACTATCGTTGGTTCAGGTTCTGGTACTTCAGCCGACCCTGATATTAACTTCCCAATCATTCCTGGTGAAGCAACACGTGTTATTAATAACACTGAATATGATCTCGGTATGTCATTCACATCTGGTTACGCCAAACCTGAAGTGAAAAAGGACTCTGGAAAAGTCATCTACATAGACAATAGGAGAGCAATCTCCCGTGCTGGCGACCAAATTGAAGACATTAAGATCGTAGTAGAGTTCTAAAACAATGCCACAGAATACCAATCTGAACATATCGCCATATTTTGACGATTTCGACGCGGCTAATAACTTTTATCGTGTGTTATTCCGTCCTGGATATCCTATCCAAGCGAGAGAATTAACAACGATGCAAAGTCTGATGCAGAATCAGATTGAGTCGTTTGGTTCTCATATGTTCAAGGATGGCAGTATGGTCATTCCTGGTCAGATTGGTTATGACTTAGATGCAAAAGCAGTTATACTTCAAGGATCATTCTTAGGTGCAGACGTTGAGCAATATAGAACACAGTTAGACGGAAAGATTATCAGTGGTTTGACTACTGGTGTAAAAGCAAAAATTATTTTTAGTATTCCTTCAGCAACTTCTGAAAGAGGATACATTACATTATACGTTAAGTATCTAACATCTGGTGGTGAGGAATCTACTGAAGCAACCTTTGTTGATAACGAACAGTTAATTTGTGAGTCTGAAATCACTTATGGTAGTTCTTTGATTGAGATCGGAACTCCATTTTCACAGTTGTTACCTACTGGTTCTACTGCTGTGGGTTCTACTGCTACCATTTCTAATGGTGTATATTTTATTAGAGGATACTTTGTTGACATCGTAGAGCAAACTATCATTCTTGATCAATATACAAACAGTCCATCTTATAGGGTTGGTCTTGAGATCTTTGAATCCATTGTTACTCCTGAAGATGATCCTGCACTAAACGATAATGCTACAGGTACTTCTAACTACTCTGCTCCTGGTGGTCACAGATTTAGAATCAGAACCAGTCTAGTTAAGAAGGTTATCGATGATGATACAGATAAAAACTTCATCGAACTTTTAAGAATTAATAATTCTCAAATTGAGAGTTTTGTAGAACGTTCAGCATATAATGAATTAGCAAGAGAGATGGCTCGTCGTACATTTGATGAGTCTGGTGACTATACTGTTAGAGATTTTGATATCCGTGTAAGGGAACATCAGAACGATGGTATCAATGGTGGTGTATATTTACCTGGTGAAACATCTCCTGATGGTGTTGCATCATCTGATGCATACTTTGCTGTTGAGATCGGACCTGGTAAAGCGTATGTTAGAGGATATGAATCTGAAACTCTAGTTCCTACATTCGTTGACTTAGAGAAATCAAGGAGTACTGTTGCATTACAGAACTCTATTATCCCATTTGAACTTGGCAACTTTATGCTAGGTGCAAATGTTAAAGGTTCTCCTATTATTAATGGTAATAATATTACAGAAAACTATCAGGTTATTGAGTTTAGAGATATTGCACCAGGTGGTAACCTAACTGCATCTGGTACTTGTATTGGATATGGTCGTGTTGCAGCATTTGAGTATCATACTGGTACAAGTGCTGTTGCTACAAATACTATTTTCAAAGCATACATCTTCGATTTACAACCACTTACTGTAATGAAGATGAGTGGTAATGTTACTGTAAACCAAGGACACGTCATTAGAGGACGTAGTTCTAAAGCAAAAGCATTTGTAGAAGCAGATTATACTGGTGTTGATTTAATTAAAGTATATCAAGTCTATGGACAGTTTAGAGATGGTGAAGTTATTGAAAGAGATGGTGTAGAAATTGGTACTCTAAGTGATTTCTATCAGTATGAGATTACTGATGCTAAAGGAATCATTGGTAAAGATCCAGATACTAATGCTATTAGATTTGCAATGGACTTCCTATTAGATCAGGAAACAATCGTTGCAGGTTCTAACTTCAATATTAATGGTAATCCTTCTGGTACTCTTACAGGTACACAGTCTAACTTTACTTTAGACTTGAGACCTGGTGACATCCTAACTGTTAATGGTGTTGCTGAACTACAGATAGATTTAATTTCTACAGTTTCAACTAACATTGATAATCAGATTACCAGTGCTACATCTGCTGCATATAGTAGTAACGCAGTTCCTATTCCTAATGGTGACTATGGATTTATCGTAAGACGTAGACCACAGATTTATGATAGTGAAACTGCTGATTTGATGATTGAGATGCCTAAACCATCTATCAAATCAATCGCTGATGAATCTGCTATTGTTGCAAGATCATTTGATGATATTACTGTTACTGGTGCTAATGACTTTACAATCTCATTACCAGCAGACGAACAGTTCCTTGCATATGATAAAGATCATTACCAGTTAGTTGAACTAGCACCTACAGCAGGTACTCTAATTGATATTGCAGCTTCTCATTCATTTAACACAACTGGTACTCCTAGGACATCATTAACTGTCACAGGTCTAACAGGTGTAAGTTCTTGTCGTATGATTACCTCAGTTTCTAAGAACCAAGCTGAGAAGAAGTTGAAGAATGCTACTGAAATGGAAGTGATGAAGGTTGAGCGTACTGCTAACTCTTCTGATAATATTAGATATGGTTTAACTTATGGTTCTTTATATGGTACACGTATTGAAGACGAAGAGGTATCTCTAGGTTCTACTGACGTATATCATATTCACGCAGTATTCGAATCTAACGATGACAACGCTGCTGTCATTCCTCATATGACTTTCCAAGATGCAACCATCTTTAAGAAAGGTACTATCATCGAGGGTGCGACATCTAAAGCAAAAGCACGTGTTGTAAACTTCAACTCAGTGTCGTATGTATGCCACTTTGTATATGAAAATGAAAATAGATTCTCTCTTGGAGAAAGTGTTAGTGGTTTTGATGCAAACAATAATGTAATTTCAGGTCTAGTCAATGACGCGGATAATAGTATTAATAATGGTTCAAGAAATATTACTGCTAACTTCTATCTTGATCCTAACCAAAAAGGGCATTTTTATGATGTAAGTAAACTACTAAGGTATGCATCTTCTGGTGCACCTCTTCGTAAGTTGATGATCGTATTTAACCGATTCACTCACGAAGCAACAGGTGACTACTTTGCTGCTCAATCTTACGTTGGTATTGATTATTCTAGCATTCCAAGTGTTTCATTCAATGGTGAGAGTAGAGAACTCAGAGATGTTCTTGACTTCAGACCTGCCGTAACTCCAGTTCTTTCTGGATCAGGAACGGTTGGATCACCATACTATGTTAACTGTGCATCATTAGACTTTAAAGATAGAGGATTCTCTTCTGGTGGTGTTTCAAATAACGCTACGATTATTGATATTCCAAAACCAGAATCAGACTTCCGTTGTGACTATGATTATTATGTAAGTAGAATTGATAAGTTATTCTTAACTGATCAACAGAAATTCAAACTTGTTAAAGGTATTCCTGGTGAAGGAGATGATGTACCTGGTAATATTGATAATGCGATGTTACTTGCTACTTTATATCACGAACCTTATGGATATGATCCTAGGAATGTAAAAATTGTTAGAGAAAACAACAGACGATTTACTATGCGTGATATCGGTCTGATTGAAAGACGTGTTGATAATTTAGAATATTATACTGCACTAAGTTTACTTGAACTAGAAACATCATCTATGTCTGTTAAAGACTCTGATGGTTTCGATAAGTTTAAGAATGGTTTCCTTGTAGATGACTTTACATCTTTTGATTCAGCAGCAACACTACACGAAGACTTTGCTTGTGCTGTTGACTTTGCTGGTGGTCAGTTACGTGCATCACATTACACAACTAATGTACCACTCCAATATAATGCTTCAGGATCTTCAGGAGTTACTTATCACACAACAGGAACTTTAACACTTCCATATGAAGAGATTACATTTATTGTTCAACCTTATGCATCACGAGTTGAGAATGTAAACCCATTCAACGTGTTTGCTTACATTGGTAGATTAGATCTATTCCCATCATCTGATGACTGGGTAGATACACGTCGTGCTCCTGATGAAGTTGTGAACTTAGAAGGTGATTTTACTGCACAGGTTCAACGTTTTGGAGGAGATACAAACACAGGATTTGTTCCAACACAATGGAACTCTTGGAGAACTAACTGGTCTTCAAGTTCTAATAGATCTGATACTCAGACTATGAGAAGGGGTTCTTGGCCATTCATTAGAAGGATTACAACTAATACTACAAGTACAACCAGATCACAAACACGTTCTGGTATTAGAACTACTATCACACCAAGAATTGATAGACAATCTCTAGGTGATAAGGTAATTGAAAGGACAGTAGTTCCATTTATTAGATCAAGAAACATTGCGTTTAAGATTCAACGTCTAAAACCAAATACAAGATTCTATGCTTTCATTGATAATGTCAACGTAAATTATTACACCTCACCAAGATTAATTGAGGTTATTAAGAACCCAACTGATGATACTCGTACTAATAACACTCCATTTGTTAATGGTGAAACTGTTGTTGGTCAAACATCTGGTTGTAGATTAAGGATCGTAAGTCCAGACACAGGATTTGATGATGGTTTAAGTCCCTATGATAGTTCTGAACTACCAACATCTTATGCATCTACCACACCTCTTCTTAACATCGATACTAAAACGATGTCTGAAACAGTTGCAGGTACTTACTTTGGTAACCCATTAGAAACTGAAATTCTAGTTGGTCAATCTTCAGGTGCTCGTGCTGTTGTTAAAACAAAACGTTTAGTTGCAAACACTAACGGTGATATGGAAGGTATTATGTGGATACCTAATCCTGGTGTACAAACTAACCCAAGATTTGCTACAGGTACACGTGTTATTAGATTAACAACTTCAGAAAAAGACTCTAGAGTTCCTGGTACTGTTGACTCTGCTGCATCTGCTAACTACGTTGCATCTGGTGTCATCGAGACTAAGCAACAAACAATTCTTGCTGTTAGAAATGCTGACATTGTAAGAGATACAGTTGTTAGTGATCGTGTTGTTAACGATAACTCTACATCAACCAGAGACACAGGTTGGTATGACCCTCTTGCTCAGTCCTTCTTGGTTGAGTCTAAGGGTGGTGCATTTATTTCTAGTGCTGAATTGTATTTCAATACAAAGGATGCAAGAATTCCTGTATCAGTACAGATCAGAGAGATGGCAAATGGTTATCCAACTACTAAGGTTCTTGCTTTCTCTGACGTTACTCTTCTACCTTCACAGATCAATCTATCTGAGAATGGTACAGTTTCTACAAGATTTACATTCCCATCACCTGTATACGTTACAGAGAATAGAGAATACTGTTTAGTTGTTCTTTCTGACTCAAACGAATACAAACTCTGGATCTCCAGAATGGGTGAGGATGACGTTACTAATGACAGAACGATCTCTGAACAGCCATATGCTGGTGTTCTATTCAAATCACAGAACGCATCTACTTGGACTGCTGACCAGTATGAAGATTTAAAATTCAACATATACAAAGCTAGTTTTAGTACCTCTGGTTCTGGTACTGCTATATTCAATAACTCTGAACTTGCTATAGGTAACAGTGGTATTGCTCAGTTACGTTCTAATCCAATCAAGACTCTAAAACCAGAGATCAAGATTATCCTTTCAGATCACCAAGCAAACTTTACTATCGGTGCTGAGATTACACAGACGGATACATCTCCTATACCTTCAGCGATTATTAGATCTGTTGTACAAGGTATTTCAGGTTCATCTAATGCTTATATCATCGTTGATGATGTAAACGGAACATTTAGAGAAGGTGTTCAGTCTGGTTCTAATTACATCTATAGACTTGTATCTTCAAGATCACTTGCTGATATTACATTAACTGGTGTGACAGGTACGTTTGCAACTGGTACTGCTGTAACAAATGGTACTGGTGCATCTGGTATGGTCACCGCTTGGAATTCAGGTACTGGTGTTCTTTCAGTTAAGTCTGTTACTGGTACGTTTGCAGACGCAGACGCAATTCAACAAGAGACTGGTGGATCTACAACTGGATCTGGTACTATCGGATCTAGTGGTGTAACAGCAACTGGAGATGATATTAACGATTACCCTGCTGCTCCTATCTCATACTTCAACCAAGCAACTGAGGTTGAGATCTTACACGCTAACCACTGTATGCACGACGCAGGTAATAATGTAAAAATAGATGGTGTAATTTCAGAAGTTGCTCCTACAATCATTGACTCTGCATATCATACAAATGGTATCACTGCTGCTGATGGTGTGTCTGGTACATTCTCATTACACGTTAACGATGCTTCAGCATTCCATACTACTATTAATGGATCTACTGTAGGTACAAGTAATCCTGGTTACATTATCATTCGTGACCCTGAAATTGGACAGAAGCATTATGAAATTATTGAATACAGTGGTATATCTTCTGATGGTAAGATCATTACACTTCCTTCTGGATCTCGTGGTAAGGCAGGAACTGCTGCATTAATACACAGTTCACTAAGTCTTATTGAATGTTATAACATAGATGGTATTCCTTTAACAGAAGTTAATAAGTTACACACTGCTATTGGTTCACCTACTTTGGATTCTTACAAAGTCGCAGTTACATCTGTGTCTACAAACGGTATCCAAAATGGTGGTCATAATATCACAGCAACTCAGAACGTTCAATTCGAACAGTTCTATCCACAGTTGCAACAAACTGTATACCCAGAAACAGATATCATTCCTAGATTGAACGTTGTTTCTGCTACATCTATTAAAGATGGAAATAATACAGACGAAGCATCCTTCATTAATGATGGTGTTTATCTCGACTGTATTGCAAATGAGGATAATTACCTCACATTCCCTAAACTTATATGTTCTAAAGTAAATGAAGATGCTAAGTTAAGTGGTTCTAAATCACTGACTTTCCAAATGTTATTAAATTCTAATAACGCTAACTTGACTCCTGTCATTGACACTGATCGTTGTTCTTTGATTACTACATCTAATAGAATCAACGAAGTAACACAAGCAAATTCAAATGCTGAGAATAGAACTGGTGATAAGAATGATGCAGTATACATTACTAAGGTAATGAATTTATTGCAACCTGCGAACACCTTGAAGGTACAGTTTGAAGGATGGAGACATCCTGATACAGAGATCTATGTTATGTACAGAATTCAACCTGTTGGTTCTTCTATTGCATTCGATGAAATCGGATATACATACTTTAATGGGAATGGTAAAGAAGACAAAACTATTCAAAAATCTGAAGCATACTTGCTCAGAGACCTTGAATACACATACAACGGACCTGAGTTCATTTCAGCTCAAGTGAAAATTATTATGACTTCGAGAAACCAAGCATATGTTCCTCTCATTAAGAACCTTCGCTGCTTATCGTTAAGTGACCTCTAAGAAACAAAAGTACCTCTATGTGGAGGGAAAACCCAATCTAGTCCGAGATACTAATTCTGGTGCTATACTAAATACAAATGCAACCCCTCCTGGCACTGCTGCTAAAGCAAGACGTGCTAAGGATGACCGAATAGAATCTATGCAAACTGAGCTAGATGTGCTAAAATCAGAACTATCTGACATTAAATCATTACTTATTAAATCATTGGAGCTGAACAAATGACTGCTGACCAAACTGAAACTGTTGATCAGGAAAAACTACTTTCTGATTTTAAAACTCGTTACCAAAACCTGATTGGAGAGAACCAAAAACTCGCTGGTCAAATCAAACAAAACGAAACTCAAGCACTAAAACTGCAAGGAGCAATCGAAACGCTAGAATATATTTTACAACCTGGAGAAGAAGTAGACGAGGTTTCAACCGCAGAATAAGCAAAGAGACCGCAAGGTCTCTTTTTTACGGTTATAAATATCTCCAGTAGGCATTTCGTTTTCGTGCACGGAAACCATTAGAGATCTAACCAATGGCAAATAGATTACAATTACGACGTGATGGAGCTCAGCAGTGGGCTAACATCAACCCCATTCTCGCACAGGGTGAATTGGGTATTGAGATTGATACATCACGTATTAAGATCGGTGATGGAGTAACTCCGTGGAATAGTTTAAAATATGAAAGACCTTTAGAAACAGAATCGAACGCTGCTAATACACTTGTAAAGAGAGACGCTGATGGTAACTTCCAAGCAGGTGCTGTAACTGCTACTCTAATTGGTAATGCTTCTACATCCACACGTCTTGCCAACGCACGTCAAATCCAATTAGCTGGTCAAGTTACTGGATCAGGTTCTTTTGATGGATCTCAGAACCTTACATTAACAACTGACCTATCATTAATTACAACACTTCCTCATTATAACCCTGCTGATCCTGACGCTAGTGATCTATACACTCGTGTTAGAGTTAACTCACAGGGTAGAGTTATCGGTGCTGAACTTGCTTCTACACTTGCAAACTATGGTATTACTGATGCTCAACCATTAGATGACGAACTTACTTCACTTGCTAGTTTAACCACACTTGGACTTCTTGTACGTTCTTCTGTTGGTAACGTTTCTACTAGACAGTTAACTGGTGGTGCAGGTCGTCTTGTATTTACAGTACCTGATGGTAGTTCACAAAACCCATTTATTGACCTTGCTGACACAGCAGTTGTTGTTGGTAACTATAACGTTGAATCATTAACATCTGTTGATTCTACTGGATCTAGTTCAGAACCTTTTGGTACCGAGACAGTTAATGCTACAAGATTTAGTGTTGATAGATATGGTCGTGTTACATTAGCAAAGAATGTTCCTATTGCTACAGCAGTAGAAGGATCTAAGTATGGTGCATATGATGCAGGTGTCGCTTATAACCGCTATGACATAGTTGAACAGGGTGGAAGGATATATCAGGCAATTCAGGATCTAACTGCTGGTCTAGGTGCACCTGGGCATACTACAGGAGATGTGGGTGGATGGAGATTTACAAATAATGCTACAATTGAACAGAAAGGACTTGCATCATTTGCTCAAGAAGACTTTGATGTAGATTCAAATGGTCACGTAACTATCTCATCAGGAGGTGTTGATAACACTCAACTACAGAACAACCGTATCATTTATACTGACGGAAATACTGTACAGCAATTTGAGTTAGATAACGAACTAACAACTTCCACTGGTCACACAGGATTCGATTACCTCAACTATATTAAAATCAATGACACTTCTGGAAATAACCTTTTTTCTGCTAACAATACCGACAATAGTAATGCTGGCGGTGTTGATATTAATGTTGACACTAATATTAGTGGTGCGTCTATTAAATTAGATAGACCAGGTAACACTCCTCTACAAACTATTGAAAGGACTGCTGGTTCACTTAAGATTCATCACAATGTTTCTTCTGCCACAGATAGAACTCTGGATATTATTTCAGAGAACGCAGGTGCAGGTACTGCTAGTATTAACATTACAGCAGACGAAGATATTACAATCTCTTCTACTAACGTATCAAATCGTGTTAATGTAGAAGGATTCCAATTCCAAGACGATACTCTCAGCAGCACTGCTGGTACTATGATCTTGGATCCAGGTGACGACGATGCTGCAACTGGTAAAGTTCAGATTCGTGGTGACTTGCAAGTAGATGGTACAACCACTACTGTTAATTCCACTACAATAACTGTCGATGATCCAATCATCGTTCTTGGTGGTGACACTACTCCTGTTGCAGATGATAACAAGGATCGTGGTGTAGAGTTTTCATATTACGATACACAAGCAAGGACAGGATTTTATGGCTGGGACGAAAATTACACAGACTCTAATATCTGGAATGGCACTGGTGGCTTTAGGTTCCTCTACAATGCCACTAACACCAATGAAGTATTTACTGGTACAGACGCTGCTCTCATCGCTGGCAACCTCAGACTAACAACAAACACAGGTTCTACATCAGATACAACAGGTACATTAGTTGTAACTGGTGGACTTGGACTTTCTGAGAACGCACATATCGGTGGTACTGTTACTATTGCAGGTCAATCCGAAGTTAATAACAATGTAATTATCAAGGCAGATAATAAGTCATTCAATATACAGACTGCTGCTGGTGTAGATAAGTTTACAGTTGATACAGATAACGGAAATACAGTTATTGAAGGTACATTAGATGTTCAGTTAGAAACAACTATAACTGACAATGTAATCATAAAGGCAGACAATAAGAAATTTGATATTCAAACTGCTGGTGGTACTAGCGTATTTGATGTAGACACAGACAATGGTAACGTACACACAGATGGTACTCTTGACGTAGACAGTGGTGTCACCTTCAACAGTACACTCGACGTTGACCTTGCTACAACTCTTAATAACATATTAGATGTCGATGGTATTTCCACATTCCATAATGACATCATACTTGATACAACTGGTAAGACCTTTAAAATTACTAACGGTTCTGCTGATAGATTCGTTGTAAATAGCACCTCTGGTAATGTAGATTCAGAAGGAACATTAAACGTAGCAAGTCTTGTTCACTTTGAATCTGCTGATGTACCCACAGTTACTACTGATGCAGGTAATAACTTTATTATAGGATCAGCTGACTACGGTGCTTTACGAGTAGATGGAGGTGGTTACATTGCAGGTGATGTTCTGTTTAACTCTGACATCTATGTCAACGGTATTATCAATGAAAGAGACTTAGGTACTACTGAAACATTCAACACACAAAACTATTTAAGAGTAAGATATAAACTTCGTACTGGTGTTACTGCACAATATACTCCAACTTTTGCACAAGATAATTCTTCAAACTTGAGAGTATTTGGTGGTGGAGGTATTGCAACTGATCTTCATATTGGTGAAAATCTATTTGTAGGTAAGAAAGCAAACTCAGATAACATTGAATTCTCTGTTGATGAAGATGGTAATACAGTTATTGGTAGATCTGGTATTGGTTCTAACTCTCTAGGAACTTTAACAGTACACGGTGACGTTACATTAAACCGTGACGTGTCGTTAACTGGTTCACAAATTACTCTTGGTAATGAAACTGCTGACGCTCTAACTGTCGAAGCAACGAGTACGTTTAATTCTAATGTTACTTTAGCATCGGGACAGGATCTGTTAGTTGGTGGTAATGCTGAAATTACTGGTAACTTAACAGTTCAAGGAACTACTACAACAACTAATAGTACAGTCGTTACTATTGATGATCCTATTATCACACTGGGTGGAGATACTGCTCCTAGCACGGATGACGATAAGGATCGTGGTATTGAGTTCCGTTATTATGATTCACAGGCTCGTCTTGGATTCTTTGGATGGGACGATTCTGCTGGACGTTTTGCCCTTTATAATAATGCTACTAATAGTTCTGAAGTATTCTCTGGTACAAGATCTGGTATTGATGCTGGTTCTATCAAATTGTTTGATACAACTAACGCAACCAATTCTTCAAGTGGTGCTCTTATAGTTGGTGGTGGTGCTGGTATAGGTCTAGATCTACACGTCGGAGATGACCTCACGGTTGTTGACGATGTATCAATCGGTGGAAATGCCGAAATTACAGGTACTCTGGATGTAACAAATGATTTTGCAATCAATTCTAATAAGTTCAACGTTGATAGTATTACTGGCAACACAACTGTGGCTGGGACGTTCGGTGTGTCAGGCATTGCAACACTTTCTTCAACCGTTAACATCAGTGGAGCAGGTTCGAACCTCACAGTAGGTGGTACTGCTTCTATTTCAAATGACTTTGATATTAACTCTACTAAGTTTACTGTTGCTGCTGCATCTGGTAACACAGTAATTGATGGAACACTAGACGTAGATGAAGCGACAAACGTTACATCAACCCTTGGTGTTACTGGAATTATTACTGCTACAGATAGCACACAGTCATCAGTTGGTAACACATACAATAGCGATGGTGCTTTCAGATTAACTGGTGGTGCTTCTATCGGTAAGAACGCTGCTATTTCTGGTGATCTTAGAGTTTATACTAACTCACAACTAGATGGAACTCTTGATGTAGAAGGTGTAACTAACTTCACAGAGCAAGTCAAGATTAATAAAGTTACTGATTCTGGAAGTGCATCTGATACTTCTGCATCAGTATATACAGCAGGTGGTTTAGCAGTTACTAAGAAAGCATTCATTGGAGATGACTTGAATGTTGGTGCAAATAACTTTACTGTTGACGGACCTACAGGTAATGTTGGAATTGCAGGTACTTTAGATGTATCACAAGCATCTGGATTCTCTACTATTACTGCTAGTGGTGTTGCTGAACTACAATCAACTCTAAACCTTGGTGGTGGATTTAACATCAACACCAACAAGTTTAACGTTTCATCTGCAACTGGTACTACAGATATTGCAGGTCAGTTAAATGTCGTAAATGCTGTTGACTTTGATTCTACTCTTAACGTAGATGGTAATGCAGATTTCAATGCTGGTATAGATGTCACAGCAGGTAATGCAACTTTTGCTGGTCTTGTACAGGCAGATAACGTAACTGATTCTACTGGATACACTGATGCTTCTGCATCTGTATCTACAGACGGTGGTTTATCAGTTAAGAAAAAAGCATTCGTTGGTGGTAACTTCTCTGTTGGTGGTGCTGCTGGAGTTAAAGCATCTATCCTTGCTGCATCTGGTAACACAGATATCAAGGGAACATTAAACGTTGACGATGCTGTAACCCTTGGTTCAACTCTAGGAGTCACAGGTCAGATCACTGGTGATGTAACTGGTGATTTAACAGGTAACGCTGATACTGCAACTCAGGTTAACGTTACTAACACTAACAACAACACTCTGTTCTACCCTGCATTTATGGGTGGTAACACTGGTAATCAAGGAGTGTTCGTTGACTCAAGTAACTTAACTTACAACCCATCTTCTAACACTTTATCAGTTAATAACTTTGTATCTACTACGAACTTCGAAGTTCAAGGTAATATGAACGTTACTGGTTTGATTAGTTTCGGACAATCAGAAGTTTCAAGTCTTGCAAACCACACCACTGATGTTCTTACTGAAGGTTCAACTAACTTATACTTTACTGACGAACGTGTAGATGACAGAGTAAACAATCTATTTACTGCTGGAACTGGTATCACTAAGGTATATGATGACGCTGCTAATACTTACACACTATCAGTAACTCAGGTAGATATCGATACTGACAATGTAACTGAAGGATCAAGCAACTTGTTCACCACTGCTGCTCGATCAAGGACACACTTTACTTACGGAACAGGTATTGAGTTGTCTGGTAGTGGTGAACTATCTGTGACTCAAGGTGATATTAATACTGATACAGTAACAGAAGGTTCTACAAATCTATTCACAACAAATACAAGAACAAGATCTCACTTCACTTATGGTAATGGTATTGCATTATCTGCTGGTGGCGAACTAACAGTAACTGAATCTCAGATCGATACTGACAATGTAACTGAAGGATCAACAAATCTATTCACAACTGCTGCAAGAACTAGAACTCACTTCACATATGGAGTTGGTGTTAAGTTAACCTCTGCTGATCTAGCAATAGACTTTACAGAATTTGACACAGGAAGTATCACTGAAGGGTCTAATCTATACTATACAGATGAGAGAGTTGATGACAGAGTTAATAATCTGTTCACTGCTGGCACAGGTATCACTAAGGTTTACGATGATGCTGCTAACACATATACTCTTACAGTCACACAGGCAGACATTGACACTGACAATGTAACTGAGGGATCAACAAATCTCTTTACCACTGCTGCTAGGACAAGGACTCACTTCACATATGGCACAGGTATCACTCACAGTTCTGGTACTCTTAGTGTTACTCAGTCAGACATTAACACTGACAACGTAACTGAAGGATCTACTAATATCTTCTATACAGAAGCACGTTTCACAGCAAGTCTTGGAGGTAAGAGTACAGCAGATTTGACAGAGGGAGCTAACCTCTACTACACAGATGCTAGAGCAGATGCAAGAATTGCTGCTGCTGATACTGACAATCTATCAGAAGGATCAAGCAATCTTTACTTCACAAATGCTAGAGCAGATGCGAGAATCGCTGCTGCTGACACTGGTGATCTAACAGAAGGAACAAATCTATACTACACAAACGCTCGTGCTGATGCTCGTGTTGTCGCTGGTATCACTGGAAAACTTGACGCATCTGCTGTCAGCACCTTCGGTGGAACCCTAATTGATGATGCTGACGCTGCTGCTGCAAGAACAACTCTTGGTCTTGGCACTGCTGCTACCACTGCTGCAACTGCATATGCAACTGCTGCACAGGGAACACTCGCTGCATCTGCTACACAACCAGGTGACTTAGCAACTGTAGCAACCAGTGGAGACTATGATGATCTAAGCAACAAACCTACATTGGGAACTGCTGCTGCGACTGCATCTACTGCATACGCTACTGCTGCACAAGGTACAAAGGCAGATGCTAATGACACTGACATAGATGACATCTATACTCAGTTAGATACGATTGGTAATAACGCTGCTATTACAACAGTTGCAGAACTTAAAGCAGCATTACTAGCAATGGTAAGGAGTTAATTATGAAACCATTTCCACTTAAATTTGTCCCTTTATTATTTGTGCTTTGTTGCCTAGCATCATTCACTATAAATGTGGCACCTGTATTTGCTAATCACTTACCAGTGATGTATGTACAAGTACCTCAGTGGGCAGATGATTGGGCAGTGTGTGCTGTTGATATACCTGATGCTAAATGTCATTGGTATGTTATGGCACCTGATAATACATTTGGTGAGGGATTTGACTGGGAGAGTGCTCCTTGGTTTGATGCCAATGGATTAAGTGATATCGCTCCTATGGGTAAAGAAACAGTTGTACAACAACTACAATATCAAAAGTAATGGCACAACCTAATTCAAAAGCAACATTAAAGGAGTTTGCTCTTCGTAGACTCGGTAAACCTGTATTGGAAATAAATGTTTCTGATGATCAGGTAGATGATGCATTAGATTATACTATTGAAAAGTTTCAAGAATATCACTACGGTGGTTCTGAGAAGATGTATATGAAGCATCAGTTTACTGCTGAAGATTTAGCTAGGTTCCAAGCAGATGAATCTACAACTGGTACTGATACTTTACAGGCAGGTAATACAGGAACTGTATTTAAAACACAGTCAAACTATTTGATAATGCCTGATCATATTCGGGCAGTGAATGGTATCTTTACTTTCCAAGATAAGGGTACTGCAAATATGTTTGATATTAGATATCAGTTACGTTTGAATGACCTGTTTGATTTTACATCAACACAGTTTCATCATTACTATATGATTCAGACACACCTTCAAACTATTAACTTCTTACTAGAAGGAATGAAACCAACTAGGTTCAATGCTTCTAATGGTAAGTTGTTTATTGATATGGATGTTCTAACTGATGTTAGAGAAGGTGAGTTTGTTGTTATGGAATGTGTCAGTGCTATTGATCCAGCTAACTGGACAAAAATATATAATATTATGTGGGTTAAAGATTATGCAACCGCAATGCTGAAGAAGCAATGGGGTCAAAATATGACTAAGTTTCAGAACGTTCAATTACCAGGTGGAGTTACTCTTAATGGTGAGAAGATTTATTCTGATGCTGTGACTGAATTAGAACAACTAGATGAACAACTTCGTAACACATACGAAACTCCACCTATGGATATGATCGGCTAATGGCTACTAATTCTTATTTCACAATGGGAACTTCGGGGGAACAGAACCTCGTTGGATCTCTAGTTAAAGAACAGATAAAAATGTTCGGTCAGGATGTGTATTACATTCCTAGAGTCATAGTGGATGAAGATCCTGCATTTGGTGAAGACTCGATGTCTAAATTTGATGACGCATATATTATAGAAGCGTACTTAGAAAACGTACAAGGATTTGAAGGAGATGGAGATTTATACAGTAAGTTTGGTGTAAGGATATCTGATCAAGTTACATTTGTTATATCAAGGGATAGGTTCACAGAGTTAGTGGATGACAATACAACTCTAGTGGTTGAAGGTAGACCTAATGAAGGTGACTTAATTTACTTCCCTTTAGCATCTAAGTTATTCCAAATTCAATATGTAGAATATGAAACTCCTTTCTTCCAGTTAGGTAAGATTCATACTTGGGGTTTGAAATGTGAACTCTTCGAGTTCAGCAACGAGAACTTCGATACAGGTGTGGATGCTATTGATGTAGTTGAAAGAAATTTCTCTACTACTATCACTCTAAATTTTGCAGAGGGTGGAAGTGGTACCTTTACTGCTGGTGAAACAATTGCAGGTGGTACATCTAATGTAACTGCTGAGGTTAAATCGTTTGATTCTACTACAAGACAACTACAGATATACAACAGGTCTGGTATCTTTACAATTCCAGAAACCGTTACTGGACAGACATCTGGAGCAGCGTGGACAACCTCAAGTTATAATACCCTAAATAATACTAACTCAGAGTTTGATCAAAATCAATTCTTTGAGACAGGTGGTGATGCAATACTTGACTTTAGTCAAGGCAATCCATTTGGTGAATTCGGAGGCAAGAGTTAATGTTAGGAACATATTCGTACAACGAAATATTTCGTAAGACTGTTATCGCATTTGGTACTATCTTCAATAACATTGAAGTAAAACGTCAGGCAACTGGTGCAGCAACTGAAGTTATGAAGGTACCTTTGGCATACGGTCCGAAGGATAAATTTCTAGCACGTTTGAATCAAACTGCTGATGCAAGTGATAGAACAACTCAAATTACTTTACCTCGTATTTCATTTGAAATATCTGGTTTCTCTTATGACACCACAAGGAAAGTAGCACCTACTCAGATCATACGTCACGTAGATTCTACTGACAAAACAAGAAAGGCATTTATGCCTGTACCATATAATGTTGATTTTGAATTAGCAATTCTTGCTAAAAATCAAGATGATGGTTTACAGATTCTTGAACAGATCTTACCGATCTTCCAACCTATGTTCACAGTAACAATTAATTTGGTTGATTCTATTGGTGAGAAAAAAGATTTCCCAATTGTTTTGAATGGGGTATCTTATGATGATGATTATGAAGGTGATTATACTACACGTAGAACCTTAATTTACACATTAACATTTTCTGCTAAGACATACTTATACGGTCCTGTACCTGATGTCAGCAGCAAGATTATTAAGAAGTCAATTGTTGACACACATCTTAAGGTTGATACTACTGCATCTAGAGAAGTTAGATACACAGTCACTCCAGACCCAGAGACTGCTGAGGCTGATGATAACTTCGGATTCAATGAAATTAAATCGGAATGGCAAGATGGAAAAGCCCGCAATCCAGTCACAGGAACCGACGAGTAAGTATGATGGTATAGAAACTGCACTTGATGTAGAAACTTCTATAACACCTACTGAAACTCAAGACATCTCTATGCAACAAGAACAAGTTGCAAAGGATTACGAGTACACTCGTGGCAATTTGTATTCTCTTATTGAAAAAGGACAAGAAGCAGTTGATGGTATTTTAGACCTAGCACAACAGTCAGATAGTCCTAGAGCATATGAAGTTGCAGGTAATATGATTAAAAACGTTGCAGACACAACTGATAAGTTAATGGATCTGCAAAAGAAATTGCAAGAAGTAGAAGCGGGACCTGTAGGTCCTTCTGCTAAAAACGTTACAAACAACACTATGTTTGTTGGTTCTACTGCTGAACTTGCAAAATTTCTTAAGTCCCAAAAGGATAAATAGATTAGTAAAAGGAATCAAGTCACAATGTCAGTCTTAAATGTATTAGATACACAAACAGTGAACGGTTCAGCAACTGCATACATTGTGGTAAAAACTGGTGTAGTACGTGCATATGCGGCTTCTGCATCTACCATCTCTTTTGATGGAGGTCCTGCCATAACTCTTGCTGCTGGTGAAGCGATTCTACTTTCTTGTGGAAAGTCAAAGAACGTTAGTGTAACTGCTGGAACTAACGCAAACGGTGCAGTGTTTACTGTAGGTGGATCTGGAGCAGGTCAACGTCATTCGTTCGCAGTTGGAGATTTTATACAAACCATAGATGGTGGAGATACAGATGGATTCGGTTCAGACTTTGAGTCTGCTGCTTCAGGAGGTAAGAAAGTCACTGCCTTCACTAACACTACAATTACTACAGATGTTGATGCTTCTGGAGCTAGCGGTGCTTATGCGTTGTCTGCTGCCGATGCAACAGCAAATCTGGTACCATTAATTCAACGAACTGTTAAAATTGTTGCTGGCGGAAACAACGTTGTTGTTGAGCAAGTACAAGTCGTAGGTGGTTAAATGAACGACGATAGACTTAAAAAACAAAAACAGTTTATTGATAAGAAGCAACTAATGCTTAACTTTCGTAAGCTTAGACTTCAAAGAAAGGCTGTAGCAGGTAAGCAAGAGACTGATATGATGTTACAAACACAATCATTTAAGATTCAATCCTTTGGTCAGTTCATTACTGAAGGTGGTTTAGCACGTGCTATTGATAAGTCTAAGAAGAAAGTTACTGGTCACATCAGTGCTGACAGAGGTTCTGACGAAGGAAAGAATCGTGAGAAGCGTAAAGGACTAGAGAAAGATCTTAAGAAGAAGGGTATCGGATATAAGAAGGGTGTGGGACAGTACAAGTATGACGATGGTAAAACTGGCACAGAGGTTTCCTATCACACATCAAAACCTGATAAAATGTCGAAACGTCGTTTCGGAAAGATTTCCAGACGACTTGGTAGAAAACACGGACAAGAGTCTGTGATTACGAAAGACAAAGCGAAACCTGCAAAATTACACTATACTGATAAGAGTGGTAAGAAATCCGAGTCTATCGGTAAAACTAAAGCTGGAAAGCATCCTGGTGGATATGGTGAAACATCTTCTACTAACGTGCGTTCTGGTAAACTTCCTAAAAAAGTAAAGGACAAAAAACTACATTATGACAACTGAATACGATTGGGATGATTCCAATTGGAGGGAGGAAGAGAAATCTTTCACCACCGATAAACGTTATCTTGAACTATTAGAGAACGGACCTAAGAGTCTGTCTCAGTCTTGGATCCTTCAGGCACTTCATCAAAAATGGATGCGTCGGAATGGATATAAATATCCAGACACCGAAAACAAAGGACAACTACAGTCATCATTTAAGGAATGGAACGATGGAACAACTAAAGTGTAAATACTGTGGACTCATTGTTCCTAGCAGTAAACCAAATCCTCATAAGTGGTTAGTGAGACACGAGATGAATTGTGCTCGTAACCCAAATAACAATAAAACCAACGGTCCTGTAGGAACTGAGTAATGGGATTACCAGACAGAACTCAAAAGATCTTTGATAAGGTCTTTGCTTGGGATAGAGACCTTGCAAAAAAACTACAAACTAAGTTTAACTTGACAGATTACCAGATGCTATGCTTAGCTTTTGGTAAGGGTATCATCATAGGAGCAATACTTCTGTAACAGGATAAACTAAATATCATTATGAATTCAGATCCAAAACGCTATTATACAAAGGCAGAAGTCGATGCATTGATAGCAGCAACCATTGCAGAAGCGAGAGAAATCGATGAAGCTTCAATGGCAAAACATAACCGAGAAGCTACTATCATTAGTATGATTCTCGGTTTTACTACATTAGCATTGTTTATCGATGGGCTATTGAGAATCCTTGGTATCATTCCTCCTTTTATGGATTTGGATGTAAACGTAATTGATGATATAATAGATAAGGTAAAGGATGATCTCATTCCAATCATAGAATCATCTAAGAACATTATTAGGAGGTAGACCTGTGTCTACAAGAACTGAGAAGAGACGCAACCAAATTAAGTCTCGCTTTTATTATTACTTTTGGGGTATCGCAACTATTGCAGTTGTCTCTGGACAATGGTATGTTGGGAGTGGTTATCGTCAGATGTCCAAGTCTGTAAATAGAATCCTTGATACTACTATCACGATCTTGGAATACGAAGCACCAAAACCAAAGGGTAGATATTACCCATATATTCCCTCACCGTCTCCCGACACTAAATACCTCAGTGGAACAAGATCGTCGTTATCAACACATTAAGTCTCTCTATGAACTTTATGAAGAAAACTACAAACTACAAGATATGATTCAAATCTACCAAGAAGAGATCAGTAAACTTGTTATCGAAAAAGAGAAGTTGCTTACAGAAGTAACCTTTCTACGACAGCAATTAAGTTTCAAAACTTTAGGAAATGATGAAACTAAAAAAGACCCCGATTAAAGGGTCTTTTTTATTGGTTTTATTTCATTGGTTTAGAGCAGTACTTCTCTGCATATACGTTTACAGGTCGGTTGGTTGTCCTCGCATTCGATTAGGCATTGGAAATAATCGTTCATATTATCTTCGAAACTTAAGTCGGTCTCTACTATGTGGTTCCAGTCTGCCATTTGATTGCGTGGAAAATTCTTCATTTAATACTCCGTACTGTGGACAACATTACCAAAAGGTTTGGGGACATAATTCCCTCGTTGCAACTGATTTATTTATATGGAAATCAACACAACTATGGATTTATGTGTAGTATAATAAATACCTACTAACAAATACCTAGTGCTATGATTGTCTGGGGTGTAATTTGGATGGTTGCGATATTATTGGTAATTGTGTCTTGGTATATCTACTATATACTTCGTATGGCTTATGCGGAGATGAACGATGGGAGCAATGGTTCCACCGAGTCGGAAGAGTTGTTACAACTTCCGAGTGACAGAGATAAACAAAGTAGTTGATGGTGATACCATTGACGTAACAATTGATCTAGGATTTGATCTTTATAAAAAAGAAAGGGTTCGCATAGCTGGTATTGACACTCCTGAGAAAAGGACTAGAGATTTAGAAGAGAAAGAGTTAGGTATCGATGCAACTAACTGGATGAAAGGTACATTGGAGGATACAATAAATGGAGATGACGAACTCACTATACGAACTGAACTTAAGGGTGGTGTGGGTAAGTACGGTAGGCTTCTTGGCTGGTTATATGTTGGCGAAAGCGATGTATCGTTGAACGAACAGATGATCACCGAAGGGTATGCTTGGGCTTACGATGGAGGTACAAAGAAAAAGAACTTCCAAGAACTAAAAGATATCCGTGCTGCTCTAGGTACATATGATATTGTAAGACCAGACGGTACGCACGAAATAAATGGCTGATAACCAGATATACCTCGGTAACCCGAATCTAAAGAAAGCAAATGTAATGACAAACTTCACACCTAAACAGGTGAAGGAGTTTATCAAGTGCAGCCAAGATCCTATCTACTTTATTAGAAAGTATATTAAGATTGTGTCTTTGGATGAGGGTGTCATACCTTTTGATATGTACGATTTCCAAGAGGAAATGGTTACGAGTTTCCACGAGAATAGATTTAATATTGCAAAGTTACCTCGTCAGTCTGGTAAGTCCACTGTTGTTACTTCCTATCTTTTATGGTATGTAATTTTTACTCCTAACGTCAATGTCGCAATCCTCGCAAACAAAGCCCCGACTGCTAGAGAGATGTTGGGACGTTTACAGCTCAGTTATGAGAACCTTCCTAAATGGATGCAGCAAG
>OCZA010000009.1_pt1 | contig 62096 bp, 46 predicted proteins | sample 1539021 | NCBI WGS metagenome assembly OCZA01 (sample SAMEA2619376, study PRJEB22493) | marine metagenome | biome: marine biome (ENVO:00000447); feature: surface water layer (ENVO:00002042); material: "saline water (ENVO:00002010), including plankton (ENVO:xxxxxxxx)" | depth 5 m | reverse complement strand
AATCTCGTTGTCTCCAATCATCTGATCGTTTATCATTATGGAACCAATCTGCTATGTCATCTGCACCACTGAAACCCCTTCTATGTCTTCTTGAATCCGAGTCTCCTATATCCAAGAACTTAAGAAAAGTTGAGTCTGGATCTGATGCCATCCTTCTTGCTGAACTTAACATACCTCTCGCTGATGTGTTTGCTTTTGCTAGTTTCGTCGCCCATAACATATCCTCCAATTCAACTTCTTGTCCTGCTGCGATGGCTTTACAGATTGCTTCCATCCTCAATCGATATGTGGTAGATAACATTTACTAATAGGTAATATTAGTAGTATCTATTTAATCTTTGAATACGTCTTTTTTTTCGTATTAAAATCCTGACATACCTTTGTAACAACTGGAAAAAAGTAGGTTTTGGTTTTGGTGGTAATATCTCTTTGAATCTATTCAAGCCTATGATCCTCGTTCAGAATTTCATTCATAGAAAAAGGATGCTCCCTTAGATAAGGTACATCCTTCTTAGCATTCTGTGCTGCTTCCCAAGAATTTTCTGCGTATTCGCAAATTTCGTGATGGATATGTTTAGAGTCGTCCCATCCGACTGTGTAGTGTGACATTACGATCTTTCGGGTGTCAGTATTATTTAGGTGTAAATACCCTGTTACTGACTGTGTAGTTGTTGGTTCACACACACATAAATAGTGGTAGAATTTAGGTCAACAAGATGCACTGAAAACGCATTTGTTATGTGTAAACCGATTCAAAAGGGAGGTGATTTGTATGCAGCATAACTTGGTATCATACAATCAGTTAGCAGGATCTTATGAAGATCCCCACAACCACAAACTAAACGAGTATTACGAATGTCTGATTGAATGTAATGATAACCAACAGACGTGTAAAAGAATTTGCAAGGATGTGCTTATGTAAAAAAGCAAAAAGAAAGACCCCGAAGGGTCTTTTTTTTATGTAACAGGATATGCTTTGTCTGACATATAATCTTCTGGTTTAGGTACTGGTGCATAGAACCCTTCAGGTCCTTCATACTGAGGACCACTATTTCTTCTAAGTGGTCTTTGTATAAGATCAACAGTTTCGTTAAACCATCTATCCATTGATCTTCCCATAGCACGGTAAGAAGTACCAAGATAAATCTGCCCTGCTACAACAGATACAGTAGCAGTTCCCCAGAACATATAGTAAAATCTAGACTTTACTTGTGCTCTAACTTTATCACGTTTGTTCATTACCGATTTAATATATTCTTCAAGGGTAGCATCTCTACCTTAACTTTGTCAACTATTTGATCTATTATATTAATATCAATTCCCATAAACGGTTCGATGATACCTAACATCCTTAGTAAACCGTCTACAAACAATGCTAATGCTGTAAAACCTAAGATCATACTAATTACAGTCGCATCTCTATTGTGCTTCCTCATAGACTCTTCGTCTATAGCACGAGCCTCAGCAACTGCGTCGCTGATCATTTTATCTACTTCGTCTTTAGTATAACAAAGAGATTTAATACGATCATCTGTCATTAACTACAGAAGAATCGCACCAATAATAAATCCTTTAGCAAATGATATGCAAAGCATTTTATAGTCAGATAGTTTAAATCTATCTTGAAACTTTTTAATAAGTTTCTTATCCCACTCGACAAACTTGTCGAAGTATTTTTGTGTTGTATCAGCTATTGCCATTGTGACCTGGTTTTTGAGGACAGTTTGCTTCGTGTTTCTCTATCCACCTCTGACAATTCCAATGATTCTTCGGAGGGGTGAGTCCACAGTATTTACACTTGATTTCCATTGTACTTGCTATTAAAGTCTTTGAATGATGACTGAAGGGATTTAGGCTCAGGTTCTTTTCCATACTTTTGAACCTTCCATTCATTGTGCATAGCACCTAGGATCCAAGCTTGGGATAGTCCTTTAGGACCATTCGTCAAGAGTTCTTTTTGAAATGCTGACAACCTTGATTTAGAAGCAAGATATTCTTGCCTCCAACTATGATCAGTTTCCATATGAGTAAGATTTGTTTTTAACTTTTGTTTCCCCATAAGGGTTGGGACGATTAGGTTTTACTTGACCTAACTTCATACCCTTAGTTCCTGCTCTACGAGCAGTTGGGTTTAGTATAGCATCTTTTTTACCTTTTTTGGTAATTATGGAATCCTGATTGTATTCCTTACCAAGACGCTTCATCTGTTTCTTAAAAGTTCTGAACTTTTTCTTGGGTGCATTAACTACAATAGATGGTTCTCTTACAGTCTTTGTTTCTCCTGTCTTCTCATCTTTCTCTGCATATTTTCCTTCTACCTTTTTATAACCATATCCTAAACTACGAACTTTTTTACCTAGTTCTTTATTCTTTGCTTTGTTTTCAGCACTAGATACGTTACCTCTGTTTGCTGTTAACTGTGCAGTATTACGTTGCATAGAGTTTCTAACAGCACGAGATAACCCACCTTCAGCAATGAATTGTTTAAAAGATAGAGTTGACATTAGCCACCTACAATTTGAACTTGTTCTAATATAACTGCGTTACTACCAGCAACACATTTAACTGCACGTTTTACTAATGGAATGTTTCCAGCAGTTGCATCAGCAGCACTGAGAGCATAGTCTCCACTTGCAGCAGATGAATCATAATCTGTTGTAATAGTGGAAGCAGTAATTGCTGTTACTTTCTTACCACCTGATGCTGCTGATTCAAAGTCAGATGTAAATCCATCTGTATCACCACCATCAACTGTTTCTATATAATCTCCAACACTAAAAGTATGTCTACCACCACCTGAGAATCCTTCAGCAGTGATTACCATTGCAGCAGCGTCTGTTGCAGCAGCGATCTTAGCGTTCTTTGCTTTACCTACTGACAGTAAAACTGCTTCTCCAGCAGCAAGAGTAATAGCAGGACCCTCGTCAAATTTTATTGTGGATGCTGATGCAGCGTACGCACGTACGACACCAGATTTGACCACTATGTATGCAGTTCCTGAACCACTCACTGTCGTTGTATCTAATACATTTAAAACTGACATTGTGTTCCTATTCCTTTACTAAGTTATTTATCCTTTTGTTTCTTCAAAAATTTAGCAAGTTCAGCAGTAGAACCAACAAACATAGTATTGTTTGTTACGTTACCTGGTATGCTTTTAGCACTACCACCACCTTGAACTTCATCTAATTTCTTTTGAAGATCCATAAGTTTGTCAGCAGTATCACCGACATTCTTAATTAGATTACCAGCTACTTCATATGCACGTGGTGAATCTGATTGTTGTGCGACATCTAATATTCCATCTACTGCCTCTTGTCCTTTTTCAATCAAGGAATAAAACTGACCACGAGAATACTCATAATCTTTTAAGATCTGTTTTTGGATAGGAGTAGACTCAACAGGTTCTGCTAAATCGGAACTCGTGTCCTTAGTAATGTCACTAACAAGAGAAGTCTCAACCTCTAGTGCATCTTCGATGCCACCATAGATCTTACTCGTCTTGTCCTGTGGTTGGGTTTCTTGATTTTCCATCAGTAAATTCAGAATATATTTCGTTGAAACCGAAGTTATCATCTGCGTCAGCAGTGAATGGATCGGGTTGAACTTGATAACGAACCTCTCTAGGTGCTGTTGTATCTACCGCCATAGCAGTATCAACGATAGCAGTCTTGATAACCTTGCTACTAACATCAGTAACAGGTCCATAGAGATAAGTCTTAGCAGTAAATGCCAACGTGTAGATTAATGTTCTACGTGTTGTAAAATCTCCCTCATAGTCATCATCATAATTAACAGAGTTAAGTGTTACTGGGAAATCTTTTTTCTCACCAATAGCATCGACCAAGTTAATAGTTATATTAAACATTGGTTGAAATATTGGAAGAATTTGTTCTAAGATTTGTAATCCATCATCTTGATTTTTAGAAAGAATAGCAAGTTCAAAATCCACATTATATGGAACTGGCATAAAAGACTTTTTAGTCTTACTACCATCATTATTATCAACGTGTCTTATCACCTGAGTTGGTGATACCTTTCTAGTAGAATCATATGAAAATCCAGATATCTCAAAAGATATTCTAGGTAAACTGATTTGAGTTGATCTGTCAGTAGTAGTTCCAGCTTGTGCTAAACGTGCTAGGAATTTATCTTTAGGACCATATGCCAAAGGTACTTTCATAACCTCTGTCTTAGATCCACTCACACGTCTAATTTCGATATTGTTAAACAAAGTACCGAAACCAATAACCGTCTTACGAAATATCTCGTTGTATGAATACGTTCCTAACATTAACTAGAGCCTCCAATCTCTCCAAATGGATTTCCTTGTGAGAAGTCCAATATACTATCACCTTGTGTCTCAAAGAATGAGTTTTCATCAAACTCTGAGTTAGTATTATTTAGGGTATTATAGCTCGCTGTAGTATGTGCTGCCCCAGATGTCTGTCCAGTAACGGTTTCTGGGATTGTAAAGATACCCGATCTATTGTAAATTTGTAGTTGTCTTGTAGTAGCATCCCAAGACTTAACTTCAGCAGTTACGTTAGATGTACCACCAGCAATCTGTTCTCCAACTGTGTAAGTTCCTGTACCACCTGTAGCAAAGTTAAGAGTAATTGTTGTAGCAAAGTTTCTCTCTACTTGATCGATAGCATCCACACCTGTGTCGAAGTCTTCGTCGCTGTACTCGTATAGTTCACACTCTAGACCCCAAGTATGGATTTTACCTAACTGGAAGAATGGTTGTTCATACTGAACAAATTGTATTTGAAATAATTTTTGTGCTAGAGGGAAGTAAATCAAATCTCCTTCATTTGGTCTACCCTCTTGTACTAATGTAGCGTTATCATCAACAAGAGATGTGAATCTTGTTCTTGATATTATGAATGTAACTTTATCAGATATTCTTACACCAAACTTAGAAAATAAATCTCCATCTCCACCAAATCCTTCTACGTTCTCAAGATATGCTTCTATTAAATAAGCATCATCAAACTTAGATAATGAGTCCTCACCAAAGGCAGGATCTTCATCTACTATAACTCTGGGGATATAGTAAACATCCTGACCAAACATTTTGATCTGTTCTATGACCAGTTCTTCAACTAAATTTTGTTCACCACTGGTTCCGTGTGTGAAGTAAGAATTAGTAGGCATTATCCTATCATATCCATAGGTGGTGTTTCATATGTAGTTCTTAACTGTTCTTCTAACTTTTCTAGTTCCTCTACTGCATCACCATAAATCTTTTCACCATTAAGAGTAACTCCACCAGGTAACTGAACATTTTGGAACTTGGTCAAATTTTGACCCCAGTATTTTTTAATCATAGATGTAGCATAATCTTTAACCCACAAAACATTGTATATCTTAGTATAGTTCGCAGGGTCTATCGCACTGATACATTCCATAACAACATACTCACCTTCTCTCACATCAGTCAAAGTATCCATATCAATATACAACTTACCATCAGATGAATTAAACCTAGTTGGTTTCATTCCTTCTAGTAAGAAGTTAATAGTTTGAAGGTGTGTCTGAATCATATAGTAATGATGAAACTGTGTTGATGTAAAATCAAACAGGTCATTCAAACGTAACTGATATCTAATATCAAACATATTTGCAGTACCCTTATCTTGGAAAGTAAAGATACCGTTCACTGATCTAATATGATCTGGCATTATCAAATAGTTTGACTGTGTTTTAAATACAGTTCCTGTGTTTCCTGCTTGTAAAGTATCACTACCAGTTTCCTCAATATCTGCTTGGAATCTTGTGATATCTTCAGCAGTAAACTGATGCTTCATATACATTCTTTCAGAACCACCGTAATGATATTCCTGAAATTTTTCAATAGTATAATCTAAAGCATCATCAACCTGATCATCTGCTACGTTAACTTCTAGCACAGGTTTACCCAACCTACGCAAGGCATATTCTTTTAATGTTGCTTTTGAATTAGGGGCAGCCATTTAGTTAACTCCTTGCTAGTGCTAGTAGTGCAGTCTTAAGTTGTGCGACTGTTGTAATCGCATTGTTATTACCAATCGCAACTAACTGAGTATAGATGTCATCTATGTCAGCATCGTTAGCGTCTGCCTTTGTACCTTGTGCAGCAGTAGCATATGCAGTAGAGGCAGTTGCAGCAGCAGTACCTAACGTAGGTTTACCAGTTAGGTCATTGTATGCTCCAGAGAATAATGTAGGTTTACCAGTTAAGTCATTGTATGCTCCACTGGTTGCTACAGTTGCTAAGTCACCTGGTTGTGTAGCAGATGCAGCGAGTGTTCCCTGTGCAGCAGTTGCATATGCTGATGAAGCAGTTGTAGCAGCAGATCCAAGTCCAAGAGTTGTCCTTGCAGCAGATGCTGATGCGTCATCAACTAATGTTAAACCAAATGTGCTGATAGCAGAAGCATCAAGTTTTCCAGTGATACCAGCAACAACACGAGCATCAGCACGTGCGTTAGTGTAATAAAGATTGGTTGATCCTTCAGATAGATCATCAGTATTAGCAGCTGCAATACGTGCATCTGCTCTAGCATTAGTGAAGTAAAGGTTAGTTGATCCTTCAGAAACATTATCTGTGTCAAACTCAGTAAAGTCTATTGCTAGATCAGCAGTAGTAAGTTTGATACCAGTTCCATATGTGAAGTGAGTTCTAGTTCTAGCAGCAGTTGTAAAGAGGTTAGATGAACCTTCAGTTACATTGTCTGTGTCAATGTCTGCCTGTGTAACTGATAGAGTTCCAGAACTATGTGTGATACCAGTTCCGTAAGTAAAGTGTGTCCTTGTTCTAGCAGCAGTTGTGAATAGATTTGTAGATCCTTCTGTTACATTGTCAGTATCGATCTGAGATTCAGTTACTGTTAGTTCACCACCAGCAGATAATGCAATACCATTACCATAAGTGAAGTGAGATCTTGTTCTTGTATTTGTTGTGAATAGATTTGTAGAACCTTCAGTTACATTGTCTGTATTGATATCACTCTGTGTTACAGAAATAGTATCTGTGTTTAACTGAATACCTGTACCATATACAAAATGTGTTCTTGTTCTTGCAGCAGTTGTAAAGAGGTTTGTAGAACCTTCAGTTACGTTATCAGTATTAATATCTACCTGTGTAACTGATAATGTGTAACTATTAGCAGCATCATCATATACCTTAGTGATACCAGTTCCAGCAGTAAATAAATTGTTTACTCTGTCATCTACACGTTCGTCTGTAAAGTATAGGTTAGTTGAACCTTCAGTAAGTGCATCAGTGTTGTGGTTTGCAATACTACCAACTTCAGATTCTCCGAAGGTAATCAAACCAGTAATGTTCATATTACCTTGAACTTCAAAGTTCGTAGTAGATATAAAGTTAGTTACTGATAAAGTGTTAGAGAATGGGTTGTATCTAAGGTTAGCAGAGTCAACGTGAACTGACTGATTACCAGTGTTTCCACCCATAAATGCAGGATAGAACAGTGCGTTGTTGTTAGTCTCAGTAACAGCAACCTGTGTTGCAGTATCAGCATTACCTGTTACGTCACCAGTTACATCACCAGTGATCTGACCTGTAACTCCAAGAGTTCCACCGAAGGTTACAGCATCGTCAACGTTTAATGTTCCCTTGATATCTGTGTTACCAGATGCAGCAAGGATAGATGCTTTAACTCCAGCAGCACCACCAACAGAGAAGTTACCACCAACGTATGCTTTCTTAGCAACTGATAGACCACCATCTGTAGATATAGATGCAGAGGCATCAGAGTATCCAGTAGAATCAGTTACGTTATCTGCTTGTACAAGACCAGCAAATGTAGCATTACCAGATGTGACATCTATACCACTGTTAAAGTCAGCATTACCATCTACGTTAAGAGTAGAATCGAAGTCAACTGGGTTTGTAACATCTAAAGTTCCAGCAATATTAGTATTACCAGATACAGATGCAACAGTAAATTTACTACTATTGATGTTCAGTGAACCACCTAGATTCAATGTAGATTGAAGTGTAGCAATACCTGATGCAGTAAATGTAGATAGGTTTGTGTTCTGTGTTACACCTAATGTTCCAGCAACAGTTGTATTACCAGTAGGACCATCAACAGTGAAGTTTCCTGCACCTACATTGAAGTCATCTCCAATAAATGTCTTCTTAGCAACTGCTAAACCACCAGCAGTACGAACTGAAGCACCAGTATCTGTGGCAGATCCAGCGTCAGCAGTGTTTGTTGCTTTGAATAATCCTTGAACTTCACCAACATCTTTAACAAGTAAATCATCATCAACAGTTAAGTCTGTGTATATTCTTGCACTTCCACCGATAGAAACGTTTCCACCTATTCCTGCACCACCTGTTAATCTAAATGCACCACCAGCAGAGTGAGAACCAGAACTTAAAGATTGTGCAGTGCTGTTTGTGGCAGTAACAATTCCAGTAACACCAAATGTGGATGTTATATTTGTTGCCTCATCTACGTCTAGTGTTCCATCAATTACTGTGTTACCAGATGCAGCAGCAACTGTAAACTTAGTAGAAGCAATATCAAAGTCACCAGATATGCTTGTAGTTCCAGCAACAGTTAAATTAGATCCTGATCCAACAATATTAACAGTAGAGTTGAGTGTTGCAATACCTGTAAGACCAAATGTTCCAGCAACAGTTGTATTACCAGTTACTGCGTCAACGTTAAACTTATTATTTGCAACTGCTAGATCATCACCAACATCAAATGTACCTGTGACATTTAAGTTACCACCAATATCTGCATCGTCAACAACGAATAAATCATCACCAACTCTAAGATCCAATCCAATTCCAGCACCACCACCAACAATTAATGTTCCTGTAGAAGGTGATGTTGCATTAGTTGTATCGAATAATTTGATAGAACCAGCATCAATACCAGATCTTGTACCACCAAATACTTCAGATGTGTTAGTTGCATTATGATATAGAGCAAATCTTGATTGTGAATCATCCCAACCAAAGAAACCTAATTTTGCTGAACCATCATAATATCTAAACTCAATACCACGATCTTTATTATCATCTGTGCTAGGTGCTGTATCTCCACCAAGAGTTAGAATAGGATCATCTAACTGAGTGGTAACTGTATTGATTGTAGTTGTAGTACCATTTACAGTTAAGTTTCCTTCAATGGTAGCGTTACCACCAACTTCTAGATCATTAGAACCAGAAAGGGTGACAGGTGCATTAAATGTGCTTGTAGCGTTGACCGAGAGGGCATCTCCTGACGCATCTCCAATAGTTGTTTGAGCTCCTGTAATGCTGAATTCACGGTTGAATACTGCATCTCCGTGGACTGTAATTGTTCCAGCACTTGCTGAACCCAAACCACTTCTACCAGCAACGACGTTACCAGCAGGACTGACACTAAACTCAACGTTATCAGTACTTGCTTTCTTACCAACGTATAGGTTATCCCCGATGTGAAGATCAGTAGCAATACCACCACCGCCAAAGGATCTAAAGTTAGATGAGTTATCTTGTGCATAGTTAGGAGTATATGCGGCTGTTACACCAGTTCTGAACTTATAACGAACTCTTAAGAAGTTCTGTGTGTTGAATGTCTCGTTAGATGAACCTTGGTCTTTCTGATTTATCTGTCCGTTGATGTAAATATCACTATTGAATAGTGTATTACCTTCAATATAACCACCACCATCTAATCTTAGAGCACCATAGTCACTACCTGTAATTATATAATTGTTATTTCCATCTGTGCTTATTGTTGGAGTATCAGTACTTTCAAAGTGAATTAAAGATGCAACATTTAATGATCCTTCTATATCTGTATTACCAGATGTACTTTGTACTACAAATTTATCAGCAGATCCATTATTTAATTTAAAGGTCTTACCAGTTGTATCAAGTATGATGTCATTATGGAATGTAGAAATGCCATCGACATCTAATATGTTGTTTAGAGTTGTAGCTTGATCTACATCAAGGGTACTGTTGAATGTAACACCACTGTCTACATCAAGAGTACCATCTGTATGTGTGTTACCGTTGTCAGAATCTACATCAAATACACTGACACCAGCAGCAGTTTGAATATCAAATTTCTTATTATCTGCTTTTATGATTACATTGTCAGTTATAGTTGTTTCTAACTGAACATCTAATGTACCTTCAATAACTGTATTACCATTATCTGTATCAACTGTAAACTTATCTACACCCGCAGCAGTTTGTATTGCAAATTCTTTGTTATCTGCTTTAATAATTACATTATTATTAATTTCTGATTGACCTGCAATCGTAACAGTACCACCAACGTGTGCGTTCTCGGAAAGTCCAAGTCCACCAGTTACAACTAATGTACCAGTTGTAGTTGATGAAGCACCTGTGTTTGTTGTTAGTCTGAGATTACCAGCGATGAGAGCAGCGTCTGTACCAGTAAATACTTCATTGGTGTTAGTGGCATTGTAGAGGAACCTAAAGCCACCAGTGCCATTCCAGATATTAGAGTCTGCGTAACTTTCGTCCCATCCATAAAAACCTACCCTTGCTTGTGTATCATAATAAGAAAACTCTACACCACGATCCTTGTTGTCATCTGCAACAGGAGCAGTGTCACCACCTAGAACCATAATTGGATCATCGATAGTTACAACAGTAGAGTTAACTGTTGTTGTAGTTCCATCTACTTGTAAGTCACCACGAATCTGAACTTTACCAGTTGCAGCATCGTCGTCACCTGGATCCAAGATCATAGTAGTAGCAGTGCTACTAAGAGTATCGTCTTGGAATTGGAATCCTTCTACATTAACACGATTTGAAACATTTGTCGATGATATTGTTATGTCTTCGTCTGCTGTAATGTTAATACTAGCAGTACCAGCACCAGCGTTGTTTGAAATAATATCAAGCGTTCTATCAGTAGAGGAAGAGACATTGTGATGAATTTTAAGTGAACCAGCAGTCCTCTCAATAGTTTGTAGAGGAGTGTTACCTGGTCTGTCAAGTTTTATAAAAGCACCACTTATATTTGTATCGACATTGATATCTACTCCACCAGCATTACTATTATCGGTGTTATTAGCACTGAAGAGAAGACCACCAGAAGTGCTATTTACTTTTACATAATTAAGATAATCAAATCCTGTGTGTGCAGTGGAAGTTGTTAGTTCATTATCTAATTCAAAATCTTGAACTGTATTTCCATCAGTAAATGTAATTTTATTATTCTGTAACTGAGTATTATCAACACCCATTGCAGCAATGGTTACGTGACCATTAGCATCTACATCAAAATCTTCTTGTGCAAATGATGCAAGACCTTTCTGTTCAGTTCCTTCAGCAGCACAATATCTCCAACCATTTGCATCACCTGTGCTATGAGTAGGTGCTCCACCACCAGCAGAAATAGTTTGAATAGCTTGATATACCTTAGAAGCATTTGCAATTATGGCATAACGAGCATATGTAGTTCCAGCATCATAACTAGCATACTTAGATCCTTCTACTGCTGTAGCAATAGGTACGTTCTCTGCTAGTGTAATACGACCATATCTATCAACACTAAACTTGGTTGTGTTAACAGTTTGTGTACCATAAGGTTCTGAGTTACTACCAGCAGCATTAACAGATGTTAATGATTCAACGTTATATGAACCAACAACAACTGCTGTGTCAGCAAGATCAATGAATGGGTTCTGTGAACTACCATCAGGTACTGTAAATATAATTCTTCCCGCACCGCCAGTTAACTGTCTAGTGGTTATATTTCCTTGAGATACTCTAGCAAGTAAACCAACTGTAGATAGTCCTGCTAATGATGTTAAGTCATCATCTAATGGTTGAGCATCAGTAATACCATAGTTTGCAAGTGTAGATGCAAGTTCAGCACCAATAACCCTACCTTGTGAGTTAACCCTAACACGAGTGTATAGATCACTAGCATCAGGATCAGCAGGATTATAATGTGGAAGTGTTGTTATTAATGATAAGTCAGTTGTTAATGTAAGGTTTGATGATCCATCAAAAGAACCTGATCCAGTAACCTGACCAGCAAGTTGAATTTGTCTAGCGTTAGCAAGACGTGTGGCAGTTGCAGCGTTACCAATAACTGTTGCAGTTATAGCACCAGCTTGGAAGTTACCATCAGCGTCTCTTTTTACAAGTGTATTAGCAGCGTTTGATTCTGTTTCTAGTGGTCTCTCATATCTTAAACTATTCCACGGAGTTACTCCATCCCCGATTTTAATACGTGATGTATCAATTTCAATACCAAGTTCACCCTGTGCCAAGATAGGGTTGATGTTTGCCCACTGTTGAGCACCATCACGTCTTAATTGAATTCTATTTGCCATTGGTTATGGTATCCTACATTTCGGACAATATGCCTCCAAGATATTTATAACCGTTAAAAAGAGACCTTTCGGTCTCCTCTTATGTTATGCTCCCCCTGCTTCAACATTGTCAACAGTAGGTTCACCATCTTTGAGGATGTACTCCAGCGTTTCTATAGCACCTTGGAGTTTTAGTGCTTGTTGTTCATTCTGTCGAATCTTCTGAGCCATCTGTTGGTTCTCATCGACATATGCTTTTAATCTAGTTTTGAAATCAGAAAGTAGTTTTTCCTGATCTACAGTTTCAGGTGCGTCAGCAGTCATTTGTTTAATAAAGATTGTTTAATTAAGTTTTTCAACTCAGATAATTCTGATTTTAGCACATCCATATCTTTTTGCATAGTTTCGATTTTGAGATCTTTCTCTTGTCGTCTCTTAGCAGCAGATCCTGGAGGGGTTGCTTTTGTATTTAGTATGGCACCAGACTTGGTGTCTCGTACTAAATCAGGTTTACCTTTTACGTGTTGAAAGTCAGGTTTCTTAGAGGTCACTTAAAGCTAATACACGAAGGTTTTTAATTTCGGGTACGTATGCTTGGTTTCGAGATGTCATAATAATTTTAATCTGAGCAGCAGTGAATTCAGCACCTGTATAGGTGTATTCTAAATCCCTGAGAAGATATGCTTCAGTCTTTTGAACTGTCTTATCTTCCAATCCGTTTCCGTTAAAATATATATACCCTATTTCATCGAAAGTAATAGACGCACCAACAGGTTGTATACGATACATAACGTGAATTTCAGTATCAGGATGTCTCCATCCCTCAAACTGAACCTTCAAGGTATTCGCTGGATTCAGTAAGTTCATAGTCTTACTGATGTAAACAGCATCATTCTTATCACCACTTCTTTGCTCTGCGTTAGAATTAGCAGGATCAATCTGGTTGATTCTATTAGAAGTTGTAATTAATGAACAACGATCTGTATCAACCACAGGTGACAAGTTAGCGTTAGTTGAACTCATTAGTAAGTTCATAGTCAATGACTTAGAACCACTTAGTTTTGCATCTTCGTTAACTTTAGAACATACCAATTTAGGGAATGTCATATAGTTATCTTCGTTTGCAATACAGTCTAAGTACACACCATCATTAATGAATGATGCTTCACTTACGTTTGCACCATTAAGTATGGATGTAGCAGAGACTGCGTTCAATCTAGGAATAATTTCCGTTTCAGGGAAGTTATTCATCTCAAGTTGTGGATAGAACTGTTCAAACTGAATGTTTTGTGTAGCAGTAACATCTTCACCACCATTCTGAACTCCATTTGTAGATACAGATGTGACTGCAACCTTATATGAGTCAAGAGTTGGTGAACCAATAGCAGTGTGTAACTTGTTAATTTCTGTTAGAGGAATACCATCTAAGTTATAGCACTCAATAATACTTGTATTACTATGTGCTAACGCAGCAGTTCCAGCTTTACCACGAGAACCAGAAGGTAATGTAATAATCTTACCGTCAGTTGATATATTACTATACTCAATAATTTCAAAATGTTTCTGACTAATTTCAGGATCACGAATAATAATGAATCCAGTGTTACTTGTCGCAACAGCAGCACCATTGATCGTTGTATGGAACGCTGAAGCATCTTGAACGTGTAACTGGAAGGTTCCTGAAACCGCATCCGCAGCTGTAATACCATTTGTATGATATGCAGAGTCAATGATTGTAGGAGCAACTTCTGAAATTACACCTTCTAGTCGTACATTATTAGCAGTATCGTGCATACAATGGTTAGCGTGCATCACTTCGATCTCAGTAGCTTGGTTAAAGTATGAGATAGGAGCAGCAGGATAATCGTTGATATCATCTCCTGTTGCTGTTATACCACCAGCAGCGATAGTTCCTGATCCAGTTGTAGCACCACTTGTTGTTTGTGTTATAGCATCACCCACAGTGAACGTACCTGTAACAGATTTAATTGAAACAACACCAGTTCCTGAATTAAATGCAGTCACCATACCTGATGCTCCTGAACCGTTTGTTATTGTATTGTTTGCATCGAATGTACCTGTAACACCAGTCAGTGTAATATCAGCAAGTGATCTAGAAGATACAAGTCTATAGATGTAACTAGCACCAGATGCAACACCTTCTCTAAAGGTTCCTGCAACGTCATCTACGATGATGTAAGCATTAGATGACCCTTGTACACCTTGTACAACTTGTCTGATGATAGCAGATGGTACAGGGGATGTATCAGTCTGTGTAATCTCAGCACCAATAGTAAAGTTTGCTTGGTGATCAGAAAGAATAATCTTAATCTCTGGTTTTAGAGTTCTGATTGGATTTGCTCTTAGTTGAGAAATACCACTGTTACCTATAGCAAGTTCAGCATTATTGAATACAGCAGTACCTGTTGAGTTAGCAGTAAATTGTGCTTTATATAATATGAATTTTAAATCTTCATACTGGTCAGCAGTCCAAGTAGATGCGTTCTGTGATTTGAATAGAACACCAGCATAAGGTTGTTCAGAGATCGTTCTGTCATTAGTAACATCATCCTCACCCATTCTTGATATCCAGAGTTTGAATTCGTTAGAGTCAGAAAGAACAACTAAACAGTATTCTCTATTTTCTGTAACGTATACAGGTGAATCAAATGTAAATTTAGTAGCGACTGTTCCATTCTCAGATAGATTGATCTGTGAAGGTAAAAGTGTAACGTCAGAGAAAGCAAGAACTTTAGTGGTTGGATAACCATTTGCCATCTCTCTAACCTGTACTGATACAGGAATTCTCTCATCTCTTGTATTGAAATATAACTCACAACTTGTTAAGAATGCACCACCTTTAGATTCAACCAAGAATGATTGTGCAAGAGGGTCATACCAACCTGTGTCTCTAGTTACGTTACTTGTAGTGTTATTAACAGTTCTATCTTGTGTAACTGTATCTCTTACAATATCAGCATTTCTAACAGCAAAGATTGTTGTCTGTTTAGTTTCAATAACACCTGACGCAACATAGTTAGCAGATGCAGCAGAGTCAACTTGACCTGGTACTCTAGAGTCAGTATCTGATGTAGTAAGTCTTACAACACGTGTACCTGTAGCAAATCTTGGGTTAGTTGATACACGTGGATTTGGTACCCACATAATACCTTCCATATCACCGTTAGTGTTTGCAACTAAACGTTTTGTCTTAACAACAGCACGAGCACCAGATGTTTGTCCTACAAGAATCTCAGTTTCCTGTGGATTACCATAATATGCACCAGCAACTGTTTCTGACATTGTTTTAGTATCAATGTTTAAGAAACCTGTTGTAGAAGCATAAGATGTTGGAAGATCAGATCCATCATAAGGTGATTTACCATCATCAAATCCTGTCTCAGGACTTACAATTTTTAATCTACATCCAGATGTTTGACCTATAACAGTTTCATCAGTAACAAATGGTGTGTTATTTGTACGGCTATCATCAACTGGGTTCTTAATAACTTCAATCAATCTTGGTGTAGTGTAGAAGTTTACATCTACATTATCGATGAAAGCATAGAATCTTGTATTTGGTTTTAGACGTTGAATCTTAAACGCAATGTTTCTTGATCTAATAAAAGGTATTACTGTTTTTTCTAAAGTACGATCACCCATATTCTGACGATCAATTCTAGGTGTAACTCTACTTCTGATACCAGAACGTGACTGGTTACTTACAGTGTTTGTAGTTGTTGTAGTAATTCTTCTAATATATGGCCACCTACCTCTTCTCATAGTCTGTGTATCAGATCTACTAGAAGCAGAAGACCAGTTTGTTCTCCAAGAGTTCCACTGTGTTGGAATAAATCCAGTGTTTACATCACCACCAAGACGTTGGATACTAGCAGTAAAGTCACCTTCAATATTAACAACTCTATCTGGTACTCTACGTGTATCAACCCAGTCATCAGAAGATGGATATAAATCTAATCTACCAATATAAGCAAACACGTTGAATGGGTTTACATTCTCAACTCTAGAAGCATATGGTTGAACAATAAATGTACTTTCAACATATGGAAGTGTTAAAGTTCCTGTTGAATGAAGAGTAACACTACTAGATGCAGTAGCATTATATTCTAGAGGTACGTTTGTTGTATAATGGGACGCACGCATATTACCATCAGCAAAGTCTAGAGCACAAGCAAAGTCTTCGTGTGTTGATTCAGCTGAGTCAAAACTTGTAAAATTATCTACAAGGAATCCGTTTTTAAATTTATCAAAACCATCACTATCTTTAATAGGTAGAGATGCAGTTTCAAGTTCAAGAAGTGATAGTGAAGTATAATATTCTAAGTTATCAACTCTTCTTTCAATAAGACCGATATCACGCATAGTAAATCGTCTATTGTTTTCTCTAACAATATGAACTCCTTCAGGACCATATCCATATGGTTCGTGATATAAAGTAGCAAGTAACATTGCATTATCAATATTACCAGGTACATCATCTGCCTCACCAGGTATACCCTTTGCAACTTTGAATCCTTGCTGGTCTGTTAAGAATAACTTATCAATTCTTCCAACATAATAATCATAGTCACAACGGAAATCTGATTCTGGTTTTGGAATATCAATAACCGTGGCGTTATTTGCAACACCACCTGAAGCAAATCCTCTATCTTTAAAGTCTAACGATGCACAGTTAACATAGTATGGTGAACTAACAGTTCCTGATCCAGATAAAACTGGAGTAACGGCAGGACGGAAATCAAGAACATCTCTGAGCTCTCTTGTTTCACCAGCAAATTTAATTGATGGAATATCTTTATAATCAATACCAACGTATGACTGTGATGCAAAGTAGTCACCTGTTGCTTCGTGTGTGAATCTGTCAAAGACTATCATCAATTTACGAAGAGGTGCACCAGCAGCAGCAAACTTAATTAGTTTAGATATGTCATAATAATGACCTTGCTGGTTAGGATCTAAGTAAAAGCTATCTGTAATATTACGAGAACCATTATTAATTGATCCATCAGCATCATTAATAAGACCACTAATTATATTACCATTAGCATCGAAACCTTGTACAGTTTCACCAAGTGAGAATAGACTTTCATTTTCATATACAAAATGACAAACATATGAAACAGAGTTAAAGTTTACAACACGTGCCTTTGCTTTAGATGTCTGTCCTTCAATAATTGTACCTTTGTTAAAGATAGTCGCTGCTTGCATTGTCAAGTTTGGAATAACAGCAGCATTATCATCATTTGATTCATATACAGCGTGTATATTATAAACGTCTGTAGATCCTAAAGATATTTCTTCATCTTCAATACGAGTTCCATACAATGATCCGTATGTCAAACCATATTTAACATTATCAGATGAGTTAGCAGTTTTCTCTACCTTCATACATTCCATCTCAGTTGCGTTTTTAAGTTTCTTCTCAGCTGAGTTTTTAGAAACTGATGCAACTAAACGTACTGTATTTACACCTGTAAGACCAGATACTGTTAAGGAAGTTCTCGGTGTACCTGTGCTATTAAATGAGAGGTTGCTTTCGATGTCGATAAGTGTTCCTGCGGTTGGTGCGAGTTCCACCAAGGCGTAATGATCTTTATCATATGCCAAAAACTGTTCGTCTGCTGGTAAGGAAATAGTAAAGTCATTTGCTCCTGTAACTGTAATGTCGTCAAATGAACGTGCAACTATCGCAGATTCATCTGAGATGGACTTGATTGATTCTTTGGGCATCTCAATCATTAAATCAGCAGTTTCTCTATCATAGATTTGTGGTCTTTGACGAACCATAAATCCATAATCTCCTGCTGGAATATTGTTACCACTATAAGTTGCTGTAGTTGCACTTGTTAGATTGTTATCAATATTTGTTCCTGATAAGTTGATAAGATCAATGTATAACGTATTGCTATTGTTAAACGTTAATTGATCACCTGGTCTGAGGTCTAAAGTAAAGTTAGACTGTGTACCAGTAATAGTACCAGTACCACCACTAGAACTAACATTAAAGTTAGATCCAAGAATGATTGTTTCTTGATCTAATAAGAAATCACCAGCAAAAATAACTGCATTAGTATCAGGATCTTTACCGATCATTCCTTTAGCATCAGTTATTTCGTGTGTAAATGTTTCAACAACAGTTCCAATTTCTACACCATCTCTCTCAATAACTTCACCAGTTTTAAACTGTCCATATGACTGATACAATTTAATAAGATCAACACCATTATAATCTGCCTCTACAAATGCTTTTGCTTTAGAAGTACGTCCTCTAATAACGTGACCTTGTGCTACTGTTACACTTTGACTTAACTTCATCAAAGTTAGTGGTTGTAGATCAAATACGTATGCTTTGAATACTGTAGAAGAAGATGTTACGTTAGTACCATTGTGATATTCATATGCAGCAACACGACCATAACCAATAATATTACCAGTTGCAGATAAAGATCCATTAGGTTTAACATCTCTAAATTCAACAACTTGATAGTTTGATGTAATACTGTTTCCGTTTACAATAGGAGAACCCTTCACATTATTCATCAGCATATAATTGCCGAGTTCAAATGGAACAATAGAGTTCTGTAATGCTATACTTGTTCTTGATTTTTCTAAATCTACAAAAGTAGGAACTAGAGTTTCAGATTCATAACCTCTTACATATGCCTTTCCAGGTCCAACTTCAATAACATAATATGCTTCTGATGCTGTTATACCACCAGGTGATGTTGCACCTTGTAAATATACACCACCATTTGCACCATCATTCTTATGTTCTCTAATACGAACATCAAAGTCACGAATAGTATAATCACCAGACTCATCAAATGTTCTTCTTGCAAGTTCTCTTGCTAATTCATTATATGCTGAACGTTCTACAAAAGTTTCAATCTGAGATTGATTGATTCTTAAAAGTTCAATAAAGTTTTTATCTGTATCATCATCGATAACTTTCTTAACTAGAGAAGTTCTAATTCTAAATCTATGACCACCTGGTGCAGAATAGTTAGATGTACCTGTGGCATTATCGTTTAGATTTGGATCGTCTTCTGGAGTAACAATAGATTCAAAAATTTCAAGACCAACTCTATACGAGGGATTGTTAGAGTATTGATCAAGAATAATTGTTTGTGCAGAGACATCAACAAAATATCCACGAATGAAATATACACCATTAGCAATCGTTGCAGTAGAACCTACAGCAGTAGAGTTAGTAGGTAACAACTGTGCAAATGGAGTTCCAACTTCGATAAGTGAGTTACCATAAGTTATTTCAGTCTCAGATATTAACTGCTCGTTATTTACAAATGTTCTTTCAGTAGATTCATCACCACCAGATGTTAGATACTTAACATATAATGTGATATATCCACGAGATGATTCTGTTGCTGGAATTGAAGATATAACTTTTGCTTTTACACCTGTAGTTAAACCACTTATAATTGTTCCAGTTAAATTAGTTCTATATTGCTCAACATCTGCTCCTAAAAATGATCCTTGAAGTAATACTGCTTTTGCATCTAAGTCATAACCTATTTGACCAGGAATGACCATCGAGCCATCCTTGAACATATGAGTACCAAAAGATTCAATCTGATTCTGCATCAAAGATTGCAGAGTTGTTAATTCTCTTGCTTGAATCGGATAACCAGGACGAAATAGAACTCGATAAAAGTTATTTGCTTTATCGAAATCGTCGAAGTATGGCGATATGTTCAGATTGGTATTCTGTGGCATTGTTTTAGAACTCTACTACGATCTTAATGTCTTCAATTTGGTCGCCAGCACGGGAGATTGCTCTCCTATTGTCTATGTAGATGACTTTTCCAGAGTCCTTTTTCACTTCTGGTTTTGCATATCCAGATGTGAACGACATACCTAGGTCATATTCCGTGTTGTTTATAACACGTGTTGCCTCACCAGGAATAATAGGGAAGTTAATATCAGGGTCAGCAGAAGTACCAGATCCTGAACCTACAACTGTATTACCTCCATCAAATACAGTTTTGTTACCAGAAATTTCTGGGAATATACCATCAACTCTGTTTTGATAATATTTCAAAACTTTAGTTGTTGAGTTCCAAGAAACAACTCTACCTCTAGCAGTCACCTGTTGACCACCAATAGTACGAGTCTGTGTAATAATTTCATCCGTGTTGAATGAACCTGTGAAATCTGGAGAAAATATCACAGCGTTTGTAGATGATAATGTAATAGCATCTGCAAGTTCTTCAGTACCGTATTTAAGTGGATTCAAATTTAATCCAATACGTCTGTAATCGTTATCAGTTGGGAAGTCACCTGATCCTTCATCGTAGGTAAACTTCGTGTTAATCATCACACGATATCCACCAAGTTCGATTGCTGGATCAGATCCGTGTCCACCTTTCGGAGGAATGATTACGTCAATAGCACCACCACTACCTGTACCAGCACCAATACCATTAATCTCATCAATAATAACTTTACCGAAGGAATAATTAGATCCTCCAGAGGTTACAGTAGCGTTTACAATACGTCCACCATCAACCACAACTGAGATTCTTCCACCAGTACCATCTCCTTTTACAGGGATGTTTTCATATGTACCGTTGTTATATCCAGAACCAGATGATTGGATAACAACTGTATCAATTTCACCACCAACAGCATCAGATATAACAGCAGTATCAGTCAACACTGGCATATAATCACCAGAGAAGAATTTCAAAACCTGACCAACAGGGATAGTAAACATATACTTCCAACGATAACCATCAGCAGTCGTGATAATAGATGTAGATGTACCTGTCGGCTCAACCGTTGATGGTTTACCATTCGGATCTGAGGGCGATGTTCCATTGTAGATACATTTATATGCTTGATATGAACTGTTTACAACGTAGAAATCTGCGTCATATAATTTAGTAGCACCAGAAGATGCAGTCTTACTAGATGAATAATCGTGACGATACATATCGTACACATAACCCAAACCACCAGTAGTTTGTTCTGGGGGTATCCAGTCAATACGACGTATAACCTGTACAGCGTCATTCGCTAGAACACGCTTCATTGAGATCATATCATCATATGAGTCAGAGAACTCCTGAAATGAATCAACAGGGGTTGGTGGATTGTTTTCGTTGTCCCATTCTTGGGGTCTACCAATAAAAACATACAAGCGATCTCTGTTTGCACCAGCAGCTATGTCACTCTGGTTCTTATCAGGACCTTCGAGTGATTTGATGAACTTCTCCGCAGTGAATATTCTAAATTGGTCAGTTAGTAGTGCCATATGACTGCTATTGCCTTCCTTTTATTTATACTAGGTTTAATCAGGTTCATTGCGAACTGAGGAAGGATAGTAAATTTGTTGTATCGTTCCTACAATTCCAGACCCATTACCTGTGATTGTTTCATTATTATTCCACAAGAAATTACCAGAATTTCCCACAGTTGAACCTACTGATAAGGTTTTTGTTGTTGCATCCCAAGCGGTAACAATACCAGTGATACCAGTGATAGATCCTACAACTGTTTCACCTACAGTATAGTTACCTGTTGTATGTGAACGGAATAAGAAATCTACTTGTGCAACGTGTACATCTCCATCACCTAATGAACCCGCAACGGATACTGTAGGTGACAATGGAGGATTTGAACCATCAGCCATTTGGTCTCCAACAGCAAACAATGTTGTATTGGTACCACCTAATGTTTCCTCAATACCATATAATGATGATGCTATACCACCATCTAGATTTATCTCTCCAGCAAAATCAGTACCAGTATTGATCAAATCAGGTATACCATCACCAGCACCTTGAAGTTCTGCAATATCTTCAAAATCTTTATCAGATATTGAACTGATAGGAACTGTTAATGTAACTATAGTTGATCCTGCTGAATCAATAATGTTATGTGGTTCAACACCAGTTTGAGTAGATGATGCAACACCAGCATAAAAGTCAATAACCTGAGATTTAATTTGAGATGAACCACCATCAATAAATGCTAGTTCGTCAACTTCAAATGTCAGATACAATGCTCTTTCAGATGGTATCCAATCATATACCCTAGCAATTTTATTACCAGAACTTTCATTAGTTCTGACAACTCTATCACCAACAAAGAAATTATATCCTGATACATTATTAGCATCTGCAAGTGCATCTAATGTCACTTTTTGATCGTACCTAAAGTTTAGTGCACGGTCACAACCAGTAAATGATGTACCTGTCTTACCTGTATATCTTATTACTTCTCTTCCAATTAATATTTTTCCTGAACCTGGATATGGATCAGTTGTTTGAACATATATTGTTTGATCATTCTCATCAACATTTGTTAATAGACCAGTAATATCATATATCGTAGAGTTAAATGACTGTCTATTTCTTGATGTTTTAGTTAAGTTTGTATTTCTAGTAAAGAGAACTGAAGGAGCAGTTGAATATCCACCACCAGGATTAGTAACAGAAATATTAGTAATAGCACCAAGATCAACAGTTGCTAGTGCTTTACCACCAGATCCACCACCACCATTTAATAAAATAACAGGAGGTGTCTCATAAAATTCACCTTGATTTGATATATTGATTGATTTAACAATACCAAATTCATTAACGTCAGCAACACCTGTTGCACCCTGTCCACCACCACCAGATACAATTAAGTTAACGTCACCTATTTCATAATTAGATCCAGCAGTTTCTAATGATAAACCCGTTACAAGACCCGTAACAGGACGTAGTTCAGCACCAGATCCACCACCACCTTGAACTGTAGCAGTTACAACGTCTGAAAAATATTCATCTCCATTAGATAAAACCTGAATGTATTGAATTGATCCAGCAGGAGCAAATACATTACCATTAATATCAATTTGATCTGTCTCGAATAATATTGCTTTTGCTTTTGCACCTGTACCATTTCCAGCAGTTTCTATATTAATTCTAAATGGATCATATCCTTCACCAGGATCTAATACTTTTACAGCAGCAATTTGACCATTAACAATTATGGGTTCTAGAACTGCCTCTCTAATAGGAGTTCCACAATTACCAATAGTTAACTGAGGTGGGTCAGACTGGTTATAACCACTACCGCCATCCACCACAAAAACATCTCTAACGCCAAATATAGAATTAAAGAGTGGTTCAATTACTGCACCTTGTCCTGGGACTGTTCTTGCCATTTAATCATTTGACTGTGATTGTACCTATCATTGCAGGGTGTGCTGTGCATTGATAGTAAAGGGTGTTTGGAGCATCGAATGGGACTGTCCAAACTTGAAGTGCTGTTTTACTTCCTGAAACACCACCTGTATATTCTGAACCTTGATCAGAAACTCTGAGTTCTAGTGGATGACCACCAGCAGCATTCTTAAGATCATAAGTGAATCCTCTATGAACTACAAGAGGACCATTAGCAGCATTACTTGCAGAGCCAGGTCCATTTACTATGTAATTCGTCATACCATTATTAGTGAATACATATAAAATTGTTGGAGATGGTTTGTAGATAGTAGAGTTATCGTGTCCTTTAATAATAGAAGAACCAGCAGGAGCATTGTTCAACTGAGAACCAATACCACCACCAATCTCATTAAATCCACTACCATTATCAACTTCAAGATCACCATTAGTACCAATCTTCATTTTTTTGGTACCAATATTAATTGTACCGTTAGCAGGAAGTTCTAAGTTTCCGTCAGTGTCAACTTTTAATTTACGTGCACTTGTACCGAAACGTAGTTCTCCATCTGGAAGTGTTAAGTTACCAGATGAATCCATACTAATTTTATTAGTAGTACCAAACTGAATATCTGTACCAGCAGCAAGAATCAAGTTATCACTACCATCAAATGATAGTTTTTTATTTGCACCACTACCAAATTTAATTTCAGCAGACTCTGGAATCTGTAAGTTACCAGAACCATCAAATTCAATAGTATTGCTACTACCAAAATCTAATTTTTGTCCTGTTATTGAAACTGTACCTGTTTCATCTTCACTTAACATCTTATTGACAGATGTTATATGAACAGGGTTTGTGGTTGATAGTTCCTGAGATTGGTTTGCACCAGCAGCAGTAACAGTAATAAAACCACGTGCACCACCGTTTTCAGCAGTAAATGATGCAAAATCAACCTCTGCCTTTGCACCAGTTGAATCTTCAATATGTAACTTAGTACCAGCTGTCATAGCACTAAAACGAGTTCTGAATTGTTCTTCTTGTGTTGAGTCTTCAGAAGATAGTTTTGATGATACAGTTCTAGTTGCACCTGTGTTAATACTTTCTACAGTATGTGTTTTCTTCTTCTTTCTTTGTAATTCTTGTGTAGTTGGATCTGCACTTATAGCAGTATCACCCAAGAAGATAGATGCGTTTGTAAAATAACCATCACGGAATCTTAGAGTTGTAGATCCAAGATCAAATGTATTATCACTATTAGGTAAGAAGTGAGTATTTACAACAACGTTACCAGAACCATTATTGGTTAGGTTAGTAATTGATGAACCACCGCCACCACCACCTTGTAGATCGTCGCCTGGCTGCCAGCGAGCATTTGCAGTATTCCACTTAAGAACCTGTCCATTAGTAACCCCACTAACGTCCACGTCTGTCAGATTAGATGCTGCAAGTTGTCCTTCAGTAAATACTGAACCATTCCATTTTAGGACTTGGTTGGTCGAAGGTGATCCGATTGAAATTTGTAAGTTTGTATTATCTCCAAGAGCCGCATACATTTCGTTAATAACATTATTAACTTTTATAGCACCATCTCTCAGGGTATCACCTGTTCCATCATTGGCACTTACACCAATATTAAGATTCTGTTTAGCCATAGTAGGGGGGTTATTCTACGTTTTTATTTATGTAAGGTCGAATTCATAATTAGTTGCGTCAAGTCTAATATTATTTCTAGTAAAGTCTGGGTTATTATTGTCCCTATCAAAAGGAACTGAAGTCATATCAAATTTACCGACATTACTGTCCCACTTCAAAATACCAGATGTATCTTGTTGACTCGTTCCACCTGTTACGGTGAGGATTGCTAAGTTACTTGAAAGAGGTGAGTTAGATGCTTGTGTCTGTTCTCCAACAGGACCTATACACACACATCTATACCTGTAACCTGACATAAACGCTTGTGCTACTACTTGTAAGGAAGAGCTATTCTGTCCTGTAAGGTTAGCCCAAGTAAATCCACCATCGGTAGATACTTGCCACTGGTAAGCAATAGTACCAGCTTCAGGTTCAATTACAGCAATCAAACTAAAAGTTTGTGTACCACCATCAGCAATAGTTGCATTGGTAGGTTGATTTGTAATTACCAGACTAGGTGTTTGTGGTGTGCTACTACCTCCTTCACTTTCACCTCCACTAGCAGGAGGTGCACCAACACCTTGGTTGCTAGGTATATTTAGCGTCTGTTTTGATGAAAGACCAAATATGTATGGAAACTTAGGAGTTAGGTAACGATTTGGAATTACAGTAATGGTACTGGTTCCAGACATACCCGAATGGAATTGACAAAAATAATATAAATGTGATGGTGCAGTTTCGCCAACTGTAATTTCCATATAAGCACCAGCAGTACCAGGTGTACCCACTTGAGTAACACCTGATGTGTATGTAGTACCAGCACCGTGAAAACCATCAGATGCGTCAGATAATAATAAATTATGATTCAGGATGGAAGGATCAGAAAGTATGAACTTATATGTACTACCTTTAATAAATGTTAAGTTTGGATAAAGTGTTCCATCAATTCTATATTTGTTACCATCAGTTTCATTTGTAACTGTTACTACGTACTCTTTAGTCTCAGTTTGATCTTCCCATACTGTTGTAAAGTATGCAAAGGTTCCACTTGGAAATTCTGGAGTATTACAGAAACGACCATTATAAACATCTAAATGTCTACCAGATGTATCAGCATTATATTCATAATCCTCCATCAATGCTCCTAAAGGAGGATTAGCAAAAGTTGTACCATATGTAGGACGACCAGTAGCAATACTGGTTTTCTGTTGATATCCAGTTTTCATAAGAACAACTGGAGATGTATTATCTGTAGGTAAATGATATCCGTAAGGTCCATATACAGGATAACCATCAAATGCAAATCCTAAAATTTTAGAATGCCCATCAGGGTGACGCATATTATCCTGTCCATACTGACTCTGACCATAATAATCATTGTAAGAACCCATCACTTGATTTGTTTTCCAACAAGTCAACATATCAGCATCGTGATAATGATATTGTCCAGATGCTTCAGGATGTCCACCACAACCATCCTCACCAAATGTCACCATTGCGTCATCACCAGCAGAAACCCAATGGAATCCTGAAGGAGGTTGACCAACAGTGCTGCTAAGATTTAATTGATTACCTTGTCCTGTGTGATAATGACACCAATAATGAAGTGTTGATGGTGCATTACTAGGTACTACCCAAGTTATTGTACGTGTAGTAGCAGAAGTAAACTGAGCAACGTACTCCATCATAGTTTTAGTGACACCATCTAACTTATAAGTGACACCCATCATATAATGATCTCCACCAGCTAACTCACCATCACTAGATGTACTGAACATCAATGGGTGGTGCATAGCATTATAATTAGCATTAGATGTTGCTGATTGATCAAAAGTATATGTTGCTCCAATCTTAATATCAAATGCTGGTTTTTCTATACCATTAAAATAAAATACACCTGTAGATTGTCCACCAACACTATCTACACCTACTGTAACTGACACATTATATGCGTCAGGACCATTGGCAGCACTAGAATTGTATATTGCAACTCCATTAGCACTTAAACCAATAATTCCTACTGGTGTTGAACCAGAAGCAGTTGTATTTTCTCCACCCCTATACAAGAAAGAATGGTTAAAAGTATATGCTGCTGGTGTATATGGATTACTTACATTAGGAAATGTGCCATAAGACACAGGAGTTGGCATCCCATCACCTGTTATGGTTAATATCTTCGTCGCTGGATTGTAAGTACCTTCTGCTGCCATTAGTTGTCATCGAATATTTGATCAGGTGTGAAGTTATCAACAGTTGTTGCACCGATGTTGATTGTCAATGTAGCAGCGTTAGAGAGTGTAGGTGTAGCACCTGTGGATGTTAATCCGACTCTAAATTCATCGCCACCATCACCCTGAGTCGTGACAGGAGTAGTATAAACACTTGATGTAGCACCATCAATATTTATCCAAGTATCAGTTCCGTAATCCTTCTTCTGCCACTGATAATTGATTGTATTTCCACTAGGTGTTGTGGTTGCAACTACAGTAAACGCAGCAGTCTGACCTTGGTTAACAGTTACGTTAACTGGTTGTGAAGCAACTGCTATAAGAACTTCACCTTGTGCTTGAGATTCACCTGTTGGAATGTAATTAGGATCGTAGATATCAATACCACCATTAACACCTTCACCTGTAGGTCCTAAGAAGGTATCTGCAACTGTTGTTGAAACAGTAACTGTAGGTTGTACATATCCCTGTCCTGCGTTCTTAACATCAATACGTGCGAGACCAACAAGTGCTTTGATCTTACCACCAAAACCAGAGGAGGAAATCACATCAACGTTTGGACGAGATGTATAACCATCACCTGAGTTTGTAAGTATTGCTTCAGTAATACGTCCTTTCTCAATAGTTGCAAGGGCATCTGCGTTACGTCCACGTACAGATCCTGTATACTCGAATGTAATTAGAGAGTTAGAAGATTCAATAAGAGCAACTTCTCTTTCAAATTCTTCACCTTCAATGAATAAGTTATCTCCAGCTTCAATAGGAGGTACGACTGTTGCAGCAATAACGTCAACATCAGAACCAACGTAAGAGAATGCAACGAATGTAGAACCAGCACGAGGAACTTCAGAGAAGATAATACGTGAACCAACAAGTTCAAAACCAATACCTGGTTCCTGAATAACACCATTTAACTGACAGATAATGTTATTTTCAGGTAATATCGTATTACTTTGTACACCATCAGTTAGTGTTAGTGAGTAGAAGACTCCAGCTAACTTCAAGTTGAATGAATTACGTAATGAATCAAAGTCGAATGATATATCATCTAACTGTCTTAACTTACCTACGTAAACACCGTGGAAACTAGATCCAGCAGCAGGAGCTTCAGTAAACTGAATATTATCTGAGAACGCAGTAAATGCGTTATTACCGCCTGGTGGTTGTAGAATACCATTCACAAATATCATCATATGTCCAGCAGGATCTGGGAAGTATGCTGTACCGTTAGTTTGAGTTAATTTAAAGTTTTTCTGTACTCCGTCAAATCCTCTAAAGAACCTTCTAACACGACCACGTAAAGTCTTAGCAACAGAACAAGCACCTCTGAATCCATAATCACCGATGATCTGAGCATTCTTGACGAATGTTCCAGAAGTATCACCCAAATGAATGATCGCACGAATACCAATTTGTTCAATTTTTTCGATTCTTCCATATGCACTCGTATTTGTAATAGTTACCGCAGCAATTCCTTGTGTATAAACACTTGGGAAGTTTGAACCAGCAGGAATCTTAGAAAGTGTATATGCAGCGTCACCAGCAACAACTGTTAAGTCATCACCAATAGCAGAGAATCTACCTGTTTCATTTGCAAGGTATACGTAATTGTTATCAGCATCGTGCTCAGTAACAACAAATGTATGTCCTACAGACTGTCCAGCGTTCTGTAATTGTAAGGTATCACCAACTTGGAATGTATCACTAACTCCAGTATCAGTAATTAACGCAGAATATGTAAATCTGGTAATCGTTGTTGTATGGAGATACTCACCAAAGTTAGGTAATTGATTGAATCCTTCAACCTCAATAATCTGATCAGTAACAGAACCGTAAATAACATCACCAGGTTCAAACGAACCTACTACAGTGGATACATCATATGTTACTCGACCTGATTGATTGTCAAGCAATGAACCATCATTGTTTCTAACAATAAGAGCATTTGCTTTTCCAGAGTCTTGCTTACTGTATATTATATCCGTAGCGATAAATTCACCCTGTTTGAAGTTGACAAGGATACGTTTATGTGGAGATGCTGATGCAGTAGCAGTTGCACCTGATGTGACACCCTCAAGATTATCTGAATTTGCGAATGTTCCAGAAGTCATTACTATCTTAATATAAGTTGCATTGTCAGTTGCAAGAACTGTACCAGAATTTCCTGTAGCACCTGTCTTAACAATAACCTCACCATTTGTAAACTTAACAGCTCCACTTGTATGTGTTACTGGAACGTAATCTACTTTGTATAGAACGTTCGCAAGGTTATCTTGTATTCTGATTACTTCAGCATATGCACCACTTGTACCACCGAAGAATATATCAGCAGTATTAATACCACCACCTATAGGTGTAGGAATATCTCTAGTACCATATGTGGTTTCAACACGTTCGATACCGTTATTAACACCAACAGAGAATGTATGAATTTGACCAGCTGTGCCAGGTGTAAGACTTGTTATTACATCTCCGTCAATATATTCTGCTAGGTATATTTTGTTTGCAGTTGTATTTGGATGGATATAATATTGTGGTCTATCAAGTTCTGTAATAGCAGTACCAAGAACAATATAATTAACTAAATCGTATGCTTCAAATTTATGACCAACAGAATCTATAGAACCATCAGTATTGACAGCAACACCAACATCAACAGGTTCAGTTAGATATACAGTAGGAAGTGAGGATTTCTCAAGACCTGTCATTACTAAGTGGAATAATTGATGAATCTTATGTACAGCAGTTGCAGTAGGACGTAATTCTCTATTAGTATAAGGAACCTCAGAGTTATTAGGACCTGGGTTGAGACAATCTTGCTCTACGGTATTAACCATATATTCTTTTATTGCTTCAGCGTGATATATCAAGTATGTTCTAAAGACACCAGGATAAGCAACAAAGTTACCATTACTATCAAACCAACTATTAACTAATTGAATAGTCGCTATATTACCACCAGTAATTATATCGTATATCATTGCCTTACGGATATTTGTACCAAATACAATTTCAGCAGTATATCCTGTGTAATTATTAACTGACTTATAATATGCTTCTTTATCAATATACTCGTGGTTAAACATCAATAATTTTGCTGCCTGTCGATACATCTCAGGTGCACCACCTAATGTATCCTCAATTAAGTCTGATAATGTTGTAGCAGCAGATGTTACGTTGTAACAAATACCACCACCACTGAAGAGTGTATTACCAGAAGAATAAGGTATAGGAGTAGAAGTCTTAGTAATACTTTGATTTACAAGGTAACTACCATTTCCAGCAGCAGCTTCTCTGATAACACCTATTGGTATAGAGAATAATGTATTGATAGAAGACGCTACAACAGCACATTCACCATTACCAGCAGTGTCATATGTGATTGTTGTATCTCTTACAGAAGCACGTTCACCTGTCAGTGGCCATTCACCTGGTAGTGTTCTTGTAATATTATCTAAGTATGATCTTGGATTACTTGTATTACTTGAATCAAATAGATTGACAGTAATATTCATCAACGTTGTAATTGCAGATGCTTGGTTAGAACAACGAGCTGCTCCTCCACCACCTTGTACCCAGTTGACTGCATTAGAACTAGCACTTACAAATGTGTGAGCATAATTTCCACCATACTCTACAGCACCAGATGTTGCACTTACAAATGTATGTGGATATTGTTCACTTGTAGGTGTTGGGTTTACATTAACCTTAATACGTCCATTTCTAAATCTAATACCGTGAGGTGTAGCAGATACAAATTGATGTGTATAATTTCCACCAACACTGACTGAGTTTGCAGCAGCACTAATGAATGTATGAGTAGTTGTGTTTGTAGAAGGAGTTCTACCAGATGCTAAAACGTTAACTGTGATTGTTGTGTCTGAAGCACTCTTGACTGTTAGAGGAACATCATATGCTCTATCTTTTTTCCAAGTAATATTACCAGAAGTAGAAGTTTGATATGTATGAGTTGTTGTGTTTGTAGAAGGTATCTCAGTAGATAATAAAACAGTAACCTCAAATGTATTTGAAGTTACGTTAGATATCTCTAACCAAGATCCAGATGCAGGGTCAGATGTTCTTGGATATGTGTGATCAGTTTGATAGTTATCTTCTGCACATCTGAATGTTATAGAATTATCAGCAATTTTTATTTGATCACCATTTGCAAATCCGTGTTGGGGAACACGAAGAGTCATTACACCTGTTTGTCCACTATATGATGCGTCAGTTGAGGTATGAGTTGTAGTTGTTGTTCTAGGATATGAGTGAGTTGTTGCGTTATTATCTTCTAAACAAGTAAATGTGAAAGCATTATCAGCAAGTTTAATGTGTGCACCAGCAACTAAACTATGATTACCGATTGTGATAACCATATCACCTGTTGTTGGGTTATATACAGCATTAGATGGACTGTATAATTGTGTTGGAGATGTACCTACCTGAACTTCAAATGTATCATTAGTTTTATTCTGAACAGGAAGATATATGTTATGAGAAGGATCAGTTAAACGAGGATATGAATGAACACTACCATAATTATCCATTGAACAAGTAAAGTTCAATGAATTAGTGTCAAACATTACCTGATCACCATTATTAAATCCGTGAGCAACAGAAGTGATCACCATAATACCAGTTATAGGATTATATGTTGCTCCAGTTGCAGTAAATGTAGAATCTGTTACTTGTAAAACTTCTAATGATTTACCACTAGCATAATCTGTTGAACGAGGATAAGAATGGTTGGTTGAATTACCATCTTTTGTACAGGTAAATGTAACTGCGTTATCAGGTAATCTGATATGTCTACCAGCAGTAAGATTATGATTACCAATATCTAAGAATAGATTACCAGTTGCTTCTTCGTAAATAGCATATCCTACATCGTGAGTTCCATTAGATGTTGTACCAACGTCTACAGTAAATGTATCATTTGTTCTTGCAGTGATTGGTAGAGTTGCACCAGAGGCTGGATCCCAAGGTCTTGGATATGATTTGTTAGACTGATTACCATCAAATGCACAATTAAATACTAATGAATTTGGATCAAGAGTAATACTATCACCAACCTGAAGATTATGTCCTGCTTTTGTAAGAACTAGATTACCGTTTGTTGGAGTATATGCTGCATCTGTAGGAGTTAACTGTCCAGTTGTTGCACCGTTGTTATCAATAGTAATAGTGTTATCGTAGACAGCATATCCTTCAGTATATCCATTAACAGTAACTAACTCTTGTCTCATTACCTGAATAGCAATATCTCTTGCTTGTTCAAAGATATACTTAACTTGTGTTGCTTGTGAGTTAATGTGTTGTACAGCATTACTAATAGTGATATAGAAATCACTAGCATACCAAACAATATTGTTACCACCGTGTGCTAAGTTAAATGTAACTGCTTCTAGAACATCAATTACATCATCAACACAAGACTGATAACCATATCCACCAAATGTAAGACTAGAATATTGTGACAAACCACGACCTACAGCAGTAGTAGCGATAAATCTTAAATTGTTTTTAATTTCATTAGAAGCATCATAATATTTGTTACCAGCTTCAGTTGATGTTGCAAATCCACCACCAGCGTTATAATCGTAATCAGGACGTGATTCTATACCACCTCCACCACCACCGAGTGCTCCACCTGATTCGTATGCAGATTCATAGGGATTAAACCCAAGTTTGTTCTGGATGGCGAGGATTGCCATATCACGTGCCATTCTCATAGCATAGATGGTTTCATCTGCTTGATTTGTTACGTGCTTCAGACCCATATCAGTATTCAAATATAATTCAGATGCTTCGTATACTTTCTCGTTAACACTAAATCTTAAATCGTGCATAACACCTTCTAAGATATCAACAATATCATCTTCACAATGAACCTTACCACCAGGTACTCTGAAGTTATAATGTTTGAATGCACTTTGTTTAACTGTTAGATCAACTGCTTCTTCAGCAATAGTACGTTTGTTAGCACCAATAAGATTAGCAGCATCTAAAGCACGATGTGATCCTGTGTAGATCTTTGGATCTGGAGGATAGAATGTACTTTCTGTTATTATGTTGCCTGTTAAGTCGTAGTTAACTGCTGCGTCATATGCTTTTCTAAATGCTGGTAAATCAGTGTATTGGAACTGGAAGAAGTCATCAATAGTATTTGCATCTGTAGAACCAGCAGGAAGATTAGCAATATTCTCATTACGAGATAGTAATAAGTTCTGTAGTGCTTTTTCCATCAACCACTTAGCATATCCAATCGCTTCTAGCATTGGAAGTAGTTCGTGTTCTACATCACCTATAAATCCAGCACTATTCAAATATGAATCAATAATTCCTTGAGCATTAGAGTTACCACCAGTAATTAAATCTGTAGCAATAGCAGGAATAATATGATCCCTAATATCTCTTACACACTTCTCACGACCAGGTGAACCACCAGGTATATAAAGTTGATTTACATCTACGTTATTGATATTAACTGTATACCTATCTTCCAACCAGTAAACAACTTCATCAGCAATACATTTACGGTTGAAGTATAGTAAATCAGCACCATCTCTAAATCTATGTCCTGTAGGACCTAATACATCAAGAAGGTCATCCATCAATGACATAATGTAAGTTGTGATGTTACTACCAGGTGTAGCACTGAAGTAATTTGGAACACGAATACGTGTTGTGTACTCACCAGTTAAATCAGCTTGATCTTTTGTAATTACATCGATACAAAGTTTAGCAACTTCTCTCCAAACATACATTGATTGAAGTAGTTCTTCATTAACGTGTGCTAATTCACCTTGTTGGTTAGCAAGATATCCTCTACCAATAATAATACTATTATAATTACCACCATATCTAAGATCTTTATAGATTGCAGGAATGATATACTCATAAGTATCTCTTAAACACTTATTTGTACCTGATAATGATGTACCAGTATCGCCAGGTATCACAAAGTCTGGATACTTAGCTTTCATCCTACCCACTGCTTCTTCAGCAATCCAGAATTTGTTTGTTTCAATAATATCTGCACAATCTCTTTCTACCTGACGACTAAGATCAACCTCTTCAGTCATTATTTCACTTCTCCACAATTCTATACCATCAGCAGATGCAGTTGATGTAATTGATTGTTGGAAGGTAGCATATATTTCACCTTTAATAATAGGAATAGGTGCCTCACCATCAAATCCAAATGATAGATTTAGATCAGAAGAATCATATACTGCTGATGGTATAAAGGATGCTGTATATTCAGCAATTCCTTTCTTGACCATAAAGTTTTCCATATGACCAGTGAATGCTGTAGAGTTAGAAGCATTTGCACCAATCTTAAGTGGTAAGTTACCATAATTTGTATTATCTGTATAACTTCCTGCTAATGTTCCACCAACAAATAATCTTGTAACACCAGTAGAACGAGTTACAGCAATATGTGTCCAAGTATTTGCAACTACCCCAGTAGATGTAATTCTATCACTATTACCTACGTTCCAACGAATTTGATTATTATTAAGTAGTAGATAGAATGCACCAGTATCAGATGTGCTACTACGGAAGTCTAGTAACATCTGTACTCCACTAACAGAAGTTGCTTTTATCCATAATTCCATAGTAAAGTCACCAGCAGCAACAGAACCATCACCTAGAGCAAGTTTATCAGTTGCTGGATATGTTAGATGTGCACTACCATTGAAATCTAATGATCCAGTACCAACAGCATAATCTAGATTATCTACAGTAACACCAACATTAGTTAATAGAGTGTTAGTAATATATTCTCCAACAGTAAATGCTCCACTAGGATCTTTACTGTAAATCCATTTGTTACCACCATTAGAACCAATAACTGATGCAGTATTTCCAGATGTTATACCTTTAACTGTATCACCAAATACGAAGAATCCACCTGTTGACTTATTCTTATAACTGTGTTTAACACACTTAATAGTCTCAGCATCTTGGAAAGCATATGCTGGTTCAACTCTTTGTAAGTTAAAGATAGACCATTGATATGTTGTTTTATCTGCCCCAGTAGGATCTTGAAGAGTATCAGTAATAATCTTAAAGAAGTTAGTTACAGCAGATGTTTGGTTTACACAAGCATTATCACCTACTGGATATGAAAGTCTACCTGATGAGTAATCTGCTTGAGGTGCAGTCTTAGTTACTGCTGCTTGGAATGCTTCTCTTGTACCAGGTGATGCAGTTGTACCAAGATTGGTAATAAGAATGTCCATCAATGTAGTGATGGTTGATTGTACAGCAGCACAATTACCAGGATCATTAGTAATTGAACTATCAATAAACTGAACCCAACCGTGTGAGGTATCTACTTTAGCAACAGCATTATTTTGTATAATTTGAACTGCCATTGTCTTTGCTTTTGTGAAAGCATTTACAATAGTGTTTCTGTCACCTGAAGTAACACCATAGTGAAGAATACGATCAGTTGCTTCCCAGATAAAGTCATTACCACCGTGTGCAGTGTTATAACCTAATGCTTCAATAACATCAACAATATCAGATAGACAATGCTCATCTCCACCTGAAACTGTATAACCAGGATTCTGTAATTTAGCATAATGTAATGACTCGTGAGCAATATACCATTTGTTAGCAAGTAATAGTGCTCTAGCATCACCGTGACTATTATCAGTCACCACATACTCAGGAGTTACAGTTGTATCTCTCCACTGTTGTTTTGTAGTATGAGATGCAACTATAACTTCCATATTGATGCACTTAAGAGCAAGATCTCTTGCTCTCTCCATTGCATATACAGTCTGTGCTACTTGCCCATCAACGTGATATATTGAGTTTCCTTGAACGTAAGTATTAGCGATATCCCAAACTTCAGAGTTACCATCAAACTTAACTTGCCAAGCAATCATATTAAGAACATCAACTATATCATCAATACAGTTTTGATTACCTGTTGGAATAGTAAAGGAGGGGTAGAAAGCCAACATTAATCCCACGGCTTCTTCAGCGATAAACTCAGCGTTCTTTTCCAATGCCTCTGCTGCGTTAAATGCACGAGTATCAGGTTGGATTCTCATTGATGAGTTAGTGAAGAATAATTTCTTCAAACGAATATCTGTACCAGCAGCGAAATCAGTACCAGTTAAATTATCATAACGTATTTCTTGGTTACGTACGTTTTCAAAGTCTAAGAAGTCTTGGTTATTTGCAGTATCGGTATAAAGTTCAGTTGGGTTAATAACTGTTTCTGATATGTTATCAAGAATAACATTAGGATATGTAATAGAAGGAACTCTCTGGAATACAAGACCAAAGAAAGTAGATGAAGGAGATAAATCAACAGTATCAATAATTTGACTAGATATTGCATCTTGATAAGGAGCAATACTAATAACTGATGCTGCGATCTTAGAACGTGCAGAATAAATTATATCGTTAAACTTAATTTCAAATTCACCAGTTTCATATGCAGCAGTACCAGATGTACGAGAAACAACTAAGTCATCAGATATAACACCATCTAATAAGTTATTCTCTTCAATAATAGCAAACTTACCAGACAAGTTAGTAATTCTTTCACCTTGTTCGTAGATAGTCTTAGATGTAAGTTGTTGAACATTAGATAGTACGGCATTAAACCCAGTTGAACTGGCGAGGACGTTATCGTTGATTTGGAAACTACCAACTACACTAAGAACATCAATATAATCAACACCTGAATCAATTACTAAAGCAGTACCTTCATTTTGTAGAGAACGAACTGTATTACCTAATAATGGGAAGATACCACCAATAGTACTAAATGTCATTCTAGTAATGACAAGTTGTGAGAACTGTATTTGTCTGAACTTAATTCTAGAAGGTGCTTTAGGTGCTTCTGAGAATACTATAGAAGGTCCTGTTGTAGAGAATGAAGTACCTGGTGACTGTGCAACACCATTTAACAGAATGAACATCTGGTCTTCTGTTGCAGTTACTGATGAACCTTCAACATTGAGAGGGAACTGGGTTTTAATCCCATCAAATTGCTCAGAGATGTTATCAATCTTTTTAACAATAGAGGTTAAGATTTCCTCAGAGTTAGTAAGTCTCTTCTGTCTGAATAATACTTCAGTATTATTAAACTCAGTGTATATTGGTTGTGCGTTAGCAAATGATGTAATCTGGTTAATATTAGTGAAACTGTTGATATTAACTTCTTTAACAAGGTCAGATACAACCTTTCTTCCAGAAATATCTTTACCACCAGTAATTGCTAGTTCACCAAATAGGTTGAATCCAACAGGGTGGTTTGTTTCAAGAACTGGTTTTCTCCACTGGTTGATAGGTGTCTGAGACTTAATAACGTAAGAGAAGTTCTGATAGAAGTAACTATCTTGAATTTTCTGAACAATCTCTGATGGTTTACCAACGTCATCGATAAATTGACCTGGTGTAGTGGTTAGAGATGCAATTTCAAGTGTACCTCTTGCAATAGAGAGGTTATCAATCAAACCAGATGCACGAGAAACTTGACCTGTTACACGTTCACCAGATAACCATACACCGTCATAGTTCTCAAGTTTAAGGATTCTAGGTCCGATCTGCCAACCTTCGTTAGTAGAAACATAACCAGTAGCAGATGCAAGTTCAAGAGATGAACCTTGATAAACAAGTTCACCCTCTAAGAAACGAGATGTTTCAACGATAGCAGTTGCTTGACCACCAAATACCTCAGTAAGAAGTACCTGTCTACCTTCACCTTGAGTCAAGAATGTAATGTAAGAACCAGATTCAGCATCTAACTGTGTTAAAGAGATACGTAACTGGTCAGATTCAAGACCATTTGCCTCTCCAGCAATAGCATAGTAAGTCTGGTTAGAAGATAAACTAACCAAACCAGCAGAACTTGGTTTTGGTAGAATACCAACTGTAGATCCAAGACTTTCTGCTCTTAATTGTACTTGTGCTCCGTTTGTTATACCGTGTGGGAAGTTAAACTGTAGATATCCCAAATCAACGTTAACAACGTAGTTAAATTCTGATTTAAGTGTAACTGATGGTTCAGAACTATATCCTGAGCCAGGATCTTTAATAATAATCTCAGAAAGTCTATTGTTTTTAACTATTGCATCAGCAGCAGCACCAGTTCCACCACCACCTTCGATTACAACAGCAGGAGTTGAGGTATATCCAGAACCTGGATCAGTTATCTTAATTTGTGCTAGTAAAGCGGTATTAAACAGTTGAAGGTTTACGGGGAATGTTATCTCAGGTTTTAGTGTATAGTCGTGAGAGTAACCGAAACCAAATTCATTATTCTTAAGTTTCTTAATCTTACCGATTGATTTACCTTGTAAGAACACAGATGCACCTGATCCTTCAGAAGGTATAACAACATCAAGAATACCACCAGAACCAGCAAGTAGAGGTCCTAAAATGCCAGGTATAGCATCAATATCAATAGATGCAGTAGTATATCCTTTACCAGCAGATGTTAGTTCAACAGCAGTGATAACACCAGTAAAGTCACCATCATCAGTAACCGTGATATTACAAGAAGCACCTTCACCATCTCCACCGATAGGAACGTTATAATAGATGCCATTTACGTATTCTGTACCACCATTAGTGATACGAACTTTTTCTATTTCTCTGTTAGATGCAATGTCACTAACAATAGGTAATTTCTGATAGAATCCACCTGGATTTACCAGCTTGATGCTCGCAATAGGTCCAATTGCTTTTGAAGATGTTGTACTGTAAGAACTACGAGGTAGACCGAATTCATTGTTCCCCACAGCAGCAGTAGTTTTTTCTGGTTCATTTAGTAAAGCGAAGTCGAATGTTTTTCCAGCATTGCTGGTTCCTGTAACAGTGAATGTTCCTGCATAAGGTGATGGTATAACGTCAATAAACGATCCTTCACCAACAGGAGAGTTGGATGCAAGAGTTCTTGACGGATCAAAATAGTATGAGATGTTGGTAACATCTTCATTAATAATAAATTTAACCAACGGAGTTGGTGAATCATCATCAGTGAAACCTGGTGTACCCTCTCTAATGATGTTAATGAAAGGATATTCCAATTTAAACTGGTTATCCTTAGAGAAGGATAAGTAATATCCTAAGTTTGAATTGTCATCAAGGTCAAAGATATACTGATGACCTCTAACAAATAAGAATTTAGGATGTTTAGCGTAAATATTGACATTAGATACTGAAGATCCACTTCCAGAGAATGTTGGATCTTGTACAGCAGTACTTCTTAAATTATATGTAAAGTCTCTTGATGAAAATACCTCTTTAATAAAGAATGATCCGTTATATTCGTTTGAAGAGAAGTTTTCAGTGAATATAATGTCATTAACTTCAAAATTATGTCTGCTAGTAGCAGAACAATAAACAATATCTGTATTTACAAGTGATCCTGAAGGTACAACGTCCTTACTAAGTGTTGCAGCAATACTAATTTTCTTAACACCAAGCAATCCACCGAATGTTGCAACCTTTCCAGTAGCATCAACAGAGAAAGTTAGGTTAACAGCATCAGCATCAATAGTATCTCCTTTAATAAAGGTAGAATCAGAATAGATTTCTTCAATCTTAATAGTGTAATCAGATGCTGAGAATGGTTTCCAAGAAGCAAATTGATTTAAAGTACCACCACTATAAGAAGTATTAGCAAGATCTACTATGAAAATACCTGAAGCAGATGTATATGCCCAGTTTACGTTACCATCAGTTGTTGTACCACCAGTATGAACAGGTGCAATAGTACCAGATGTGGCAGTTGATGATGCAGTGTACCACTTTTTATCGTTATAAACGATGTCACCAGTAGTATATGGGTTATTAGTTACCCATTGTGGATATGTGCTTTCTTCTACAAAACTCTGAGATAACTCGTTTGCGTCACCAGCAGTTGATTTTAGTAGTTTTGTGTTGTCAAATGTACCAATAATCTTACCAATCTTAACAAAGTTTACTCCAGTATCAACAATTACACCATATGCACTGACTACATCAGCACCACCAATAACAGAATACTGTTGTAATGTAGAACCTTTAGTAAATGTTGCATTTTGATTGAATGTAAGAGTTTTTACAAGGTCAATACTAGAGTATTTTGCATCTCTAAAGTAAAACTTAGGTATAACAGTAGTTGTTAGAAGTAATTTCTTACCACCTGGTGTTGGAATAGTTGCAGTTCTACTTGCAAATGTTTCATCAGTAGATGTAAATGTCAATGAACCTGGTACGTGGTTTGCAACAACATCACCATAGTCAAGGATTTGAATACCAGCAGGACCTATAGCCCAAGGACTAACAGTAGTAGATTGGGTATTAAACGTATAACTGCTGTTGGAGGCGGTTGTTAAGATATGTCCTGTCTCTACATCGTTTAGAGTGAATGAACCAAGTTTTGTTTTATCTTTATCAAGTTTGTATATGAATGCTTGAGTTGTAGTATTTGTACCAGTTACTAGAGCTGGTGTATATGCTTCAATTCTTGTAGCACTTTGTGATACAGCAACGTTATCAATCCATCCTATCCAACTATCAGAAGAACTTGGAGTACCTTTAGGTCCGATAGTTACATCTTTTAAATTAACATCAACTGTTGTACTTGTATTGTTTATTGCTTCAACACCATTAACATAGACTCTATAAACATAATTACCAACACCTACACGTTCTTTACTAAATGCAACGTGTACAAATGCTTCAGCATTAAAAGGTGTTACGTAAGTAGTAGCAGTTGAGTAAATTGTTGATCCACCAAGAACTAAGAATACCTTACCAGCATTAGCACCAGAAGAAGCATCAAGACCAACCTTAACTTCATTAGCAACGTTATCTGTTACAGTGTATAAATGTGGTGTTGTATTATTTGCTGCATACTGCGTAGAACCCAATGCCCAGAAACCTTCAACAGTCCAAGATGTTGCAACATCAGCACCGTATTGTAATGCCAAGGAGTTTGGAGCATCTAACTTAATAGCAGATGTGCCATCATACTTTTTAGTTTGATCGATTACAGCATTACCAGTTGCATACCACGCTTTGTTAGTACCAGTAGCAAGAGTGTCATTATATGTGTCTTCTAAAAGATTATCAGCAGTATTCCAGTTAAATATTGCTAGTTGTACAGATTCTACTTTATTACCAGCAACAATAGTATCACCTGAGTTATCACTAGAAACTACAGTTGCTGCATATCCAATACCGTTTGTTTCAGATACAGCAGCAGAATTAAGAATATTTCCACTATTCCAAGAAATTTTACTCGTTACAGATTCTACATTATTAAAATCTCTCTCAACGCTACAAGATAAATCAATATTACCAAATACATCAAATTTAACACCACCATTCTTACAACTTGCGTAAGTTCCAGTAGGAACAAACATTTTACTTACAACAGTAGAAGTATATACGTCATTATCAAATTTTGTATATAAAACACCGTAGTTCTTACCATCAGTATTAACAGCAGTGGCAGTTACATAAACTGATCCATATTCGTCAATAGACATTGTTGGATCTGTAAACTTGTAACTACTATTGGTTATAATTTTAGACCACTGAACCTCAATAGTAACTCCATCATAGAATGTCTCACCAAGAATAATATCACTAGAACCAGCAGGATCACTAATACCACAGAATAAGAATGTATCATTTGCTTTCCAAAGTAACTGATGTAAATGTTCGTTACCAGAAGCAGAAGCAATTTTACGTTTTTCCATTACTGATCCATCAAGATCAAGTAATGCAACCCACATATCATCAGGACTGAGTGAGTTTGAATCAGTGTAACCACCAATCATAACTCTACCAAGTTGATCTAAATGTATGCTTGTAGCATAATCTCTACGTGTGGTACCAGATATACCAGCAATATCACGTTGCCATTGAACAATACCATCAGGATTATTAGCATTATCAAAACCTGACTGATATTTGATAACAACTATATCAGGGTTATATACAAGACTTGTTGTATTTGGAGATAATTCACCAATAACGTAGATATTGTGTGGATTTGAGTTTTCAACATATACTGACTTAAAACTAAGGTTCTTAGTTCCTGATGCTGGTAATGATGGAACTAAAGCACGTTTCCAAAGAAGACGACCATCACTATTAAACTTAGCAAGCATACCTGATGTATCACCATTAGGTACAGAACTATGTCCACAAACATAGAATGTACGATCATCTGCTACTTGAATATCATTAATAGAAACGATTCCAGACTGCTCTTTTAGGAATGCTAGGAAATATGATGCTTTCTTAAATCTTTGTGGATGTGATACTCTAATCTGTGGAGGATTTGTAGGACTATATCCAGAACCAGAGTTAACAATATTAGCACTATTAACAGCACCAGCCTCTGTTCTATTCAAAGTAAGTTGAAAATCTTGACCTTGAGTAGATATTAATTCATATGTTGGAGGAATATCATCAGAATAACCTAAACCTGTCTGAGTTATAGTAACATTTTCAACACCAGGTATAACTTTAACTTTATATGTCTTATTGGTAGAATCTAATATTGGTGTCTCTTCAACAATAATTTCATCACCATTACGTAATTCGTGTTCAGTTGCAGTTGTAATACGTCCATATGGCATATCTGATGACATATAAGAGGAATATCCCTGTATAGAAAGACCAGCAACAGCACTTACTTTTGCAGAAGCACCAAATCCTTGTGTATCTTCATTATTAAAGAACAATTTATCACTAACTTTATAAGAAATACCTGGATTTTCAATAACAAATCCATCTATTTGAGCATCTTCAAATTTAGTAGTAGTTTCAATATCAATATCAACTTCAGATCTTGTAGATACTTTAGGGTAGTAATCAAATAATTGTAATACAGGTTCTTCTGCAATAGTATAAGGTGTAGTATCTTCTAAGTTATTGATAACACCATCACGGTTTGTATCTTCAATTTCAAAGATTAACTCAAGACCATCTTCAGTTACAAGAATATCAGTATCTTGGTTTGGTTGACGATCAATATCTATGTCAACATTTTCATAAGGATCTCTAAATCTAACAACATCAGCAGGAATATTTGTTTGAACAGCATTCTGACTGAAGTTCCAAGAATCAGGTTGTGAGTATAGTTGAGGACCGCATACATATGGGAATACTGGATTACCAGCGTCTGATGCGTCAATACCGACAAAGTATGCGTATACACCTTCAGGATATTCAGGAGTCTTACAAAAACGACCATTGTATTGATCTAAGTCACCTTCTTGGAAAGCATACTCATAATCTTCAATAAATGATCCTGCTGGATAATCTGTTAGTACAGGACCATCTGCTCTAACTGGATTTGGGTTGGTTGCACTATCAAAAAGAAGTATTGGTTTAATTTTATATGAAGATCTAATACGACGTACACCAGATGATTGGTTTGTAGCGTCAATATATCCATAAGGACCGTATATTGGGTTTCCATCAAATGCCCATCCTAAAATAGGAGAATGTAAATATCCTGTTGATAATTCTTGTAATTGCTGAGTTGATTGATTTTTAAATACGTTATCACCTAAAACATATCTTAATTGTTTTGGATCTGATACGTGTGCGTATTCACCACCATACTGTGTGTTATATCCTGCAAACACATAACCACGTGCTCCGTCAAAGTTTGATCCAAGTTCTTGCTGGAGGTTACGAGTCCATTCAAATACATTAGCAGTAAATGTTCCTTGAGAACCAACTGCTTCAAGACGAATAGTAGTACTTCCTGTAGTATATCCAATACCTCTGTTTACAACACTAACACCAATAACTTTACCTCTATCTTCTCCAACGCTACCTATTGACGCTTTTGCTACAGCACCATATCCATCTCCACTAATGATGATCTCTGGAGCAGTTGTATATCCACTACCAGCAGCAATAATAGCGATAGATACGATTCTACCGTTAATAATAATTGGTTGTGCTACAGCACCTTCACCTGAGTTTAACTTAATTGTAGGAGATGAAGTATATGCAGATCCTGCTGATGTTATTGCTACAGACTGAATAGGACCTCTAACACTTGCAGTAGCAGTTGCACCACTACCTTCACCACCTGATATAGAAACGTCAGGTTGTGATGTATATCCTTGACCTGGTGATTCAACAAGAACTCTTGATACAACACCATTTGTTATAACAGCAGTCGCAGTAGCACCAAATCCACCTCCACCAACAATAGAAACTAGAGGAGATGATGTATAACCAGTACCACCAGTGTCTACTTCAATTTCACTTAAAGCACCGTTAACAGTAACACTAGCAGCAGCACCTGAACCGCCACCACCACTAATCTCAATAATAGGAGGATTTGCAGCATCATATCCTTCACCAGCAGAACCAATAGCGATTGATGTTATACCACCAAACTTAATCTTGCTTTCTGACTTATATGACCACACAGATACACCATTAACCCAACAACCAATCGGACCAAATGATGTGTCATCACGTTTTGATACAGTTTCTATGACACGTGGTATACGTACAAGTTTACGTTGATTACCTGGTAATAGTGCTGATCCAACAAACGGACCTACCTCATAGTTTGGTATACCAGATGATGCAATATAAGAATACTGTGTATTAAAGAATGTATTTTGTACGTTTGTTGTAAAGTCTTTGATAGCAACACTTATACCTTCTTCTGTAGATTTTCCTTTGTTCAGGTCAACAGATAATAAAATATTACCTTGAGGAGAAGCATCAGATGGAGCTGGGATGTTATATTCAAATATAGTTTGACTGATACGTGATGTGACGGTAAATGTACCATTGTATACAGTTGGGTTTGCACCGTAGATTGTTACCGAGTCACCAACAAGAAGACCGTGATTATTTGAACAAGTAACAGTAGCAGTCTGATTATTAAGTCCACCTGGTACAATTCCAGTAACGCTAATGAGTTTCTTAACGTTATACAACCAAGAAGTAACTCTTTGGTCTATAGATGTAGATCCTAGAGATGCAACATTTAGTTTGTCACCTGGTAAGTAATATGAACCAGTGTCATTCAATACTGTAGATTTTGCATCTGCAATACCTAAAACACGTAATTTAATCTCATTTGACGCACCCTGATTAACATATACAAAGATATCTGAGAAAATTGTAGTACCAGCATCCCAATCTTCTACCACTCCGTTCTTAGAACGTGTACATTCTATAAACTGGTTGAGTGTTTTTTCCTTATATTGCACTACTTCAGAATCATTGATGCGGATTGTACCGTTTCTTTCTGGCCAACCAATCGTAGAATCCACTGTAATAATCGATTCTGTTGTAGATAATGGTTCAACAAGCGTAGTTTTATACGGAATTGTGAACGTTCCTAGTAAAGTCTCTTCAGATATTGCTAATTCATATACTGTACCCACACCAGTGTTGATGGCAATTACGTTTTCAATCAATGCTGACGCTGCTTGAACTGATGAATCAACAGGGTCAATATACTGCATAAGTTGTGAATCCTGTAGATCTTCAGCAGAACCACTAATTAAGTCAGCACGAAGTACGGTATCTACGTTCCAAGTAGCCGCAGATGGTTTGATAACCTCATCTTTTGGATAAGAAACATCAACATTTTCGGAGTATAGCATCTTGAAAAGATACTGAGTTGATATCTTCGTACCTTTAGATGCGTAAAAATCACTAATAGTTTTGATTATTTGCGGAGCATTGACTGTTTCATAATCAATCTCAGCGTTTGGTAGATATTGATTTACATAACGATTGTATAATTCTTTAGCAAATAAGGTATCTAAGTTTTTAATTGCAGCAGATACATTATGTGAAGACTGTAGAGTATCTGACTCTTTAGAATATACTTGATTTCCTTTTTGGTCATAACTGGTTACAGCAGAAACACCACGCTTACAATTAACAAAAGCAGATGGTTGATATCCACTTCCTTTACTATGAATAGTAAAACCTGTAATTTCCCCAAAACCAACGTCACAAGATGCTTCTGGAGCAGGAGGAGCAGCAATAAAAACTTGAGGAGGTTCTGTATCTGAATATCCAGTTCCAAAACTTGTTATATTGATATCAGTAATTTCACCGTTGAATATGGTTGCAACAGCAGTTGCTCCTGTACCACCTATAGGTTCGTTTGCAACATCCTTTCTATTATCAACGATATAAACAGAAGGTGCATCAGTATATCCTTTACCACCAGTTAATAACTCAATATTTGTTACTCTTCCACCAGTTACACTAACATCAAGTATTTGTGCACCCACAGGATCTATGACACGTGCCCTTGGAACAGTCATATAACCTTGACCACCTGATACTACAGTAACACCGTTTACCATACCGTCAGAGTCGATTGTAGCGACTACATTAGCAACAATAGCGTTCTCACCAGTAGGAGGATCTAAGTAAATTAATGGAGGTGATGTATATCCCGAACCTTTAGCGATAACAGTAAATGAATCTGCTTTGATGCTTGTATCGTTTAATAATGGAGAACTTACTTGTGCACCACCTGGATTGATAAATTTGATTGATGGAATTCGATCATATCCACTTCCTGAACTGTCAACTATAAGTTGTGATACACCTTCGAGAGTATCGTCAACTATTGCTCTAATCTGAGCAGTTGTACCTTCTGTATCAGCAGGAGGGTCTACAACAACTGTAGGAGGGTTATTTGCAGAGTAACCTTGTCCTGAAAATAGTAATTGAGTCTCTTTGATACCATTTACAAGTGCTTCCGCAGTTGCACCAGATCCAGTTCCTAAAGTTGATGCAATACTGACTCTAGGAGAAAAACCTAACCTATATCCACTACCACCATCTTTTACAATGACTGCATTTACTTCATCTCCACTAATTTGTGATATAGCAGATGCACCAGAACCAAATTGAGGTGCAATCAATTCTATAGAACGTACAACTATCTCAGTTCCTTCTGCAACCTCTGTTTTAAATATTAACTTGTCTTCAAATATTGTATATTCTTCAAATGGTCTTTTTTCAACTCTATTGACAACTACTATAGTAGAAACAGTAGATAAAGGTGAATAACTATTGCCAGCTTCAAAAAGATGGAACTCTTTACCATTCTTTGCTACAGTAATCGTATCCAGTGTCTTAACTGGTATACTTGTGTAACCAATTAGGTATCTAACAGTATTGATAGCACCTGTAAGTTCTCCTGTAGGGGTAAGAGGAGGCGTTACAAGACGTAGTTTATCTCCTTCTACAAAATAGTCTATATTAGGGAATTTGAACTCGTTATTGACGATTACAAGCAAATGTTGTGCACTTGAAGGTGATACTGGATCTCCAAGTAACTTTAATTCAAATTCTGTCTTTACTCCATCAAATTGGTTCGCTATAGGTTCAAATTCTTGTATCTTTCTGTCAAATTCCTGTTTATTAACACCTGGCGTAAAAATAATGTCTGGTGAGTGAGTTATACTCGCATAATATATGACTTCATCGTCAATTTGAATAGTTCCGTCTTTCTCTAAGAAATAATTGACATTTTCTGCTATAATATTCTTCTGAGTAGGATCAACTGCCTCTAAAACAGCAGATTTTGATGAAAGGAAGTTTGGATCAAATTCTCCAGATCCAATATCAGCATAACGCAAAATATTCCCAAGAATATCATAGGGTTTACCTGATTTTTCTTGAGATTTATAGTATTGCTCTAAAAAAGCAACAAACTGTGTGTTATCATCTTTTATAAACTCAGGAATCTGATCCTGAATTCTATGTGAGACGGTTACTGCCTTCATCTACTTTATGACCTAGAAGCAAGAGTTAAACTCTGGGAGTTCGTATACTGTAGTTGGATAATCAATAATATTTATCGGAGTTCCATCGAAGTTAATTGCTGTAAAGTCGAATGGGTCAAAAGTAGGAACGTTTGTTCCGTCTATAGTGTAATCGATAGTTTGTACTGTAGGATTGAAAATGGTTGGATCCAAACCAGTTCCAATGTTAATATTTCCAGAAGCAGGAATGATACTAACTGGTATTCTAGTAGTACCGTCAGGTGTACTATGAACGTCAACAGGTCCTACACATACCTGTCCGTTCTTGTAATCGACAGTTCCGACATCCTTCTTCAATGTAACCTCAGTTTCATCAACTTTAGTCACCATAATTAATTTTCCGTAACCATCGTCACGAATATTTACTGGAAGTAGTGCAGATGTATCATTTTGTATCAAAGATGACGATGCAATGGAAGTTGCATTGACACCACCCGCTATTGCCAATAACGCTTCAGTGTAACCAGTAGCATAGAACGTACCAGTCTTCACTGTAGAATATCTAGGAGTACAAGAACCATTACTTGTACTTGAAGATCCTGATGTACTACCAGACAAGTCATTAGGATTAGCAATTTCATTATTAAAGTTTACACACTTAGAAAATGTTGATCCAAATGCGAATCCTTCAATATTCATACCAAGTGACATATGTGTCACGTTACCACTGATCGAAGGATCAGAGGAATCTATCATCGATTGATACGCAGATTGGTCAATACGTCCGTTAAATCTTGTTGATTCCGCTTGACTATTGTATTGATCGATAGCCCCCAAAACTCTAGACGCAACTTCATTATTAGATAATGTAGTTTTATTGCCATCAAAGAACGCCCAAGTTTTAGGTCTAATGTAGAGTGTAATGGGATCGACAATAACAGGCTCGATTGCTGCAATGGAATATTTAAGTAAATCAGTCTTGATTCTTTTTTTCGTTGTTGTGTTAAGTAATGCTCCACTTTGTGTTCGGATTGATATGTATACTTTACCATAAACAGGTGGTTGTAATCTTTCTCCACCATATACGGTAACTGATCTAGCAGCAGGATAGACTTTTTTAGTAATGTATTCGTAGTCTGACTCTGTAACTGCTCTATTTTGACTGTTAAATGCCCTTGGAGCATTAAATTTAATACTCAAGGTAGTTTCTATGTCCTCACCATCTTGAGCACCGTCTACAGTCACTAAGGAGATGTTCGCTGCTGGTACAAATCTTTGCTCAGAGTCTTGAACTTTACCTATAAATGTAAATTTCTTACAACCATTAGCAGCAGTACCTTCAGTTTTAACATACTCAAGTTTAATAACCTCACCAGATATTAGTTGACGACAGATAACACCATCACCAAATACAACACTGTAACGCATATCATCTCCTTCTTCAAGGAAGAATCCACGAGTGGTACCATCAACATCTACAATATTCTGTACAAGGTTATATGTATCAATCTCTTCTGACTGTGTATTCGGTGAAATCGACACTTTTAATAGATCAGTGTCAACTTGATCAGCAGGAACTAGATAACTTCTCTTTTTAACATCATCAACAATGTATTGATACGTAATTAAGTTACCTTGGTATATAACAACTTTGCTAAAAGTTGCAACACCAGTAGACTGATCTACAGTTGCAACCAAATCAGATGGTAATGTAAAGGTATATCCTGCACCATTAGTAGTAGAAATGAATACATCACCCTTTTTTAACGTTACAGATGAAGGATATGTTGTTCCAGAACCAATAGTACCAGTTTGAACACTAAATGCAATACACGCTTTTGGTGCTTTTATTGATCTTGGCGTATAATTTAACTGTTTTGCTATCTTAACTACGTTATCTCTTATTGTTGCTGACTCTAGAAACGCCTCATTCATTGCCATATTAGCATTGAAAGAAGCATAGTATGTGTTATATGATAAAACGTCGAGTAAGTATGATGCAGCTGAGCCATCAAAATCGTAGTCTGTAAACTCATCTCTTGTACGCAGGTACGATCTTATAGACTCACGTATCTCTGTAAAGTCTAATGATGTTAAATTTGACGGAATTGCTGCCATTTTAAGTACGTTCCAATAGGAAATCTACAGTCTGAGTTATTCTCTCACCAATAATTACATACTCAACTTCAACTTCTAAATTATTATCATCATCAATATTGACATTTACCTGAGATACGGTAATACGTGGTTCAAGTCTGCCAAGTGTATTGACAATTTCTTCTTTAAGTTCCTCTAGCATAAAAATGTCAAAGTTTTCAAATAACATTTGACGTAATCTAGATCCTTTTTCTGGTTGAAAGGGTCTCTCTCCAAACCCTGTCATAACAAGGTTTTTCATTGATTGTTTAATGGAGTTTTCGTTTTTAACTACAGAGAAATCTTCAGTATTAGGATTTGCCTTCATAGACATACTGAAATCACGAAATTGACGTGATAAATTTCTTTCTGCTTTAAAACGATATGCCATTACTTTTTAGAGTCTTCCTTTTTAGACTTTTTCTTTAGGTATTTATCATACCTAGGGTCGGTTATCAGAACATTTTTCCTGAGAAACTCTTCTGAACAATCAGCTGTTAACATAAAATATACTCCCTGTAGTTATATTTAGACGCAAAAATGTTACCCTGCCATTACAGTGGGTGATCCATATGTTACTCTACTACTGCAAGGGTATCCACCATATCCAGCAGGAGCACCAAGTTTATCAGTTACTCTTCCTATTGGAAGTTTAAAAGCTAATACAGTTTTAGTTGTTGCGAATAATATACGTGGATGACCAATACCTCCTTGGTCTTCTACAGTCAACAAACTACAAACTATCGGTGTAGGTATAATACACATTGCTTTTCCACACGGACACAAATAATTAATTATATTTGTCGTGGGTGACATATGGGGTGTGAACGTATCACCCATAATCATAATAGGCAACCTATTTACCTGTACCAATGCTCTAGCAGGATTCAACGCACTTAAAGGCACCAAAGGAGTGGGTGGCCATAAACAAGTTTTATTTTTTACCTTGATTGATAATAATATAGGTGGTGAGTTACACGCTTGTGTACTATGAATGGTACTAGGAATCGGCCAACCGTGTCCTGAGTCAGGAAGTCCGTTATGATTCGCTACTGGTAGTACCTTAAATCCCATTTAGTCGTCGTGATCGTCCCACGGATCTTTTAACTTTTTTGCTGGTTCACCAAATGCGGTAACTAAACCCCATATGGTAAGTATAACAAGAAACATCAAGACAAGAACTGCCATTGCTGCTGCTGGAGGTAGTCCTGCATACTCTCCGTGAGGTATAATAGTATGAGGGCATTGTGTCCAAGTACCAGGTAAGTGATATACTGGAGGACAAGATAAAAATAAATTAGTAACCATTGACATCATCAGTTAAGTCGCATTCTTCAAAATAAGGATTCCCATATCGGTTCAATGAATCATCCAAAAGTTTAGCAGATCCACTTAGGTTATTAACCCAGTGCATCTTTCCAGTAATTGGTCCTAACTCTATGTATGAATCAAACTCAGATGTCTTTCCTGTATCAAACGCTACTGTGGAGTGAATAATGCTTTTTAAAGCAGAACAACCTGATGCTCCTCTTGACCACGAAGTAGTGAATAGATTACCAGAACAGATATCATCTGATGCTATTCCAGTACCATTATTGTCATAACCAGAATAAACATCCAGTACACCATCAGTAACGAAATTGTGCCAGCAAGGATTCGGGAATTTGCCATTAGAACAACTCGACATCTGTATTGTATTATAACTGTAGTTATTGTTTTGACCCGAAACTGTAACAGAACTTGACCCATATGCTGAATAGTTACCAGATCCTAACCAAGTATCAAGTTTTTGTAGCTCTGTTCCATAAAAATCAAAGGTATTTTCGTCTCCCGCATCAGGTACAAAGTTATATCCACCACTACCAGAAGAAAAACAACGTCCTTTTACGTTAGATCCACGTGTACAAGAGTGTGATCTGTCATTAGGACCAGCTGGTCTTGGTCTTGTAAGTGATGGTTTTGGTAATGACTCTAACCAATCAATGAATTTTTGGTTAATTACTTCACCTTTTTGTGATACATCACCTTCTATAATCATTGAAACAGTGACTACAGCACTCTCTTGCTGACTTGCACAGTATTTGTGTGGCAAATAACCATATGTTTTTAGTACACCTTTCTGATCATATGCAACATAAGGACAAGGTATATCAAAAAATCTACGAGTTTGGTACATATTAGCTTGCATAACCTCTACACAGTCACCACCAAGTATCCCATACATCCCATTATTGAATCTATTTTCTAGTTCTGCACTATTATCTCCACTGCTTTGTGTAGTTCTTGATAGAAAATCATCATTTTGCTCCCATCTAGGGTCTCCATAACGTTTAATATCACTTCCAAACTCAGATGGATTGAGATATGTACCTAAATTCATCCAATCTTCACCAACTTCGGGTTCAAAACAAGCTATTGGTAGTTGATCACCACAAAATTTAGTTTTTTCTTCAGCATTTATATCATTCATTGTAATATAACCATAATATCCTTCATCATCATCGGGACTATCGTAACCTGATATAGCACTTGCAAGCGATTCACTAGCTTCTGACATCACATCTGAGACATCTGTATTATCAATAGTAGTATTATCAGAAGATTCTTCTGATTTTCTTGCTACTTCATTAATACTTTCATCTCCACCAAATAAAACTACCTCATCTTTTTGTAATTTACGTTGTACAACATCTATTTGTGGTTTCTCACCTGGTCTATATCCTGCACCTGGATCAATAATTGTTACTGCTGATACACTTCCTAGAGCATCTAATACTAAACTTGCTCTTGCTTGTCTGATTGTGCCAGAATATCCAGCATCACTTTCAAATCTTTCCTCCTCAGCTGCTTTAAACGCTTTGTGAGTTGCTTGTCCTGCACCTGGTAATCCCTCTTCTGATTGATTATTGATTTGATTATCTGTGGTATAGTTATCAGCAAAGGTCTCGTTAGTTAAACTACCTGTATTTAGGAAACCTTCTTGACGCATTATCTCTGGAATTGATATGTTTATGATAGGATCTACGTAATCTTTACCAGAATTGATAATTTCTATAGAACCAATCTCTCCTTTAGCGTTAACAGTTGCCTCTAAGACAGCAACATCTAGGTTTCTACCTGGTATAAGTGCTCCATTATCAACTTCTACCTTCACATATGCCACTTTTTTAGGAAATTCATAGACACCAAAGAACGCTGCTTTGTCTTCAATACCAAATCCTGCCAATATTTCTGCTACTCCACCATTAGCAGATGTATATGTACTCTGATATGTGAACGCATTACCGTTTACACCGTTCTGTGGTTGTAATCTGATGTAACCACACTTCAATTCATCACCAAAGTACCTTACACTTTGACATTTCCATCCATTTATGACTTCCCCTATTGCAAAGAACCCAGTGTTAGAGGTATATCTGAAGAATACCATAAAGTCATCTGTACCTACAGTCCAAAATGACTCTGACATACCTGATCCAGGTGGTGCATCTACGTGAAGACGTGTTTTCTTGGTTTTCCAAGCATCTTGACGCATTTCATAGTAATAACTATGGTAAGTTATGGTCTCTTCCCAGTTATTTGAGTTATTTGGGGCACAAGGAGCATCTGTAGTCAATAAATTGATGCCATATATCGGTCCTGAGAACGGAAATGACGTATCATAGAGATAATAGACGAATTGACCCTCAAAAGCGTCGTGAAAACCTAAAAACTTAGGTAAACTTGCCTTTACAGCACCATTTTTACCATAAAACCACTCAAAATTAGCTTGATCGGTTAATATATCGACATTATCGGGATTACCCCACCCATTTATTGCTGCTGTGTTCGCTGTTTCTGATTCATAACTCTTTTTTGACCAAGGACCTGTAGTATCAAAGGCATACCAACCAGATCTATCTACCTCTCCAGTGTTAGTAGGTTTACCAGTTTCTACAACTTGCTTTTTTCTTCTAGGTGCTTTTGATCCAAATACGTATCCGTAGATTCCAATATATTGATATTGTTGCTCTAGAGGATTTGTCGAGTCGGGCACTCCCGCCACCCCTATTTGTAAATTAGATTCATTAGCAGGATCTGTGGTATAAAAATCATCTGTACCTCTTGGATCACCAGTACATCTATAGTGATAGAGAGGAATCATACTCTCACCAGCATTCAAAACACTCCCATTTGAGTGACTAGCAGGGTCTGTAGTATTTGACCAGATATATCCTAATAATGCTACAGAACCACTAGCAGAAGAAGACAGATAAGAATTAAAATTTGAAGAATCATAATGAACATATACAGCAGTTGTGTTGGTTAGGTTTTCTTTTTGTAGGTAGAACACCTGTCTACCACTACGAGGTTCTTTATTATATCTTCTTGGGTTAAGGGGAAGGTTATCAGGTAATTCTTGATCATAGTAGTACACGTGATCTAGTCTTCTCCCAGAATAAAATCTATATACTTCTCTTCTCTCTGAATCGCAGTTTGCTACACACGTTTCCTGTTGTGTTCCAATATAATAAACTTCATCCTTACCAAATGCCAATGAGCCAGGTCCAGAACCATCCACCCTGATCTGATATGCGTTATTCGTCATATTAGGGTCAGTGATATTCCCGAAAGAGGGATGATCATCTGATGTATATGTTCTGTTGAAGTCGTGTGAGTCTACAGGGTTCTCATAACTACGACCAGACTCAATCAGGTACGCTGGCACTATTCTTAACTATCTCTTCAAGTTTATTTAGTCTGAAAAACAAAGCGTCAAAGACTTCTACCAGATTACTATAGTGTGATTCACCAGGTATCTTATACTGGTACATATTGGCACCACGTGCTAGTAGGTTCTCGTGATTCCTTACTTGAGTCGCTAGATTCTTGATACTCTCAGCAATAATTAACTTCTGCCACTCGTCTTCTTCCTCCTTAGTCTTAAACTCAGGTATATTGTCGTAATTTAGATTCATTAGAAGTAATTTAGATTTAGAACAACTCGGTTTTGCACATTCGTACAAGATGTACCACTATGAGGTGTATTCACAGGAAAGGTAACTAAACGGTTTGCCTTCGACTCCACCTCTTCACCAGTACCAAAGAAAGTATAACCATCATTATCATTTAGATAGAATATACCAGTAGTAGCACCAGCAAATTCATTTTCTCCAAAGTTACCGACATCTGTATGCAGTTCATACTTTACCAGTTCCTTCGTACGAAAGTTTAGGTTTGCTTTAACTCTTATTATAGCACGAGGTTTAATAGTATTCAATAAAGGCAATACAGCATCGTATGCACTACTCGTAGGTACACCATTCTCATATAACGTATTACTTAGTTGCCAGTTATCTAATTCATTCTCCTTTAGTTCATCATATACAATACTTGCCACGTGAAACACTTTAGTCGAGACATACCAAGGAATATCCCCAGATAACATATACTCACGTAGGTCACAGAACTCCTGCTCCTTCATAAAGTTATCGTGTATTTCTACTTTAGGGGTAAATTTCAATAATTCCATTGAGTCGGGACGACGTTCGGGGCACACGGTTATATAGGGTTTAATACCTACTCTATAAAACCATCAGCATCTAACTTCTCTTGTATACTTTTCCATATCTTCTGTACTTTAAGTAGTGGAGCACCTCCACACACCTCTGCCTTGTATATAAGACACCACTGAGCAGAGTTGCATATAAGTTGCCTCTCTTCCTCTGTAAGGGTGATATTATATGTCTGAGGTGTATTCTTTTGTGGTTCTGGCATAGAAGTCTACTGCTCCTTGGAAGTATCCAAGTACACGTTCGATCTCTTTACTATTTCCATTGTTGTCACGATAACTCATAACTGCATCATAGCACAGTTTTTGCTCTGATAGGGATAGTTGCTTCATTTTGCTCTGTCTATTGTGATAGTATCCCCATCTAGACCAAATTCAATCTCATCGCCTTCCATAAGGTCTGCTTCTGAGATTAACCAGTCTGGAATCTTGACATATATCTCGCCAGTTTCTTCATCTTCTAAGATGGTGGCGATGTTTCTACGCATTCTTTCTGATAACATATAGTGTCTTGGATATATAGGATTCTACAGCTTCTATACGTGATATGTCAAATGCTTTATGATGTAATAAGTAACCATCGCCAATATACGCAGCACAGTGATTCATACGTTTATCAAATTTCATCAGTAAGAGGTCGTAAATCTGTAGATCGTCTATATCGAACACTTCGCCCATAGTGGATGTTTTTATCACAGACCATCCTTCATCCTCCCATAAGTCCTTTAGAAACTCTCTTGCGGTAAATGAGTAATCTTCTTTACAGGTATGAATTCCTTTAGCAATACCGAACTCATATAGTAGGGTGAAGCATCCTCCTCCACGTGTCTGCGACCACTCTTTACCAAGGAACTCTGAGTATTCCGCTTCTTTTTGTAATCGAACCTTTTTAGTCATTTTTTTCTGGGACCTTTTTTTTCTATATGGGGTACCTTAAAAGTCGTTTTCGATAATATATGTCGTCCTATACTTTTGTAGGTTACACTAAAAACAAAAATTATATGTCGCTAAATGTTACTAACTGTCCGCTAATCCTACTTCATAAAGTAAACCTTCCAGGACATAATAGTCTGCTAATTGTTTATACTTAGTGAGGTTAATCTGCTCAGTATCTAACAAGAACTGTAGCAACTCTATTTGTTCATTAGGGGGTAAGGATTGCTCTTCTATTAGTGTATAGTAAGAACGCATCTTTTCAGTCAGGGTAATACTTTTGTCTGTGTAATCCTCCGAGAGTTGTTGATAATTAGTAGGCATAAGTTAGTGGGTAATTGTTGTTACTTAGTCCTAAGTATTACTATTATAATGTATAAAGAAATAAATGTCAAATATGCCCCTGAGATATGTGGGAATCCTCGGATATAGTTGCAAAGGTCTCTGTTCTGTGTTAAAGTGCTAAGACTGCTATACCTCTGCATATTTCTGATTGTTTACACGTTATACAAAATACTTACCTATATTTATTTGTATATTTCCGATATGCTCCCATTTCTCTCTTATTGGTCTTATTTCATTCCCATTTAAGATTAGTTGAAACATCGTTTAGTTTATTCTTGTCTATATGGATAACGTTTAAATCTGGGTTATCCGTGAATATAAACGCAAGTGCGGTAAGTCTAGCAGCACGTCTAACAACTGTTTTATTTTGCTGTCTTAGCGTGACCCTTCTGTATCCGTTTTCATTGAGATGGATTTTTAATTTCTTCCATTTCCCCCATTTAGTTGAATATATGTCCCCAAGGTTAGAAACATAATAATCTTCATAGTTTGGGATAGGTTTATACAATACTCCTTCATCATCCTGATAAGTATTTTCGTTAATCTTTTTAAATGGGTTCATAGTCTTTTAACAAATAGGCGGGCGACTCAAAAACAATTAAATGTTATGGTCATTCGGTTTGGTGTACTGTTTAGTTCAAAACCTCGTGATATGTTACTAGGATAAACTAAAATGTCTCCTTCTCCTACTGGTATGTCCTGAGTAAGATTATTAAATGGCGTTATTTTAGTTTGTTTTCCTTGCATAATGGGATAATGTGGGGATGATATGCTACGATTAAATTTTAAAGGACTATGTTTTTCTGGGATGTAGTTAACAAAATAACAACCTGAGTATAAAACATTGCTCTGTTCGTGGGGTGCATACATCGATTCGTTACCAGCAACTTCAATAATGCTATCCGCAAATTGAATCTCCTGGAAGTTTTCCCACTCATAGCAATATGATTGAGAATTAACCTCAAATACTGCCTTTTGTATGGTCTCCTTAATGGTAGCAAGTGCTTCATTCTCTAATATGGCATTATCCCCTAATTGGGTTATATTAAAGCATATAGAGGTTCTAGGGGATGGGATGCAAGTTTTAGGATCGATTTGATCCAAAAAGTCCACTAAAATCGCTTTGTGTTCATTATGTTTGGGATTAGTGTATTTTCCTATAGGTGTCATAAACAACCCATAGACCGAGGTATTAGTAACTGATTCGGTTAAATTATCCGATAGAATAGACTCATCCATAAATTGACCATAAAAAATAGAGGTAATTAATACCTCTATTATTATATAGGTAGTTTTATACCCTGTCAATTACCAAGTGGTCATTATGTGCATTCCGTTGTCAAAATCTCTTACAAGACCTCTACCACTCTGTAAAAACCAATTCCAGTTTTTCTGAAACACTCTAGCACCATTTAGAAATTCTGAGCATATAGCGTTTAATCTGCTCTTAGTGGTGTTAGATTGCCAACCGCCATCGAATAATGTAACCTCAACAACATTGCCATCCCTATAGATAGTTGCTATCAAATTGCTATGTAAGTAAACTCTAGACTCGTTACCAGTTGTAAAAATCGCTGTGTTACCAGATGTGAAATTTGTTTGATTGCGAAGTGCATTGTTCATTCTCATTTCGATTTTTCTCATTTGGATTTTCTCCTTTGTTGCTTATAGTACTATTATAGAGGATTGACACCTGTATTCAATACAGAATGTGACACTAATAAAAGTGTCACAAGATCGATTGACTTTTTAGTATTTCATCATCTTATTATCGATAAGGATAACAGTATAGAATTTTCTTAAAAGATTTCTGTATTTGATAGTCTGCATATCATAATCGGCATCTTTAACAAATGCAATATAGGATACAGTTGAAAATTTTGTTTTGTCAATATGGATTGCTCTATAATCGTCTGCTGAAATATCATCCTGTGGAATATCGTAAACAACTTTACCTACTACATTACCACCGATGAGAATATTTGCAAATGCTCCTCTCTGGTCGTATTTGTGATGCAATGATACGTTATTTTTCCAACTTCCGTTACCATATGAATCGATTGCTGTTAAAAGTAATCTCTGGTAGGTGTCTAACCTTACTGTCTTGTTAGAGTGCTTTGCAAGTACTTTTGTGAAACCCATAATTTTTTCCTTTGTTGCTATACCTCTATTATAGTGGGTTGACACCTGTATTCAACATTGATTGTGACACTAATTAAACTGTCATAGGGGTCATTGACTCTATTAAATCTATCTGCTTATAGTCGTAAACAGGCATTTTATAATGTACATTATTTGTTAAATGCAACTGTGGACTTGTTTCCTCGTCATATCTAACAAATACCTGATAATTAGAACCTCGAAATCTCACATAATCCCCAACTCCAATATCCTGGAATTTCTTATACTTTTGTAATTTAAGTTCACTCATAAGAATTTGATTGTATAGGTTTTCAGATAATGGTTGCATTATTCAATACCTCCATTTATGTAAGGTAAAAGCATCCATTGATATTTGTGGATTGCTTCATTTGGGTCGATTCCGTCAACAATGTACTCTTCAAAAACTGCTTTACTGTCTTCGATACGATTGTCTTCTACCAACTTACCTAAACGTTGATAATAATGCTCTGTAAGTTGGTCGATGATCTGCTCTCTGTCAATTTCCATAATAATAAAATGAATGAATGAGTGAATTAAATAATTTGTAACCCAACTGAATGGATATACTTTTCAGATAGGGTATATCCAAGTCTAGGGTCTTTTTTAACCTTAGTTGAGTGGAATTGCCTTTCAAGGTTAGGTAATAGTTTATCATAGACTTGCTTCGCTGTAAGTCTCCATACCTCAACAATTTTACCATCCTCATATCTGGCGAAATAGTGATGATGGTATTTTCCTATCTTTTCATTAAGGATATATTCAACTTGCTTTTCCCAAGTGTCTTGAACTGAAATACCATTATAAGTTGCTGTTAATTTCTTGCCAATAGTTGACTTATATTCTACTGGTAGGTCATACTTATCGTAAGCATCCGCACCAGAATAGTCATCCGCAACCCTGTGACCTAAAATCCCTGCCATATGGATTTCTCTTGATCTGGCATATGAAAATGGGTCTCCCCATCCTTCATTATTACAGATTTCATACATTTCTTCAAAGAGTCTTGTATATCTCTGTTCTGCTGTTTCTCTTATCATCGGTAATGAGATCATTTTTTTTGTTTGAATTACTTTTATTATAAGGGATTTTATACCCAATTCTAGGTAGAGTGTGACACATAATTAACTGTCCTTCCAGAAGTTATAAAGTACATCATTTGTGTTAACGTTTTCAACATAACTAAATCCGTGGTCAAGTGCCATTTCTTCACAAAATCTTTTAGCACTATCGAAACAACCTGTTAAAACTTCAGATTGTCCGATAGGTGTATCAGGTGTTACAATTTTGAACTCTAGGTCTCCGTATCTCATTTTTAAACTCCTCTTACGTTATTTGAAAGATTTGTTTCTGTCGCTTGACATACATTGTCAACTAGGTTATCGAATGTTTGAACATCCCAACCTTTTTGCTCTGGAATATCTAACTCATATGCCATCATAACGAGGTCATATAAGAACTCATACTGTGATGATGTGACTTCGATGTTTAAACCTTTTTTCATAAATCTCCTTTGTTTCTATAGTTCTATTATAAAGGATTGAATCCTGTATTCAACATTTAATGTGACACTAATAAAACTGTCCACTTTAACTTGACTTGTGATAAAATCTCTGATCTAATTCTAAGTCTCGGATGACATATTTACAGGCAATTCTTAAATCCTCGTCATCTATCTCATAATCAGCAAATTCAACAATTTCATAAATTTTGTTGTATAACTGATACATTTGATTATCGTTAGTTCTCATTAATCTATCCTCTCGTCATAAATGCGAATTGATAACTCTGCATCCTGAGTTAATGTAATGCCCTCATCGTCAAGTGCCTTCCATATCAGGTTAGCAAGTTTTGAGTGCTTATCCTCTGGGATGACTTCCCATAAATTGATGTATCCATCAAGTTCTAATGATTGTTTGTAATTCATTTAAAAATCCTCAACTGTGAGATTGTTTACTGCATCAAAACATTTTTCTTGCATAGAGTCAAATGCTGAATTATCATACAAGTTGTTTCTATACTTGTCTGTTTTTGGGTGGCATAATAACTGAGTTAGTGATTGATGCTCTTCTATTGTTAACTTAATTAGTGGCATTATCCCATATCCTCAAATCTTTTATAAGCAAGTTCGGATGCTTCCTTTTCAATATTTAATCTTGAAATTACATCCCACTTATACTTTTCAAATAATTCTGCTAAACACTCTTCATAAAGTGTTTCTAGCAACTGGTCATTTACTGGGTGTGACATTTAAACTTCCTCCCAGTAAACTGTATCAATTTTCTTGTATAGGTCTGCAACTTTGCAACCCTTACGTCTAGCAACTTGTCTTGCTATCATTGCTTCCCATCTTAGGAATGATTCATAACGTTGTTTGTTGGTCATTTTTTTCCTTTGTTTCTATACTACTATTATAAGGGATGGATACCTGTATTCAACAAATAATGTGACACTAATAAAACTGGCACACTACCACTTGACTTAATCATAAAGTGGATAATAAACTTCGGTGTCAACTGCGTGTTTCATTGTCTCATACATTGAAAATTCTGGGTCAGATAGGTCTTTACACGTTGATAGTATGTTTATAACCTCTTCCATAAGGTTCATAATCATTCTTTCTTTAGGTGTGATTTTATGTTTAGTTGACATTTTAAATACCTCTATTTGAAATTTTTAATACTGTTGACTCTATCTCTTGTAATTTAATGTGATCTTTAATTCTACTATTCTCATTACTTAGTAAGGGAATATAGTCCTCTAAAATATCATCTAAAAGTTGCTCTCTTAGTGATAGAGGGTAATCTGATAGAAGTATATCTTTAATATCTTCTATTA